>Ga0075012_10000012_pt1 | contig 168256 bp, 131 predicted proteins | sample All_14_2_FD_71474 | JGI IMG/M metagenome (GOLD analysis project Ga0075012, IMG submission 71474) | Freshwater microbial communities in response to fracking from Pennsylvania, USA - Allegheny Zone_MetaG_DW_15 | ecosystem: Environmental > Aquatic > Deep subsurface > Groundwater > Drilled... | reverse complement strand
GTTCGCCTGGGTGAAGCGGATGCTACCGCTGCCTGTGCCGAAGGTGATGGTACCGCTGATGTTTTCACCACCAAGGCTGGTGTTCCCGGTCGTGTTGCCCAGGCCATAGTTGCTGTTGCCCAGACTGTTGTCCGGATCGCTGGTGTCCACCCCGACGTTCCAGCTCGAAAGATTGAAGGTGCTGCCGTCATTGTGCAGGAAAAACGAAACGTCCGCCGCACCGATGCCTGCGCCGCTGTCGATCAGCGAGCGCCCGCCCATCTGGAAGCCCGAGAGGTCACTGTTCGGGTCTTGTGCCAGCGCGGCGGCTTCAGTGTAGAAGTTGCCGCTTCCCATGTAACGCAGCACACCGCGTACGATGCTGATCCTGCCGGCGGCGTCATACTGCTGGTATAGATGCACATTGGCCGTGTCCGTGGTCGCGGCCACTTCCATGCGTAGCGCATCGTTGAGCGTGTCGCCTCCGCTGAGATCCACCGCACCCGTCGCCTTGTCACGGATCTGTCCCATGAAATCCAGCGTGGTCAGGGACGCGTTCGTATAGGTGGTGAAGATGCGGGATGTCGCCTGCTCTCCGGCCAGAACCACGGTGTCACTGCCATATACATTGCCATCCACACGCATGACCGTGTTCGATGAGGCGGCCTGAATACGCGGCACAAAGTTCCGGGTGATGCCCCCGGCGCTGCCTGTCGAGTCCACATTGTCGAAGATCACATTGCCACCCCACTCAGCACCGTCACCTTCTCCATAAAGCGCCAGATTGTTGCCGTAAATCTGGCCGACATAGAGGTCCACCCCCGTGATGCGGCTGTTATAGCCAAGGATGAAGTTGCCGCCGCCGGTGATATTGAGCCGGGTGCTCTGCCCCAGCGCCTGATCATGACGCGCATAGAGATTGCCATACGTCACCGTGGTGTCGCCGGTGTAGTAGTTGGCGGCTTCCAGAGTCACGCTGGAGGCCCCCGTCTTCGTGAGGCCATTGCCTCCCGTGTTGTAAATGCTGCTGCGGATGATGGCCGTGGTGTTGTCACCGTCCGCGTTGTTGTATGCGGAATTGCCGGAGACGTTGTACTGCGCCCATTCGCTGCCCGCGTAAATGATCGCCTCTTTCCCGTTAAAGTCGAGACTCCCCCCCAGGATGTAGTTGTTGATGTCCAGATTGATGCCCGTATCGCTCCCGTTTCCGAGACGGTCCATGGTGCCCATGTTGGCAAACATCAGCACCCCGGAGTCTATCTTCAGCGTCCCGCCGGCTGTCATTTGCAGGTTCACCTGATTGCCGGCTCCGTTGACGTTGGTGCCTGTTGTGTCTGAAGCAAAAGTCACCGAATTGGTCTCCAGCAGTGTGTCCAGCGTAAGGATGGAGTTGATGCGGGAAGTGAAGCCATGCCCGATCGAGTCATCCGTGATGCCGACAAATCGCACGTTCTGATCGGCGCTGATGCCCGCCGTGGTAAGATCCAGCGGGCCCGCAGATGCGGCGGTGGTGCCGGCGTCGTTGACGATCTTGTAGTCCGTAGAACCCGGGGCATCCGAAAGCGGACGCAGATAGTACACCGGCGCGCCCGTGATCGGATCCGTGCTCAGCACCGAGGTCATCAGGAAGCGCGACGTGCGATCCTCATCCCACGCGATGCCGGTGGTCGTGTTCAGCAGCGCCGGCCGGGTGCCGCCGAAGAAGCCGGCGATGATGGCGGTGTTGCCATTGGTGCCGTCTCCGCTGCCGCTGAGCGTGGGCGCATTGTCCACCAGCACCAGCGCACGATTTGTCAGGTCAGTGACACCCGAGGAAATGTCCATGCCAGGGTCGAAATTGCGCACCATGACGATGGATCCCGGACTGCGGACGATGTCGGTGAAGTGCCAGGCATTGTAGTCCCCTTGCAGACGCACTGCACCATTGATCACATCTCCACCCAATGCGAATTCGATGCCAAACACACCGCTGTTCACATTGACGACACCGATTTTTTCCTCGCCCGAGAACACACCGGAATAGTTTTCAATGCGCATTTTGGCGTAGCCGTTGATCGTGGTCACCAGATTGTCGTTCAACCGGTCACGGAATTCATCGACGCCATTGCTTCCTGCGCTGTAATAAAGGATCGAATTGCGGTCCAGTTCCATCTCCAGCATGCCCTGCAGATTCGCCGTCCCGCTGACGCGGTTCGTACCGCTGCCGCTGAGGAAGCGTCCCGTCCAGTCAGGCGCATTGACATAAAAGCCGAACTCATTGCCTCCCGTTCGGAGGATGTCGCCGCTGCCGTAAAGTGCGCCACCCTGCTCACCCAGCCGGACATAGCCATACGTGTTGCTGGCAAGGTTGAAAAGCGTTGGGCTGTCAAACTGCATCTGGCCATTGAGCCGCACCACGCGCCCGGTGCCCGTGGTCAGCACCGCGCCGCGGCCTTCATACCCGCTCCCGCCCAGAGTGAGCCATTCGTAGATGGAAGGATCGGAGGTGGTGGCAAATTCCAGCGTTCCATTCGCACCAATGATGGTGCCGTCGCTTGCAGATCGATTGGTGCCGAGTGCTCCCGCCGCAGAAGTGCCCGCGCCTGCGATCTTGATCGTCCCTTCGTTGATCCAGGTGATGCCACCGTAGGTATTGTACATATATGAGCGGACGGTGTTGTCCGGCGCCCCCATGATCAGCACGGTACCACCGCCTTGGATGATCAGATCCCCGATGTCAGGGTTGCGATCGCTGGCAGGCTGGTCGCTCCCACCGATCTGGTTCGAATAGTTGTATCCATTCGCAGCCGTCACCTCACTGAACTCGCTGGTGATGTAGCCGTTGATGGTCAGGTTGCTTCCGGCCGCCACTTCCAGAGTGCCGCCGTTGCCCCCAAGATATATCGTGCGGGCGCCGTCGAGGGTGATGTCATTGGTCACGGCCAGCGTGCCGCCATCAAAATGCAGGTTGCCGCTGTCCAGCACGGCCCAGATACCAGCGTTGCCAGTGGCATCCGAGAGAGTGTTGACATACACACCGCTGGTATAACCGGCACCGCCATTGGTCAGCGTCGTCGCCGTCACATTTTGGCCGCTGTTGGTGGTAAAGAGCCCTGCCGCTCCTGAACCGCTGCCGCCCCCGAGAAAGTACAGCGCGGAATCCGTCTTGGACGCGCCACTGTTGTTGCCGACGTATACGCGCGCCAAACGGTCGATGCTGCCGTCTATGGCTCCAAGCTGACCCTCGCTGGAAATCTGCAGGACTCCATTGTTTAGGTACGTGCTACCGGTGTAGGTGTTGGCTCCTTGGAGCACGGTAGTTCCACTCCCGGCATTGACCAGATTGACCTTGCCGGTGTTGTCCGTGATCACGGCCGCGATCGTGGTGGTGCCGGTGCCGTAATTGTAAAGCATCAGATCACCGCTGCCCGTGCTCCAGCCGCTGGTAAGTGAACCATTGGAGATGGTCGCGGCACCTGTCACCGTCGAAGGAATGAGAATGCCCCCTTCATCCACGGTCAGCGTCCCGCCACCGAGATTCAAGTTTGCCGCGTTCGCAAAACGAACCGTGGCTGTGTTGGCGCTGCCACCCAGCGCCACGTCACCGGTCAGATTCGTGTGCACACCCGCGCCCACGGTGTCATCCGTATAGCCGGTGAAAGCCTGCACCTCGGTCGTGCCTGACCGTGCCGCCCAGTCGGTGACACCTGCGGAGCTGCCGTAAACAGCCCAGGAACCCAGGAACGCGCCATCGGTGGTGCTCAGGCCCGTCGCGCTGATCTGAACCGCACCGCTGCCGTCTTCCAGGAAAGCCAGGGAAGACCCGGATCTGCGGGTGAGGTTGGCGGCGGCGTTACCAAGGATGAGCGTCGTGTTGTTCTGGGTATTGATGGAGCTCGCGCCATTGAGCAGCCAGATGTGACTGTTGAGCTGCTGGCTGACTGCGATCCCCGGATCATCAAGAACCAGCTTGCCGCCCCCCCAGGTGGACTGTCCCACCAGTGCTTTCGTTGAGTTGCTGGCAAACTGATCATTGCCTGTCATCGAACTCCAGTGAGCCTCGCCCGCCATGAAATTCCAGCGGTCAACGCTGGAGTTGCCGATCGCGTTCCGATTAAAGATCACCGTGCCAGGCCCGACGATGGAAATGGAGGAGTTGAAGTTCTCCGGGGTGGAGTTTTCATCCGCCAGTCGGCCGTTCCACACCATGGTGCCACCGCGTTCCTGAAGGAATCGCACATCGCGCTCAGAACTCTGATTGACGATCTGCATGCTGAAATTGATCGAATTATCCCGGCTGCCGAAATACACGGATCCCGAGGTGTTCTCCCCGCCGATCGTGAGGGTCCCATTGCGGTTGTCATTGTAAACATAGAGATAGGGCGGGTTGAAGACCTGGTCCGCACGCGTGAGCATCAGGTGGCTGTTGTAAGCATTGGTCGAGCTGCTGCCATCCTGTCCAAGCACCGTACGTGTATAGTAATCGTTCGCGGTGATCAGCGCCCGGGCTTCGTCCGTGTAGAATCCTCCTGAGCCAGAGGCCGTGGTGGGATCGTACATCACCCGGAAGTAGCCCTGACGCATATCGATTCGTCCAGTGGCATCCCACTGCTGGAACACATTCACATTGCCCTCATCATGACCCGTCATCTGAAAACGCAGGGAGTGATTGGTGTCGAGGCGGGTTGCAGAGTCCCCGGTTCGGTAGATCGAGGTGATGCCGGAGTTCGCCGGGTCGGTTCCCAGATTCCCGCTCGCAATGTCGCGGAACTGACCGTACAGGTTGACTGTGTAGGCCTCTCCGTAGCTGGAGGTGACAACGGGCGGATCCGCGTAGGCATCACTGTTGGTGAAGTTGGCGTTGTTATCCGTATAGATGTTGCCATAGACAGACAAAGTCCCGTTGTTGCGGGCGGTGATGGCGTAGGACTGGAATTCCGAGCTGCCTGCCGCGTCCGCTACGTCCAGAATCACGTCTCCACCCCAGGTGCTCTGCGAGGCACCCTCGGCACGCAGGAGGGTGGCGGAGCCTTGAAAAGTATTCGTCGCACGCAGATTGATGCCGCTGATGTTTGTCCCGTATTCCAGCAGCAAATAACTGCCACCCCCCAGCTGTACCTCGCGCCCCGAGCCGCCCACTCCCAGCGCTCCGGGGTGGCGGACGTCCAGTCCCGCCTGGTCACTGAGATAGATATTGTCCGTGATCGAGTTCCACGTGTCAAGATACAGCGTGTCACGCCCCGTTTTCACCAGATCCGTCGTATTGATGATGTGCGAGCGTATGTACGAACTGTTGCCCACCAGGTATTCCCACCAGTTCTGCGTGTCACGGTCGGTATCGTACCACCCAGCATTGGAATTGATCAGGGCGGGCCCGCCATTCATGTCCAGGTAACCGCCGCGAATGACACCTTCCATGTTCGCGTTCGTGGCCTGGACAAAGCTGGTGATATTAATCACCCCTGAATTGATCGTCAGCGTCTTGCCCTGTTCGATGATGATGTAGTCCTTCGTGGATGTACCCACCACCTGCGAAAGCGTGTCGTCAAAACTGATGGTGAGCGAATTGATCGCGGTGTCAGCCGTGACATTGCGATACGCGTAATTGTTCGCATCCCCGTAGTTTTCCACGCCGGTGACCCCGGCGACATATTGGTTCACCAGCCAGTTCGTGCCCGCACTCGGATTGAGTCCGGTGTCATACTCGCTGGCGGCGAGGGGGCGCAGATAACCGTTGTCATAGGTCATCAGACCCAGGCCGAACCCGCTGTACATGTAGCCGCCCTGCATCGCTTCCAGGGGTCGCGTGTATGCGCTGATCGTTGGCGTCTGCAGATTGGGCATCAGCCCGCCAAACAGTCCCACCACGATGTTCTGCGTGGTTGTTCCCGGCGCATTCGCGCCGACCGTGACCATCCCCGCCGTATCATTGATTGCAATGCGGTCATCTCCCGCCCCGGTGCCCCAGGTGTGGGATGGGTTGGCATCATAAATTTTGAGCACGCCGCCGTTGTTTCGGGTGAAGGTCTGAAACGCACCGTCAAACTGCCCGCCCGCGCGTGTGTCCAACACAAGCACGTTGGTCCCGAAATCAGCTACGACATTGCCAAAGTTCTCGTGATTGGCCACGGTCGTGTCTGTCTCCAGCACCAGATAGCCATTGCGCAGATTGGTAAAGCCGGCGTCGTTGAGGCGGTCATCATTGTTCGCGCTGGCATACACCGGGTTGGCTGAATTGTTCAGCAGCGCCAGTGACCCCCAACGCGTGATCGTGATCGAATGCGCCTGGTTGAAGCTGCCATTGGCACCAGCCAGCGACATGTTGAAATACACCGAGGCCGCCTGCCCGCCATTGCCTCGGTCAAAGGTGTTGCTGACCCAGCGCCCCGTCGGCTGCTTGATCAGGATATCACCATTAAAATTGGTGCTGTTCCCTGTGATGCGCAGCTCGCGGGATCCCCGCACCGTAAAACCGGTGCCGACGTTGTCGCCGGTCGTATTGTCGAAGACGCCGTCAAACTCCGTCACCCCCGGGTGGTCAAAGGTGCCGCTGGTGGAGTTATAGCTGCCGGAACCGCCATTGAGGTCAAACAGGTTGCCGCTCCCTCTGTCATCCGAAGCGATGCCGCCGCCGACGAGGTTGATCGTGACGTTGGTGAAGATGTGGTCAAACGTGCGCCCCGCCTCCCCGTTGCCTTCACGCTGGAACACACCATTGTTGAAGTTGAAGGTCATGCTGTCAAAAATCAGCGTCTCCTTCGTTTGCTCCGCCAGCATTCCAGTCCCTGAAACACTTTCGAGCCAGTAGGAACCGACTGAAAAACGCGCGTCGAGCACCGAATTGCCCTGAGTCGCCGTCTGATAGATGTTCACTCCGTAAAGGTCGGTGGTGGTGCGGCTGCCGTTGGAAAGATCAAAATTGTCGTAAGCATTCCGGTTGTAGGCCAGGTTCACCGTGAGACCGGTCAAATTGATCCCGGCGGATGCGCCGGTCCCACTCACCAGCCCGCGCGATTCGAAGCGCACCTCCCCTTCGTTGACAGTCAGCGAAGCACCGTTCGCATTGAGCACATCCGCCCCGCGGATGATGAAATCCCCGGCGCCGATCTTGGTCAGATTCATTCCCCCAAAGTCCAGAATGGGCGCGATCCCGGCGTTGCCCGCTGTATTCAGGCGCCGCTCCAAGATGATCGATCCCTGCGAATCCAGCACTGCGTCATCCGTGACAACCAGATGCGAAATGACAGCGGTGCCTGTCGTGTTGCGCAACGCGCCCAGGCCGTTCGGCCCCCGCCCGGCGATCATGAAGATTTCCGTGTCGTCTGACTGATAGTTGAAATCTTGGTCTCTCAAATCAATGCCGCCTTCACCTATGGCGATGGTCTCATTGCCCACGCCCCGGGCTCCTGCTGAACGCGCGTTCCCCTCATACCGTAGCAGGCCCGATTCGATCACCATCTGGCCCAGGAAGGAATTGCTCGCGTTGTTGATCAACAAAAAGTTTAAAGACCCGTTCGCTCCCGGGAACGATGCATCACTGAATTTGATCGTCGTCGCACCAGCCGTGCCACCGGAGATCACGCCCGTAAGGTACAATCCCTGAGCATTGGAAGTGTCGAAGTTCGTGATGTCGAGCTCGTTGTTGAGCACAATGGCGGAAGAGATCGTGTCATTGCCACCACCGTCGGTTTTGGTAAGCGTCGAGAAGCCGCCCGAGGAATCAAAGGTCAGCGTGCCGCCCGCAATGATGTAGCTGTTGTTGCCCGTGGTGTCGCCAATGCTGAGCTCCCCCAGTGTCACCGGCACATCCAACGTGATCGTGCGATTGCCCTTGATGTCGATGGTGCTGAGGTTGGCAAAAGCATCCTGGCCGCTCGGGTAGTCGGTGCCCCCGTCCAGATTGTTCCAGTTGGCGGCCGCACTCCAGTTGCCATTGGCATCCAGTTTCCAATGACCGTTTAAGCCGGGAGTCTGCGCACCGAGGTGAGGAATGACCGCCAGCGCCATAAATCCGACCATCAAAGCCTTGAGGAAACGCACGGCCCGGGGTGCCTGTATTCCAGCGTCTGAGCCGAAATAAATGCCGTGTGAACGGTTCTCTTGTGATATCATTGCTTTCATGAATGGAGACGAGGTTGGAGCGGGCTGCCGGGCACAGTCCGTTATTTGCCACTCATTCTGACTGAATGTTTATTTCTGCCTATTGGGGTCGCGGCTTGCGCATGAATGCGGATTGTCAGTGCCGTGAAATACACTTATTGCGGCATGGCATCTGAAGCTTTTGCTTATGTTTGTACCATGGCCTGTTTTGAACCTCTGAAAACCGGCCTCCATATCCTGATGAGCACAATAATTGAACACTCTCTGACGTTGGATCATTGAAACAGCGGTCATGTCTTGTCATGACATTCAGGCATCTATCGTCCCGCTCCCGCGTTAGTACTTGGTTCCCCTCATGCATCCCTTTCCCTCGCCTTTTCCTGTCACGAACCATCGCCAAAAAAACCATCCCTCATGCCCCCTTCATTCGTTTGCATGGCTTTCAGCCGCCTTTCTGCTGCTAGCAGGCTTTGCCAGTGTGAGCGCAGACGCTGAAGATGGCGCTCCTTTCCATCAGAACGAGCTTTACTCCTGTGCCAGCGGGCCGTGGGGGCGGGTCAGCTACTATTACTTCTATCTTGAAGCCCCGGACTATGTTGTTGAAAAGTTTCCACTGCCGAACACCACAACTAGGTGGGTCTTCAATCTCAATGATTTTGACCGTGTCGAGCCTCTGCTCAAAAGCGCAGGAATGCCCCAGGAACGACTGGATCTGATTCTCGCCCCCCGGCGGGTGGTCAGAGACAGCCAGTATGCCTATGTCTTTCCTTCCGCCTCTGACGTGGAAAACCTGACCCCGGAGAACAGGGCGGTAATCTACACGGAGCTGTCACGCATTCCTGCCAACTCGTTTCAATACTCGCCGGTGTTTTTCCTGACAGATTCGGTGGAGGAATGGGCCCGTGATTCGGGGCTCTCCGCCTCCGTCGTGAGCAAAATTTCAAGCCTGTCCTACAAAGCCGGCAACGCGCTCGTGTTCGCGGACATCCCGCTGCTCCTCAGCCAGGCTGAAAACATTGCTGAAGCACGCTTCATCATGCGCAAGCTGACACGGGTCCGCACCTTGATGGCCCAGCTTGAACTCTCAAAGGACGATTCCATCCCTGATCTTCTGAACTACTGGTCCACCGGTCTCGGCCTCCGGCAGAAGGAGCTGGAACCGCTCATGCAGGCCATCACTCACACCAAGGGCCTGTCGCATCTCGATATTCTCCACCTCGTGCCGCCGCTGCCGCGGAAGCTTCTCTACACCTACCCGGACATTAGCTACACCACTGAGGGCCGTCTGCCTGACTGCCACTGGACCAGCCTGAATTTTTACAACCTCACGCCGCAGCCCTTCCTGCTGGACACACGGCTCGCCACCAGTGTGGTAAAACAGGATTTTGACAAGGTGGAGCCCCCTTATCGATATGGTGACGTGCTCATGTTCATCACCCCGGAAGGGCGCGCCGTGCATTCCGCCACTTATCTCGCAGATGACATCCTCTTCACCAAGAATGGTTCCAACCTGCTCACTCCCTGGCTGCTGATGCGGCTGCAGGATCTTTCCAAGCTCTACGAAGTCGAGCCCGGCAAGGCGCGCATCGTTGGCTTTCGTCACAAAAGATAGCCGCCACCTAGCCCTGCCCCAGCTTGCGGGACTCCACCCAGCGGATCGCAAAACGCGTCACCGCCGCTCCATCTTCAAGCTTCATTTTGGTGCGGATGTTCATGCGGTGCACGTCCACCGTTTTTGGGCTGATGCGCAGTGATTCCGCAATTTCATGGGTGCCGCGCCCATCTCCCATCATCTGGAAGATTTCGAACTCGCGGTCGGTCAAGGCATCCAGTCCGCCCTCCATGCGGGGCTTGGTGCCGCTGGTGTAAGCCTTGAGAATCTGCTCGGAGACCGCGTCACTCAGCCAGCTTCCACCCGAAGCCACCTTGCGCAGGGCTGCCTCATACATGTCATAGCCCATGTTTTTCATCATGTAGCCTTTGGCTCCGGCCTTGAGGGCCCGGTGGGCATAGTACGCCTCGTCATGCATGGAAATGACCATCATCACCAGATCAGGATGCACCGAATGCACGTCCTTGATGAACTCCAGCCCGTTGCGGTCCGGCAGCGTGATGTCCACCAGCAGGATGTCCGGCATGTCAGCCTCCACTTTCTCCAGCGCGGTTTTGCAGTCCGCCGCCTCCCAGCAGCACTCGAAATCCGGCAGACTGTCGATGAAAACCTTCACCCCGCCGCGCATCATCGTGTGATCGTCGAGCAAGGCCACTCGCTTACGCGGAACCTGCGTTTCGTTGGATGGTTTGTTGGTGTTTGTGCTCATATGATTTCGAAACCCGAGAACTCATCGACATGCAAGTGGCATTTCACAGACCGCGAGCGTCCCGCCACCCGCCACATCGCGAGGCTGAAATGACAGCACCGCTCCCAGAGCATCCGCACGCTGCCGCAGCATGAACAACCCCATGCCTTTGCCCTTCGTTCCCGGAGTCGGATTAAAAGGCACACCGTCATTGGCCACTTCCAGCCGCAGAAGATTTCGGTCCACAATGAGACTGATGGCAATCCAGGTCGAACGGCCATGCTTGGCGGCATTCGTGGCCAGCTCCTGCGCGATGCGGAAAATCAAGGCGGCTTCCTCCGTTTTCAGCACTCCGGTGAAGTCCTCACAGGCAACACGGCAGCTGATGCCAAAGGCACGTTCCAGAAACTTGCACAGATCATCCAGCGCATCCGGCAGCTCCTGCGGCCCCACGGCCACGGGCGCCAGGCCGCGGGCAAAACTGCGCGCAAGATCAGACGCCTCCGCCAGTTCACGCGCCACATCCATCGCCAGCCCGGACTGCTTGTGTCCCTCCCGTTTCAGGCTGCCTCCCAGCACACCGCTTTTCAGCTGGGCGGCGGCCAGCCGCTGGCACACGTCATCGTGCAAATCCTGACCGATGCGCCGCCGCTCATTCTCCGCCGCCTCCACCTGCATCTTCTCCATCTCCTTCTCTGCGGTGATGACACTGGCCATGCCCGCCACCTGAAGTCGTCCCGCCGTGCCGGGCGTGCGCTCGGTGGAAAAGCCGCGGCAGCGCAGCCATTCAATCCTCCCCCTCACGCGGACACGAATTTCGACCTCTTCCTCAACTTCTGCGCAGCGCAATGCGCGCAGCATCTTCAAGGCGGCCGCGCGGTCCTGGCGCAGCACGCTGCGCAGCCAGTCCCAGCGCCTCTCACGCAGGGCCGCGGCGGACCGGCCAAACATGTCTTCATAGGCCTGATTGACGTAAATAGGCTCTGTGGAATCCGGTGGCGCCACCCAGAAAATATCCCGCATGTTTGAGGCGATCTGGCTGAACCGCCATTCCGATTCCCGCAGACGGTGCGCCGCATCTTCAATGCTCCGTGAAATCGTCTCCAGTTCATCTCCGCCGCCGATGGATTCGGGCACCACCTCATGAGGCCCGATGCGCCGCACCTGTTCCACGATCGCCACCACCCGTTCCGTGATCAGCATCTGCAGCAGCGCCCACAAGAGCAGGCAGCTTCCGAACAACACGCAGGCCTGGGCTGCGGATTCGTGCATGGCACGGCTGACGGAGGCGGCGATGAACCAGTTCAGATCATATTCCAACACCACCAGTCCTTTTCGGGAGGCCGAGCTCACATCGACAAATGGAAAAATCGCCGTCAGGCGCCCTTTGGTCAGATCTTCATTCAGCATCCCTTCGCTGGACTCTTTGGCCTCCCGCACAAGGTTGGGGTGGATCGATAGCGGACAGTCCCAGACGGAGAGTCCCCGCCACTGCTTCCTGGTGGCATTGCAGATGATGTCATTGCCGTCCGATATCACACCCAGGCGGAGGTCTGGATTCACTGAAGCGTAACTGATGGCCAGATCCGCTGATTGAGAAAGGTGCCGTCTCAGGAAGTGCTGTGCAAAGCTCGACAGCCGCGTTCCCTCCTCATAGGCCTGCAAGCGCATTTCTTCAAACCGCTCGTTTACATCATGATGATACTGCCGCGAAATATTCAGGACGATCATTAGCAGTCCAAAGAGCATCACGATCGCCGACACACGAAACTGCAGGGAAAAAAAGCGCTTCACGGCACATCCTCCAGAAACGTAGAGGTGAACAGGCGGCTCACTTCGACTTCATGCTGCAGCAGTCCCATCTGCAGCATTTCCCCGCTCAGTTTTTTCAGGCACTCCTCCAGGCCGCCGGCCTTTTGGTGAAACAACCGCCTGTTCTCCGCAGCGTCCGGCAGTCGCATCTTTTGCAGGGACTTCTGCCACTGTTCCGGGGTGAGTCCTTCACGGCGCAAGGTGGCGTTCGTGCCATTTTCGGTCGCAGGCGCGCTCTCATCGGAGCTCATTTCCAGGCACGCGGAAACCAGGGACTGTAGCTCTCGCGGGTAGGACCGAATCACTTCTTCCCTCACCACCAGCACCCGGCTGAATTCCAGATCCATCTTGCTCGAATCATAAATCACCGTCGCGCCGTGGTCCTGCAGCCGGGTGCACCAAGGATCGGCTGTGACCACCGCGTCAATCCCCCTTTCTTTGAAGGCGGTTTCCGTTTCCGCCAGATTGAGCGGGACCACCTCCACGTCCTGGAACGACATGCCGTTCTCCGCCAACGCATGCCTCAGCAAATACTCGCTCGAAGACCTGAGCTCGACACCGATGTGCTTGCCACGCAGGCTCTCCATCGAAACCGGAACGCCCTTCTCCATCGTCCCGTTCGGGCTCTTGGGCTGGCGTTTCCTGTCCCAAAACCACCGATGTCCGTTATGCCCCATGATTGCGTCCGATCCTTTTGAGATTCCAAGGATCAGGACGGCGCGCGGCCTTGCCCCATCGGCCTCCAGGCGGATCAATTCGTCCAGCGTCACCACGGCGGCATCCGCCACATGTTTGCGAAAGGCCGCGAGGACCGCCGTGGACCACGACATCTCCACCAGATTGATCCGAAGACTCTTGGTGTTGCTTGAGTCACAAGCTGTCACCAGACGCTCTGAACCGGGCCAGGTGTTCACCGCCACTGTCAGAGGCCTCTTGTATTCAGACTCCGGCCATAGCAGCCCCGCACCGCAAAGCAGCACTCCTAGGATCGCCACCGGGATCATGCGAATCTGGATGAATTTGTTCATGTGGCCTTCCAGTATCCTACGCTTTCCACGCGCAGACCAGCTTAATAAGTCAAACCTGCGCCGGAGCCGGGTTCCCGGACTTCCCCACATTCACACCACGTGAACCTGGAAAGAAATTTTCCGGTCCGCGCCAGGCCGCAAGCTTCACCATGCCTGCCCCCCTGGCCGTTCAGTTGCGTGGACGTCGGATATGGTCGGCGATGATTCGATCCAGATCCCGAACACCGAACGGCTTGTTCAAATAAGCGGTGGCTCCTGCGGCCAGACACTTTTCTTTGTCGGCAGCACTGGCATGTCCTGACAAACTCACGATGGCGATGTCACGCGTCTTGGGATCTGCGGAGGCACGAATCTGCCGGATGGCGTTCAGCCCATCCACGACCGGCATCCGCACATCCATCAGGATGAGATCTGGCTGCAGCGTGCAGGCCTGCTGAATGGCCTCACTGCCATCCCGGGCCGTGATGACCTGAAAGCCGACGCTTTCCAGATAGTTGCGAGTGACGGCGATGAGCGCGGGCTGATCATCGGCAATCAGAATGGTCGGCTGGCGTGAAGAGTCTGAAACGGGCGCCTCCACACTGGGCGGAGACTCTGGCGGGAGCGCTTCCTGCACCGCCGCCATATCCGCAGACCGGTGCACAGGAAGAGACACAGCCATGCAGACTTCCTGCCCCGCAGCTTCACTCACGGTAAACGTGCCCCCATGGAACTGAACCAATTTTTGCAGCAGGGCCAGGCCGATGGGTTTGACCTTCCCCAACCGGCTCATCAGATGCGCCGGGTCAGAAGGTGCCTGACCGACGCCGCCGAAAGTTTGAAGCTGCAGCCAGCCCTCGTCATGGGTGATATGCAGCCGAAGCCGGCCCCCGGTGTGCATGGACAATACCGCAGCGGAGAGCAGTTCCGTAATGATCTGCTGGAGGCGGCGCCCATCCGCAATCACTCCCAGGTTGGACGGCTGCACGTCCAACACAACCTGGATGGACCGGGCCTGAACAAGCCCCGCCACGGCGGAAATGCTGGCGGCACACTGCTCTCTCACCAGACACGCAGCCGGAGTCAGCGTCGGGGCTCCTGCCTCCATCCTGCCAAGATCCACCACGTCTGCGATGAGCTGGAGCAGTTGCTGGGCACTGTCCTGAATCGCCGCGATCGCCTTTTTCTGCGCACCCTCCAAGGGTCCGTAAATGCCCTCCTGCAGCGTTTCCACCTGGGCGATAATGTTCGCGAGTGGATTGCGCAGTTCATGGCCCATGCTGCCTAAAAACTCGTTCTTTTCCGTCTTAGCTTCCTCAGTAACAGAGAAATCAGAGTGCATTAAGTCATGCCGCAGAGGTTTAGTCTTGTCTAAATCATTATTCATTATCATGCTTCCCCGCTACACGTGTCAGATTTGCTGTATGTTACTGAAGATTCCAGTCATAATCAGAACCTAAAGAGCATTCATGCAGCAGGCAAATTGGCATTCCCATCGTTCAGGAAAATCCAGGGTCATCCTGCTTGTGGAGGATCACGATCTATACCGGGAGGTGGTGCGTGCCGCCCTGGGCAGATACCTTCCGGAATATGAAATGCTGGAGGCGGACTGTGTGGCCGCCGCCCTCCCTGTCCTGCATGCACGTTCGATTGACGTGCTGATCATCGACATGACCCTGCCGGACGGATCCGCCATTGATCTGCTGGACCAATGCGGGTATTCCATCCAGCAGGGAGTCAAAGTCATCGTGCTCAGCAGCCATTCCAGTGCCGACATGCTGCCGGTTTTAAGCCGTGGTGATGTGCATGGCTTTGTCTCGAAGGAGCAGGGCTTGAAGGCGCTGGCAGAAAACATCACCGCCATCTGCGGCACCGAAGCACGCCCGTCAGATGAATCCCGGGAGGTGACATTGGAACAGGCTCTGTGTGAATGATTGAACCCACTGCTGCATGATCATTCCACCCATGACGAAAGCCGCCCCCACGAAAGATCTGGGCGTTGAGGTGCAGGGCGACTGGTTTCGCAGTGTGTTTGACTGCCTCAATGATGCGGTTTTTATCCACGACGTCGTCACTGGGGCCATTCTGGAAGTCAATCAGCGCGCCTGCGAAATGTATGGATGCGATCCGGATGAAATGAGGCGCCTTTCCATCGCGGCGCTGAGTGTGAATACTCCCCCTTACACCCTGGAGGAATCACTCCACTGGATGCGCAAGGCCATGGATGAAGGCCCGCAGCTTTTCGAATGGCAGGCACGCGCAAAATCTGGCCGGGTTTTCTGGGTGGAGGTCAGCATGCGCAAGGCCGAGATCCTCGGGAACGACAGGCTGGTCGTCACCGTACGCGATATTTCCAAGCGCAAGCAGGCTGAGAGCGAGCTACGGCGAAGCGAGGAACGTTTCCGCACCGTGCTCGGCAACTCTAAAGACCCGGTGTACTGTCTCAGCCTCCCCTCGCTGACCTATGATTACATCAGTCCGGCGGTCGAACAGGTCCTGGGTTTCAGCATTGAGGAATGCATCGCAGGAGGACTTCGCTTCATGTTTTCGCGAATTCATCCTGAGGATTATCAGTCGAAGCGCGAGCGGCTGGAAAAAGTCATGGCCCGTGATCTGAACGGGGACTTTCAGCCTGTCCTGGAATATCGGTTCAAACACAAGAATGAGGCATACCGCTGGATCAGTGACAACCGGTCCATCGTCAGAGACAGCGAAGGCAAGCCGGTGGCCATCATCGGCAATCTGCGTGATTTCACCACGCGACGCGAACAGGAGGAGGCTCTGCAGCAGCAGGCGCACGCAACCCTGCTCTACCATCTGGAAAACACTTCGCTCGCACTGGTCGAGTGCGACACCGAAAGCCGCATCTGCCGCTGGTCGCCCCAGGCTGAGAAAATCTTTGGCTGGAGCGAGGCCGCCGTCATGGGGAACAACCACAGTGACTGGAACTTCGTTCATCCTGAAGATTTGCCCCGGGTGAAGGCGACTCTGGGCCGTCTGCTGGACCGTTCAGAATCCCGCAACACCTGCATCAACCGCAATTTCACCAGTGATGGGCGGGTGATCGTCTGTGAGTGGCACAATTCCGCCCTGTTGAACGAAGAGGGAGAACTCCAGTCGATACTCTCACTGGCCTCGGACATCACGGTGGAAAAGAAAATGGAGGAGGCGCTGCGGGCGATGGCAGAAGGCGTCGATGCTCGCAGTGGCGAGACGTTTTTCCAGTCGCTCTGCCTGCAGGTGGCCCGTACCGTTGAGGCCAAATACGCCACCGTGGCGATGCTCCTGCCGGAGCGTGACCGGATGGTGAGGACACTGGGATTCTGCGCAGATGGCAAGGTGCTGCCAAACAAGACCTGCTCCTTGGTAGGCTCCCCCTGCTACAACGTCGCCAGCGGCGAAGTCTGTTACTATGAGAGCAATGTCCGGCAGCACTTCCCGGATGATCAGATCCTGCAGGAGCTGGGTGCAAACAGCTACATGGGCATGCCCCTCCACGCCACAGACGGGCGTGTGATCGGCATGATTGCAGTCTTCAGCGAAAATACCCTGGACCACCGGGAGCGCCTGCAGGCCATGTTCCAGCTCTTTGCAGTGCGTGCGGCGGCGGAGATGGAGCGCCACCAGGCAGAGCTGGCCCTGCGCCAGAGCGAAGAACGCTATGCGCTGGCGGCCACGGGTTCCACCGGTGGCGTCTGGGACTGGGACATCCGCACGGGCGGCGTCTACTATTCCGCACGCTTCCGCGAACTGCTCGGCTACAACCACGAGGAGTTTCCCAGCCTGTTTTTTGCCTGGGAGCAAAAGATGCACCCGGCGGACCTCCCCCTGGTGCGTGCCGCGCTGGAGAGCCATCTGGAGCAGCGCAGTGAATTCTGCATCGAATACCGCATTCAGGTGAAGTCGGGCGGCTACCGCTGGTTTGAGGCCCGCGGCCAGGCCTTGTGGGACAAACACGGCGAGCCCTACCGCATGGCCGGATCTGCGCTGGACATCCACGAACGCAAGCTGGACGAGCAACGCCTGCTGCGTCTGAACCGGCTCCATGCCATGTCCAGCAGCATCAACGAGGCGATTGTCCGCATCCGCGAGCCTCAGTTGCTTTATGAGGCGGCGGTCAGCATCGCGGTGGAAAAAGGCAGCATGAAAATGGCCTGGATTGCCTTCTTTGATGAAGAGTCCCAGAGCCTCAAGCCCGCCGCCTGCGCCGGAGGATACCAGAACTACCTGGACGGACTGATCCTGATCACCCGCGGTGACCACCCCTCCGGCCGTGGTCCGGCAGGGCGTGCCTTTAAAAGCGGGACTCATGAGATCTCCAATGACATTGAGAACGATGACACGTTCTACTATCGAGAACGGGCGCTGGAGCGCGGTTTTCGATCCTGCGCAGCCTTCCCCCTGAAACCAGGCAACGTTCCCGTGGGTGTGCTGCTCATTTATGCGGACGAACGCAACTGCTTCCAGGAAGAGGAAATTCGCGTGCTCAGCGCCCTGGCCAATGACCTCTCCTTCGCCATGGAAACGGTGGAGCGGGAGAAGGAACGCCAGCAGGCCATCGAGGCGCTGCGCGAAAACGAACGAATGATTTCGACGCTGATGGGCAACCTTCCCGGCGCCGCCTACCGCTCTCTCATCGATGAAAAATGGACGCTGGAATTTATCAGCGAAGGCTGCTTGGAGCTCACGGGTTACGAAGCGGAAGTGTTCGCCGGCAATGGAGAAGTCTTCTTCGGTGACTTGATTCATCCGGAGGACCGCGAACATGTACGCCAGACGGTGACGGAGGCTGTCGCGGCCGGGAAGCGCTTTGAAATGAGCTACCGCATCCGCACGGCCGAAGGCGCGGTGAAATGGATCTGGGAGCGCGGACAAGGCATCCCCTCCGAAGACGGCGCGATGCGGCACATCGAGGGCTTCATGACGGATGTCACTGAAAAGCGCCGCATGGAATCGCAATCACTGCGCAATCAACGTTTGGAAAGCATCGGCACGCTCGCCGGCGGCGTGGCGCATGATTTGAACAATGTGCTGACCCCGATTCTGATGTCCCTCACGATTCTGCGCATGAAGCTGCAGCAGCCACGCGACGTCGAGCTGCTCAACGCCATGGAGAACAGCGCGAACCGCGGCGCTGAAATGGTGAAGCAAATTCTGAGTTTCGCGCGCGGTGTCGAAGGCCGCAGCATGCGCCTGCGCCCGCAGGATGTGCTTCAGGAAATTGAGCAGCTCATCCATGAGACCTTCCCCAAGTTCATCAAATGCCGCATCTCCTGCCCGGAAGAAACATGGAACGTGGAAGGAGACCCCACCCAGCTGCACCAGGTGCTGCTCAATCTCTGCGTCAATGCCCGCGATGCCATGCCCGGCGGCGGAGAACTGGACATCACCATGAGCAATGTGCTTGTGGACGAACAGTTTACCAGCATGCATCCTGACGCCAATACAGGTCCCCATGTGGTGTTTGAGGTCAGGGACACGGGCACGGGCATTCCGCTCGAAGTAAGAGATCGCATCTTCGATCCCTTCTTCACCACCAAGGAAATGGGCAAAGGCACCGGCCTCGGTCTCGCCACCACCTTGGGCATCGTCAAATCACACCACGGGTTCATCGATCTCACCAGCCGGATGGGCAAGGGAACGGTCTTTCGCATTTATTTGCCGGCCAAAACGGACATCGAGCACAGGGAGATTCAGGTGGTTGAATCCAAGCGCTGCCTCGGGCAGGGAGAGCTGATCCTCGTCGTGGATGATGAGGCGGCCATCCTCACCGCCACCAAACACACCTTGGAGGCCTTCGGCTACCGCGTGGTCGCCGCCTGCGACGGCACTGACGCCATCGCAACCTTCCTCAAGAGCGCCGAAAAACCGGCAGCGCTCATCACGGACATGATGATGCCCAATATGGACGGGCCGACGCTCATCCAGGCGCTCCTCAAAATTCATCCTGACCTCCCCATCATTGGTGCCAGCGGGCTCAGCCATCAAATGCAGGCCCAGGTCAACAGCCTGGGGGTGAAGCATTTCCTGCGCAAACCTTACAACGCCGACGCCTTGCTGGAAGCATTGGGCGACGTGCTGCAGCCCGCCCGCAAGGCAGCCTGACCTGGCACGGCGCTCAACGTTCGTTCAACACCTGGTGCAACGCCCGTAAAATGGTTTCGGCCGTGTACGGCTTCGGCAGAAACTGCCTCACTCCCGTACCGGCGGCTTTCGCGATGCCGCTGTTGGAATTGATGCCGCTGGCGGCGATGATGCAAACCTCGGGGTTCATTTTCATCAAAACCTGAATCGTGGTGGTGCCGTCCATGACAGGCATCCGCATGTCCGTCAAAACCAGGGCGATCTCTTGTTGATGCTTGGAGTAAAGCGTCACGGCCTCCACTCCATCCGCCGCCAGCAGCACACGGTAGCCGTACGCTTCCAGTGTCTGGCGCGTGATTTCCCGCACGGCCGCCTCGTCGTCCACGAGGAGCACAAGTTCATGATTGCCGCGTGGCAGCACCGCATCATCGGCAACCGGCTTCTCCATGACCTCGCTCGGCTGCGCCGGCAGGTAAACATGGAAGCAGGAACCATGTCCAAGCTCGCTGTACACACGAAAAAAACCACCATGGCTTTTCATGATGGCCAGCGCAGTGGAAAGCCCGAGCCCTGTGCCTTTGCCCATTTCCTTGGTGGTGAAGAAGGGATCGAAGATCTTTGGGAAAACTTCCGGCGCGATGCCCGCCCCGTCGTCTTCGACGCTGATCATGATGTGAGGCCCTTCGCGGGCCTCGATGTTCATGGCCGCATACTGCGCATCGATCATCACGTGTGCCGCGCGGATCGTGAGCGTGCCGCCGGCAGGCATTGCATCCCGCGCATTGACGCACAAGTTGAGCAGCACCTGGTGAATCTGCGTCGGGTCCCCTGACACGGTGTCGGATTCGCCCAGCTCATCCTGCAGCCGGAGATGAATGTTTTTCGAAAAGGTGTCCCCGACGATTCGCGCCAGGTCCTTCAGCAGGCGGCTGATCTTCAAAGGAGTCTTCTGGCCTTCCATGCCCCGCGCGAAAGAAAGCACCTGGTTGAGCATGTCCGCCCCCCGGCGTGCGCTGGTGGCGATCGTCTCCAGCGTTTCACGGCAGCCTTCATCCTTGATGCGCAGGTTCAGCAGATCCACCGACATCATGATCGGAGTAAGAACGTTGTTGAGGTCATGCGCAATGCCTCCTGCCAGCGTGCCAATGCTCTCCATGCGCTGAGAGCGGAGAATCTGGTCTTTCAGCCTTTTTTGCTCGGTGACGTTTGTATTGATGGCCAGCACGCATTTGGGCCTGCCTTCGGCATCACGGACCAGAGTCCAGCGCCCCTCCACCGTCACCTCTTCCCCTGACTTGGTCACCTGTTGGATTTCACCAGCCCATTCACCCTCTGCAAGCACCTGTCCGTTCTTCTTCTCAAACTGCGAATCATCGCTGTATAGCAGTTCGGACACCTTGCGCCCCTTGGCCTCCTCGGCAGTCCAGCCGTAAAGAGTTTCGGCGCTTTTGTTCCAGTAGGTGATGTGATGGTCCAGATCACGCACAAGGATCGCATCGTTCGCCTTGTCGAGCAGCGACGCCTGCTGACGCAGCATGTCTTCGACCTGCCGGCGCTCCCATTGAGCGAGCACCAGGGAGATGAAATTGGCCATCGACGTCGCAAAGCTCTTCTCCTCTGGCAGCCAGCGCCGCAGCGGACCCACATGCTCCTGGCAGAGCACTCCGGCCAGCACCCCGCCCACATGGAGAGGAGCGTCCAGCATCGAGGTGATGCCCAGCGGGGCGAGGTAGCTTTCTGAAAATTCACAGGTGCGCGGGTCATGCAGCGCATCATCTGCGGCAATGGTGTCGTTTTGCGCCATGGCACGGAAATAGGCGGGGTAGTCCCCCCCTTGCAGTTCCAGACCGGCGGAGTGCCGCCGCGCGCCAGACTCAAACAACATCTGGCAGACAATCCTGCTGCGGCTTTGATCATACCGCCAGATGCTGACACGCTCCACTTCCATGGCATGGGCGATCTCTTCTGTGATCAGACGAAACGCCGACTCCAGATGGACGGCCTGCATCACACCACCACGGATCATCCGCGCCAGGGCGACGTGCTGCCTTTCATATCGCAAATTGCTCTTCCGCAACTGGTCTGCGGCCTCCTTGCGCGCGGTGATGTCCCGCTGCACCGCCACAAAATGAGTTGGCCGCCCCTCAAGATCCGTGATCGGCACGACATCAATCTCGACACAGAATGCGGAGCCGTCCTTTTTGTAGTTGATCAGCTCCTCCTTGCTTGGCAGGCCTTGAGCGAGTGCCTCATGCATCCTCCCAAGTGCGGACCGGTCCGTCGCGGGCCCCTGCAGAAAGCGCGGGCTGCGCCCCAGCGCCTCTTCCCTGGAGTAGCCGGTTTGCCGGGTGAATGCCTCGTTTACAAACACAATGCGTGGCCCGGGCTCGTCCAGGGGCCAGGGCTCTGTGATCAGCACGATGTCGTTGAGATGCGCCACGCAGGCCTCCAGCAGACGCAGCTGTTCCTGATCGTGCCGTGACTTCGAGATGTCCTTGCAGAGCACCACCATGTTCAGCGCCCTCCCTGAGTCATCCCGAATGGCGGACACGCTGTTTTCCACCCACGCCACCTCGCCATTTTTGCGCAGATAGCGCTTCTCCACGACGAAGTCGGAAATCTTTCCCTCAATCAGCCGCTGGTTCAGCTCCAGCTTCCGCGCCACATCGTCCCCATGGGTGATGGACGCAAAAGATCTCCCGATCATTTCATCCTCTTCGTAACCGGTGATCTGGCAGTAGTGCTTGTTGATGTGAAGGATCACCCCGGCCATGTCCGTGATCGCAAACCCAACGCTGGCATTGGCAAAGGCCTGGCGAAAACGCACCTCACTGCGTTTAAAAGCCTCCTCGGCCAGCTTGCGCTCCGTGATGTCGTGCGCCGTGCCTACCATCTTCAAAGGCTCTCCGGTTTGCTCGTCGGTGAAAACCTGCGCGTCTTCATGAATGTGGCGCACCTCTCCATTCGGCAGCAAAATCCGATGATCCAGCGAGTAACGCCCGCGGCTGCGAATCGCTTCGCTGACCGCCTCCCGGATCATTTCCCGGTCATCAGGGTGAACCGCCCGAAAGAAGTTTTCATTCGTGGCTTCGATCCCTCCCACCTCATGCCCAAAGATCCGAAAAACCTCATCAGACCAGCGCAAAGCGTAGTTCCCATCCTTGTCCAAGACCGTCAGATCAAGCTGCCAGCTGCCGAAGCGCGAAAGCCGCTGCGCCGCCGCCATGGTGGCCTCGCTTTGCCACAGCCGCTCCTCGACTTTTTTCCTTTCGGAAATATCACGGGTCACGCTGAGCACTGAAATCACCCGGCCCTCCGCGTCACGCAAGGGAACCGAATGCATCTCCACCCAGCTCATCGTCCCTTTGAGGCCCACAATTCGAAAAGTCTCCTGCCCCGACTCGCCTGCAACTATCTCGCCGTGATGCTTCTGAAATTTGCTCCGGTCATCCGGATGCACCAGATCCACACTCAATCCGCCCTTAACTTCCGCCAAGGACTCGGCCTCGATGATCTTCAACCCCGCAGGGTTCATTTCCTGCAGCCGCCCCTCACAATCGACGATTTTCACGCACTCGGGCTCGAGATTGATGATGGCCCGCCCTTGGATTTCACGCTGGCTCAATTCCTGTTCCGCCTGCTTGCGCGTGGTGATGTCAATGCAGGTGATCAGAGCCCCTGCAGTGTCATCCACCGGCAGCGGAATGATTGTGATTTCGATCCATTTCCCCGGAGTCAAATCTCGCTGGCATGATTCGATCCGGGCACCCGTCGATTTCTCCTGCAGAACCTCGTTGAGAGACGTCGCCCATCTTTCTCCCCCTTCGAATCGCGGTTCACAGACATGGGCAAAAAAATCAAAACAGCTGCCGCCTTTTTCTGGAACATGCTGCCCCAGGCCAAAAAACTCCGCCAATGGAACAATCCCCCCGTTCACTGCATGAATGATCCCGTGGCGGTTCACCATCATGACAAGACTGCCGGTGAGCTCCTGCCCTTGCACATTCAGCACATGATCTGACTCGGCAGATGTCATGGCGCAAGGGTTTCCAAACCTGTTACATCCACGGGTTTCGTTTTCGTTCTCTCCACTGGGAAGTTTAGACGTCGGCATTTCTTACGCAGGAGAGATCGATGCGTAGGAGAACACATGGTGGTAAGACAACGGCCAGACGGTCTTCCACCTTGGACCAAAATGGCCTGTGTAAGCAACAGAAAGGCAATACAATATGGAAGAAAGCATTCTGTTCCTTCGGCCATTGAAAGGTGCGGTCAAGATTGTGTGCACACCAAATAACTTCGCGTGGACCATTTGAGAAAAATTCCATGCTCACTATGCAAACTGGAGGAGCAGGCCACCGCTCTCTGGCATGCCTCACGGCCTTGCTCTCGGTGCATAGGGACGTTCATCCCAGGGCAGAAAATCCCGCTAGCCCACAGAAGCCCCGGCCATCAGGTAAAAACCCGCATTGCGTGGTGCTTTTCGGGTCAGGCAGCGTCCTCGCCCTCTTACAGTCTCGCTGGCTGCAGCAGGGCCTGCCCCACAATGTTGAGCAGTTCCACCATTCCAAAGGGCTTGGGCAGAAAGTTCTCGCCAGCCTTCAGCTCCTTCGCGTTGTTCAGCGTCGTCGGCGAATAGCCGCAGGTGAAAATCACCGGAAGCGTGGGATCTTCAGCCGCCAAAGCCTTCTCCAGATCAAAACCACTCACTCCGCCGGGAAGCTTGACATCAATGAGCGCGAGTTTGATGACGGCCGCCTTCTCACGCCAGATCGCCCATGCTTCATTGGCGTCCGCTGCCGTCAGCACCTTGTGCCCCTGGCTCGTGAGCACATACTCCATCACCTGCCTCACGGAATCTTCATCATCCACGATCAGAATGGTGGACGCCTCCTCCCCCTTGTTCTGGCTCAAAAGTTTCTTCTCCGGCGTGGCGGGTGTCGGGGCGGCGGCACCAGAGGCGACGGGCAGGTAAATGGAAAACTCCGTACCGACTTCCAAAACGCTCCGCCCTTCGATCCAGCCACCTTGCATGCGCACCAGCCCCTGCACCAGAATCAGCGCGATATCCCCACCCCCTGGCTGATCCGTGGAAAGTTTGGCCGTGTCGAACAGACCCGCCAGTTCCGCAGGAGTCAGTCCCTTGCCAGTATCAGAAATCGACATCACCACATATTCACCCGGCTTGGCCTCCGCATTCATCTGCCCGGCTGTCTCGGCATCAGGAATGAACAACGGCCTGGTCTGAATCATCAGTCTGCCTCCCGCCGGCATGGATTCCCGCGCATGAATGAGGAGATTGAAGATGATCTGCTCCAAGGCAGCCTGGTCCGCCATGACACATGGCAGTTCTGGGTGATGCCCGATCTGGACGGAGATCTGTTCTCCCATCGCTTTCTGCACCATGGAAGCCTGGCCATCAATGATCTGTCCCAGATTCAAGGGGGTCGGCTGCAAATACTCGCGCCGGTTGAAAGAAACAAACTGGGAGGTGACTCCCGCCGCACGCTGCGTGGCGACGATGAGCTCCTTCAGAGCAGCATACGGCAGCATGCTTGATCCAGCGCCGTCCTGCGTGTGCTGGGCCACTTCCAGATGGCCCTGGATCACCGTGAGATAGTTGTTAAAAAAATGCGCCATCGCATCCGCAAACCGTCCCACGGTTTCCAGACGCTGGTTTCGGCACAGCTGGTCCTCCAGCTGTCTGCGGTGGTCCTGCTCAATCCGGAGCCGGTTGCTGACGTCTTCGAAACGTGAGGTCACTTCAAGCAGTTGGGCGTTCAAGCTGAGATTGCGGTGAGAGGTTTGATTTTCAGCGTCGTGCCGCGCAGCAAGGGTGCGGATGAGCTGGGTGATTTCGAAAGGAACGAGCCTGAACTTAAACACCAAAAGGTGCGGATTCGATCCCAGGTCGATCGGAATTTGTTCGAATCCTTCGAGCTGGGACACGGCGTGCAGCACCACATGCAGGTCCCGCTGCGTCTGCCATAAACGATTGATGACATATCGATAGTCTTTCCCATAAAAAAGGCGGCCATCCATAATGACCAGCGAAAAGGGTTTGTGCCCTTGGGCCGCCTCTTCCACCAGCACAAGCGCTTCCTTCTCACTCGCTGTGCAAACCACTTCCGGCGCAGAAGCTGCAGACCTCGCCTTGTTGCTGCCATGCGCAATACCCAGCGCAGCAGAGGAACTGCCGCTGTGGCTCATGTTCTGCACGGCGTGAGAAAGATGCAGGTCCGCCTGCAAGGATGGCTCTTCCGTCACAATCAGAATCCGACTGCAGGCGCTGAGGTTGTGCTGAATGGTATTTAGATACATGTGCGTAACGTTAGTGTCATTTTATTATAATATTAATAAAATATGCTTTATTTTTGCAAAAAATTAGACCTGGACACCAATTCTATAAAACAGGGCCGTCACCTCGATTTAGGTTAACCCTAAATATTAAACCAATATTTAGGTGCTTAAGGCGGTGGAATGTGGTTCTCCTAAATGCAGCGACATAATGAATTAAATATTTAGGCCCCTCATGCATCCCCCAGCCCTCGAAATGGAACGAAACTCGGCCGCAATGCTGTTACAGGCGCTGAGCTGTCTGGTAAAAGAAGAGGATGCTCAACGCCTCGATCTGGCTCACCTGCTGCACAAAGACATGGCCGGCGGTCTCGTGGCATGCGCCTCCCTGGGTGAAATGATGCGACATGAACTCGCCAACGGCGGGGATGCGGCGAGCGTCGGCAAGCTGCTGGGCAGCCTGGATTCCACCTTGAGGCAGACGCTGCAATTGGTTCGTGAAATGACGGAAAAACAGTTTCCGCCCGTTTTGAAAGCTTTCGGGCTGAATGTGGCGCTGCAGCAGCTGGTGCGCAATGTCGGCGAAAACTTCGCCGGATCTCTCGTGCTTCACATCAGCGGGGACGAGCCCGCGTTCGATCTCGCCAGCCGCCTCAACCTCTTTCGAATCATGCAGGCGCTCCTGAAGCATTGCGTGCGCTTTGCCGACACCTCCTGGGTGGAAGTCACCTGCCGGGCCTCTGCCGAGAAACTCGAGATCACCATTGATCACGACGGTGGCGACAGCATCTGGACTGAGGCGGTGCCAGGATCGGAAATGGCCGTCATCGAAGCCAGATGCGCCCTTTTGGGCTCCCGCATGCAGATCATGGGGGCCGGCCCCGGGGGCAGCTCCCGACTTTACCTGATGGCGCTTTCAACACCGGCGCAGTCCGCCGCTTAAACCTTTCACCCGCATTGAATAGTCTCATGCAATCTCCCCCGCCATTTCGTATCCTGGTCGTCGACGATCATGCGCTGGTTCGTGAGGCCTTCACAAGCATGCTGAAGGGCGAGTTCCCACAGGCCACCGTGGTCTCCACGGGCACCTGCGCGGAGGCGATGGTTGAGGCCCGCCTTCACAATTATGAAATCGCCCTCGTGGACATTGAGCTCGGGGACAGGTCGGGCATGGAGCTGACCACCGAGCTGCGCACCCTGCCCATACCGCCTAAAATCATCGCCGTGTCGATGCATCAGGAGGAGACTTTCGTCTCCCGTACCATGCAGCTCGGGGCGCGCTCCTACGTGACCAAGGACGCCCCTCCCCATGAGCTGTTTGATGCGATTCGCTGCACCCTGGATGGACGCAGCTACATTTCCAGAGAGCTGGCCCAGAAATTTGCAGACCGGTCCATCCGCAAAGGCTCCTCCGGACAGGTTCACGAGAAGCTTTCCAACCGTGAACTGGAAGTCCTGATGCAGCTCGCGAGGGGCAAAAGCCTCAAGCAAGTGGCGCTGGATCTCTCTCTAAGCCCGCGAACCGTCGCAGTGCACAAGCACAACCTGTGCCGCAAAACCGGGCTGAAAGGGACCGTCGAAATTCTCAGATACTGCCAGTCCAACGGACTGGCTTAACTCAGCCCAACCCAACCATGAATACTCGCGTCGTTTCTTTCATTCTTGCCCTGGGTTTGACCTCAGCGGCGGTGCAGGCATCCGAAACATTCTCCGTGATACCTGACTCCGCACAGGCGTTGAGCATCGTGGGTGGCAGATATGCCAATCTGAGCGACGCCTCCGCTGTGCGGGTCGCTCCGGCCAACATCCTGAAGATGGAGAAAAGCGAGCTGCTGATCAACACGGCCATGTGGCATTCAGACATTCGCTTTGAGCAGAACGGTGGCCAGAACGTGCGGATCAACCGGCCCTGGGTGTTTCCCGCGAGCATGTACTTTGTGCAGCCGTTGCTTCCCGGCAGGCTGTCTTTTGGCCTCGGTGTCAGCACCCCGTACGGCCTTGCCGCCTACTACCCCAAAGGCATGGGCGGCGGCCTGCGCTACGCGTTGCCCTACGAGGCCAATCTGATGACGGTGGACATCACCCCGGCACTCGCGGTGAAGATCACAGACGATCTCGGCTTTGCCATCGGCCTCGACATCTTGTACGCCGACCTGACGATGAAGCAGTTCTACGCCTGGAACAATATTATTCCGGGTGCGGCGGAAGGAGACATCAAGATCCACGGCCAGGGCTGGGGCTTGGGCGCTTATGCAGGCATCAACTGGACCTTTGCCAAAAGACATCGTCTTGCAGTGATTGGGCGGCTGCCGGTGAAGGTCAATCTCAGTGGTGACTTCAAAGCCAGCAACATCCCGCCGGCGCTGGCTGGCACCTTCAGCGAATCAAGCAGCTTCAAATCAGACATGACCTTTCCTGCCTCCATCTCCGTCGGCTATGGGTTTGACGTGACGGACCGCTTCACCGTGGGTTTTGACTTCAAATGGGCGCAGAATTCCTCCCATGATGTCCTCCCCCTCTTGATCGGCAACAACCAGGCATTGCTCGGCGGATCGAACAGCACAGTCTTTGGGTGGAGAAACTCGCTCGATTTTGGCACCGGGATGTCCTATCAGCTGAATGAACACTGGGCGCTGCGCGGCGGTTATCTTTATTCAGAAAATTCCCAGCCGCAGAACAGCTACACACCGCTGGTCCCTGGCAATGACAGGCATGTCTTCAGCCTCGGCGTGGGCTGGCGGGGCAAAACTCGTGGCGTGGATCTCACCTACTCCTGCGTTTACTATCCCGCCCGTGTCATCAGCGGGGCCGCTTCCAATCCGCCAAACCAGTATGACGGCACCTACAAGCATCAGTGGCAGGTGCTGGCGCTGAGCTTCACTCAGAAGTTTTAATTCAAAAAAAATGACACCTCTTTTTTTCTCCCCGCATGTGTCCGGCTCCCTCTTGGTGTCATGCCTGAATGCGAGGCCACTTTTTCAACAAGGCTTGTGTTGTCATCAGCCTGCAAACCGCTTTAGCAGAGGATAAGTAACATGGAGAACAACGACAACGCACTTCCCAATCTCGCTTCCTCAGGGGAGCGGCTCAGTTTCATCATCTGCCGCAACAGCCAGGGGGCTGAAGTGCGCGGCACTCTTCACCGGCTCACACGCTATCTCGGCGTGTTTGAGGTTTACAACCCCTACAGCATCGTCCAGCTCTCTGAAGTCCTGAATGACTTCAGGATCATGATGAACGACCGCGTGGTTTACACCGGCAGGGCCACCATTGCCAATTTGGTGAACACCGGCATCATGCTCATCTGCGAGGCTTCGCTCTCAGATGAAGGCTGGATCGACATCGACATCCTCTCCCCTTCGCAGAACAAAGGCCGCCTGCTGACTGAGTTTGCCGAGTTCCTTCGTGAGACGGAAAAAAGCTACCGGGTCATGCCCGATTTCAAAATTGTGGTCGCTGACATGCACACCATGCTTTCTGACCTGCGCCGCTGGATGGAACAGGTGGAGCTGGGCGTGCGCTCGCTGCCCACGGGAGACCGCATTCAGGCCGAACGTGAAGTCCTCCTGCAGATGGAGGAGCCCATCGTTCCCACGGTTTATCCCCTGATGAAACGTTTTGAGGAATCCGCTGCCATCATTCCTCTGGATCAGCAGCCGGTCCACCGCAGCTACATCAAACGTCAGCTTCACCCGCTGGTTCTTTGCGCTCCCTTTGTTTACCGTACCTATCACAAGCCGCTGGGTTATGCCGGAGACTATGAGATGGTCAGCATGATGCTTCGTGATCCCTATGAAGGCAGCTCCATCTTCGCAAAGCTGCTCAACAAGCTTTATCTCGACATCCCGCCCGTCCTCGCGCACCGCAACCGCATCGTTTATCTGGTGGAGCAGCTCAAGGCGGAAACGACGCGTGCGGCCGGCCAGAATCGTGTCGCCCGCATCTACAATCTGGGCTGCGGACCGGCCCAGGAAATTCAAAATTTCCTCACCCATGAGCCCATCTCAGACTCCGCAGACCTTCTGCTGCTGGACTTCAATGATGAGACCATCATGCACACGACGCGGTCTCTGGAAGACCTGCGCAACCGCCATCGCCGCCGCACCGGCCTGCGCTTTGAGAAAAAATCCGTGCACCAGGTTTTGAAAGAGTCCGGACGTGCGGCGGCCCAGTCAGGCACCTATGACATGGTCTATTGCGCCGGTTTGTTCGACTACCTTTCAGACCGCATCTGCCGGCGGCTTCTGGAAATCTTCTATGATCTGCTGGCTCCTGGCGGATTGCTGATCGCCACGAATGTTCATCCCAGCAATCCCTGGCGGAACTGGATGGAGTATCTCGCCGAATGGCATCTCGTGTATCGGGATGAGGAACAGTTTCTCAAACTGGCGCCTGATCGTGCCCCGCCGGGTTCCGTCCTCGTGAAACCCGATGCCACGGGCGTGAATATCTTCCTCGAAGTACGCAAACCTCTCGATGCCTGATGCTTCTCCAGTTTTAGCTGGTGGCTTGAAAGGCAACTTTCAGGCCTACGAGCGGGACATCCGGGTCCGCAACTATCAGCTCTGCGGCATCCTCGCCGTGGTGTTCATGCTGGCAGGGAGTTCTCTGGACTGGGTGGTGTTTCAGGAGGAAGGCGTGAAACGCTTTTTCCCCGCACGCGTTCTTTCCGCCGTGGTCAGCGTCCTCGTCTGGCTGGCTTTGAACACCGCCTGGGGCAAGCGCATGCACCGTCTTCTGGGCCTCCTCATGGCCATGCCTCTCATTGTCGGCATCGCATGGATGATTTACGCCAAGGGCGGCGCTGACTCCCCCTACTATGCGGGGCTGAATCTCGTGATGCTCGGCGCCGCAATTCTGATGCGCTGGACGCTGCAGGACAGCATTCTGGTCGTGGTCCTCACCGTTGTCTCCTATCTGCTGGCTTGCTATTTCCATGGTCCAATCGTCAATCCCCGCATCTTCTACAACAACTTGTACTTCCTGTTTGTCACCGGGGTTTTTACCACGGCCGGCACCTGGTTCTACAACAGCATCCGCTTTTCCGAGTTCAAGCTGCGTCACGATCTGGATCTCAACCGAGCCGAGCTCGAAGCCAGCAATCAAAAGCTGCGTGAGCTAGATGAGGCCAAAAGCCGCTTCTTCGCCAACATCAGTCATGAACTTCGCACGCCGCTGACCCTCCTCATTGCTCCGCTGGAAAGCCTGATCCAGCGCGCCGCCTCCACCCGCCCGCAGGATGAGCGCGAATTGATGGCCACCATGCATGGCAACTCCATGCGCCTGCTGAAACTCATCAATGACCTTCTCGATCTGGTGCGCCTCGAATCAGGCCGTGCGCAGGTCAACACCCGGCGGGTGAATGTGAGCAGTTTCATCAATGGCCTCGCAAACGCCGTCGGCAGCGTCGCAAAAGACAAGCGCATCCATCTGCATGCACATGTCGATGAGGATCTCGGCAGCGTGCTTGCTGATCCGGAGAAACTCGAGCGCATCTGCCTCAACCTGCTGTTCAACGCCCTGAAATTCACCGCCGCCAACGGCCATGTCAATTTCAGCGCTTTCAAGACGGACGGCTGGCTGGCCATTGAAGTGCGCGACTCCGGCATGGGCATCCCGCCGGACCAGCTGCCGCATATCTTCAACCGCTTCTGGCAGGCGGACACCTCCTCCCAGCGCAAATTCCAGGGCATGGGCATCGGTCTCGCCCTCGTCAAGGAACTCGCGGAAGCTCAGGGCGGCAATGTCGTGGCCGCCAGTGAAGTCGGAAAAGGCACCACCATGACGGTGAACCTGCCGCTCCTCCAAGGCGAGCCCAGCGTCGCTGAGGATGAAACGGCCGAAACCATCGAGGAAGAAGATGCCGACAGTCCCCAGAACAAAGACTGGATCGCCGAGCTCTACCGCCGCGCCGAACTCTTCCCGGCCATGACTTCGCTTCAGGCCACCCTGCGTCCGGTCGAAACTGGCGTGGGCCGCAGCCGCAAACCCAAACTGCTCATTGCTGACGACGAGCCTGACATGCTGCGCTTCCTCAAGAGCCAGCTCAGCGCCACCTTTGAAGTTCTCGAAGCCGTGGACGGCCAGCAGGCCGTGGAAAAGGCCGCCCAGTTCCTGCCTGACATCATTCTCTCAGACATGATGATGCCGGAAAAAGACGGCCTGCAGGTTTGCCGTGAGCTGCGTGAGCGCAGCATCACACGCTCCATCCCCGTCGTGCTCCTCACTGCCCGCGCTGACGAAAAAACCAAGCTCGACTGTCTTGCCGCCGGTGCCAGCGACTTCCTCGCCAAGCCCTTCTCCCTCACGGAGATCATGGTACGCTTGAAAAACCTCGTCGATTCGCGCCTCTTCCAGAAGGAGCTCGTGGTGCAGAAACAACAGCTCGAAAACGCGCTGGAGCAAATCAAGGAAACGGAATCCTTGCTGGTGCAGAACGAGAAGCTCGCCTCGCTCGGACGCCTCAGCGCCGGCTTGATCCACGAGATCAACAACCCCCTCAACTACGCCCGCCAGGGCCTGGGCATCATCAGCCGCTCCACCAAACTCCTGCCCGAGGAAGAACGCGCCGACTTTGCCGACACCGTCAAGGATGTGGAGGAGGGAGTGAACCGGGTCATTCAGATCATCTCAGACCTGCGCGGCTTCACCCGCACCACCAATCAGCTCAATCACGCCTTCGACCTGAAAAACATCGTTTCCACCGGCCTGCGCTTTTTCTCCCATGTCTGGAAAGACGGCATGCAGCGCGAGGTGGACATTCCGGAGGAGCTTGAAATCCGCGGAGACAGCAACCAGTTCGTGCAGGTGCTTATCAACTTCATCCAGAACGCCGTGGATGCCATGGGCACCAAGCAATACCCGGAAGGGGAGGTCGCGTGCATCAAGCTTTCCGCCCACGCCCGCGGAGGCAGGGTCTTTTTCTCCATCAAGGACAACGGGCCTGGCATTCCTCAGGAGATTCGTGACAAGATTTTCGACCCCTTCTTCACCACCAAGGACGTGGGACAGGGCATGGGGCTTGGACTTTCCATTTGCAACCGCATCATTGCTGACCATGGCGGACGCATCGAAGTACGCAGCCAGCCCGGCCAGTTTACTGAGTTCATTCTCGAGCTACCCTCTGCTGACAGCACCCACAACAACCACGCCGATACCTAGTAGGACTTCCCCATATGCAAAACCAATACGACCTCAAACGCTATGCCGTTCTCTATGTCGATGATGAAGAGAAGGCGTTGAAGTACTTCGAAAAAACCTTCGGAGACGAATTCCGCATTTTCACCGCCAACAACGCCGCCGACGGCCTCAAGCTCATCGAACAGCATGGCGAGGACATCGGCGTGCTGCTGTCCGACCAGCGCATGCCAGGGGAAAAAGGCGTCCAGCTCCTTGAGCGCGCCCGCCAGCTCCGCCCCCGCCTCGTTCGCATGATGGTCACCGCCTATGCCGACTACGATGTCACGGTCGATGCGGTCAATCTCGGCAGCATCTTCCGCTACATCTCCAAGCCCATCCAGATGGACGATGTGCGCAACACCCTCCACCGCGCCATGGAGTTCTACATCCTCCAGCAGGAGCGCGATGGCCTGCTGCAGGAAAAACTCTCCGTGCTGCAGAACCTCCTCATCACCGACCGCGTCATGGGTCTCGGTGTCGTCGCCGCCGGACTGAACCAGAAGCTCAACCAGCCCCTGCGCGCCGTGCATGCCTTCCTGGACATCACCCCGGGCAGGCTCGGCCAGCAAAACTTTGACCTCGACCGCCTCCGTCAGGCCACCTTCTGGCGCGACTTCCACGCCCATGTCGTCAGCCAGGCCGGACGTATCGCCGAGCTTCTGGGCGAGCTTCAGTCCGCCTCCGGCACCGAGCACAAGATGGATGCGGCGGCGGTGATTCAGGGGCTGATCGATCAGCAGCGCGCGGCCTTCACAGCCAAGGGCATCGAACTGAAATTCGACGCCGCCGGGACCCTTCCATCCCTCCAGGCCAGCCGTCCGGCCTTGGAAAAAATGCTGCATCTGTTGCTCCAGACGGAACTGGCGCTCCTTTCCTCCGGCACTCACGTCACCCTCTCCGCCAAAACAGCGACGGAGGCCGCCGACGCCGGAGCCCTGCAACTGACCCTGACCGACGATGGGCCGGGCTTGGCGGGCACCGTGCTGCGCTCGGTGTTTGATCCCTTCTTCACCCATGCGGATGCCAGCACGGACACGCCCGGGCTTACCCTCATGGGGGCGTTCTTCCTCGCCTATCATCTCGGTGGCCGCATCACATCCCAGCGGACCGCGAAGGGCCTCATCCTCGACATCGTCGTCCCCGCTGTGGCGCCGGCCCCTGTCGCCTCCGTTGACAGCAGCCGTGAATTCATCACCAACGTCCTCATGAACGACATCCTCTGGGAGCGCCTGCTGCCCAACGGCTGACCCGTCTGAAAGAGCCACTCTGCATGGAAGGTGCGCATGAAGCCGTCGTTTTATGACGGCCATGCGCACCTTCTTCTTTTTCCTGCTCCTTAGCCCGGCCCTCTTCGCCGCTCAGCCCAACATCGTCTTCATCCTCGCGGATGACTTCGGCTATGGCGACCTCGGCTGCATGGGCTGCAAGGACATCGCCACCCCAAACATCGACCGCCTCTCCGCCGAAGGCGTGAAGTTCACCGACTTCTACGCCAACGCCCCCGTCTGCACGCCCACCCGCGCCGGATTCATCACCGGCCGCTGGCAGCAGCGCTGCGGCATTGAATTCGCCTTTGGTTATCAGGTCGAGCAGTTCCGCCGCGTCAAAGGCGAGTGGGTGCCCGAGCCAGACATCCACGGCCTCGGCCTCCCCCTTGGCGAAACCACCATCGCCCAGCGCCTCAAATCCGCGAACTACGCCACCGGCGCCTTCGGCAAATGGCATCTCGGCTACAAGGATGAATACAACCCCACCAAACGCGGTTTCGACGAATACTTCGGCGAACTCCTCGGCCACGCCGACTACTACAAGCACACCTACTACGACGGCACCTACGCCCTCCGCGATGGCATGGAACCCGTGAAACGCGACGGCTACCTCACCGACCTCATCAACGAGCGCGCCGTGAAGTTCATCCGCGACCACAAGTCCGAGCCGTTTTTCCTGTACGTCCCGCATCTGGCCGTCCACTCCCCCTTTGAAGCCCCCGATGCCCCCGACACACCCATGGTCACCAAGGAAAGCATGCTCAAGGGCAGCCGCGCCATCTACAAGGCCATGGTGGAACGCATCGACCTCGGCGTCGGCATGATTCTTGCCGAATTAGACACACTCAAGCTGACCGAAAACACGCTGGTTGTCTTCTCCAGCGACAACGGCGGCGAGCGCTACAGCCGCAATTCCCCCCTCTTCCACCACAAAGCCACCGTCTGGGAAGGCGGCATCCGCGTCCCCTGCCTCATGCGCTGGCCGGGCAGGCTTCCAAGGGGAAAAGTCACCTCTCAAATGGCCATCACCATGGACCTCCACGCAACCTTCCTCGCTGCCGCCGGAATCACTGAGATGCCGCCTAAAGCACTCGACGGCATCAATCTGCTGCCCCTTCTCACCGGCGAATCCAAGCCCGTCGAACGCACCTTTTACTGGCGCATCGACCGCTCGAACCGCAAGCAGCGCGCCATCCGCCAGGGCCCGTGGAAATACATCAACGACGGCAACAGCATGGACCTGCTCTTCAACCTCGACTCCGACATCGGCGAACGCACCGACCTCGGCTACCAACACCCCGACATCCTCGCCGACCTCAAAGCCAAACTCAAAGCCTGGGAGGCCGAAATCGACGCCACCGAGCGCGAGATTTGGGTGCGGTGAGACCTTTGTGAATCCTCATTTGCTCCCCTTCTCTTTCCATCTACCTCTCTCCACCACCATGAAACGCACCACGCTTCACATTCTCGCTCTGCCCCTGCTCACCGCCGCCGCGTTTGCAGACGGCGCTTTCTACGGCGATCCACCAGACGCGACCCACCCTTGGGCCATCCATGACATGAACCGGCCGCAGCCGCCGCGCGTCGAACCCGGCACCTTCAGCACCCAGGAAAAACCCGGCACCCCGCCTTCGGATGCGGTCATTCTCTTCGGCGGGAAGCCGGAGGAGATCGAAAAATGGCAGGCGGACAAAACACCCGCCGAACCCACCAAGTGGGAAGTCAAAGACGGTGTGCTGCAATGCGTGCCGGGCAGCGGCTACGTGCGTACCAAGGAGGAATTTTCCGACTGCCAGCTCCATGTCGAATGGAGCGCCCCTTCGAAGGTCGAAGGCAACAGCCAGGGCCGTGGCAACAGCGGCATCTTCCTCATGGGCCAGGTCGAAGTGCAGGTGCTGGATAATTATAACAACCCCAGCTACCCCGATGGCATGGCGTCATCCATTTACGGCATCAACCCGCCCATGGTGAACCCGCTGCGTGCGCCCGGCGAATGGCAGACCTATGACATCGTTTTCCGCCGCCCCATCTTCAAAGACGGCAAGGAAGTCGATCCCGGCTACATCACCGTTTTCGTGAACGGCGTGCTCACGCAGGACCATACACCCCTCGAAGGTGGTGGCGGCCACATGCGCCGCTCCTCCCCGAAAGCCTTCCCTGACCAGGGTCCCCTGAAGTTGCAGGACCATGGCAATCCCGTGCGCTATCGCAACATCTGGTACCGCCCGTTGCCCAAGCGTGCCATCGACGGCGGTGAAGCCAGCCACATGAGCGAAGCTGCCACGACGGCAAAGCGCGAGGAAATCGCCAAAGGCATCCGCGAATCTGCCGCCAAGCTCGAAGGCATCGAGAAGATGCTGCACTACTTCGAATCCCTCTGCTATGCGGACAACGCCGAGGTCCGTGAGTTTGCCACCGCCGCCGTGCGCGATTTCGCCAGCGCGATGAAAGAGGTTCCCCCGGGCAAGATCGAATCCAAGAAGGGCGAAATCCTCCAGGTAACCAAGGCGCTGCGTTACCTGACCAAGTTCAAAATCTTGCCGGAAGACCTCGACGCGAAGAAGGACCTGGAAGCCATCATCAAGGTGGAAGACTGGGAGCCCAAGCCGCAGCCCAAAGGAAAGAAAAAGTAGCCAGCCAATGTCCCAAAAAAGCCCGGTTCCTATGGAGCCGGGCTTTTTTTTCGCTCAGATGCAGCTGCGTTCAGACCGCATCTGCCGCCAGAGCGGCGTTGCCGATGATGCCAGCCTCATTGCTGAAGCGGGCGGGCAGGATCTGCAGGCGCTCCCAGACCACGGTGCTGAGCATGCTCTGCACCTTGTTTTTGAGCGGGTTGAAAATCAGGTCTCCTGCCTGGGCCACACCGCCACCGATCACGAAGGCGTCCGGGTTGAGCAGCCAGGCGATGCTGGAGATCGCCGTGCCAAGCCAGTCGGCCACCTCTCCCCAGATCTGGCGGGCGATGTCATCGCCAGCTTGCGCCGCGTCGGCGATCTTTTTAGGCGTGCATTCAGCGATTTCCTTCTCGATGCCCGCCTCGGAATAGCGCAGCACCGCATGCTCGGCGATCTGCAGGTTGCCAGTGTATTTTTCCAGCGCGCCCAGGTTGCCGTAGTGGCCGGCCCTGCCGTCATAATCGATGCTCATCTGCCCGATCTCTCCTGCCACAAAGCCGCTGCCTCGGAACATTTTGCCGTCCAGCACCAAACCGCCGCCGATGCCGGTGCCCAGAGTCATGCCGATGACGTTTTTCAGGCCACGCGCCGCACCATGGCGAAACTCCGCGTAGGTCATGGCATTGGCGTCATTTTCCACCAGCACGGGCAGGCCGGTTTTCTCGCCAAGGATGGCCTTGAGCGGCACGTGCTTCCAGCCGGGGACGTTGGTGAGCTCATGCACAAAGCCATGATCGAAATCGACCAGGCCTGGAACTCCAACACCGATGGCGCAGATGGCAGGGTAGGTCTTTTGCAGCTTGGCGACGCGTGCGGCCATCTCGCCAATGAGCGCGGCAGGTCCGTGGAATTGCATCGTGGGGATGGGCTCGTCTGTGACGAGAAGTTCATCGCCACGGCACACGCCGAGTTTCACGGAGGTGCCGCCAAAGTCGATGCCAATGGAAGTTTTGTCAGTTTCAGCCATAACGTCCCGCCGTCAGAGCGGGGCGCGGAGATTGCCCACCAAACGCAGTCCGTGCAAGGTCAAATCGGGGTCGGTTGGGATGTCTTCTCCCATGCCGGAGATGATCCATTCGGCGTCTCCACCCGTGGCGACGACGCGGATTTGCTCCCCGCCGAGTTCCTTTTTCAGGGCCTCCAGGATGCCTTTCACCATGCCCCGATAGCCGATGGCCGCGCCGGCGAGGATGGCCCCTTCTGTGGACTGGCCGATGGCGGTTTCGGGCTCGCGCAGGTCCACGCTGGGCAGCAGGGCGGTGCGCTCGTGCAGATAGTCGGTCATGAGGCGCAGGCCGGGCGCGATGACGCCGCCGATGTAGAACTTGTCGGCGGAGAGGATGTCGAAGGTCACGGCGGTGCCGAAGTCGATGACGATGCCGGGTGCGCCGTGCATGTGGGCCAGGGCAACGGCATTGGCCAGACGGTCCGCCCCGATGCTCTCGGGCTTCGGATAGCGGATTCCGATCCCGAGATGACCGTCATGACGCAGCTCGATGAGAATGCTGCCGAAGACTTCGCGAAAGGCGGGGACGACTTTGGGCACCACGCTGCAGATGACGGCTTTTTCAAACTGCCAGCCTTTGACCACCTCGCGCACGGCGGCGGGTGAAAGCTCGCGTGTGGGGTGCTCGCGGCGCTCCAGAATTTCCTGATTCGTGGCGAGGCCAAATTTGGTGCGCCCGTTGCCGACGTCGATGAGCAGCTGCAGTCGGCTCATGGTTTGGCGGTGTCGGCTTCGTTCTTGGGCTCTTCCTTCTTCTCTTCTTTCTTGTCCCCTTCCTTGGGGGCCTCCCCAAAGGTGTTCACGCTGAACATGCCTTCAGGCGCGCCCTTGGGCTCCGGGGGCTTGGGCCGAATGGGGTCACCTTCCACGACAAGGGCCTTGGGCGGATCCTTGACGTATTTCACGCATTGATAGAGGAGATTGTAGTTGTGGCGGAGGGCGGCGGGATAGGCAATGCGACCGGGTTCGGTGACGTTTTCCCGCAGCAGCTTTCCAGCGAGGCTGGCGAAGACATTGCTGCTGAGCTTGGCGGCTTTTTCAACGGTGCCTCCCGCAAATTCACCCGCAGCTTTGGCTGCGGAGCTGCCGCCGCTGCGAAACATGTCGCTGCTGATGCGGCGCGCCTGGATGGAGATGGCGGCCTGGGAGGAAAGCAACGTGCCGTCTGGCGCAAAGCTCATCTCGATGCTGGCGTGGTCGTCGGAGGAGAACATGCCGCGGAGGTGGTCCACCCGCACGGAGATGAATACGCCGCCATCAGGCGCGGCGGTGACTTCGGGCTTGTAGGTGCGGTAATCGACCTCTGAAAATTTGTACTCGGCGGCCTTGTGCTTTTCTTTTTTCCAGCCGCCCAGGCTCTCGCCAAATTTTTCGATGTCCACTTCCACACCTGCGCGGGCGGTGCTGGCCATGAGAATGAGCAGGGCAAGGGGGCGGAGGTTCATAACAGCCCGCAAAGTGCTGCAAGAAACAATTTTTTCAACTTCGGGCTATGCCCGCCTGCCGCAGAGCCAGCTTCCTCACGTCAGCCGGCCGGTGATGTAGGCCTCCGTCTGAGGATCACGGGGATGATTGAAGATGTTCATCGTTTCATCTTCCTCAATGAGGCGGCCTTTGTAAAAGAAGGCGGTACGGTCGGCGATGCGCTTGGCCTGCTCCATGTTGTGCGTGACGATGACAAAGGTGTACTGGCCACGAAGCTGGTGGATCAGCTCCTCGATGCGGGCGGTGGCGATGGGATCGAGCGCGGCGCAGGGCTCGTCCATCAGCAGAATGCGCGGCTGCAGGGCGATGGCGCGGGCGATGCACAAACGCTGCTGCTGGCCTCCGGAAAGCCCGGTGGCCACTTCGTGAAGTCGGTCTTTCACTTCATCCCACAAGGCGGCGGAGCGCAGGCTGCGTTCGGCGGCTTCTTCAAGATCGTGGCGGTCTTTGATGCCGGCGACGCGGAGGCCGTAAACGGCATTTTCGAAAATTGATCGCGGGAAAGGATTGTACTTCTGGAACACCATGCCGACATTCCGGCGCAGGCTGATCACATCGACATCGGGCTCATAGAGATCGACGCCGTCGATCTTGATTTTGCCGCTGACGACGCGGGCGGTGTCCACGAGATCATTGATGCGGTTGATGGAGCGCAGCAGGGTGCTCTTGCCACAGCCTGAGGGGCCGATGAGGGCCATCACATCGTCGCTGTGCATGTTCAGATCGACATCAAAGAGCACCTGGTTGTCGCCATAGGCATAGTTGAACTTCTCCACCTGAATGAGCGGCTCTGCGGCAGTGGGTGCTGGAGTATCGACGGCCATGTTAACTGAAAGTGCCGCGCAAATAAGCCTCGGTGAGCTTTTCGCGGGGATTGGTGAAAAGCTCCTCCGTGGGGGCAAATTCGACGAGCTTGCCGAGGTGCAGGAAGGCGGTGTAGTCCGAGACGCGCACGGCCTGCTGCATGTTATGAGTGACGATGACCACCGTGAACTCCCTGGCGAGCTGATGCATGAGCTCTTCGATTTTAAGCGTGGAGATGGGATCAAGCGCCGAGCAGGGCTCATCCATCAGCAGGACATCTGGCACCGTGGCAATGGCACGGGCGATGCAGAGGCGCTGCTGCTGGCCGCCGGAGAGAGCGAGCGCGCTGGCATGCAGGCGGTCTTTGAGCTCCTCCCAGAGGGCAGCGTGGGTCAGCGAACGTTCGACCGCTTCATCGAGCACGCTTTTGTTTTTCTCGCCATGGATGCGGAGGCCATAGGCCACGTTTTCGTAGATGCTCTTGGGAAAGGGGTTCGACTTCTGGAACACCATTCCGACCTGCTTGCGCAACTGCGTGAGATCGACATCGGCGTCGTGAATGTTTTTGCCTTTGACGAGCACCTCACCCTTCGTCACGCGGGCGCTTGGCACACGGTCGTTCATGCGGTTGATGCAGCGCAGCAGCGTGCTTTTGCCACAGCCCGAGGGGCCGATGAGCGCGGTGACCCGGTGATATTTGACCTTCAGATTGATGTCAAACAAGGCCTTGCTGGCACCGTAGGAGAAATCCATGTCCCGCACCTGGACGACAGGCGGCGGTGCGGACGGGGCGGTGGAATCGACGGACATGCGGAAAAAGAGTTACCAGCGGTACTTGGCGCGCAGCCGTTTGCGCAGCATCACCGAGCTGGCGGCCAATGAGGCGACGAGAACAAGGAACACGAAGACAGAACCGTACTGCGCCCGCTCGGAGTATTCGTTCTGCGGGATCTTGGCGGCGAGTGTGTAGATGTGATAGGGCAGGGCCTGCACAGACTCAGTGAAGATGCCGAGGAAGCGCTGAACGCTCTGCTCCCAGTGGGCGAAGATGGAGGCGTCCGCCGGCAGCGGGGGGAGATCCTTCTGCCATGGCAGCTTGTCCTTAAAGGCCAGAGCGGCGGTGAACATGATCGGAGCGGTTTCACCCGCCGCACGGGCAATGCCCAGGATGCTGGAGGTCAGAATGCCGGGCGTGGCGAAGGGCAGCACGCTGTAGCGAATCGTCTGCCAGCGCGTGGCACCGAGCGCCATGCTCGTTTCACGGAACCCCTGCGGCACGGCCTGCAGGCACTGCTCGCTGGCGGTGATGATGACGGGCAGGATGACGAAGGCGAGCGTGAAACCACCGGAGAGCACGCAGGTGTCCCAGCCCTCAAAGCTCAGCGTGGTAAAGCCGAGCGGAATGGAGAACACGGAACGATCTGCGGGCACATCCACAAAGGTGGGCGCTGTCAAAACGAAGGCACCAAGGCCGAACAAACCAAACACAACCGACGGCACGCCCGCGAGATTCAGAATCGCCAGACGCACCATTTCGAGAAATTTGCCGTGCCTGGCATACTCACTGAGATAGATCGCGCAAGCGACTCCCAGGAAGAGCGCGACGCCCACGCTGACGATCACCAGCAAGGCAGTGCCGACGATCGGACCTAAAATGCCGCCGCCCGAGTAGGAGACCGTTTTTTCCGAACGGAAGTTGTCGCCCAGTTTCTTTTTGACCGCATCGGCACCATTCACGTCGGTTTCAATGTGATTGCCCTGCTGGTCTTCGATGACGTGAAGCGTGGCGGGCAGTTCGGTAAGAAACTGCGTGTTCACAAACGGCCACTTCGACTGAAGCACCACCGGCGCCCCTTTGATGAAAATGTGCAGCATGATCGCCAGCGTGATGATGACCACGATGTAGCTGCCGACACGCAGCGCCCAGCGCGCGGCTGTCTCGCGCTGCTGGATGCCTGAGTTGTCCCCGGCGAATGGGTTGTCGTTGGTGGGGGCGGGATTCATGCCTTGTGGGGTTCAAAGCGGCGTGCCACGGCGCGGGCGCACCAGTTGACCAGGAGGGAAATGGCAAACAGGACGATGCCGACCATAAAGAGCGCCTGCCAGTGCGAGCTGCCGCGAGAGACTTCGCCAAGCTCCTGCGCGATGATGCCTGTTAGAGTGTGGGCCGGCTGGAAAATGACACCGGGCCCGGCGCTGAAATCGGGAATGGCGATGCGGTTGCCCGCGACGAGCAGCACGACCATCGTCTCACCGACCACACGGCCAAGCCCCAGCAGAATGGCCGAAAGAATGCCGGAAATGCCCGCCGGAACGATGACGCGAAAGACGGTCTGCAGCTTGGTGGCTCCGAGCGCGTCTGAAGCATCAATGTAAGCACGCGGGACGTTGTTCAGCGCGTCCTCGGAGAGGCTGAACATGGTGGGCACGGCCATGAAGGCGAGCAGGCAGCCCGCATTGAACATGTTGAGCCGCTCCTGAATGGGGAAACCAGGCACCCATTGCAGCCAGCTCCATTCGCTGACATCCTTGATCAGATTGCCCACCAGCGAGATGCCGATGAAACCGAGCACCACGGAGGGAATGGCCTGGATGAACTCGATCACCGGCTTGATCATTTCCTTCTCCCGCTCGCTGGCAAACTGGTTCGTATAAATGGCGGCCACCACGCTGACGGGAGTCGCGATCAAAATGGCTATGGTGGCAATGACCAAGGAACCACTCAACAAGGGGAGAAAACCAAAAAAGTCCTGCCAGGAGCTATTGGTAATCCACTCAGTTCCAAAGAAAAAGGCGCCCAACGCATTGAGATAGGGGACGGGTTTGTCCCATTTCCAGCTCTGGAGGTTCGCCATCGCCAGGCCAATCTCTTGAAGGTGATGTGGAATCTCATGGCGAACCTGGGCTACGAGCGCAGTGGCCTCTGCGGTCGTCCCACGCTCGGGCATCTCGCGGAAAGCGGCTTCGAGCTCCGTGCTGTATGCCTGCAACTTGGAGATGAGTTCGTCACGGCGCGACAAAAGCAGCTCAATACGTTCACCGAAGTTGATGGGGGCGGACTGGGACGATTCAGCTTCGGCAAGCAGCGCGGCTTTGCGTTCTGGGTCGGTGGCCGTCGCAGCAGCGTCCAGCAGCTGCTGACGACCGGATTTGAGGGTAAAATGTTCCGTGGCCTGCTCCTTGGTTTCCAGTGCGAGGGCTTTGAGTTCATCCAGAACCTCGATGACAGGCTCGGCTGCCTCCTCGAAGCGTTCGCCAGTGCTGATGATACCGGCAAACTTGCTTCTGGCCGTCTGATCTTGCACGTTGAACTCAGTGATCAGGGACTGCAAAAATTCCGGTAACTCGCTGACTTCGGGTGAAAGTTCAGCCAGTTCGGCCTGGAGCCGGCTTTTTTCAGCGGCGGAGAACAGTGCGGGATATTCTGCCGAGGCGGCAACCTGGGCGGTTTTTTGCTTCACGGCTGCACGCAGGGGGGCAAGAGCGGCGGGCTCCGGTGGCGGCGTTTGCTCGAGCGCGTGTTCTAGGTCGGTGCGTGCGGCGGCAGCCTTTTCCTCGACAAAAGCTTTGAGCAGGAAGGCCGCATCACGGCGTTCCCGGGCAGCTTTGGTCAGCGGATCCATTTCGAGGCTCAAGGCGCGCCGCAGTGCATTGGCGAGCACGCGCTGCTGCTGCAGCGGACGGTCCGCGATATCACAGTATTCGAGTCCGGCCTGACGGTAGATCTCCAGCTCATGGCGGTAGGTGGGCAGGAAGCCGGCCCCTTCACGCAGCAGGAACGCCATGATGAGCACGAGAACGATGACAGCGATGCTCGAATTGGCTCCAAAAAAATACTTGATGAGCAACTGACCATCCAAACCCGCTGCAACGCGCCGCTTTTTCCTGAGCAGCTTGCTGCCAAGAGTGGGAGGTGGTTTTGGAGGGGGGGGGGATGCCGACATCTGAGAGGAGGTTATTCCAGCGAATGGGAGAGTTCAAAGGGGCTATGCACAATATTTGCGGGGGGCTCACGGGCAGCCGGTGGCTGTTACAAATGCGTCACCCAAGGCAAAGACGAAGGCCTGGAATGTGACGGATTCGTCACCTTCGACATTTCGACAGTTTTGTCACTTCCGCTACAAAACGCCGTGCTTTCGCGAGCTCATTTTAATTCAAGCCACCCTTCCACATCACAAGCCGATTCAATGAAGTCTACCCTATCAGCCCTGCTCCTCACTGCGGGACTCGCCATTTCCACCTTGTTTTCCTGCGGCGACGCTCAGGCCGCTGTGGAGCGGCCTGAGGAGACTATCACCGAGAGCAATCCCCGCTCGATCTATGACAAGATCTGGGATTCCTCGACGCTGTATAAAGCTGACAGCGGCTTTCTGACAGAACTGGCACTTCAAGGCCGCCTGCATGTGCAAGATGCCCAGGGCTGGTCCAATCAGGGCAATTTTGGCTCTCGTGACCGCCCCCAAGCGGTGCGCTGGGGAGACTGGGAAGTGCGGCGTCTCCGTCTGGGCGCCAAAGCCAAGCTGTTCGATGGCAACGCCAAACTGGACGGTCATATCGACATCAATCCTAATTTCAATCAGTTCTATGGTCGAATCTATGAGGTGTTCTTCGAATACACACTTGCCAATGCGATGACGATCGGCTTCGGGAAGAAAAAGGCGTTTTTCAGCCTGGAGCACTCCATCTCATCAAAGGAGATCATCACCCTTGAACGCGGTCTGCTGACCAACGCCCTGTTCACTGGCCAGTACACCGGCGTGTGGGCCTCCGGCAAAGTGGGCAATTTGCTCTGGGATACGGGGTTGTACGCTGGAGACGACGAACGGGAATTCACCACCTTCAATGGCGGCGCCATCTTTCAGATAGGTCTCGCCTATGATCTTTCCGAGGCGACTGGCTTTGACCGTGCCTCCATCAACTTCGACTACCAAAAAGCAACGGCAGACACCACAATCAACAACGGCAATCTTGCCGGTGCCCCCGTCCCTTACCTGTTTGAGAGTGCGATGTCGCTGAACAGCACCTGGGAAAAGGGCCGCTGGGGGTTCTATACCGACACTCTCGCCGGCCACGGTCGTGGCACTCAGGGTGACGTCTTTGGCGTGATCCTCATGTCTTCCGTTTATGTGGCCAAGGGCCTGCAGCTTGTGTCGCGTTACCAGTATGCCGCAGGTCAGGACAACGGGCTTCGTCTGGCGAGCCGCTATGACCGCCTCGCGCCCTATACGACCAACGGCGGCCGTGGCGATGTGTACCATGCATGCTACGTCGGAGCGAATTATTACATTTATGGCAACAAGCTCAAGCTGATGACCGGCCTGGAGTACTCCACCATGAACGGCTGCAACTATGCAGGCTGGACCTGGTCAGGCGGTCTCCGCATGTTCTTCTAAGCTTAAGGTTTACGTTACAGAATTGTCACCATTCGCATTTTTATCTGTCACATATCGCTGGCAAATGCCGCTTCGATAGACACCCTCCAATCCACCACAACCCCCCACCGACATCCATGAAATCCATCTGTCTTTTCTCACTTTTGATGCTGACCTGCGCACCCATCCTGCAGGCCCAGTCCACCCTGCGCATCCGCGGTTCTGACACCCTCGGTGCCAAGCTCGTGCCTCAATGGGCTGAAGGCTTCAAAAAATCCGGTGGTGACTCCCGCTTTGACATCGCTGCGGAAGGTTCTTCCACCGCGTTCACCAATCTCGCCGCCGGCACGGCCGACATCGGCATGAGCAGCCGCAAGGTCAAAGACGAAGAGCGCACCTTCTGCAAAACCAAGGGTGTGTTCTTGAAGGAATTCAATGTGGCCTGGGACATGATCGCCGTGGTGGTCAACAAGAACAACCCTGTGTCAAACCTGACCAAGAAGCAGATCCAGCAGATCTTCACCGGAGACATCACCGACTGGAGCGAACTGGGTGGCACCCCGGGGCCGATCTCGGTTTACACACGCAACACCTCCTCCGGGACCTATAAGGACTTTTCTTCCCTGGCGATGAGGAACAAAGCCTACAGCAAGGCCAGCCAGAAAATGGCCGGAAACGAACAAATCGTCGCCGAGGTTTCCAGCAATAAGAACGGCATCGGCTATGTGGGCCTCGCGTATTCACACGGAAAGGGCACCAAGGCGCTGCCAGTCGATGGCGTTGCACCAGAAATGGCCAACGTGCGCAAGTATCCCTATGCACGCCCGACTTACCTCTACACAAACGGTGAGCCAACCGGGAGCGTGAAGGCATTCATCGATTTCTGCCTGGGTTCCCAAGGGGAACAGATCGTGCAGCAGGTGGGTTTTGTCCCGCTTTCCGTCGCCCATTGAGGCAACGCTCTTTTTTGTTGGTATTGGGAGGCCGGATGCGCTTGGTAGGCGCATCCGGCCTTGTTTTTATCCTCGAGGGCTGGGTGGGTCCCGAGGAGAGAGATGCAAGGTTGCGTCCACAGCATTGTACCCTTAGTTTCCGCCTCGCTCTCAGACCAGCGACATCATGGAAACCACAATCCAGCAGATTCTGTATGTCGCGGCGGCCCTTGTTTTTGCCATCGCCTGCCGCTCGTTTCACAACCGCTTCATCCAGAAGCTGGGCTGGCTCTCCTTGCTGGGTGCCTCCTATCTCAGCGGTTATTACCTGACCTACTCGCACATCGGTGGTGCCATCTTTGTCGGCGCCTGGTTCATGCTGCCATGGATGGAGATCGTCTTCCGCGTGCGGCGGCTGCGCTTCCCGATCAAAAGCGAGGTCAAGCACCGCTTCCCCCCCTCCCGCGAGGTGTTTCCAGAACTCTCCGAACTCAGCCGGGAGGCGGATGATGAGGGCTTCACCGAAGTCGGCGACACCGGCTGGAAATTCAGCCAGACGGACTACTTCATGCGCCTCTTTTACCATGCGGAAAAACGCATGCAGGCCGCCATCGCGCTGGCCCAGCAGGGCGATTTTGGTTTTTCGTACGTCAGCCTCACCTCCCGCGCGACCAGCGGCGTCACCTTCACCACGACGAACTACCCCTTCGCCGCCACCATGAAGCACTCGCCCAAGCAGCGGCTGAATCGGTTCACCCACGCGGGCTCGTTCTCAGACCTTCTGGAGCGCCATGAGGACTTCCTCCATCGGGAAGGCATCCGCTCTGAAGACCTCGCGCTGCAGGACACGGAATACCTGCACGCCTACATCGAGCGGGACATGAGCGTGCTGATTGACCACAACATCACCGCCGGTGTGATCGAGCCCACCGGCAACGGCGAGTTCCGCTACTCCTGGCGCGGATGCATCTTCCTCTACTGGCAGGTGGTGAAGGACATGCTGCGGGTCTGATTCAGGGGCGGGGCATCCACTCGCTCAGCTTGGCCATCGTCTGCGCTGTGTGCGAGAGCAGGAAAAAATGATCCGCCTGCGGCACGGTGAATGCCTGCGTGGTGGGTGCGACCTCCCTTACTTTCGCAATGCGCCGGGCGAAATCTCCCGACTTCACAAAGTACTCGCTGCCACCAGCGATGAATGCAGCTTTCGTATCTCGCGGGAATTTGAGCAGCAGGTCTTCCGGCGGATAGGCCGCCATGCAGATCAGGCGGTCAAAGCGCTCCGGGTGCTTCGTATACACATCACAGGCACCCGTGCCGCCAGCTGACAGCCCCAGCAAAACCGGCTTCACCACGGGTCGTCCCAGCCGAAGGCCCACGGCCGCCACACACTCCTGCACATACTCGCTGGAAAGGGTGGAGGTGTTGATGCCATGCGCCGGACAGATGATGATGTGATTCCCAAAATGCTCGGCCAGCAAATGCTGATACCAGAGAAAGCTGCCGCCATACCCGTGTAGAAACAGCAGCACCGGTGTCCGTGCGTCCACCCCCGTGGGCACATGCACCAGCGCCAGCCCTTCCTGCGAACGCTTTTCCCCGAAACAATACGGCAGCGCTGATCCCACTCCCGAGTATGCCGGTGACTTGGCGATCAGCGCATATCGCTCCGCTACCAGAGGGCGCATCATGGCTGCCTGTGCAGGCGTCAGTCCAAGCATCGCCGGTTGTGACAGCGCCAGGGCGACGATCGCAGACTCTGGCAGCGTTGTCAGCGCCAGCCGAAACATCGGCAAGAAATCGGCCGCGGGACGGCTGAACTGCGGTGGCGCTGCCGCGTGCGTGGTCTTCCAAGTAACCCGGAGGACCTCACCCGCGCGCACCGGCAAAGCTCCGCATAATAACAGGAATAGCAGCAGCCAGCGCATGCCCCAGGCTACCACTCCGGCAGGTCGCCTCACAAGCAGGAAGATCGGTGCGCCTTCTCTTCCGGTCACGATCCAGGCTGCGGCTGATTGCGGGCGGCTTCCGCTGCCGCACGCTGGGCGGCTTCCTGGGCACGACGCGCCTGCTCCTCTGCCTGACGTTGAGCCATTTCCTGGGCACGACGGGCCTGTTCTTCCGCCTGACGCTGCGCCACTTCCTGCTGACGGCGGGCCTGTTCTTCGGCCTGTCGCTGGGCCATTTCTTGCGCACGCTGCGCCGCCTCCTGCTGGGCGCGCATCTGCTGCTCTTGGGCTGCGCGCCGTGCCTGCTCCTGTGCACGCTGCATTTCAGCCTCCTGCTGGCGGCGGGCCTGCTCTTCAGCCTGACGCTGCGCCATTTCTTGCGCTCGTTGTGCCGCCTCCTGCTGGGCGCGCATCTGCTGCTCTTGGGCAGCGCGGCGGGCCTGCTCCTGTGCACGCTGCATTTCAGCGTCCTGCTGCCTGCGTGCCTGCTCTTCCGCCTGACGCTGCGCCATTTCTTGCGCACGTTGTGCCGCCTCCTGCTGGGCGCGCATCTGCTGTTCTTCGGCGGCGCGGCGTGCCTGCTCCTGTGCACGCTGCATTTCAGCGTCCTGCTGCCTGCGTGCCTGCTCTTCGGCCTGACGCTGCGCCATTTCCTGCGCACGCCGTTCGGTTTCCTGCTGGGCGCGCATCTGCTGTTCTTCAGCAGCACGGCGTGCCTGCTCCTGTGCACGCTGCATTTCAGCCTCCTGCTGCCTGCGTGCCTGCTCTTCCGCCTGACGCTGAGCCATTTCTTGCGCACGCTGTGCCGTCTCTTGCTGGGCGCGCATCTGCTGCTCTTCGGCGGCGCGGCGTGCCTGCTCGTCTGCCTGACGCTGCGCCATCTCCTGGGTGCGGCGTTCGGTTTCTTGCTGCGCCTTCATCTGCTGTTCTTCAGCAGCACGGCGGGTGGCTTCCTCCTGCTGGCGCTGCTGCATGGCGGCGGCTTCAGTTTGCTGGCGGACGCGCTCGGCCTCTGCGGCGGCGGCCTGTTCGGAGGCCATGCGCTCAGCCGTGGCACGCTGCTGCTGCGCTGCCATCTCCTGTTGCTGCTGGGCGGCAGTCGCAGCGGCCTGCTGCCGTGCTTTTTCTGTCTCGGCGGCGGCTTGGTCTGCGGCCATGCGCTGCTGCTGGGCCGCCACCGCCTCCTGCGGCTGCGCAGCGGCCGCCTGCATGCGGCTCTTTTCCGCCTCGGCATTCATCGCGGCCTGTTCAGCGGCTTTTTTATCTGCCACTCCACGTTCCTGCATTTCTCGCTGATGGCGCTGCTCCGTGGCGGCCGCATGGCCCCGTTCCCGGTCGGCAGGCATGCGGTGTTTCTCAGCTTCCGCAGCCATTTTCTCCGCGACTGCGGGTGGCTGTGAAACAACCGGCTCAGACGGCTGTGGCATGGTGGTGGGTGGAACACTGACCACGGCGGGCGGGGTGCCTTCAGGGGCGCTGACCGGCACCCCCGAGGTGGCCGCGGGCTCAGGAGCTTTGCTCTCCACCACGGCAGGCATCACGGATGGGACTGACGGGGTTGCGACGGGAACACTAGTCTCCACGGTCTTGCTCTCAGGTCGAACATTCGGTGCCTGTGGGTTCCTCATTCCGGGATGGCCATGGCGCTTGGGATCTCTGTCTGGGCCAGGCTCCGAAGCGACGGCGGGACGCACGGTTTCCTGCGCCGGAGCATTCGGCACCGCAGGCATACGGGCGCTCACCGGAGCTTCGTCTGAACGCCGAGGAAATGGATGCGGCATGCTCCCCCGGCCCGGATGCTGCGGGGCCCCCGTCCGCTCCACTGGCGCGGTGCTTTGAGCTGGTGCCGGCTTTTCAGCAACCACGGCAGGACTCGCAGTTTCCTGGGGCGGTGTGCTTGGCACCACGGGCGCTGGCTTGACGACCACCGGAGCTGGCACCGAATGACGGCCTGCTTGATGTGGCATGCGTCCATGAGCCGGCTGCCGCTGTACCGCCGCGGTTTCTTTCTCTCTGGCAATGTTCTCACGGATCTGCCGGGCAGCCTGCTGCGGCACGCCTTCAAATCCCCCCATCAAAACCGGCTTTTGGATGTGCTCTTTGATCTCGGGGCGCCTCAGGCGGGCCCCCGGGGACACCGCCGGCACTTCCACCATGGCGACAGGCGCGGTGGCGTCTCTGCGGCCATGCGGGTGCTGGCGGGTCGGCATCTGGTCGGCGTGCATTGTTTGCACCTGCCGCTGGGGCACCGGCCGACCACAGGCCTCCTCCATCTGACCACGGGGTGGTCCCCCTTGGTGGACAAACGCATGGCCCCGGCTGTGGCTGGGCACGATCTGCGTCACATTCACGCTGTTCTGGAAGATCGTGGTCTGCCGCGTCACAGGCGCATAAATGTGGATGTACGTCGGGCTCACAAATTGGTTCGTGTTGATGAAAGTGTAGCTGGCAGGGCCGAGGCCGTAGCGGGAATCACAGTCGCGGTATACGCCGCTGAACGCGCCCGGCTCCGGCGGCAGGGGAGCCCAGCCCACGCAATCACGGCTCTGGCGCCATGCGACCCACGCCGGCGCCCAGTCGCTCCCCGGCACCCAGATCCATCCATGGCTCGCCAGATTCACCCAGCGGCCATAGTGGTAGGTAGCCCAGCCAAAGGGCTCGTTCGACTGCCATGCCCAGCCAAGCGATGACCAGACCCAGCAACCGTCCACATAAGGCCTCCAGCCCGCCACAGTGATGGTGGGCCGCCAGCAGTAGCCGTAGCCATTCACCTCAAACCAGCGGCCATATGGCGAGAGCCCATCATAGAACAATGAGTAATCGGGCAGCGCCATGGGCTGCGGCGCTTCATCTTGCGGCGATGTGTCGGCGATGCGTTCCGCGATGGCGTCACTCTGCTGACGGGCGGCTTCAGCCTGCCCACGCAGCTCTTCATTCTGCCGCTTCAGCGCATCCAGTGAGCCGCGCAGCTCTGCATTGTCCCGATCTTTGAGAGACTGCGCCATCTCCGCGAGCTGCTTGTCCATCAAGGCCGTCTTCGTTTCAATCTCCAAAGCCTGGCGCTGCAGCGCGTCACGCGCTTCCGCAAGCTGATTGTCCGTTTCTACCGCCACAGGTGCGACAGCCGCAGGCGGAAGGGGTTTGTCACAGCTCGCCAGCGAGAGGATGGCCGAAACAACAAGGAGCAGGCGGAAGGGCGAATTCATAAACATGGGATGCTGCTCTGACTCCCACGACCTGAATTGTATTCATTCCCTCTGCTACCGCCTCCTCTTCACCACCTGCTGCGTCTGCCGTGTCTTCAGCATGAGGTCCGCCTCCAGCACGCCGCTGAAATGCGTCAGCGGATAGACAATGCTGCGGCGGCCGAGGATGCTGCCGGGGCTGATCACGCTGTTGCAGCCGATCTCCGCATAGTCGCCCACGACCGCGCCAAATTTTCTCAGGCTGGTGGGGATGACATCGGTATCGGTTTTAACAGTGACCTCCAGGCGGTCCAGCCGCACATTGGAAAGCACCACTCCGGCTCCCAGATGCGCCTTGTGGCCCAGGATCGAGTCCCCCACGTAGTTGTAATGCGGGATTTCGCAGCCGTCGAACACCACGCAGTTTTTGAATTCGCAGGAGTTCCCGAGCACGCAGCCATCGCCGATGATCACATTCTCGCGGATGTAGCAGCCCGCCCGGATCTGGCAGTTGCGGCCGATCCACGCCGGACCTTTGATCACCGCGCCGGGCTCGATCGTCGTGCCTTCATCAATGAACACATCCTCGCCGATGAAAGCCCCGGGTGGCACCTGGACACGGATTTCGCGCTGCAGACGGAAGTCCAGATAGGATTCGATCCGCGCCAGCGCCGTCCATACGGGCGAGTCATCCGGAAACAGGATGCCATGCTTCGTATGGGTCAGGTCGAGGTAGTCGCGGGCAGGAAACATCAACAAAGCTTCAAGTTTCAGGTTTGAAGTTTCAAGTTGTCTCCAAGCGTGAGTTCGGGGTGAACTTTAACTTGAAACCTTAAACTTGAAACGGGGCCGGCCTAGACCGTCATGATCTCTTTCTCTTTCGACGCCACATGCTGGTCGATTTCGGCGATCTTCTTGTCGGTCATGGCCTGGATCTCCTTCTCCATGCGATGGAGGTCGTCCTCGGTGATAAAGCCATCCTTTTCGCCTTTTTTGATGGTTTCGAGGCTGTCCCGACGGGCGGCGCGCACGCGCACACGGGCGTCTTCACCCAGGGTCTTGCACATCTTCACCATCTGCTCGCGGCGCTCCTGGGAGAGGGCGGGGATGGGCAGGCGGATCACCTTGCCTTCGATGCTGCCGTTCAGTCCCAGGCGTGATTCGCGGATCGCACGGTCAATGTCCTGCAGCGTGGAGGAGTCAAAGGGCTCGATGCGGATCAGCCGCGCATCGGGCGTGGTGATCATGGCGAGCTGCTTCATCTTCATGTGGCTGCCATAGCTCATCACATGCACATCCATGTTTTCCACCAGCGTCGGCGAAGCCTTGCCGGTGCGCACTGTGGCAAATTCGTGGATGGCGTGCTCCACCGCCTTCGTCATGGCCTCTTCGGCCTCCATCATCGTCAATTCAGGGTCCATATCAGTCTTGTCTGGGTTTGGGTTGGGGAGGTCTCAGCCTTTGGCGTCCACCATCGTCCCGATGTATTCGCCGATGAGCGCCCGGCGGATGTTGTCAGGCTCGTTCATGCTGAAAACGCCGATGGGCATGTTGTTCTCCATGCACAGGGAGAAGGCGGTGGAGTCCATCACCTTGAGCTGGCGCGTCAGGCACTCGTGAAAGCTCACGCGATCGAATTTGACGGCGTTCGGGTTTTTGTTGGGATCGGAATCGTAGATGCCATCCACCTTGGTGGCCTTGAGCACGATCTCCGCATTGATCTCGCTGGCGCGCAGCGCCGCGGTGGTGTCGGTGGAGAAAAAGGGATTGCCCGTGCCGGCGGCGAAGATGACCACGCGGCCCAGCTCCAGATGGCGCATGGCTTTGCGGCGGATGAAGGGCTCGGCCACGTTGTCCATCTTGATGGCGCTTTGCACCCGGGTCGGAACGTCCATCGCTTCCAGCATGCTCTGTACCGCGAGCGAATTCATCACCGTGGCAAGCATGCCCATGTAGTCAGCCGTGGCACGCTCCATGCCCTTGTTGCTGGCGGTCACGCCGCGCCAGAAGTTGCCACCACCCACGACGAGGGCGATTTCGAGGCCGGTCTGGTGGGCTGCCTTGATCTGCGCCGCCATGTCTTCGACGATGGGCGGGGAAATATTGTCATGGCTGCCCGGCTCTCTCAGCGCTTCACCGCTGAGTTTGAGCAGAACGCGACGGAATTTTCGAGGGGCGGTGGAGTCGGACATGAAAGATCAGAGTATAACTCATAAAGCATGCACGCAGGGGCCTTGCAAAGCTAATTCTGCATGTCACTCATCCCGTTATGAAAGACGACCCTTCCATCCCCGCCGACGCACGCTTCGAAACGCGCGCCATTCACGTGGGCCAGGACTACCGCAGCGAGACCGGCGCCGTGATCCCGCCGATCTACATGACTTCGACGTTTGAGACCGGGAATCCCAACGGCTTTGACTACACGCGCTCCGGCAATCCCAACTTCCGCAACCTCCAGAGCACGCTCGCCAGCCTGGAAAACGCGAAGCATAGCACCGTCTTCGCCAGCGGCCTCAGCGCCATCTCAGCCATCCTGTTTTCCCTCAAAACGGGCGACACGATTCTCTCCGAGCAGCAGATCTACGGCTGCACCTACCGCATCTTCGAAAAGGTGCTGAAGCGTTTCGGCGTCAAAATCAAATACGCCAACCTCGCCAATGCGGAGAACTACGATCTCATCACACGGCTCAAGCCCGCGCTCGTCTGGCTGGAATCCCCCACGAACCCGCTGCTCAAGATCCTGGACATCAAGTCCATCAGCGAGGTCGCGCACAAGGTCGGCAGCATCGTCGCCATGGACAACACCTTTGCCTCCAGCCTGCTGCAGCAGCCGCTGGATCTCGGTGCCGACCTTTCCCTCCTCAGCACCACCAAGTACACCAACGGCCACAGCGATGCCCTTGGCGGTGCCGTCTGCACCAATCTGGACGAATGGCAGGAGAAAATGATCTTCGCCCAGAAGGCCATCGGCCTGCAGCCCAGCCCCTTTGACACCTGGCTCATCTCCCGTGGTGCCAAAACCGAAGCCATCCGTATGGAGCGCCACTGCTCCAACGCCCTCGAACTGGCCCAGCGTCTGGAAGGACGCAAAGGCGTGAAGAGCGTGAAGTACCCCTTCCTGAAGAGCCATCCGCAGTTCAAGCTCGCCAAAAAACAGATGTCTGCCGGCGGCGGCATGCTCCTGGCCGATTTCGGCCTCAGCTACGCCGACACCCTCGCCTTCATCCGCCGCCTGCGTCTCTTCACCCAGGCGGAGAGCCTCGGCGGCATAGAGAGCCTCGTCGCCCATCCCGCCAGCATGACCCACGCCTCCATCCCCAAAGACGCCCGCGAAGCCGCCGGCGTCACCGACGGCCTCGTGCGTTTTTCCGCGGGCATCGAGCACGTGGAAGACCTGTGGAAGGACATTGATGCGGCGCTGAAGAAGAAATAGGCAGCAGCACTATGGCCACGTTTTACTTCATGGATCAGGAGTTCTCCGGGACTCATTTCAACAAGATCGGTAGCGCAGCGATCTGGGAAAACTATGAGGTCGAACTCGATTACTCGTGGGAGTGGTTCTATGACTTTTTCTTCATCACAGAACCAGGAGGGTGGGGTTCTGATGAGTCCTCCTCCCTGCGCAGCCATTTGCTAAATATGGCGGCCATTTTTTACAAATACCATGATGTCATACTGAAAAAAGCCGCTCTGGAAGAGACGGACATACAGGAGGCCCTCAATGAACTGCTCGAGATGGTGGCAGCCAGCAAAGGCCATCTTATCAGCTTTTGGACCTATGGGGACGAGTCGAACAAGAAAGATCTCGATGAAGAGCGTGCTGCGCTGCCTTCCGAGGAGCAAATGGCAAAGGTTCTGACACTACCCCATGTGGAATATCGCATGCGGAGGGTCATGCCAGAGTACTTTGTGATGGACGAAAAAGCAGCCCTGAAACGCTACCGCAACGAGCTGGCCGAATTCAACCGCCGGAAGAAACTGGCCCAAAAGAACCAGCAGCGCGACGCTGCCGTTTAACACCTGGGCTCATCCTTCACTTGCTGTATGCCCGGCCTATAGAAAAGTGCCCACCCCCCAATGACCGACCTTTTCACCCATCCTCTCTGCAACGCCGAAGACCTCGGCAAGGCGATCCCTGATCACGACCTCGGCGTGTCCGTGTGCCTGCCGCTGTGGGAGCATGTGATCGGGTATGAGGAAGGCGACCAGAATGTGGTCTCGAAGTTCAAGTCCGGCTACCCCCGCTTCTGCTGCCCCCCGGCCATCTCCCGGCTGTTTGCAGCAGCCGAAAAGGAATTCGCCGCCGCTGGGGAGCGCTGCCTCGTGTTTCCCCGCATCGTGCACGCGGAGCGCTGCGTGAAGTTCATCGGCACCGGCCGCGCCATTGAATGGACCGCGCATCAGGTCGGCGTCGCCGTGTTTCCAGAGGACAGCTATGTGCAGGCACGCAAGTTCTGGCGTTTCTGCGGCGAATGCGTGAGCACCCGCCAGGCCTGTGACGCCCTGGGCGAACACCAGAGCACCGCCAGCGCCGAAGAAGGCAAAGCCGCCAACCGCACCATCCGCGAGCGCATCGCCCAACTGGCCGGTCAGCAGCCAGAGGACGTCTTTCTCTTCCCCTCCGGCATGGCGGCAAACTTTGCGGTACATCGCATGCTCACGCAGCTTTTCCCGGATCGCAAAACCATACAGCTCGACTTCCCTTATGTCGATGTGCTGAAGCTTCAGCAGTTCTTCGGCACCGGCGTGCATTTCATGCCGCTCATCAAGGACAGCGAATACGATGACCTCAGCGCCTTGCTGCAAAGCGAGCCGATCGCGGGCATCTTCTGCGAAGCCCCGAGCAACCCGCTGCTGCGCTGCGTCGATTTCGAACGCCTTCTCGCGATCCGTGCTGCCGCACAACCCGGCGTCCCGATCATCATCGACGACACCATCTCCACCGTCGCTCATGTCAATGCGCATCGCGTCGCCGATGTCGTCACCACCAGCCTCACTAAGAGCTTCTCCGGCGTCGGCGATGTCCTCGCTGGCAGCGTCGTTCTCAACCGCAACTCACCGCATCACGCGGCCTTTTCAGCCTTCCTGACGGCCCATGCCGATCACGAACTCTGGCGCGGCGATGCCGTGGCGCTGGAGCTCAACAGCCGCGACTTCGCGCAGCGCGCCGCCAAGATGAGCCACAACGCGCAGGCACTGGCAGACCACCTGCGCACGCACCCGAAAGTGGACCGCGTCTGGCACGCCAGCAGCGAAGGCGGCAAAGGTTACGAATACATCCGACGTGACAACGGCGGCTACGGCTGCCTCTTCTCCTTCACGCTCAAAAACCCCGAGCAGACCAGCCCCAAGGTCTTCGACGCCCTGCGCGTCTCCAAAGGCCCGAGCCTTGGCACCAACTTCACCCTCGCCTGCCCCTACACTCTCCTCGCTCACTACGAAGAACTCGACTGGGCCGAAAGCTGCGGCGTCAGCCGCTGGCTCCTCCGCGTCTCCGCCGGACTCGAAGACACGGCAGACTTGATTGCCCGCTTTGACGAAGCACTCGCCAAAGCCTGATCACTTCCGTGATCGCCACAGGTAGATCAGAAAATGCCCCAGCCCGCTGAACTTGAACTGCGGATCCACCCAGCGCTCGATCACGTAGAACGCAAAGTAATACGCCCGGCAAAATCCCCACACGCACAGCGCCAGCAGCAGCGCCGTGCGCCAGCTCCAATTTTCAATCAGGAGAATGGCGGCGGACATCACGCCGATGACGAGAAACAGCCAGCCCTTGAGCCACATGGCGCGGGTGGATTGGAGATCTCTCATGGCTGGGGCTTTGGTGGCAGGAGCGTTTCTTTGAGCTGTTTCGCTTTATCGATCACCCGCAAGGTTTTTTCCATTTTCGTCGGTTCGGGTGCCCGTGCTGGTTCGGGCACCGTAGCTGGCTTCCGAAACCAAGCGACATACAAGATCCCACCTACCAGGCCGATTGCCAGAGTAGTATGCAGGCAGCTGCGGATGACAAAGCGTGTCTCTTCAGACAGCCTCTTTATTCGCCGCGGCCCGGCAAACTTCGAACAGCGGCAAAGCCAGAGCACACCGCAGACGAAGTTCTCCACCACAAAGAATAGAAGTTGCAGAAACCAGACCGCCACCTCCGCCAAGAACTCAATCAAGAGGCAGAAAACCTGAATCAAGGCAGATAAAATATCGCCAACCGCTTCCATGGAACTAAAGCGTAAGCTGGTCAGCAGCGATGTCGAACGATCACTTCTTCTCCAGACTCAAATAATCCAGCCCCACCATGTATCCCAGCACCGCATCCGCATGCGTGCGTTGAAGTGGATATGTCTCGTGGTTATTCCAAAAGTGACTTCACATCGCGTGCCCCGTGAAGGATACGAACGATTTCTACCCGCCCATCACGCACACGATAAAACATCAGATAAGTGGGAAACTCAGTGACCACCCAAAGACGAAGTCCACGCAGGCGGGGTTTGCATGGCCCAAGTTCAGGCTGTGTCGCCAATAAAGCAGCCGAGGCTTCAAAAGCCTGCACAACACAATCTGCCGCCTCAGGATTGTCCATGGCGATGTAGCTGCGGATGTCTCCCATGTCCTGGAGCGCTTCCGGAGAGATGATCGCCTCGGCCATGGATTAACGGCTCTGATTGCGCAGAATAGCAAAAGCCTGGGAGGCTGGAATGCCCTGGCCTGCATCGAGAGACGCAATCCCTGCATCAAGTTTGCCCAGCAGTTCGACCTCATTCGCGGCCGTGAAGGATTGTTTAAGCTTCGTCTGCCTGGCAAGGAGTTGCAGCCCCTCTTCAATCGCGGCATCCGCGCTGGCAAACAAGCCATCCCGCACTCCGCGAGTGACAAAACTATCCAGCGCAGGACTGAGATTGATGTTCATGACGCCAAGTGTGCTTAAAAAATGCCGCCTGTGCAAGCACGGGCTACTTCTTCTCCAGCCGCACATAATCCAGACCCACCATGTATCCCGGCACCGCATCCGCATGCTTGCCAGTGATCGTTAGGGTGAGCTGATGCTCCCCGGCGCTGAGCTCATGCGTGCCCCAGTCGAGTTCATCACTGTGAATCACCTTGGGCCCATTGTAGCCGTCCCAACCGGTGGCCACGGGTTTGTCATCGAGTGACACGTCGATGATGCCGTAATCCTTTGCCAACGTGAGCGCGGCCTTGAGCTGATACTTCCCTTTCTCCTGCACCGGCAGCGCCAGCGTCAGCTTCTGCCCCGGCTTCGCACCCGTCCACCAGAGCTGGGAACCCCCGCTCCATTCGCCACCGAAACCACCCATGCCCTGTGGCCTCGTGTTGCCGCCGGTTTTTGAAAGCACTTTGAGCCCCTCGCCCTCAATCGCTCCGGGTATTGCAGTCCCGGCTCTAGCCCGTCCGGCTGCCCCGCTCTGCAGATACTTCACCAGATCAATGACCTGCTCCGGCTTCAGCGCATCAAACAGCCCCTCCGGCATCGTGCTCAGCTTCGACACCTCGCGCTTCGCGATATCCGGCTGCGGCAGCGTAAACTCCACCCCGCCCATCATCGCGATCTTCACCGCCGCAGGACTTTCCTCCTTGATGACACCGCTCATCACGCGCCCGTCCTTCATGGTGAAAAGGTTGAGCTGATACGCCTTCCCAATCACCGCATTCGGATCCAGCACATTTTCGAGCAGGTAGTTCAAGTCAGCGCGATTGCTGCCCGTGATGTCGGGCCCCACATTCTGCCCTTCACCAAAAAGCTTGTGACACTGGCCGCAGGTCATGGTGAAAAGCATCTTGCCCTTCGCCAGATCTCCCTTGGCCAAAGCCGCAGTCGTGAGCAGTTCGCGAAACTTCTTCGTCCGCTCGCCCAGGTCCGCCTTCGGCGCGTTCACATCGCCCCAGGCGGATTTGATCAGCGCATTGATCTCCTTGTCGTCAAAAGCCGTGAGCTGGCGCACCAGGAAAGGCGAAAGCGCCGTGGCTGGCACCGTCTTGGCCTCCACGGCCTTGAGCAACTCCTTGGAGCCTTCCTTCGTTGAAGCGAGCGTGTTGACCGCATCAGGCAGCTCATTCGCAGAAAGCTTCGGCAGCAGCGCCCCCAGCACCTTCGGCGTTCCAGCATCTTTGAGCGAGGCAAGCGCCTGAATGGATTTGCGCCGCAGCGAAGCCGGAGCGTCCTGACTGAGGATCTGCTGCAGAATCTTCGCCGTGCCCCCATCACCCGTCTGGATGAGAACCCCAAGCGCCTTCTCGCGCTCATTCACCGGAGCGCTGGCAAGTGCCAGCCGCTCGCGGAATGATTGCAGCGCCTCCGCATCGCCAAACAACGCGCTGAGTTCGGTCACCAGCTGTTCCGTAGTCCCGGCTCCTGAACCACCCGCCTTGAGCTTCGCCGCAATCGCCGCCCAATCCTGCGGCATCGCCAGCTTGCCCGCACCACGAGCGCTGTTCAAAATCATCGCCAGCGTCGCCTCACGCTTTGCCGCATCAGGTTCCTTCGTGAGCTCAGACAGCATCGAAGCCCGCCCCGCATCATCCGACGACAGACGACGATAAATAAACTCCGTCACCTTCGGCAGCTTCGACACCCGCGCGAGTTCCAGCCCCACCTTCGGATCAGCCCCGACAAGCGGCTCGATGCCATACCAGATCAGCAGCGGGATCATGGGATCGTCGTTGTCTTCGCCATGAGCGAGAAGGGCGGTGGCGAGTTTCTGACGAAGTTCCAACATCTGTTTTTGCAGACCCGAAGCCAACGCACGACGAACGATCGGAGAAGATTCTTTTGCAGCCATTTTGGCCATCACGCCAAGAACCTCGTTGTAGCTGTCTGGATCCGGTTGCTTGGAAGACTGAGCATCTGAGCCGAGGCCTGCCGTAACTCTTTTTCTCTTCGGCCAAAGTGATTCTGAATTCAGTCTCGCTGCCCAAGCCCGAACAATCTCCGATGGGTCCGACTGCAACCTCGCCTCGTCGTCTGTTGAGAGTTTGCTAATCATCCCCAGCGCCCACATGGCTTTGAGCTTGATCGTATCGGAGGCGGAATCGGCAATAGCTTTCTCCAATACATGAAAGTCGTCGAATGGCCCGAAATCACTCCCAATAACATTGGGTGGATGACGTTCAGTTAGAATTCTCCTCGCCATCCGCGACTCCCACTCGTTTTCCGTCTGCACCGCGAGTTTCGCGAGAGCTGCATTTTTTTCCTTCGCCAGATCGCCCTTCCACGGCTTCCAGCCTGCATAGCTCACGCGATAAATCCGCCCGTTGCTCCTGTCCCAGTTCTCCACCGCATTGCTTCCCCGGTGGCAGATCTGTTCATCGCTCCAGTCGCTCACATACAGCGCCCCATCAGGCCCCACCTTCTGCGTCACGGGGATGAAGTGCATGTCGTTGGCGCGCATGAAGTCACTGCCATGCTTGCCCACATAGGTACTCGCATGCGGGTCCGTGTAGTTCGTCACCAGCCGATGCCCATGGAGGTTGCCAAAGATGAGCTGATTCCGATACGTCGGCGGAAAAAGGCTGCTCTGATAAATGGCGAGACCGCAGTGCGCATGACCGCCACCCAGGGCATTCGTGTCGTCATTCACGATGCCGGCACCCGTGGCTTTGTCGAAGGCGACATCAGGACGCGCACTGCCCGCGTAGTGGGCATGGTCGGCGATGGTCTTGATATCGTCATACGTGTAAGGATTGAAGTGCTGCCCGGCCTGCCTCTGGTAGCGCCCGCCCGGCACGATGTGGTAGAGATGCGGAATGACGCAGGCGGTGACGAAGAACTCGCCATGCTGGTCGTAGTCCAGCCCCCAGGGATTGCTGGTGCCTTCCGCGAAGATCTCAAACTCATGCCGCACGGGATGGTAGCGCCAGATACCGGCATTGATCGGCTTGCGCTGATCATCTGGCGTGCCGGGCTTGCCGACCTTGCTGTGCGTGAAGACGCCATGGCAGCCGTAGAGCCAGCCGTCCGGGCCCCAAATAAAACTGTTGAGCGTCTCGTGCGTGTCCTGACTGCCCCAGCCGTCGAGGAGCGCATAGGCGGTGAAGTTGAGGCCGGGAACCTGAGGCTGAAGCAAGTGATCAATCTTCTCGTCTCTGATGGGATTGTTACTCAATCCACGCTGGCCACTTGTCACTTGTATGGGGTCGGCACGGTCATCTTTGTCCGCGTCCGGAATAAACATCAAATACGGCGCAGCCCCCACCCACACGCCACCAAAGCCCAGCTCAATGCCGCTGACGAGGTTCAGCCCCTCACAAAAAATCTTCTTCGTCTCAAAGACCCCATCACCATCCTTGTCTTCGAGGATCTTGATGCGGTCCTGGCCAGCACCCACTTCGCGCGGTTTCGGGTAGCTGTTTCCCTCCACCACCCAGATGCGACCGCGTTCATCAAACGTGAAAGCAATAGGCTGCACGAGGTCCGGCTCTGCGGCGATGAGTTCGGCTTTGAAACCGCCGGGGAGTTGCAGGGATTTCAGCGCATCCTGGGGTGATTGCCCCTTCGCGTAATCCTTCTGCGGCATCAGCGCCGGCCCGTACATTTTCTTCGGCGTCAGGTCCGCCGTGGTCTCCTCCCGCTCCTGCGTAAGGATGAACACACCCGCTTTGTTCCCCACCACGATGTCCGGAAGCTTGTCCCCATTCACATCGCCCACCTGCACATCCACACCAACGCCGCTTTCGGCATCGACGAGATGCGGGACGAAATCGACACCGCCCTTGCCATCGCGTTTGGTCTGATACCAGTAGATGACGCGTGCACCGCGCTCATCGGGATCATGCCCGTTGTGCGCCCAGTAGCGCTTGCCGGCGACGATGTCCTTGATGCCATCCCCATCGATGTCGGCCAGATACGCCGCATGCGGCTGGGAGAAAACGATGCCGTAGTCGTTGTCCTGGGGCTGCTCGCTGGCGAGCATGACGCGGGTCCAGTTCGGCTGGCTGGGTACAGGCTTGTTCTGCAAAAACACCGCCACGCCGTAGCGATGCGCCGCCAGGCTGGTGAAGACGTCGTTCGTCCCGTTGCCATCGAAGTCATACGCAAACATCTGCGCCCCACCACCGACACCAGCGGCGAAGTTGTGCTGGGTCCATGGCGACTGCGTCGCCACACCAGGGGCCTCCCACCACCGCCGCGCTTCCAGCAGGTCCAGCTTTCCATCGCCATTCACATCACCGACGCCGAGGCCGTGGGTGAACTTCGCCACCTTCACATCCTCCGTCACCGCCACAAAGGGCCACTTCTCGGTCGGCTTCTCCCAGTTCGGTGCGAACCAGCCGAATTTGCCCCTTGTACTGCATACGATCTCCGGTTTGCCATCGCCCGTGATGTCCGTGAAAACGGGTGATTCATTGTCCACCACATCCGCCACGATGTGCATGGGCCAGGGCTTGTCGTCATGCGTGCCGGGATTCAGGTAGAGCCGCGCCTCCTTGCCGGGAAAGCCGAGGATCAGGATGTCGTTTTTCTGGTCCGCGTTGAAGTCGTGGACGTAGGCAAAGAAATTGTCCGAGTAGCCATTGATGCTGAAGATCTTCGGCTCGTAGTAGGCGTGCTTCTTTTCAAACGCCGGCCCCTCCCACCAGAACGGCCCGGCGACAATGTCCGGCTTGCCATCTCCATTGATGTCGCCGATGGCGGCGCCCTCGGAATAAAAGTCGCCGTGCAGTTGCTGGCGCTTCCAGGTGATCTGGGTCTCCGCATGGAGCTGGGCGGCGAGGAGGAGAAAAAGCAGGCGTTTCATGGTTGGAAGATTCAAACGCTAACAGAAAGCCGCACGAACGGACAAGTTTTATGAGCAATCGGCCATACCATTGTTTATTCTGTGACCATGCCGCCCGTCGTCATTCTCAGTGAAGAGCCCATCCAAACCGCCCCAACCGTGTTCAAAGCCGGTGAAGGCGCCGAGGCGCAGTTTCTCGGCATCGTGCGCGGCATGGAGGACGGCAAAGCCATCTCCGGCATCGACTACAGCGCCTACCTGCCCATGGCGGAAAAGACGCTGCAGGACCTCGTCGAGCGCGGCCAGCGCGAGCACGGCCCGCACCGCGTTTTCATCCAGCACCGACTCGGATTCGTGGCCGCCGAGCAGCCGAGCATCCTCATCCAGGTGCGCACCAAGCACAGCGCGGAGTCCTTTGACCTGTGCCGCTGGTATTTGAAGGAGATCAAGACCAGCGTGCCCATCTGGAAGCGCGCGGTGTTTGTGGACTAAGCGCCCTGCTTTCCGTGCCCGGCAAAAACGCGCGACTTCACCTCTTCCCACGCGGCAAGGGCCTCAGGAGTGGCCTCATGGTCAGCCAGACGCCGATCCAGCAGTTTCAAGACCGCCGCCTCGTCCATCACCTCGGCGTCCTCGGCATCGGCGGCGTTCCAAAGCTCCTCGGCCAGTTGTCGTTTGTCGCGGGAGCTGAGCTGCTGGACAACGGGCATCGTTTCCAAAATCATGGCACCATGATTATCCCCGCCAGCACCGCCTGACAACGTGCAAAATGCTCCTTTCCCTCGTTGCCCGAACTCGTATCCCTTTCACATTCCCCTCCCCATGCCCACGCCCCCCTTTCACTACCAGGAACTCCTCGAACTCGGCACCGATGACACCGAATACCGTCTGCTGACCAAGGAACACGTCTCCGTCCAGACATTTGGCGAGAAGGAAGTCCTCGTTGTGAATCCCGAGGCTCTCACCCTGCTGGCCAACCAGGCCTTTCATGACATCAATTTCTTCCTGCGCCCCAAGCACCTGAAGCAGGTGGCCGCCATCCTCGATGACCCCGAAGCGAGCGAGAACGACCGCATGGTCGCGCTGACGATGCTCAAAAACGCCGACGTGGCCTCCGCCGGGCTGCTGCCCTTCTGCCAGGACACCGGCACCGCCATCATCATGGGCAAAAAAGGCCAGCAGGTGTGGACAGGCGGCGGCGATGAAGCCTCTCTCTCCAAGGGCGTGTACCTCGCCTACACCGAGAACAACCTGCGCTACTCGCAAAACGCCGCGCTGAACATGTTCGACGAAAAGAACACCGGCACCAACCTCCCCGCGCAGATCGATCTCTACGCCACCGATGGCGACGCGTACAAGTTCCTCTTCATCGCCAAAGGCGGTGGCTCGGCCAACAAAGCCTACCTGTATCAGGAAACCCGCGCCGTGCTCAATCCGAAGAGCATCGTCAAGTTCCTCAGCGACAAGATGGTCTCCCTCGGCACCGCCGCCTGTCCGCCCTATCACCTGACCTTCGTCATCGGCGGCACCTCCGCTGAATCGACGATGAAACACGTCAAACTGGCCTCCACCAAGTACTACGACAACCTTCCCACCACCGGCAACGAACACGGCCGCGCCTTCCGCGATGTCGAACTCGAAGCCCAGATGCTGCAGGCCGCGCGCGAGTGCGGCATCGGCGCGCAGTTTGGCGGCAAATACTTCGCGCTGGATGTACGCATCATCCGCCTGCCACGCCACGGCGCCTCACTGCCCATCGGCATCGGCGTTTCCTGCTCCGCCGACCGTCAGGCCAAAGGTAAGATCACCAAGGATGGCATCTTTATCGAGAAGCTCGAAACCAATCCCCTGCCCTACATCCCCGAAGAGCTGCGCCATCGCAAAGACACCAACGCCGTGCGCATCGACACCAACCGCCCGATGGCCGAGATCCGCGCCGAGCTGAGCAAGTATCCCACCACCACCCGCCTCCTCATCAACGGCCCCATCATCGTGGCCCGCGACATCGCGCATGCGAAGCTCAAGGAGATGCTTGATGCCGGCAAGCCCCTGCCCGACTACTTCAAGAACCACCCCGTTTACTACGCCGGCCCCGCCAAGACCCCCGCCGGCATGCCCAGCGGCAGCTTCGGCCCCACCACCGCCGGCCGCATGGACAGCTACGTCGATCTCTTCCAAAGCCACGGCGGCAGCATGATCATGATCGCCAAGGGCAATCGCGGCCAGCAGGTCACCGACGCCTGCAAAAAGCATGGCGGCTTCTACCTCGGCAGCATCGGCGGCCCCGCCGCCATCCTCGCCAAGGAAAACATCAAGAAAGTCGAAGTCGTCGAATTCGCCGAACTCGGCATGGAAGCCATCTGGAAGATCGAAGTCGAAGACTTCCCCGCCTTCATCCTCATCGACGACAAAGGAAATGACTTCTTCCAGACCGTCGGACCTGGGTGCTCGGTGAAGCATTGAGCTTGGACAGCATATGATGGGTTGCCCCGAAGGGTCGCGAAAAATGTGCCGTTGGTGAAATCACCGGATGCGCGGCGCTCTCATCCGTGGTCAATTTTGGCTCGGTTGGCCCTGCGGTAATCTCGCGGGGAGCAGCCGCAGGCCCTCTTGAATGCCTCGTTGAAACGGCTGAGACTTTGGAAACCGGAGGCGAAAGCAATGTGAATCACGAGGTCATTTGTCGTCACCAGCAGTCGTTGCGCATGGGAGATGCGGTGTTGGACGATGAAGTCGCTCATCGTGGTGCCGAAAGCCTCGCGGAAAAGGCTCATCGCGTAGTTCGGATGCAGGCCGTTCGCCTTGGCAATGCTCTCCGCCGTCAGCGGCATGGCGTAGTTCCGGGCGATGTGGCAGGCGAGTTGATCAGCACGCGAGAGCTTCGGGGCCGGCGCTCGTGACTTGGGCCTTTGCGGCAGGGCTTGCGCAAGACGCAGCAGCCGCGCCTGGATCTCCAGCAGCGCGGCGCGTTCGCGGGTCTCGTCCTTCGCATGCAGATCGGCTTCCCATTGTTGAAAGCTCGACTCATCCGTCGCCATGGGCTGGGGGTCGCTCACCATCTCCCCTTTCAGCACCGCCTGGGCAAACTCCTCCGGCAGCCCCGCCGCGAGGAACCAGCCAAGAGCCAGCGTGACAACATAGTACGGTTGCTCCCCTTCCCACGCGACGATTTGATGCGGGATGGCCGCCCAAAACATCGCCAGCTTTCCAGCCGAGAGTGTGGTTCGCTGTCCTGCAAGCAGGTAGGTCAGCGAGCCGGAGCGGAGGAAATTGATCTCGATTTCGTTGTGCCGGTCCGGACGCTGCATGAGCGCCGGTTTCCACGCCTCGCACGTGAAGCCATAGGGCGAAAAAGGAGTGCGCGTGTCGTCAAAACGTTTCATGAGATCTTAGAATACGGGCAATGTTGGGCCAAATTCAGGTATAACTTCGCCGATGCGAATGGTTTAATGCGCTGTCGCCATGATTTTCAACCAGCCAACCGCCTTTGCACTCCTGCTCGCTCTCTCTTCGCTCGCGAGCACGAGTGCCATGGCAGAGCATCGGCAGCGTATACTTGTCTCGACCGACATCGGCGGCACGGACCCGGATGATTTCCAGTCCATGGTCCACCTGCTCGTTTATGCCGACACTTTCGATTTGGAGGGCTTGATTTCCTCGCCCTTCGGACTGGGCCGCAAGCAGGACATTCTCACGGTCATCGACCGCTATGAACTCGACCTCCCGCAGCTAAAAACCTACTCCACTCAGTATCCGACCGCTGAAGCTTTGCGCGCCATCACCAAGCAAGGTGCCTTTGACACTCCGGGCGCTTCCGGCGTCGGCCAGCCGACCGAAGGTTCCCAGTGGATCATCCACTGTGGGCGCCGCGATGATTCGCGCCCCCTGCATGTGCTGGTCTGGGGCGGCATCGAGGACCTCGCGCAGGCGCTGCACGACGCGCCTGACATTCTGCCAAAGCTGCGCGTCTTTTTCATCGGTGGCCCGAACAAAAAGTGGAGCGTGGACGCCTACAACGACATCGAGCAAAACCATCCGACCCTCTGGATGATCGAATCCAATGCAACCTATCGCGGTTGGTTCGTTGGCGGCAATCAGAAGGGCGAATGGGGCAACCGCGAATTCGTCACACAGCACATCGCCGGTCACGGAGCCCTCGGCGACTACTTCGCCACCCAGCTCAAGGGCACGATCAAAATGGGCGACACACCATCCCTTGCACGCTTGATTCACGGCACGCCCGATGACCCCACGCAACCAAGCTGGGGCGGCCAATACGTCCGCATCTGGGATGGCCGCAAAACCACCTTCGACCACCTGACCACTGCGGCGGATACGGCGGAGGTTTTCGGCGTGACCGAATTCACCCTGCCGGTGCCCACGGGTTACTCAGCAAAAAACACGTCCGTGATGATCTTCGACGGCGGCGTGCCTGCCGCTCCGGCCCAGCTTGAAGACCAGGTCCTGCGCTTCCGCTTTTCGCCACGCAACGCCAAGGTGTGGTCCTATGTGATCAAGAGCGACTTCGCCGGACTCGACGGCAAATCAGGCAAATTCACCGCCGTGCCGCCGCCACTCGATCGAACGAGCCTACCTTCCACCGTGCATCCGAACTGGTGGATCGACGATCCTGACCCAAAGACTGCCGAGGGCGTGCATCCCGGCGCAAAATCGGTGAATCAATGGCGCGAGGATTTCCTCCGCGATTTCGCCGCGCGCATGGAGCGCTGCAAGACACCTGCCAGCCCGGAAAAGAAATCGTCCCGTTGAAAACCATCAATCTACTGAACTGCTCACATGAAAACTAACTTGCTCATTCTCGCCATGCTCAATATCGCAGCCGGGTTCGTCGTGAACGCCCTTGGCGCGGAAACCAACGTCCCCGCATTTCCCGGCGCTGAGGGTTATGGTGCCCAGACATCAGGCGGTCGTGGTGGCAGGGTGATTGCCGTGACCAACCTCGACGCGTCCGGAACCGGCAGCCTGAGCGCGGCATGTGCCGCCGAGGGGCCTCGAATCGTCATCTTCCGAGTGTCGGGCACCATCGACGGTGACGTGAAGATCAGGCACGATCACATCACGATTGCCGGACAGACGGCTCCGGGCGATGGAATCACACTCAAAGGCAACCTCGCCATCGATGCCAATGATGTCGTCATTCGGTACATCAGGGTCAGAACCGACCACGAGGGTGACGCCTTGGGCGGAAGATACCGGAAGAACATCATTCTGGATCATGTGTCGGCCAGTTGGAGCACCGATGAGGTGCTCTCTCTCTATCACAATGACAACGTCACGATTCAATGGTGCATGATCACTGAAGCCTGTGCCAAGGAAGACGGCTCGCATCGCTTCGGAGGAATCTGGGGAAACCAAAATGGCACCTACCATCACAACCTGATTGCTCATAACGACAGCCGAAACATTCGCTGGGCATCCGGCTGCGGATACAATGATTACCGTAACAACGTGCTCTACAACTGGGGCTACGAAAGCTCTTACGGTGGCGAAGCGCAGCAAAACGGAGATCGGCGAACACCGCCGATTCTATTTTCCACCATCAACATGGTGGCCAATTACTACAAACCCGGACCCGCCACCCGCAGCGAGGTGAAGAGTCGCATTGCCAAACCCACCTCCCGTGGCCCGGAAGATAACGGCAACTGGCATGTGGCGGACAACTACATGGACGGTTCGCCCGAAGTGACTGCAGACAACTGGCTGGGCATGCACGGCACCGGCTTCATCAAACTCGACTCACCATGGGAGGCGATGCCCATCCGGCAGCAATCACCCAAGGATGCTTACGTGTCCGTCCTCGACCTTGCAGGCTGTTCCTCCCCCAAGCGCGATTCGATTGACACCCGCATCATCGAAGAAGTCCGCACCGGCACCGCGACCCATGGCCGGAGCGGAATCATCACCACTCCAGATGACGTGGGTGGCTGGCCCAATCTGCAAGCCTCAGTGCCTCCTGTGGATTCAGACAACGATGGCATGCCTGACGCCTGGGAGCTCAAGTTCAAGCTCAATGCACAGGACCCTTCTGACGCTGCGCAAGACACGGACAAAGACGGATATTCCAATGTGGAGGAGTATCTGAACGGCACCGACCCCACCGTGTTTGTGGACTACACCAAGTCCGAAAACAACATCAACACCCTGAAATAACCTGATGAGCAAAGCACGCATCCTTCTTCTCTTCGCGTGGGTGCTCAGCGGCATCGCCACGCTGGCCGCCTCCGACAAGCAACGTGTGCTCGTCACAAGCGACGGCGAGATCGACGACGAATGCTCCCTCGTCCGCTTCCTTCTCTACGCGAATGAATGGGACATCGAAGGCATCATCACATCGAGTTCCCAATACCATTGGCACGGACACAAATGGGCCGGGGACGATTGGGCGCAGCCGTATTTGAAAGCTTACGCCGAAGTGTATCCGAACCTCCTCAAGCACGACCCGGGTTATCCCTCGCCCGAGTTTTTGCAATCGCGCACACTGCTCGGCAACGTCAAGACGGAGGGCGAAATGGAAGAGGTCACGTCCGGATCACAACGCATCGTCGAAGTCCTGCTGAACGACTCCGACCCACGGCCCATTTGGATTCAAGCCTGGGGCGGAACCAACACCATCGCCCGGGCTTTGAAGACCATTGAAGAAGATCATCCAGATAAAATGGCAACAGTCGCCAGGAAGATCCGCTTCTACTTCATCTGGGAGCAGGATACCACCTACCAGCACTACATCCGCCCGCACTGGGGCAAGTATAACATCCCGACCATCATCTCAGATCAGTTCATCGCCATCTTCTATCATTGGAAAAAGTTTCTGCCCGCCGACAAGCAGGTCCACCTGACTGGCTCTTGGATGAAGCCGAACATCCTCGAAAACCACGGCCCGCTCTGCTCGCTGTACAAAGCGCATGTGAAAGGAGACAAAGGATTCGACGAAGGCGACTTTCGCTCCGAGGGCGACTCGCCAGCCTTCCTGTACACAATACCGACCGGCTTGCGCAGCATGGAATCGCCTGACTTCGGCGGCTGGGGTGGCCGCTTTGTGAAAGTGCGCGACAACACCTGGCTCGATCCAGTGAGGGAACCGGGCTACCGCTATCCCGAAGGCCGATGGTTCGGCGACTCGGCCTGGGGACGCATGCGGCTGAAAAAAGAAATCCCGAATGACGCGGAACTGACCGCGTATCTCGAACCTCAGTGGCGCTGGATTGACGCCATCCAAAATGATTTCGCGGCGCGGGCCGACTGGTGCGTGAAGGAATTCAAAGACGCCAACCACGCGCCTGTCCTCCACCTGAACGGGTCGCTCAACAGGACCGTCAAAGCAGACGAAACGGTGAAGCTCGAAGCCACCGCCACTGAACCCGATGGCCACAAGCTCACCACCCGATGGTGGCAATACTACGACGCCGATTCCGCCGTTGCTAAAGTGGCCATCACCCATCCCGACTCCCTAGACCATGCCAGCTTCGTCGTCCCGAAAGAATCAGGGAAGCAGATCCACCTCATTCTCGAAGTGACCGATGACGGCACACCTCCTCTCACCAGGTATCAGCGCATCATTTTTGACATTCGATAGACAGCCATTTTGAGCAGTGATGCCCCTGCAGGGGCCTGATCCAACCCGTTTGAAAATGTGAGTTTCAATCCCTCCCAATCAGCGTTTTCATCATCCATGCACACCAACCCCATCCGCGTCACCATTTGGAACGAATTTGTCCACGAACGGCAGAATGCCGCCGTCGCAGCCATTTATCCTGAAGGCATTCACGGCGCGCTGGCGGAGGCACTGTCAAAGCACGGCGATTTCCACGTCCACACCGCCACGCTGGACGAGCCCGAACAGGGCCTGCCGCCGGTGGTGCTGGACCAGACGGAAGTGCTGCTGTGGTGGGGCCATGCGGCGCATGATCAGGTGAGCGATGAACTCGTCACTCGGGTACAGGAGCGTGTGCTCGCAGGCATGGGGCTGATCGTGCTGCACTCAGGGCATTTCTCCAAGGTCTTCAAACGCCTCATGGGCACGAGCTGCGCGCTTTGCTGGCGCGAGGCGGGCGAACGCGAGCGCGTGTGGAAAATCAATCCCGGTCACCCCATTGCCGCCGGCATCGGCGACTGCATCGAGATCGAGCAGTCGGAAATGTATGGCGAGCCCTTCGGCATCCCCACACCGGACGAACTGATCTTCGTCTCCTGGTTCCAAGGCGGCGAGGTGATGCGCAGCGGCGCCACATGGACGCGCGGCAGCGGCCGGATCTTTTACTTCAGCCCCGGGCATGAGGTGTACCCCATCTACCACCACCCCGATATTCAGCGCGTGATTGCCAACGGCATCCGCTGGGCACGTCCGCAGGGTGAAGCCGCCAACACGCCACGCCATGTGCCGGTGGAGCAGGCGAGGGAGAAGATTGAGGTGCGCGGCGGCACGGTGCACGTGGAGGATGGGAAGCTGGCGGGGCATTAAGGTTCTGAAGCGGAGGTTGGGCCTCCGGCCCGACCACGGAATGAGGCGTCCCGCCTTCAGTTTTCCCGATCCAAAGGCGGGACGCCTCGATCCTCTGACAGGCCGGAGGCCTATCCTCCCTACTGCGCCGCGATATTCGCACGACCTCCACGCAGCACGTACTTCTGAATCTTTCCGGTCGCCGTCTTGGGCAGCTCTGCAATGAACTCAAAACCATGCGGCACTTTGAAGTGGGCGAGATGCTCGCGGCAGAAGAGGCGCAGCTCTTCAGGCGTGCTGGTGGCACCGGGTTTGAGCACGATGAAGGCCTGCGGCGTCTCTCCCCATTTTTCATGCGGCAGCCCCACAACGGCGGACTCCTGCACAGCGGGATGGCGCAGCAGCACGCCCTCCACCTCCACGGAGGAAATGTTTTCTCCACCGCTGATGATGATGTCCTTCCAGCGGTCGCGGATTTCAATGTAGCCGTCGGGATGAACGACGGCGGCGTCTCCGCTGTAAAACCAGCCGTTGCGGATGGCCCTGGCGGTGGCGGCGGGGTCATTGTAGTAGCCTTTCATCACGGCGTTGCCCCGGATGACGATCTCCCCCATCGCAGAACCGTCTTGGGCGACCTCGTGGCCATCATCATCGATCACGCGTACCTCCGCATTCGCGAGGTATTCCACCCCCTGCCGCGCCTTGATGACCGCTCGTTCGCGCAGGCTGAGCAGCGCATGCTCGGGGCGGGATTCGCTGATGGTGACAATAGGAGAAACCTCCGTGAGGCCATACACGTGGGTGATGTCCCAGCCGAGCTCACCTTCCATGCGCTCGATGGTGGCGGCAGCAGGCGGCGCGCCGGCCGTGATGACGCGGACGCCGTGCGGCGCCTTTTTGCGGAGCTCTTCCGGTGCATTGGCCATGCCAATGAGCACGGTGGGTGCTGCACACAGCAGCGTTACGCCCTCTCGTGAGATCGCTTCAAAGATAAGCTTCGGGTCGGCCTTGGGGATGCACACATGCCGCCCACCCACGGCGGTGACAGTCCAGACAAAGGTCCAGCCATTCGCATGAAACATGGGCAGAACCCACAGGTAGCGGTCCGCGCTGGTGACATGCGTGTGCATCAGATGGCCCATGATGTTGAAGGCCGTGTTGCGGTGCGAAACCATGACGCCTTTGGGATTGGCCGTGGTACCACTGGTATAATTCAGCGCGATCATCTCTGTTTCAGAGATCTCGGCGGCGGTGAACTCGGGCGTGGAAGCTGCTAGCACGCCCTCGTAATCGGTCCAGCCAGTCTTGCTGCCGGTGAGCGCCACAAAATGCTCCACCCCGGGAACTTGATCTCGGATAGAATCGACCGCATCAAGGTAATCCGCATGCACACACAGCACGCGGGCGCCGCTGTGGTTCAGGATGTAGGCGAAGTCAGCGGCGGTGAGGCGGAAATTGATCGGGACGATAACTGCCCCAATCTGCGGGACTGCGTAGAACGCTTCCAGATGCGAGTGCGTGTTCGGCGCGATGGTGGCCACGCGTTCGCCAGGTTTCACCCCGAGCTTTTGCAATGCCGACGACCAGCGGTCGCAGCGCTCAAAGAATTCGCGATACGTAAAGCGGCGCTCACCATCCACCACGGCCTCACGATCTGCATACAGTCGCCGGGCACGGCGGGCGAAGTCGAGAGGCGAAAGCGGTGTTTCCATGCAATTTGGCCGATCATAGGAAGACATGCCCCGCACTGGCGAGCGAAAAACATGCGCAGTCTTTTCCGCCAGCGCGATGATTCTTGCCGCGACTTTGGCAGCAGCCGACGCTATGAATCAGCCACATGACTGACATTGACCCTGAAACACTCGCCGTCCGCATCCGCCAGTCACTTGGCTGCAGCAAGGATCTGGCCGCAGACTACGTGAAGGGCATCAGCAATCCCCCCGAGATCATTCACGGCAAAGTCGTCGTGCGTGATCCCGAAGGGCGTATTGTGGCGCGGGTGCCGGAAAGCGTGCTCGCTTAAGCCGGGCGGGATTCGATCCGGGCGACCATCTCGCGCACATGCCAGGCTTTGTAGGCCCTTGGCTTCAAGATGGCGAGGCTGCGGATGAACGAGCCCCACTTGAGGACGCGAATGGTCACGTGGCGCGTGCCCCAGCTGTTCATCATGCCGAAGGTCGGTTTGTAGAGATCAATGGTCTTGGTGCCGACGAGGGCGGAACCGTAGTCATCCACGACGTAGATCGACGAATCTCCCTGAATCTGGAACACCGTGCCCACCGGGTAGATGGACCAGTCTGCGGCGGCACTGCGGATCTGGCCGTGCCTGAGCATCGTTCCGGCTGCGGTGCGGGCACCGTATTCGATATGATCGCTTTCGTCGTGAGTGTAGGCGGTTGTCTTGACGCCTGCAATGACCTGGCCTGGAGTGCCAGCTGGGGTTGTGGTTGAGCTTTTAACTTCTTCCGCGGCAGCGGAGACGCACATGGCAGCGAGGCACAGGAGGGTGGTTGGATTCAATCTGTCGGTTGGTTGTTGGGTCGCGCTCGACCAGATGGGGGGCCCGGTCGAGGGGCGCGCATGGTGACGAGTTCGACACCCCTGTCAACGCGCTGGTTTGTAGCCGGGCCGGGCCAAAAATGCGGCTTAAGCCTGCCCTAAGGCCTAATTTAGTGCCATACCGTCACTTTAAACGAAGAACTGCCCCGTAAGCGTCGGCTCCGCCGGGAGAAGCCATGGTTTGCCCAGCGAATGTCGCAGGTGCGACACAAGCGCCTGAAATAATTAGTCTGCCGGAGGGGTGCCAAGCGGCGCAATAGGCATTGTCCCCCTTGATTCCGCCGCTTTGGATGAGCCATTCGAGGCCGCCTTTGGCATCAAAAGCGGCGGTGAAGATGTCGGTAGCGCCTTGGGTTTTGAGGATCTGGCCGGCGAAGGTGGCAGTGTCGGAAAACTCGCCGGTGACGAAGCAACGGCCGGTGTTGTCCGTGGCGACGCCAAGACAATAGTCGGTGGCGGGACCTTGGACGACGTGGCTCCAGACGAGTTTGCCCTCGGGGCTGTAGTGGGCGAGCACGCCGTCGTTGTCCTTGTCGCCGGTAGTGTGAACGGGGCCGCCATTGAGCAATCCTTTGAACATGCCTGCACACCAGGTGCGTCCTGTGGAATCAACGGTGATTTCATGGAAGCCTGCGCTTGGTACGCCTGGGAGGGTGGCGGCCCAGACGCCTTCGCCATTGGGCGAGAGTTTCAGGACGATCCCGGCCTGGGATTTGGATGCCAAGGTCACGGCATCCATCGTGCCCGTACCGCTGCCGCTGCCTCCTATATAGATGGAGTCGTTGGCATCGACGCCGAGGCCGTGGCCGCTGCCGGAGAATTTGCCACCGGTTGCCTTCACCCACTTCAGTTTGCCATCTGAGTCATACTTGGCGCAGAAGATGGGGCGGGTGGTGCTGCCGGCGTTGACGGTGACATCGCCGAATTTGGCTTCGCCTGCGATGGCCCCAGTGACGACGATGTCGCCCTTGGAATCGACGACGATTCCGTGGCCGTAATCGTAGCCTTTTCCGCCTGCGGTTTTGATCCAAAGCAGCGTTCCGCTTGTGTCGTATTTCGCAATGAAGATGTCATAATCACCCGAATTCGGGAGCGTCTGGCCGTTGGCCTGGGCATCGGTGCTTTGGTAGTGACCGGTGACATAGGCATTGCCGGCGGAATCGGTGGCGACGCCATAGCCGCGGTCCACCAAGCTGCCGCCGAGGCTGCGGACCCAGAGGAATTTTCCTTCCGGGGAGAGTTTGGTGAGGAAAAAGTCGGTGCTGCCGAGTCCGGTGCGCTTTTGGTCGCCGAAGGAGCCGTCGTCGGTGGTTTCGCCGGCCATGAAGACATTGCCGTCGCGGTCAAAGGTGACGGCGCGGGTTTTGTCGCTCTTCGCTCCGCCGCCTGAGGCGACCCATTCGAAGGCGGGGGTGGCGGCGTGGAGGGAGGTGGCGAAGAGGAGGAGGCAGAGCGTGCGCATGCTCTTACTGGATGGGGGAGAAGTCGGTGGGCTTCATGTAGATGCTTTTCACGCCTTCGGCCTGGGGCTGGATGGTCAGGGGGCCGCCGTTGGCTTCTTCGCTGGCGGCTTTGGCTTTGACCCAGTCGGGATCGGAACGGAAGGCAGCAAAGGAGGCGAGTCCGGCTTCCTTGCTGTCGTGGGCGAGGATGTAGATGAGCTTGTTGGTGGCGCCTTTGTCAGCATCCGTCGGGGTCCAGTAGGCGAGGTTGGTCATGCCGTGTTTCTCGAAGAGCTTCACGGTGTGATCGCGAAAGCGGGCGAGCAGGGGAGCGAGCTTGCCTTCGGGTGTGGTGTAGGTGCGCATTTCAAAGACGCGGGGTTTGCTGCCTTTGGCGATGGTCAGGGGCGGTGAAAAGTCCGTCGGCTTCATGAAGATGGACTCCGGCGCTTTGGCGAGGATTTTGCCCCCCTCTTCGCTGGCCTTGCGTGCGGCCTGCCATTCGGGATCCGCGCCGAAGGCCTTGAAGCTTTCCTTGGCGGCTTCGCGGCTTTTGTGTTCGAGGACGTAGATGAGTGTGGTGTCCGAGCCGTTCTCCTTGTCCACGGGGACCCAGTAGCCGACATTGATCATGCCATGCTTTTCGAAGAGCTTGCAGGTGTGGTCACGAAAGCGGGCGAGGAGGGCGTCGAGCTTGCCTTCGTTGCAGGTGTAGATGCGCAGTTCGTACACGCGGCCGTCATCGGCGGCGTGGAGGAGCGGGGCGAAAAGACTGCCAAGGACGAGGGCGAGGAAAGTGAGGCGCTTCATGGGAGATGAACATACGCTTTGGAAGTGAATGCTTATCAAGAAGCCGCAGCGAGAATGCCTGCCGCTTTGTGGAGTGTCTCTTCGTATTCGTGCTGGGGGATGGAGTCGGCGACGATGCCGGAGCCGACGTGGAAGGAGATTTGGTCGCCCTGCTGGACGGCGGTGCGGATGGCGATGTTCCACTGGCTGCGGCCGTCGAAGCCGAACCAGCCGATGGCGCCGGTGTAGAGGCCGCGGGGGCGGGGTTCGAGCTCGGTGATGATCTCGCTGGCGCGTTTTTTGGGGGCGCCGGTGATGCTGCCGCCGGGGAAGCAGGCGCGGAAGGCATCGACGTGGTCGATGTGGGGACGGAGGATGCCGGTGACGGTGGAGACGAGGTGGAAGACCTGGGCGAAGCTTTCGACGCGCCAGAGTTCGGGGACGGCGACGCTGCCGAATTCGCAGACCTGGCCGAGGTCGTTGCGTTCGAGGTCGGTGATCATGAGGAGTTCGGCGCGTTCCTTGGGGGAGGCGGTGAGTTCGTGAGCGGCGGCGGTGTCGCGTACGGGATCGTGGGTGAAGCGGGGGCGGGTGCCTTTGATGGGACGGGTGGCGATGCGGGAGCCCTGCATGCGAAGGAAGAGCTCGGGGGAGGCGGAGAGGACGGTGGTGCCGGCGAGCTGCATGAAGGCGGCATGCGGCGCGGGGGAAACGGCGCGCAGTTTCAAATAGAGGGCGAGGGCAGAGGCGTCCTGCGGCCAAGGGGCGCGCCAGGGGTAGGAAAGGTTTACTTGGTAGATGTCGCCAGCGGTGATGTAGCGCTGCGCTCGCTCAACCATGTGGATGAAATCAGCGCTGGTGATGGCGGGATGGAAATGCAGGATGGGAGCGGATGCGGGCAGGAGTGCCCGCGCTCCCGTGGGCGCGTTTGGGAGCTTGAAGTCGCCGAACTGGAACCAGCGCTTGGTGTCGTGGTGATAGACGAGGCCGTGGGGGTAGATGCCGAAGGTGAAGTGGCCATCGTAACCGACCCAGCCGTAGAGGCCACCCGCCGAGGCGCGGGGGATGCGGAGGGCGGTGCGTACTTTTTCCCAATCCTGATCGATATGGCCCCGGAAAACAGCGACGGGCTCGGCGGAGATGATGGAAATGGCACCGGGCGTGGCCAAGGAGGAATCCATCCAAATCAGGCCCTCGCGATGGCACAGTTGTGCCGCGACTTCAGCGGGCGTGAAAGAAAAGTCGCACGGATGATAGTGCGGCGACGTTTCTATGGCATGAGAGAACAACGGCAGGGAGTGACCTTCCGGCATTTTGAACGAAGAACCCTGGAGCATTGACACTAGGAAGGCTAAATCGTACCATGGGCGTCTTTTTCAGCAACTTGTGACTCCTCCATCCACCATCCTGCCTTCCGAACATGATCGTTCCTCCGTGATCGCCTGGGGAACGCTGTGTGTGCTGGCGGTGGTGCAGATGATTCTGGCGCTGAAACTGCTGACGGCCCCCCATGCTGAGACCGGGGAAACCCGGCCTGTGGTGTCTGCAGAGCCGAGCATGGTGCCGGAGATTGGCCAGATCGCCCAACCGCCGAGTGCGAGTGCTCCGCCGCTGCCGGGTTCGCTGATGCCGATGCCGGCTCCAGCCGCTCCTGTTTCCAATGGCCCGCCGCCCATCGGCTCCTTCACTCTGCCTGGAGCCGGGGCGCCCGTGCCTGCGCCTTCCTACATTCCCCAGGCAGCGCCCGCCCCTGCAGCACCGCCAATGCCGGTGGCACCGGCTCCTCTCATGCCTGGCACTCCGCAGTCTTCGGCGCCACCGCCTGCAGCGGGAGCGGGTTTCCAGACGACCGCGCCGCCCGGCCCCAACTTCAAACCTGATGCCGCCACGGAGCTGCTGCGTGATGTGAATTATGTCGTGACGTCGGCCAAGGAGCTGCGGGGTCTGAGTGACATGCAGGGAACCTTGGAACTGCTGCGGAAGGCGGACGAACTGACGCCCGACCATCCCGCGATCATTGCCGAGATGGCGCAGACGTACGAACAGATGGGGATCACGGCCAAGGCCACGGATGCGTGGCGGCGCATTCAGCTTCTTGGAGCCACGAAAGCAGGCAGTTATTTTGAACTAGCCTCACGTCGCCTGGGAGCGGGTTCGGCAGCAGTGTCGGCGCCTGCGCTCTCCGCCCCTTCCGGTGCGGATGGCGAAAAGTTTCTGCGCCTCGGCGCGTGTCAGGCGACGCGTGATTTCAAGGTGCCGTCCGGCGAACGCTACGTGCTGCATGTGCCGATCTCCCGTGCGGGGAATCGTCCGATCAATGCGCAGGAGCTGAACCTTGAGGTGTTCTTTTTTGACAGGGTGAACAATGAAAAAGTGGCGCTGACCATCGCGCCTGAACCGGTTGAATCGTGGCAGTCCGCCCCGGTGGACTGGAACGGGACGGGCGAGGAGCTGCTGGACATTGTTTACCACCTGCCCGCTCTTTCCGACGCCGAAATTCAGCAGCATGGACGCCGTTCCTACTACGGGTACATGCTCCGGCTTTACTACAACAACAAACTCCAGGATGTGGCTGCCGAGCCCCGCGATCTCCTGGAGTTCGGAACCACACCCGGCACTGCTCCTGCGGGTGTGAATCCGCTTCTCCCGCCGATGGGAAGATGATCGCCACTGACATGCCCGCATGACTCTTTTGTTTGTCGATTCCAATGCCGCGCTGCGCGGCACCCGAACTACCTGGCTCAGGGACAACCTCCCTGGATACTCGGTGGTTGATTTTCCCAGCCCGTCTCTGGCAGCCGCATGGGTGGCGAAAGCGGACTCTCTGGACATCCTCGTGACCGAGGCCATTTTTCAAACGCAGGAAACCGGGTTTGCGCTGCGCGACACGGTGCGTGCGCGCTTTCCGCAAACGCGGGTGCTGTTCACCACGCGCTATGACCTGACGGGATTTGAAGATCAGATCGCGGACGGTCTGGTGCTCAAGGATGCGCCCTACACGCCGGAGAAGCTGCTGGACCGCGTGCGCGCCCTGCTGACGCTGCCTGTGGAGTCCAATGAACCGCCGCCGGTGATGGTGCCGGGGACGGTGCTGGGAAACTACCAGGTGCTGGAGCGGCTCTACATCGAAAGCGAGTCCGAAACCTACCGTGCGCTGCAGATCACCGTGCAACGACCGGTGGCGCTGGTGCTGCTGAAGCCGGAGTATCTGAAGCAGCCGGATGTGGTGGCGAAGTTCAAGGAACGTGAGCGGGTGAAGGCCTCGCTGATGCATCCGCGGATCGCGCCGCTGTATGAGGCAGGAGAAACGAACGGCTGGCTGTTTTACACGCGCGAGCTTCCGCGCGGGCGCAGTTTGTCGGAGATCGAGCTGACCCATGAAATGCTGAGCGAGCGACGACTTGCGGAGGTTTTGTTCGGGGTGGCGGAGGCGATGCAGTTTGCCACGGAGCGCGGGTATCACCATCGAAGCATCTCGCCCCGGGACATTTACATTGATGCGGACCACCAGTCGAGCATCGTGAACTTTTTCCGGCCGGCCGTTGCCAAAAAACGTGATGCGCAAGCCGACGTGAAGGCGTTTCTGGAACTGATGCGACCCATCGCCGCAGAAGGGAAGTCGCGCGGAATGCTGCAGACGCTGGCAGGCGCGAACCATGACTGGAACGGGCTGCTGACCGCGCTGGACGATGTGCGTGACGACATGCGTGAGCGCAGCATCGTGCGCAAGATCGAGGCCGAGACACTGCCTGTGAACGTGAACGGCAAAAAGCCCTGGTGGGTGTGGATGATGATCGTCTTCATCCTCGTCGTCGTGGCGGGCCTTGGCGCGCTGATGAACGGCAGCCATACGCCGCAGGCCTCCAATGCTTCAGCTCTGCCCATCGAGATGGTGAAGATACCCGCCGGGCCCTTCGTGTATCAGAAGAACGAAAAGATCAAACTGCCGGAGTTTTGGATCAGCAAGCATGAGGTCACGATCGGCCAATATGCGGACTTTCTGAAGGCCTTGAAGACCGCCGATCCAGGAGCCTTTGATCATTCCCTGCAACCCAAGACCAAGACGAGCCATGAACCGGTGAAGTGGGGCCAGTACTATGCCGCGGCCAAAGCGGGCACCACGTTCAACGGAGAAAGCATCACCCTCAACACGCCGGTCTCCCAGGTGGACTGGTGGGATGCGTATGCCTTTGCCAAATGGAAGGGGCAGCGCCTGCCGACCGAACAGGAATGGGAAAAGGCCGCCCGCGGCGAGCACGGCCTGATCTATCCCTGGGGCAACCAGCCGGACAGCAAAGCGGCCAATCTTGGCGATGATTACGACGCCTCGCCGAAAGGCAAAGGGGGCAAGATCGACGGATACAATCTGTGGGCACCGATCACACGCGTGACAAAGGACGTGAGCCCCTATGGCGTGTGTGACATGGCTGGCAACGTGAGCGAATGGACTGCGGGCGAAACGGAGTCCGGCGAATGGCCATCGCACCCGGATTACATCGACATCAAGGTGCCGGTGGTGCGCGGCGGACACTTTGGACTGAAGAGCAACGACCAGCTGCTCACCGACAGACGCTTTCCTGAATCCGCAAATGAGGCTACACTGGCGCGCGGCTTCCGCACCGCCACGAGCACGCCCCCGGCCGCCAGCCCCTCCTCCCCAGCCCAACCCAAACCTTGAAGCTTATGAACCGCGTTCTTTTCCTGCTGATCCTCTGCCTGTGCTGCGGCCAGGCGCGTGCGCAATACGTCACGAATCTGACGCTGCTGAAGAATCAATTCCTCACGGGTGAGCCGGTGGTGGCGGTGGTGAGCATCACGAACCGATCGGGAGCGGACGTGATCGTGGGCGGGCATGGCGCGCCGGACTGGCTGCAGTTTGAGATCACCCAGTCCACGGGGCAGAGGCTCTCTCCCATCACCATTGGTTCCGAGGAACCCATCACCGTGAAGGCAGGTGGCACCTTGAAGCAAACGGTGGAGCTCTCGGGCGGCTATTCGACCGCCAATCTGGGCACGTTCACGATCGTGGCGAACGTGCTGCACCCGCTTTCGGGGCAGTATTTCATGTCGAACAAACTGCGCATGACCATCACGGACTCGAAGCCGAACATGTTTGACCAGCCGTTTGGAGTGCCGCAGGGGTTTCCGAACGCGGGACGCCAGCGCCGGTATCAGGTGATCCTGTTTCGTGAGCTGGATGATCTGCAGCTTTACTGCCGCATCACTGATGACCGCAGCGGCGCCTACATCGCGACTTTCCTGCTGGGGCCTGCGATGATGGCGGTGCAGCCGCAGATCAGCATCGACGTGCACAACAAGCTGCATGTTTTGTTTCTGGCGATGCCGCACGTCTTCTGCCACGTGGTGGTGAATCCGGACGCGAAGATCCACCAGCGCTCATACTACAAAGATCCGGAAGGCAACCGTCCTTCGCTGATCATGACCAACGGCGGCGCCCAGGTGGTGGGCGGGGAACCGTTTGACCCGAGTGCTCCGCCGCCGAAAAGGAAGGCGCTGCGCAAGGCCTCGGAACGCCCGGCGGACATGGGAACGGTGCCGAAAGCGAAGAAATAACGCTAGGACCCGAGGTGGTGCGGGCGTTATGCATGGCTCATGCACTTTCGTTTTCGTTTTTCTCTCTGCCTCGCGCTTTCCCTCGCACTCGGTTCTCTGCACGCAGCTGATCCCAAGCCGGCGGCGAAGGCGGGTGCCAACGGCCCGAAGTGGAAAAAGCTCACGCCGCAGACGCCGGCGGGGTTTACGCTGAAGACGATCGAGGTCGCGAAGCATCCTGAGCATACGGTGGAGCTGTATGTTTATGTGCCTGATGCGGAGGGAACATGGCCCTGCGTTCTGGACATTCATGGCGGCGGCTGGAAGGCGCGCCAGGTGGAGGCTGACAAGCCGATGATGGAGCGCCTGGCGCAGCGTGGATTCGTGACGGCGCTGGTGAGCTACCGCCTTTCCACGGAAGCGAAATACCCGGCGGCGCTGCAAGACTGCAAAGCGGCGCTGCGCTGCCTGCGCGCGCATGCGAAGGAACTCAAAATTGACCCCGAGCGCATTGGCTGCATGGGCGGCTCCGCCGGCGGGCATCTCTCAGGGCTGACGGCGATGACGACGGGGCTGCCTGAGTTTGAAGGCGAGGGGCCGTTCAAGGAGCAATCCAGCGCGGTGAAGGCGTGCATCGTGATGGCGGCCACGATGGATGTGGTGGAGGCCAACCGGGGCAAGAAGAACGAGGGCGCGGCGCTGTTTTTTGGTGGCAGTGAACAGGAGAAACCGGAGGTGTATCTGGCGGCGTCTCCCTTCCATCATGTGCGTGCGGGGGTGCCACCGACGATCTTTATTGAGGGTGAAAAGGACACGCTGAAAATCGGGCGTGCGGAGATGATGGAGAAGCTGAAGGCGCTGGGGATTGAGACGGCGGTGTACACGCTGAAGGATGCGCCGCATCCGTTTTGGATGAGCGATCCGTGGTGTGCGGAGACGGTGGATATCGCGGCGGCGTTTTTTAAGAAGCAGCTCGGCGAGCCGGTGGTGAAGTGAGGGGCGCAGCAGAGCAGTCTGGGGCAGCGTGGCAAACTGCCAGCCTGTGGTAGTGCGTGAGGCAGTGGGTGTTTCCACACGCTCATGGACGGGCGGGCTGTCGCCACACCCATCCTACAGGCAGACAATCCAAGCCGGGATTACTTGCCGACCTTGGGAAGGGCCTGGACGAGGAGGTTGTAGAACTCGTTTTCCTCGTGGGTTTCGCCGTCGCTTTTGAGGATGTTTTTGACCACGCCGAGAACTTCTTTTTGAGCGGTCTTGGTGGTGAAGGCCTGGGCCTTTTCATTGATGTAATCGAACATGGCATCGTCGCTCTCGGCTGCCTCGCGGGCGCGGGCGAGGGACTCGTCGATGAAGAGGCTCTTGGGGTATTCTGAATCCCAGCCTTCGGCGACAAAGGCGGACTCCAGCAGGCGTTCCTCAGTCAGCGAGATGTGGGCATCGGCATAGATGGAGAGACTGAGAATGTCGAACAGGGCTTCGCGCTGGGGTTGGTTCATAATGGCCTATTTTGCAAACATGCTGCTGCTGAGCAAGCGCACACTTCATCACACTGAAATCTTCAGTGTCTGGAAGGCTGCCAACTGTGCCCCTGCATGAACAGCGGCCTCCACCTGGGAGCCATTGACCGTGACGACGGCATAGCCTGCGGAGTCGGCGTATTCGAAGGCGGTGACCTGCTGACGCTCGCTGGCGTAGATCTCGCGCCGGAGCTGTGCGGTCTCGGGGGCGTGTCTGGGTTCGAGAGTGACCTGATCTCCGGTGTAGGCGGCCATGCCGTGAAGCGCGTCCTTGGGCTTTTGATTCAAGGCGGAGACCACACTGCTGACGGCGAGCTGGGAGAAACTTTTTCCGCCTGCAAGGCGGGTGATGGCGCTGAACTTGTGGAGGTGGCCGCCGAGGACCATGGCCTCCTGCTGACCGAGGAGGTCGAGGAGCCTGGCGCGCTGTGCTTTGGCTTTTTCGCCTGCGTAAAGATGCCAGGTGGCGCGTGCGCCGTAAGGGACGACGGGAGGGTGGATGATGACGAAGAGGTGTGTGGCGGTGCGTTTGGACGCTACGGCTTCGAGCCAGTCGAGACTGGTTTTGTCGTAGGCATCGAAGAAGGCGAACTGGGTGTCGCCATAGGTGAGCGTGTGATTGGCCTGGGTGTGGGTGGTGGCGGCGTCGAGGGTGCGCGCTTGCTGGGACATGAAGGGGAGGAGGACTTCGTCGAAGGCTTCTTTGGCGCCGTCGCCGGTGACATCGTGATTGCCTTTGGTGAAGACGAAGGGGATGCCGAGGTCTGCCTGTGCGACGAAGGCGAGGGCTTCGCGGTTTTGGCGGGCGGAGAGTTCGGCGGTGCCACAGAGGCCTTCGACGAGATCGCCGACCTGGAGGACGAAGGCGGGGGGTGTGGCGGAGTCGCGCAGGGTGGCGATGCGCTGCTTGATGGCGGCGAACATGCCGGGCATGACCTCTGTGGTGAGGCGGGAGTAGTTTTGGATCTGGCTGAGGTCGCCGCCATGGTGATCCTGCAGCCATTTCATGTCGTGGTGGGCGAGGCTGTCGTAGTGGAGATCTCCGAGGAGGATGAATGAGAAGGGCTTGGCCACCTCGGGGGCTGGTAGAGCCAAGCATGGCAGAGTGACGGCGCTGCAGGCTTGTAAAAAATGACGGCGTGATGGCATGCCGCATCAACGCTGCGGAGGCATTTCGTCTTCCGAATTCGTCATTCGTCATTGCTCCATCTTGACCTTCCGTCCAACCTCTTGATTCCTTGCCCCCGCCCATGTCAGACGCCAGCACCACTCCCATGATGAAGCAGTACCTCGCCATCCGGCGTGAGCTGCCGGAGGACGTGCTGCTGTTCTTCCGCCTGGGGGATTTTTATGAGCTGTTCTTTGAGGATGCGAAGACGGCCTCGCCGATCCTGAATGTGGCGCTGACGAAGCGCAACGGGGTGCCGATGTGCGGGGTGCCGCATCATTCATCGCAGGGGTACATCGCGAAGCTGATCAAGGCGGGCAAGCGCGTGGCGATCGCGGAGCAGACGACGGACCCGGTGCCGGGGAAGATCGTGGAGCGTGCGGTGTCGCAGGTGCTGAGCGCGGGGACGATCAATGATCTTAATTTGCTGGACTCGAACCGATCCAACTACCTGGCGGCGGTGTTTCGCGAGGGGAAGAAGCTGGGCCTGGCGTATGTGGACCATACGACGGGTGAGTTTGAGGTGGCGGAATTCAAGGACGTCACAGAGCTGGCGGATGAGCTGGAGCGACTGCAGGCGAGCGAGCTGCTGTACAGCGAGGAGCAGGGAGATTTGATTGCGGCGCTGGGGAGTCCGAGCTGTGCGCAGGCGATTGAGGGGTATTTGTTTTTGATTGATCAAGCGCAGCACAGTCTGACGCAGCATTTCAAAGTGCAATCGCTCGATGGCTTTGGCTGTCAGGGGCTGAGCGCGGCGATCGGTGCGGCGGGGTGCATTCTTCAATATCTGCAGTTTCAACTGCGGCGGAGTGTGGAGCACATCCAGCGGCTGCGGCATGCTCAAATCAGTGATGTGGTGCTGATCGATGCGGCGAGCCAGAGCCATCTGGAGCTGGTGAGTGCGCGGGGCGGGAATGCGCACACGCTGCTGAGCGCGCTGGACCGCACGTGCACGCCGATGGGTGCGCGCAAGCTGCGGCACTGGGTGCTGCACCCGCTGCGGGATCTGGAGGCGCTGACGCAGCGGCAGGACATGGTGGCGGCGCTGCTGGAGGAGAGCATGCTTTTCAGCCAGATCAGGACGCTGCTGAAGGAGGTGCGGGATCTGGAGCGGACGAGCTCGCGGCTGAGCCAGGGGAGCGGGAACGGGCGTGATCTGCTGATGCTGGCGTCTTCGCTGGAGGTGGTGCCGGCTTTGCGTGCGGCGCTGGAGCAGCTGATCGCGGGGAGAGAGGCTGAAGAGAATGGAGGGATCAGGATGATCCCACTCCTGTTGGCGAGGCTGCATGATCTGACGGGGATCTCGCAGGAGATTCAGCGGGCGATTGCGGATGAGCCGCCGATGCAGATCAAGGAGGGCGGGGTTTTTCGTGAGGGCTATCTGCCTGCGCTGGATGAACTGCGTGCGGCCTCGACGCTGGGCAGGCAATGGATCGCGGATTTGCAGCAGCGTGAGATCGAGCGCACGGGGATCAAGAGTCTGAAGATCAAGTACAACGCAGTCTTTGGGTACTTCATTGAGATCACAAAGGCGAACGTGGGCAGCGTTCCGGCGGATTATCACCGCAAGCAGACCACGGTGAACGGCGAGCGCTACATCACGGACGAGCTGAAGCGGATGGAGGACAAGATTCTCGGCAGTGAGGAGCGCAGCAAGGCGCTGGAGTATGAGGAGTTTCTGGCGCTGCGTGGCCGTGTGCTGGAGCATCTGGCGCACATTCAGGAGACGGCGGAGACGATTGCGATTCTGGATGCGGTGGGATCGCTGGCGGAGACGGCGCGGTTGTTTAACTACACGCGGCCTGTGCTGAATGAGACGCGCAATTTGTTTATCCGCGACGGGCGGCATCCGGTGCTGGATCAGAACCTGACGGGCGGGGAGCGCTTTGTGCCGAATGACATCACGCTGGAGCCGGAGGAGAGCCGGCTGATTTTGATCACGGGGCCGAACATGGCGGGTAAGAGCACGTACCTGCGCATGACGGCGCTGCTGACGCTGATGGCGCAGATTGGAAGCTACCTGCCGGTGGCGAGCGCGGAGGTGGGGCTGGTGGATCGCATCTTCACACGCATCGGCGCGAGTGATGATCTCGCGCGCGGGCAGAGTACGTTCATGGTGGAGATGAATGAGACGGCTCTCATTCTGAACAATGCGACGGAGCGGAGTCTTGTTATTTTGGATGAGATCGGACGCGGGACGTCAACGTTTGATGGTCTGAGCATCGCGTGGAGCGTGGCCGAACACATCCATGACATGGTGGGAGCGCGGGCGTTGTTTGCGACGCACTACCATGAGATTACCGCCTTGGCGCAAAGTCGCAGTGCGGTGAAGAACTACAACGTGGCGGTGAAGGAGTGGAACCAGCAGATCATCTTCCTGCGCAAGATCATTCCGGGCTGCGCGGAGAAGAGCTATGGGATCCAGGTGGCGAGACTCGCGGGTCTGCCGGAGAATGTGATTGATCGCGCGAAGGAGGTGCTGCAGCAGCTCGAGGCGGGGCACCAGCCTGCGGAGAGTGTGAAGGAGGTGCCGGTGGCGACGAGTGTGCCGGCGAAGGTGAGGAAGAAGGCGGTGAGTGATGAGGATGCGGGGCAGATGGTGCTGTTTGGGTAGTGTATTCTTATTTCCACAGCATAAAAAGCTTATCTCAACTCCTTTGACGTTATGAACCAGATCAAGATTGAGTCATTCCCCAAGTTTGTGGGCCACACGGACAATTTTGACATTTTTTCAGATCTGGTCCTATTCCGTGGCCAACCAGTGCAAGGGAATCTCCTGCCAAGCATTGCGCGTCGTGATCCAAAACTCGACACAGGCGTTATAGAGAAGAAGGTGATCCAGCAGCTTCGTCTGCTCGGGGACGCGATGCTTAACTCTCGGAGCGACAAGGATAACGTCTTGGACTTACTGATATTAGCTCAACACCATGGTCTTTCAACTCGTTTACTGGATTGGACGAGTAATCCATTGGCAGCCCTTTGGTTTGCATGCTCAGACAGATCGAATCGTGATGCATTCGTTTATGCCTTTGAGGCTGACAGCTTCTTGATCGAAGAAGTTTATAATAGCGATCCATTTCATACCTCTGAAACTAGGGTTATTCAACCTCGCCACAATAACCCGCGTATAATTGCTCAAGATGGTTGGTTTACTTTACATAAGTATTCGAAAAGCGCGGGATCTTTTGTTGCCCTCGAAAGGAATCCAAAAGCCAAATCGTTCCTCACTGAGTTTCACATTCCAGCATCAAAAAAGCAGAGTATTGTGAGTTCTCTCGCACATCACGGAATAAGTAGCCGCACAATATTCCCAGATTTGGAAGGTCTTTGCCGTTACCTCGGTTGGAAATATAACATATGAAATAACTAGACTAGCTTGACATCACAAAGCCGGGGCAGAGCGAAAAATCGTCTTTGCTGCTAGCGGTTCACTAGGGCTTAGTAGATTTTGTGGTGCTCGCCGAAACCGAGCATTTGTTTTGTTGATGTCTTCGCGCTGCGAGGTGCTGAGGCGGGAGAGAAAGGAGACCATCTTGGGGGGGCTTGGGGGTAGCCGTCTGAGATGCCTTCATCTGCCACAAGGTGGCAACATTGGTGTCGTGACGCCGTTTAATCGCTCTCACCATCATGCGCACGCTCCTCTTTCCTTTCGTTCTATCGTCCATTGCTTTCGCGGACACTCCGAAACTTCCGGGCATTGGCGAGGCGATGCAGGGGATGATTGAGAAGGGTGAAATGGCGGGGGTGGTGACGGTGGTGGCGAGGAAGGATGGGGTGGTGCATCTGGAGGCGAATGGGATGGCGGACATCGGGAAGCAGAAGGCGATGAGTGTGGACACGATGTGCTGGATTGCCTCAATGACGAAGCCGGTCACGGGGGTGGCGATCATGATGCTGCAGGATGAGGGGAAGCTGAACATCGCGGACCCGGTGGCGAAGTATCTGCCGGAGTTTGCGGAGCTGAAGACGCCTTCGGGGAAGGCGGCGAATCTCACGATCACGCAGATTTTGACGCATACCTCGGGGCTGGGTGAAGCGAAGGGGCCGAAGGCTGACGAAGCGCATACGCTGGCGGATCTGGTGCCGATTTGGATGGCGACGCCGATGCAGTTCGAGCCGGGTGAAAAATGGCAGTACTGCCAGTCGGGCATCAATGCGGCGGCACGGATCGTGGAGGTGATCAGCGGGATGACGTTTGACGAGTTTTTGCAGAAGCGGGTGTTTGATCCGCTCGGGATGACGAAGACCACGTTTTATCCCACGGATGCGCAGTGGGGGGAGATGGCGACGGGGTATGCGAAGAACAAGGAGACTGGCAAGCTGGAAGCGGTACCGCCGCGCGGGGACTTTGGCAAACGCGGACGCCCGCCGCAGGGCAATGGCGGGCTGTATTCCTGCGCGAAGGATTACACGCGCTTCTGCCAGATGCTGCTCAATGGCGGTACGCTGGATGGCAAGCGCATCTTGAGTCCGGAGGCGGTGAAGGTTCTTTCGTCTGTGCATACGGGGGATCTGCCCTGCGGGTTTTTCCAAAAGGCGGAGTTCGGCAGTCACGGCAAGAACTACGGCTGGGGCATCGGTGTGTGCGTGCTGAAGGAGCCGCATGAGGGGCTGGCGGCGATGCTTTCACCCGGCACTTTTGGTCATGGCGGTGCGTGGGGGACGCAGGCGTGGATTGATCCGAAGAAGGAGCTTATTTATGTGCTGATGGTGCAGCGCGCGAATTTCCCGAACAGCGATGCGAGCCCGGTGCGTGAGGCGTTTCAAAAAGCGGCGGCGAAGGCGCTGGGGAAGTGAGGGAGGCGGGTCCGATGGTGTTGTTTGGGTCAAGCAGGAGGCGCAAGGGCTCCGGCCATCCGCCGTGGAGCTCCCTCGACAACCCCGGCCAATGGGAGTAAACTGCCGCCATGATGACAGCATCTCCGTTTATCGATGAACTGCGGCGCATGCCGGCCGACCAGCTGGAGGAAACGGCCGAGTACATCCATGCCCTCATTGAAGAAAGACGCGAACGACGCGCCCAGATGATCGAAGCCACCTCAGGAAGCCTCTCTGGCGAAGAAGGCGAGGCTCTCGAAATGGCACTGGCCGAATGCAGCACTGTGGATGAAAACGCCTGGTAGCCTCGCCCTCGACAGCAGTATCATCGTTCGGCACATGCGAACGGCTGATCCTGCCATCTCCGCCCGGCTCAAGGCGGCCACGGAGCTCTATCTCCCGCTCACGGCCTTGGGAGAAATGCGCTTCGGCATCCAACGCGCTGGCAACAGCCGCCGCGCCATCGAACAATGGGAACGCTTCTCCCGTGAAGTCATCCTCCTCCTGCCCGATGATGCAACGGCCACGGCCTATGCCGAGCTGAAGCAGGCGCTTGCCGTCAAAGGCAAGCCCATCCCCGAAAACGATCTCTGGATTGCCGCCACTGCCAAAAGCCACGGTCTGCCCCTCTACTGCAAGGACGTCCACTTTGAAGAACTGGCTGATCTGATGACGATCATTCAGGGGTGAGCCAGACAGAAGGTCATGCGACCTGCCTGCGATCGCGGAATGATTCACGAAAGCGTCATGGCCTGTCTTTGCTTTCCGAAGGGGCGCTCTTTCCAGGGATGGCTCTCGCTACGCGAGCTTATCCCTGGCTACCGGCTGTGATCCCTCCGGGATCATCCGAAGCAGAGAGCTTGATTCGGCTGAAACGCAGAGCCGTTTTCAAGGGATCGTGCTATCACACTCCCAATGTAAACATACAACTCGTGCTACATCCAAGAGTGCAACAGGTTATGCGGAGATTCCAAGGGCGGAGACATGCGGGCTACCTCTGCTGCAAGGAGCGGTCTACCAGGCCTTCGTAGATTTTGCGACGTTCGTTGAGGCCGAGGCCCTGGTTGCGGAGGCCGAGCATTTGCTGGTTGATGGTCTCGCGCTGGGAGGTGCTGAGGCGGGAGAGTTTGGCGACCATCTCGGGGGGCGGGGCCTTGGGGTAGCCGTCTGAGGAGAAGCCTTCCTTGTAGTTTACGGCGGCGGTTTTGGCTTCGTTGAGCTGGGAGGAAGTCAGGGGCGGGGAGCTGCCGGTGGTGCCGCCGCCGGAAGCGGTGCTGGTTGATGTGGAGCGCGGGGGTTTGGGCGGGGGCTTTTGGTAGCGGACGGAGATGACTTCGCCGCCGGGGACTTGGATTTTGGCGGACCAGGTTTGGATCTCGGCAGAATGGCCGCCTACATCGACGAGCTGCCAGCCCTGGTAATTGGGGGTCTTGGAGACGACGTGGGACTCGAAGGTTTTGGTGTCGAGCAGGGTGGCGAAGACGTCTTTTTCGAAATGGGCGACGCCGGTGAGGATGAGGGAATCGGAGACGCCGAGGGAGCGGGTGAAGGGGGAGTTGGTCAGGAGGGCGTCAAAGGCCTCCATGTTTACGGGCTGAGGGATGGCGCCGTCGTCTTGGGCTGCGCCGGGCTCTGCGGCATGAGTCGTCACGATGAGGGCCATGAAGAGTGCGGTGTGAAGCAGCTTCATGGGCTTTCGCGCGATGCGATGCGGCGGACGGCTCATGGGCAAAGTACGCTGAGAGCCTAGGGGAACCATCACGGCAGCTTCTGAAATTCCTGCCAGCCTTCCCAGGCGATGCGCTGGAGGTCGGCGCGGTCTTTGTCGGAGAACTTGCGGGTGAGGGGGGCACCATCGCGGTCCTTGGTTTTGTCCGGGGCGGGCTTTTCCTGGGTGCGGATGTCCGTGACGGAGTCGATGGGCAGGCCGACGGGGCTTTGATTGAAGAGTGCGGCATACAGAGTGCAGGCGGTGAGGTAGGCCATGGTCTGATTGAGATGGGCGTCATTGACGAAGCGCAGGGTGAGGTCTGGCCGCTGCGTCTGGCAGCGCAGGGCGACGAGGGCCATGGGGGCGACGGAGGCATCGATCTTCTTTGCCAGCGAGGCGATGGCGCGTTCTTTGGCCAGAACGGGAGCGGGGTCGGGCGGGGCGGTGAGGGCTTTTTCGTTCTGGGTGGCGGGCGTGGTTTCGTAGAGGATGACGCGAGCACCTTGGGCTTTGGCGAGTTCGGCGAACTTCGGTGCATACTCGGCATAGAGCGTGGGGTCGCCTTCGATGTCATCGCGGTAGGATTGCAGAACGATGATGTCCCAGGGCTTTCGGTTGGCCTCGAGCTTGGGAAGGAGATCGCGATGGCGCGCGAGGGCGCTGGGGGCGTATTTGTCCTTGTGGCTGGCGGCGACGTCTTTTTCGAGTGCGGCGATGATGGCTTTCTCCTCGGCCTCGGTGAGGGTGGACTGTTTGACGATGTTTTGGGTGCCAAGCCGCCAGTGGTCTTTGAGGGTGCGACCGCCGTAGATGACATCGGTGCGGTTGAATGTAAGGCCCGGGTTGCCGGCCTCCGCCATGGCTTTGACGACGGTGGAGAGATTGTGGCGGGCGGTGAAGCTGTTGCCGATGAAGAGGACATTGAGTGTCCTGGCTTCGTTTGCGGCCCCTGCGGCCATGGGAAGTGAGAGGAGTGCGAAGGCCCAAAGGGCGAGATGTTGGAAGGTGCGTGTCATGGTCGGAAGAGCTGGATGTCGCGAGAACGCGGCGGCGGCGTTTTGTCTCTCACCGATTCGATGTGAGGGTGGTGAAACTTCCGATGCAAGGAATGAAGCGCCCGGTAGTTTATCAGACAAGCCACCCACCCAACTCTCATGACCACACGCCGCCATTTTCTTCACAACGCCCTGGGTTTTGCCGCCCTGCCATCTTTCGCGCGTGCTGCGGCGCCGGGAGGGGTCAGTCTGGGTTTCAGTTTGTATGGGATGAAGACGTTGCCTCTGAGTGAAGCGCTGAAGGTGTGCGCGGAGATCGGCTATGCGAATGTGGAGATGGCTTTGAACGCGGGGTTTCCGACGGAGCCGAAAGTCTTTACAACGGAGGCGCGGGCTGAAGCGGTGAGGCAGCTTGCGGCGCTGAAGCTGGATGTGCCGTGCCTGATGGTGAACCTGAGCCTGACGGCGGATGACAAGGCGCATGCGCTGAACCTGCAAAGCATCAGGGATGCGGCGCAGGTGGCGCGTGATATGAATGGGACGCAGCCGCCGATCATGGAGACGGTGTGCGGCGGGAAACCGGCGACGTGGGAGCAGCAGAAGGCGGGCATGGTGGAGAGGCTGCAAGCGTGGGCGGAAGTGGCAGAGAAGGAGAAGACGACCATCGCCATCAAGGCGCATGTGGGCAGTGCGGTGAACTCGCCGGAGCGTTTGCTGTGGTTGCTGGAGCAGGTGAAGTCTCCGGCCATCCAAGTGACGTATGATTACAGCCACTTTGAGCTGCAGGGCATCGACATGGAGGAGAGCATGAAGCTGCTGCTGCCGCGCACGAAGTTCATTCATGTGAAGGACGCGACGGGTGATGCGACGAAGTTTCAGTTCCTGCTGCCGGGCGAGGGGAAGACCGATTATGTGAAGTATTTTACGGCGCTGAAGCAGCACGGGTACCGTGGACCCGTGGTGGTGGAGGTAAGCGGGCAGATCTTCAGCAAGCCGGGGTATGATCCTGTGGCTGCGGCAAAGAAGTGTCATGCGGTGCTGGCGGGTGCGCTGGCGAAGGCGGGATGAGGTGAGCTCTATTTTAAGAGATTGACGTTTTGAAGCTCGTTCGCCAGCATCGCGTTTCTATCACTCCTCACTTTTTATGACCCGAAGCACTTTCCTCAAATCCACCGTGGCGGCCAGCGGGCTCGTCGGAGCGATCCAAGAACTGAATGCTGCTGATGCGCCAGGCGGAGCTGCGCGCGAGTATTTTGAAATTCGGAAGTACACGCTCAAAGCACCCGAGAAGCAGAGTGTGCTGGAGGCTTACCTGAAGGATGCGGCGATCCCGGCGCTGAACCGGCTGGGTGTGAAAAATGTGGGGGTGTTTCTGCCTGAAAAGCAGGAGGGCGCGCCGGTGGTGTATGTGGTGCTGCGGTATGGCTCGCTGGAGCAACTCGCGAAGAGTGCGGAATTGTTGGCAGACGCGGCCTTGCAAAAGCAGGGCGCGGCTTACCTGGATGCACCAGCGACGGATACCGTTTACGAACGCGTTGAGAGCTGGCTGACGCAGGGCATTGCAGGCATGCCTGCGATGGCGGTGCCGGCGAAGGGCAGCCAGGTGTACCAGCTGCGCATCTATGAAAGCCCGAGCGAGAAGACGGGGAAGAAGAAGATTGAGATGTTCAACATCGGCGAACTGGCGATCTTCAAGCGCAGCGGTCTGAATGCCGTTTTCTTTGGCGAAACCATCGTGGGGCCGCTGATGCCCAACCTGACGTACATGCTGAGCTTCAGTGATGCAGCGGCAAAGGATCAGGCATGGAACACCTTCCGGGTCGATCCGGAATGGACCAAGCTCAAAACGACGCCCGGCTTCACAGACAAGGAGATCGTGTCACGCATCACGAACATCGTGCTGGTGCCGACGGCTTACTCGCAGATCTGAGGAGCCGGGACAACCCCGGCTCCGTGATCGCGACGGCTCAAGATTTGTTCGTCTTGGACAGCACGTTTTGCAGTGTCTTGGCGAATTCCTCGGAGGAGGTGCCGCCGACTTGTTTGGCGACCTCCTTGCCTTCGGCATTGAGGAACTCGATGTGGGGGATGCCGTTGACGCCGTATTTGTTCGCGGCGCTTTCATTGCTCGGATCATCGACGTCGATGTAGGCCCAGACGAACTTGTCGTGAAAGGCCTTCACCTCAGCGCTGGGATAGACGTCATGTTTCATGGCCTGACATGGCGGGCACCAGGCGGCGGAGAAGACGAGGATGACCGGCTTGCCGGATTTTTTCGCGGCACTCATGGCGGCGGTGCTGCTGTCTTTGAAATCCGGGCTGCCTTTGGGGAAGTCGCTGGCCAGGGCGAGGCTCGTGGCGGCGGCGAGGAAGAGGAGGATGGTTTTTTTCATGGTAAGGGGGTATTGCAGGGAACGATTCATGAGATGCGATGGTGGCGGTTTTTATTCCCCAAATTTTGCGTGAACCCGAAGTTTCCTGGCGAAGACTGATGCGCATTGACTTGCCGGCAGGCTGCCTTAACGCGTGGGCCATGAGCATCTCACGACTTCCGGTTCTTTTTGTCAGTGCTTCTCTTGCACTCGCTTTTTTGGTTCAACCCGGCATGGCCAACGAGGCTTTCTTTTCGAAGGACGGCAGGACGGTGACGATGGGGCTGGGAAGCCGGGGCCGCACCGGGCTGGTGCAGGTGGACATTGCCACGGGAAAGATCACGCAGGCGCCTTTGCCAGCGGAGCTGAAGGAGGAGAGCATCGAAAGTGTGGCGGCGGGGAGCGAGGGCGAGGTGCTGTTCCTGGCAAAAGACGGCGTGTGGGTGTGGACGCCTGCTGCCGCCAAGCCGGTGGTGAAGCATGTGTGCGCCACAGCCCCTGTGGTGAGCGCCACGGATTTGTTTGTCGCCACGGTGCCGAGCACGCCGCTGACGGATTGTCTTTTTGTCAGTGGCAATGAAAGCGTTGATGCGACAAGCATGGGGACTTTCTACGGTCGCAAACCGGGCGGCAAGCACACCTTTCTGTCCATTTTCTGCCGCAGGGTGAGCAGCGCGACAGGCGGGGTTTTTTCCGATGATGGGCGGCTGTTTTTTGTCAGCGAAGGCGATGTGTGGGAGGGTGGAATCCAGGTGGATGACGACACGGGCACAGAGCGTCTGGGCACGCTGGTGGGAGCACGGATCGCGCCTCTGGCCATCATGAACACGGACGAGGCCAATGGTGGCAGCATGTGGGTGCAGCATGTGGCCCCGGCAGGAAAATGGATCTATGCCCAGCTGCGCGGGCGCCACATGTCCGCGATTTTGCGCACGCCGCTGCCTGCCAAGCCCATGTATGCGCCGACCTCCAACGATTCTCCCAGCGCGAAAGACCAGCTCGATGCCATGGCCCATTCGCTGAACAAAACCGAGGTCATTGCGGATGACATGGAATACGCGGCCGGGTTCTGCGCCATTGAGATTGGCGGCACGCCGCGGGTGTTTTTCTGCGGAGATGCGACGGAGGAAAACAAAGGTCCCGCGCTGATGCTGTGGGAAGGCACGGGCAGGCCGCGTGTGATCGGCCATCTGCCGCAGGAGTGATACCATGGGCGATTGAAACGGGTTTTATTCCTGTCACAGCAGAGGCTTTTCCGAAACAGGTGAACAGCGCGGTGCTCAGATCCGTAGGTTGGGGTGTGTTTGGCGTCGGACGCGTATCGTGCTCCACCGCCCGCTTCGCCAAACCGCCCCACCACCAGGACGTTCGTACGCCATGATGTTTACCACACGCTGATGGACGGGCGGGCTGTCGCCACACCCATCCTACGACCGCCTTTGCCTGTCTTCTCGCTGATCTTCTAGCTCGTTTTAACTGCTCATGGCATGATGGCTGAACCGGGGCTGCAAACAAAACGCCCGGAGATAGTCTCCGGGCGCTGATTTGATCCCATGTCTTGAAGGACGTTACGGATCTCAATGTGTGCGATGGTGGCTGCCGCTGTGATGTCCGCCGCTGGAATGGCCGGAAGACCCACCGCCTGATGAGTGGCTGCTGTGGTGGGAGCTGCCGCCGCCGAAGCCGGAGCCTCCTGAGGGTGCGCTGCCAGAACCACCGCCGAAGCCGCCACTGGAGTGGTGCGTGGTGCCGTCGCTGAAGCCACCCCCAAAGCCAGTGGAAGGGCCACCGGAATGGTGCGTGCTGCCACCGGAGTGATGAGAGCTGCCGCCAAAGGAAAAGGGAGCGCCGGAAAAGCCACCGCCGGAGTGGCTGGACGAATGCTGCCGGTGATGACCGGAGTAGGAAGGAGATGAGTAGCCGCGGCTGGAGTGATGCGAGGGTGCGCCAAAGAACGAGGCGAAGCTGGGCGTGGAGTAAGAGCGCTTTGAATAGCCGGAATAGGGCCGTGAGCTGTAGCTGTTAAAGCTGTTGTATGACACCACCGGCCGCGAGCTGTAGCCGCCGCCGTAGTAGTTTGGGCGGGATGAATAGCCACCGCCATAACCGTAGCCGGAGGCATAAGGCCCAGCGAATTCATCGCAGGAAGTAAGCGAGGCCGTGACTGTCAGTGAGGCGAGCAGGAGGAAGAGTGATTTGATTTTCATGATCCTCACCTCCGACGCGCAGGCTCAAAGCTTATTCATTCGATTGTTTCGGAAAGTGATCATGACCGCGCAGCAAACAGGCCTCTCGCTCTACGGGGCCAGCTCAGTCGCCAGGGCTGTCGCTTCTGCGAGGAAAGCCTCTCCCAATGGGGAAAGGCGTCCTGTCCAAAGGGCGCCGAAGCAAAGCGGTGGAAAATCATCCAGCCCGAGGGCTTTCACATTGGGGGGAAGTTCAATGCGGGGATGGCGCAGCACGAGCCCTGCACCGAAACCTTCCACGACGTAGCGCAGCACGAGATCGAAGCTGCCGACTTCGAGGCTGGGGAGCCATTCGACCCCGCGCTGGCGCAAGGCGGCCTGAAAAGAACGCGACACCACATCTCTGGCCTCCAGGGCGACGAGGGGGAGATCGATGCGGTCCTTTTCGAAGATCTGCTCGGCCTTGGTGATGCCGCTTTGCTTGGGTACAAGCAGGGCCATCGGCAGACGGAGCAGTTCGCGTGATTCGATGTTGGCGGCGGTTTTTTCCATCAGGGTGCCAAAGCCGATGTCCACCTCCTGCGCAGCCAGCAGGGTTTCTATTTCCTGCTGGCGGCCATGGGTGAGGGTGAAATGGAAGCCTTTCACCCGCCGCCGCATGCGGCCGAAGAGCTCGGGCAGGTAGTCACGCTGCACGACTTCTGCAGAGGCGATGCGAAGGCGATTTTCGCCGCCGCCGCGAAGGCGGTCCCCCATCTCTGTGAGGCCGCCGAAGAAGGGCGCGATGAAATCGTAGAGCGTCTGCCCCTCTCTGGAGAGCTGGAAGGGGCGGCGCTGGTACAGGGTGACGCCGAGGGCGTCTTCGAGCTGGAGAATCTGGGCGCTGATGGCGGGCTGCTGAATGCCGTAGGGCATGGCCCGGGCCGCCGCACTCACGCCGCCGTGACGCGCCACATAGTAGAAGAGTTCGAGGTGATGGACGTTCATGCAGGTGAAAGGCTATACGGTTTATCAATGATGCCACGTGGAAATATCAATTTCCCTTGGCTGCCGATCCTGAGAGACTGGGACATCTTATGGACGAAATCATTCTCCTTCTCGTGATCATCGGTGGCGCGGTGCTCATCATGCCCATCACTGCTCTTGTCTTTGCCGTCAGGGCGCGGCGGCGTGCGGAGGTGCTGAGCGCTGAAATCAGCTCGCTTCGGGAAATCGCCGCGCGAAATATAGAACGAGAGGCGCGGCTGATCCGGCGCATTGAGGTGCTGGAAGCCGGGGCCAAGCCCGCGCACGCGCAGGGGGCTTCGGTTGTGGCAGCCTCGACAGCAGCGCCGAGAATCATCGCTGAGGATGCGGTTGTTTCTTCGATTGAACCCGTTCTCGTGAAGGCTCCGGCGGCACCGCCACCGATGCCGCCTTCCGAATCTGCTGCGGCCAAAACATTGGCGGCATCTGCTGCCGTGCCTGCGCCGGATGTCAGGCCCGTGGAGGAGCCGAGGCCACGCCCTGCACCAACGCCAGCACCTGCACCTGCTCCGAGGATTTCTCTCGAACAATTCATGGGGGCCAAGCTCTTTGCGTGGGTGGGGGGGCTGGCCCTGTTTCTGGGCATCATCTTCTTTGTGAAGCTCAGCATCGAGCGCGGGTGGATTTCCCCCGAACTGCGCACGGCGATTGGCTTTGTCATCGGCGCGGGGCTGGTGGGTGCGGGTGTGGTGATCCAACGGCGAAAACCGTATGCCACGCTGGCGCATACGCTGTGCGCGACGGGCATCGTGGTGCTGTATGGCGTGAGTTTTGCGGCGCATGCGCTGTACCACATTCCGCCCTTCAACCATGCGCTGGTGACTTTTGGCCTGATGACGCTGATCACTGCCACAGCCTTTTTGCTCGCGGTGCGGATGGAAGCGCAGGTGGTGGCGGTGCTGGGCATGCTGGGTGGCTTTTTGACGCCGATCCTCTGCTCGACCGGCCATGACAATCCCGGCGGGCTGTTTGGCTACATCGCTTTGCTCGACATCGGCGTACTGGCGGTGGCGAAGCACAAGCGCTGGCTGCATCTCACGGCGCTGGCGGCGGGTGGCACGATCATCATGCAGGCAGGATGGATGGTGAAGTTTTTCCGGGCGTCCGGGTATGCCATGGGTTCGGCCACGTGGGTTCCGGTGATCGTGTTTCTTGGCTTTGCCGCTTTGTTCATGCTCGCCGCCTGGTGGTCGCGTCAGCGTGAGGATGAGGATGCCTATCCGGCGGGTGCGGCGCTGGCGCTGTGTGGCAGTGCGCTGTGTGCCGCTGTCGCGTTTCTTGATTTTGGTGCCATCACGGAGAGGCCGACGCTGCTGTACAGCTTTGTGCTTGGGATCAATGCCGTGGTGTTGCTGATCGTGTGGCAGCAGCCGCGTGTGGCCAGGGCTCAGGGCGTCACTGCGACGCTCACGTTTCTGCATCTCTCCATCTGGACCACGGCGAGGCTCACCGACGAACTGCTGCCGTACGCGCTGGGCATTTATCTCGGCTTTGGCCTGCTGCACACGACCTTCGCCGTCCTGTGGCAGCGCCGCAGCAATACCGCCACGCTGTTCATGAGCTGGACGCCGGTGATCACGCTGGTGCTGCTGCTCATGCCGGTGCTGTGTCTGGATGCGGTCAGCCTCATGCTGTGGCCGGCGATTCTGCTGGTGGATCTGCTCATCATCGGTCTGGCGATTTTCACGGGTGCGCTGATCCCTGTGCTCGCCGCACTGGCGCTGACACTCATCACGGCTGGGGCGTGGCTGTTTCGTCTCCCTGCAAACGCCGCTGGCAGCCTGGGCCTGTTCCTCATGGTGCTGGGCGGCTTTGCGGTGCTGTTTGGTGTGGCCAGCAGTTTTCTCTCTCGCAAAATGCCGAAGGTACCGCTGGCTGGAATGCTACCGGTGAGTTCGGCGGTGCTGCCATTTGCGCTGCTGATTCTCGCCACCCTGCATCTGCATGTGATTGATCCTTCGCCGGTGTTTGGGCTCGCGCTGCTGCTCACGGTGTTTCTGCTGGGGCTTGCGCAGATCAGCGGCATCACGGTGCTGGTGCCTACTGCGCTGGGCTGTGTGCTGGCGCTGGAGTGGGCGTGGCATGGGCAGAGCTTCAACGCGGAACACGCCGCCACACCGCTGACGTGGTATGTGGGCTTCTACGCGCTCTTCACGGCGTTTCCGCTGGTGTTTCAAAAGTTGTTTGCCGCGCGAAAACTGCCGTGGATTGCCTCGGCGGCTGCGGGGCTGGGGACTTTTGGGCTTGTCTATCGTCTCGTGGGCCTGACCTGGCCGAATGAGATGATGGGGCTGCTGCCGGTGGCGTTTGCGGTCGCGCCGCTGCTGTGCCTGGTCTTTGTGCTGAAGCAGCACAGCGCGGAGAATCCGGCACGGCTGACGCAGCTCGCGTGGTTTGGGGGTGTGGCACTGTTTTTCATCACGCTGATTTTCCCGATCCAGTTTGAGAAGCAGTGGATCACGCTGGGCTGGGCGCTGGAGGGTGCGGCGCTGTGCTGGCTTTTCCGCCGCGTGCCGCATCCGGGACTGCGTGGCACGGGGACGGTGCTGCTGGTGGCGGCATTTGTGCGGCTGGCGCTCAATCCGGCGGTGCTGGCTTATCAAATGCGCGGTGAGACGGCCATCCTGAACTGGCAGCTTTATGCCTACAGCCTCTCGGCGGTGGCGATGTTTGCGACGGCACGCTGGCTCACGCCGCCGAATGATTGCTGGGACAAGGTGAACCTGCGGGGGCTGTTCTGCGCCTTCGGTGGCGTCCTGCTCTTTCTGCTGCTGAACATTGAGATCGCGGATGCCTTCACACCAGCAGGTGAACGCTCGATCACCTTTGACTTCGATGGCAACTTCGGGCGTGACATGACGTACACGATCGCCTGGGCGCTGTATGCACTCGTGCTGCTCATCATCGGCATCTGGCAGCGCAACGCGCCCACTCGCTATGCGGGAGTCGGACTGCTGGCGGTGGCGCTGCTGAAGCTGTTTCTGCATGATCTGGCGAACATCGAAAGCATCTACCGCATTGGCGCGCTGATGGTGGTGGCGATCATTGCCCTGGCCGCTTCGTTCCTGTATCAACGTTTTCTTAGTGATGACCCGAAGTGATTTTGGAACTATAACCTTTTTCTGTGACCTTCCTGCGCCCCGGAATGAGCTAAAGCTCATGAGTACTTTTTTCCAATCATGAAACCGCCTCTTCTGCTCATCGCCCTGTGTGTGTCCTCAATCGCCGGTGCGGCTGACTTTGCCGCGTGGACGCATCGTCAGACGGTGCGGGTCGCGCAGCCGGGGCTCACGCGCATCGAACTTGAACCGGAGCTGCTGGATGCCTCGCAAACGAGCGGCGGCGCGGCGTTTCATGACCTGCGGATCATCAGCCCTGGCAATGTGGAGACGCCCTACATCATCGCTTTGCCACGGATCATCCGGCCGGAGATGGTGGAGGTTCCCGAGTTCAGGGCCGCGCTGAATCCGAACACCTTGAACACCGTGCTCGAATTTCGGCCGCCTGCGGGCAGCACAACTTCGGAGGTGCTGCTGCAAACTCCGGCAGCCAGTTTCATCAAGTCCGCCACTTTTGAAGCGAGCCTGGATGGTGCCCGCTGGCAGACGCTGGCCAGCAACGAGCTGCTGTGCCGACAGAACGGGACGGAGCGACTGCGCTTTACTTTCGCCCCGGCGGCATGGACGCATTTCCGTGTCACGCTTGATGATGCGCGCAGCAAGCCTGTCGTGTTTACCGGTGCTCGGGTGAGGCGGGATCTGCCTGAGTGGCACACGCTGCCGCAGGCGGTGAAGATCCGCGGACGCACGGAGACCAACGGTGAAACGCATCTGAAACTGGATCTGGGCAGCGCCCATGTGCTGCTGGGCAAGGTGCGGCTGCACACGCCTGAGGCGGTGTTTCAACGTGAGGCCAGCCTGCTGGGCGCGCGTGGCACGCTCTTCAGGCTGCAGCATGAAGGGCGCTCTGCGGAGGACCTCGACATCGGTGTGCACCAGCTGGCGACCACGCGTGAGGTGGAGCTTGTGATTCGCAACGGGGACAGCCCGCCGCTGAAGATCGAGAGCATCGAAGCGACGCGGCATCCGGTGCCGGTGGTGTTTCAAGCGGATGCGGCGGGGGACTGGCAGTTTTACATTGGCAATGGGCAGGCGCCGGAGCCGCGCTATGACATCGCCGCGCTGAGCGACAAGCTGCGCGATGCCAATGCGCAATCCGCCATGGCCAGCGCCGTGGAAGCCAACACCACCTTCAGCAAAAAGGCCACGGCGCCTGATGTGGGGGATGTGGGTCCGGAGATCGATGTTTCACCGTGGTCGTTTCGGAGGCCGGTGGAATTCAAGGAAGCCGGGGTGCTGGTGGTGGAACTGATTCCCGAAGTGCTGGCTCTCACGGCGAATGATCTGCATGATGTGCGGGTGGTGCGGGACGGGCATCAGCTGCCGTTTCTCGCCATCAAGCCGGGCGTGGACCGGCAGGTCGAAGTTTCCATCGCGGAAGTGCCCGATCCGGAAAAGCCGCGGTGGTCCCAATGGGACATTCAGATGCCGTTTAAAAATTTCCCGGCGAGCGAGCTGCTGCTGGACTCCCCCACGCCCTTGTTTGCGCGGACGCTCAGCGTTTCCGAGCAGAATGTGACGGAGAAGGGGCATTACGAACGCATCCTGAGCCATGCGAACTGGCAGCGGCTGCCGGGGCAGGCTGCCAGCACCTTTCATCTGGCGCTCTACACGTCTCCGCGCGCCGCCTCGATCCGTGTGGCTACCGACAATGGTGACAATGCGCGGCTGCAGATCACCGCGGCGCGGGTTGTGTATCCGGTGGTGCGGCTGATGTTTCGGGTGCCGGACACCACGCCGGTGCAAATCTGCTACGGCAACCGTCGCGCTCCCTACACGCGCTACGATCTCCAGCTTGTGAGGCCTGAATTTGAAAAGGCCACCCAGATCGCGGCCACCTTGGGCGAGGAAGAGAAGCTGCCGGGATATGAGGCGGATCCGAGCGGTGCCACCGGCAAGGGAGGCCCCTGGCTCTGGGCGGCGCTGGCACTGGTGGTAGGAGCGCTGCTGTGGGTGGTGGCGAAGATGCTGCCGGGGAAGGTGGAGTGAGGTAAGGGTGAGGCTTCGCCTTGCAACCCCGGCCCTCATGCGGACGTTATCTTATTACCCCCCAACCATGAGTGACACGACCGGCCAGCCCCCCAAATTTACCAACGCCCTCGCCAAGGAGCGCTCGCCCTACCTGCTGCAGCATGCCCACAATCCGGTGAACTGGCTGCCGTGGGGGGAGGAGGCCTTCAAGAAGGCGAAAGCGGAGGACAAGCCGATCTTTCTCTCCTCCGGCTACTCGACCTGCCACTGGTGCCATGTGATGGAGCGTGAGTCGTTTGAGAACGAGGAGACGGCGAAGATCATCAATGACAACTTCATTCCCATCAAGGTGGATCGGGAGGAGCGGCCGGATGTGGACCTGACGTACATGACCTATGTGCAGGCGGCGAGCGGCCACGGCGGCTGGCCGATGAGTGTGTTCCTCACGCCGGAGCTGAAGCCGTTTTACGGTGGCACGTATTACCCGCCGGAGAACACGCCAGGGCGCATTGGTTTTAAGAACCTGCTGAATGAGCTGCACAAGGTGTGGACGGAAGATCGCAAGGGGATCGACGAACGTGCGGCGCGCTCCGTGGAAAAGCTGCAGGACCACTTGGACAACGAAAACACCGCGCTGGATGAGATCAATCACGAGACGCTAGTGCAGAAGGCGTATGATGATCTCTCCGGCTCATTTGATTATCATGAGGGCGGGTTTGGCAGTGCGCCGAAGTTCCCCCGACCGACGACGCTAAACATGCTGATGCGGGTGCATCGCATCCTGGCGGAGCGGAAGGGGAATGATCGCGAATCTGAGAGCAACTGGGCGATGGAGATGACGGTGAAAACGCTGCGCGGCATGGCGAATGGCGGGATGCGCGATCACATTGGCGGCGGGTTTCATCGCTACAGCGTGGACGGCTACTGGCACATCCCGCATTACGAAAAGATGCTGTATGACCAGGCGCAGCTGCTCACGGCGTACACGGAGGCGTGGCAGCTCACGCATAATGCGATGTTTGAGAACATCGTGCGCAGTACGGTGGCGTATGCGAAGCGGGACCTGCGGCAGAAGGATGGCGGATTCTTCTCCGCTGAAGATGCGGACAGTCTGGCGAGCGCGGAGGCGGAGCATAAAACCGAAGGGGCCTTCTACGTGTGGAAGGCGGCGGAGATCGATGAACTGCTGGGCAAGGAAAACGGCAGCATCTTCCGCTATGCGTATGGTGCGCGGCGCGATGGGAATGCGAGGCCGGAGAGCGATCCGCAGGGGGAGCTCAAGGGGCTGAACACGCTGTACCGCGCGATCTCATTCAAGAAGACGGCTGAGTATTTCAAGAAGTCGCCGGAGGAGATCAAGGGCATCATCGACCAAGGGATGGCGGCGTTGTTTGAAGCGCGGGCGAAGCGCCCGAGGCCGCATCTGGATGACAAGGTGATCGCTGCGTGGAACGGGCTCATGATTTCGGGGCTGGCGCGTGCGGGGGCGGCGTTTGGAGATGCGGAGATGATCAAGCTGGCTGCGGATGCGGCGGAGTTTTTGCATGAGCGGCTTTGCACCACGCCGGGCAAGGAGCTGCACCGCTCCTGGCGTGAAGGGGAGCGCGGGCCGCGGGCTTTTGCGATCGATTATGCCTGCTTGATTCACGGGCTGATCGATTTGTATCAGGCTTCATTTGAGGTGAAGTGGCTGCAGTGGGCCACGTCTTTGCAGACTGAGATGGACACGCTGTTTCTCGATACGAAAGACGGCGGCTACTACAGCGTGCACACGGACATGCCGAACAGCGTGCTGCGCATCAAGGAGGACTATGATGGTGCGGAGCCTTCGCCGAACTCGCTGGCGGCGCTCAACCTGGTGCGCCTGAGCGCGCTGCTGGCCAAGGATTCATGGAAGAAGGAGGCGGAGCGGATTTTCGCGCTGTTTGGTTCCACGTTGCAGAGCAGTCCGTCCTCGGTGCCGATGATGGCGATTGCGTTTGATCTGCATCATCGCGGCAAGCAGCAGATTGTGCTGGCGGGTGATGTGGGGAGCGCGGGGTTCAAGACGCTGGCAGGGAATGTGCATCGTCGCTTTCTGCCGGCGGCGGTGATTTTGTGCGCTGATGGTGGAGCGGGACAGGAGTGGCTGGCGACGCACAATGAAGTGCTCTCTGGAATGAAGCCGGTGAATGGAGAGGCTGCTGCGTATGTGTGCCAGAATTTTACGTGTCAGGCACCGGTGACGACGGTGGAGGGGTTGGAGAGGGTGCTGGGGAAATAAGCCGCATGAAGAAAATAATTCTAATGCTCCTTGGACTGGTCACGCTGACCGGATGCCATTCGGCTGAATACAAACAGAAAGTTGAATGGAAACGCAGTTACGCGGCCGAGCGGGCTCGGCTTCAGACAGAGAGTCAGCGGATGGAAGAAGGTCTTCGTCAGGCGAAAGCCCGTTTTGTGGAGCGTTATGGCCGATATCAGTGCACTCGGGATGATGTACCGCAAACAGACGAGTCCAGAGGGCCCGGTCACCGTTTCAAGTCCATGCAACTCGGAGACCATGTGACTCTGAAGCTCAAGCTCGGGAAAGCCACCCACGCTGACGGAAGTCCTTATGGTCCCACACGCACGGCATCTCGTTATCAGCTTCTCTGGGATGGAAAGCTGGTCGCTGAGGCAGAAAGTCTTTATTCGACCGGCAATGAGGGTTCTTCTGGAAACCGTATTTTCTACTGCCCCAAAGATCACACGGTTGTGGTCTATGATGATCTCTGTTGGAGTACCCAGCGGTTTTGTGTTTTCGAAAAATCCTATGTGCCCGGCACCCCTGTCTCCTGGCGTGTTCAATATTTCAACGTGCCAGAGCAACCGACTGCTCAGCCTCTGCCTGACTTGGCGAAGATTTTGGGTGTCGGAAACGGGCGCATTTATGTGGAATACGACGGTCAGCCTTATGCCTTGCCGTTCGATGATTTTATCGAGACCAAACTGGAGTTCACCGTTGGCTGACCGAACCTCACAGAGCCAAATATTCTTTTGGTCATGACCAACCGCCCAGTATTCAGATTCGCGATCTATTCGAGCCTGATCGTGACCATTGCATGCATCTCCTCATGTCGATCCATCAAACCACCTCCATTGACAGAATGGCAACAGGAAACCCTGCGCCTAGAGAAGGAGGCAAAACGTCTGACCGAACTGAGCAACGGTTACAGAGCTCAATATGCAGCCAGGTACGCTGCGTATCGCTGTGAAAACCCTGGCTTGCCTGCTGTCGCGTCTCACCAACTCCCCTTGGACGACAATCACAGTGTCGACGTGTCGAAGTTATGTCCCATAGAACTCGCGCATGGCATTGTGTTTCGCACACAACTGGGAAAGGCAATACGAGTCGGCGACCGTAATGACACGTTCCGGACGAAAACGCGCCACATTCTTGAAGTCGCAGGCAAAGAGGCGGGTCGTGCTGAGAGCCTTCTCACATGGGAGGGCAGCGGCGAGGTCATGGGTTCGTCAAAAATCACTTTTACAGAGTCTACTAACGAAGTTCTTGTCGAAGAATTCATTGGTGGTGCCGGGGCGCGATACCGTCATATCGCATTCATGCCTGTATCGACAGGCGCCTCAGATACGAGTGCTCCGCAGGCTAAATGGCGCATGGTTTACGTCCATCTACCGAGCCAGACTGATATTGGCAGCGATTGTGGTATTCTGGGGAAAATTCACGGGCTTTTGAATGGCAAAATCTACGTGGAGATAGATCGGCAGTTTTACGCCTTGCCGGTCGAGGATTTTGTCGAGACGAAACTGGAATTTACCGTCGGCTAAACTCAAATCCTCCGCTCTGCACTGGACAATGTGACAAAACTTTGTGATATTCTGGAATCATGAAAACAGCCACAATTCGCGACCTGCGTTATGACTTCGCCAAGCTTGAAGGGTGGCTGCGTTCGGGGGAAGAGATCCAGATCACCAAGCACAACAAGCCGGTGGCGACGCTACTCAAGGCTAAGCCGGTGAAGAACGCCGCCCGGCCGCCCCTGCCGGATTTTAAAGCCCGGAGGAAACGCATCTGGGGCGGACGTGTGTTCAGTGCTAAAGAAGTCGAGGAAATGCGGGCTTTTGAAACGGGCGAGCCATGAACGACTATCCGGACACCAGTTTTCTATGCGCCGTTTATCGGGAGCAGGACAATTCGAATGCGGCGGATGAATATCGTGACCAGATGACGGGACCACTTTGTGTCTCGACATTGCTGGTGTTCGAGTTCCGTCAGGCGATTCGGCTGCAAGTCTGGCTGCACGGACAGGATAAAAAGAAGGGGTATAGCCAGGTGGAGGCGGATCAGATGCTCACGGATTGGGAGTCGGACATTGCCGCAGGGCATGTGGTCATCGTCCCGACTGATGCTGATGCGGTACTGCGCATGGCGGAGCACCTGTCCGACACCCACACAGCCCTCACGGGCAATCGGACGCTCGACATTCTGCACATTGCGACGGCGAAGCATCTGTCGGCGAAGAATTTTCTCTCGTTTGATGCCCGGCAGAAGAAACTGGCGAAGGCTGCGGGATTGAAGACGCCGCTGTAATTTCAGAGGGTTGCGAATCTCCTGAGCGCCCGTTTGCAGGTGGGGGGCGTATCGTTAATTTCGCGCCTCCATGTCTCGTACTGCCAAAAAAACTGCCGCCCGGAAGTCTCTCAATGATGTCATTCGCATTCGCGGGGCGTGGCAGAACAATTTGAAGGGGATTGATCTCGATCTGCCGCTGGGAAAGCTGAATGTGATCACGGGGCCAAGCGGGTCGGGGAAGTCATCGCTGGCGTTTGATACGATCTATGCGGAAGGGCAGCGGCGATATGTGGAGACGTTTTCGCCGTACACGCGGCAGTTCTTTGAGCGGATGGACAAGCCGAAGGTGGACTCCATCGAGGGGATCCCGCCGGCGATCGCCATCGAGCAGGTGAACAACATGCGCAGCACGCGCTCGACAGTGGGGACGATCACGGAGATCAATGACTACCTCAAAATGCTGTTTCCGCGACTGGCGGAGGCGACGTGCCCGTCCTGCCACAGGCCGGTGCGGCCGGAGTCGCCGGAGAGCATTTTGAATGAGCTGCTGAATGCGCATGCGGGCAAGCAGGCGCTGATTTTGTTTCCGGTGGCGGTGCCGAAGGATGCGGTGGCGGAGGACTTTGCCGTGTTCCTCCAGGCGCAGGGCTTTCTGCGAATCTTTCTTTATGGGAATGTGATTCGTCTGGATGATGCGGATGCGCTGAAAGGACGCAAGCTGCCTGCGCAGGTGATGGTGGTGCAGGACCGTGTGGCGCTGGAGACGAAACACCGGGCGCGTGTGAGTGAGGCGCTGGAGGCGGCGCTGCGTTACGGCAAGGGCAAGGTGGCCGCGAACATTGGGGAGGAGACACTGCATTTTTCCACCGACTGGAGTTGTGCGGACTGCGGCATCACGCTGCCGGCGCCGACGCCGGGGTTGTTTAGCTTTAACAGTCCGATTGGCGCGTGTCCGACGTGCCGGGGCTTTGGTCGCACGCTGGGGCTGGACATGGGGAAGGCGATTCCGGATGAGTCGCTGAGCATCAATCAGGGGCTGGTGCGGCCGTTTCAGGGGAGCACGTACGGGGAGTCGCAGCTCGACCTGGAGAAGGCGGCGCGGAAGCGTGGGGTGGACATTCACAAGCCGTTTGAGGATTACTCGAAGGAGGATAGGAAGTGGCTGATCGAAGGCACGCGGGATGATCCGGAAGACGCGTACAATCGCGGCGAGTGGTATGGCGTGCGGGGCTTTTTCAAATGGCAGGAGTCGCGCAGCTACAAGATGCATGTGCGGGTGTTCTTGAGCCGCTACCGCGCCTACACGGAGTGTGCGGACTGTGGCGGCGGGCGCTTGAAGAAGGAGGCGTATAACTATCGCATCGGCGAGCACACGATTGCAGATCTGTCGCGGCTGCCGGTGGATGAGCTGCACCCGCTGGTGCAGTCGTGGCCGATCAAGGCGAGCGATCATGTGGCGACGATGCTGCGCGGGGAAATCGCCAGCCGCATCAGCTACATGGATCGTGCGGGGCTGGGTTATTTGAATCTGGACCGGCAAACGCGCACGCTGAGCGGCGGCGAGCTGCAGCGGGTGAATCTGACGACCTGTCTTGGCGCATCTTTGGTGAACACGCTGTTTGTGCTGGATGAGCCGAGCATTGGGCTGCATCCGCGGGACATCGGGCGTCTTATTGGAGTGATGGAAGGGCTGCGCGACAAAGGCAACACGCTGCTCGTCGTGGAGCACGAAGAGGCGGTGATGCGCAGTGCGGACAACCTGATCGACATCGGGCCTGGGCGTGGGGAGAAAGGTGGCGAGCTGGTGTACAGCGGGCCGCTGGAGAAGCTGGGGGCAAAGGTGAAGTCCCTGACGGGGGATTATTTGTTTGGGAGAAAGAGTGTGCCGGTGCCGGAGAAGAGGCGGTCTATCAAACGCGACAGCGTCCTGGAGTGCGCCGCTCCTCCGGCGCTTTCGAAAGCTTCACAGTCCGCGAAAAGCTCCAGAGGACTGGAGCACTCCAAAACGCTCACGCGCGATGTCGCACGCTTTCTTAGCATTCGCGGTGCACGACAGAACAATCTGAAGAAGCTGGATGTGGACATTCCGCTGGGTGTGTTCTGCTGCATTACGGGGGTGAGCGGCTCGGGGAAATCGACGCTGGTGCATGATGTGCTGTACCGGAACCTGCAGCGGCTGCGCGGTGAGGTGTGTGAGGAAGAACCGGGGCGCGTGAGCAAGATCACGGGCTGGGAGCAACTGCATGAGGTGGTGATGGTGGATCAGTCGCCGCTGGCGCGTACACCACGCTCGACACCGGCGGTGTTTCTGGGCGCGTTTGATCATATCCGCACGCTTTTCTCCGAGACGGACGACGCGAAGGCACAGGGGATCATGCCGGGGTTCTTCAGCTTTAACTCCGGCGAAGGGCGCTGCGAGCGCTGCGCGGGCAATGGCTTTGAAAAGATCGAGATGCAGTTCCTGAGCGATCTGTATGTGACCTGTCCTGAGTGTGAAGGGAAGCGCTACCAGCCGCCTGCGCTGAAGATTCTGCTGCATGGGCAGAGCATTCATGATGTGCTGGGCATGACGGCGGAGGCTGCGGTGGAGTGGTTTGGCGGACCGTTGTTTGAATCGTCGAAAAAAGCGAAGCAGATTGTGGCGCAGCTTCATCTGCTGAATGAGGCGGGGCTGGGCTATCTGAAGCTGGGTCAGCCGCTGAACACGCTTTCAGGCGGCGAGGCGCAGAGGCTGAAGCTCATCGGGCACTTGATTGAGAATCCGGCGGGGTCTGCGGCGGGCAGTCTGCTGCTGCTGGATGAGCCGACGACGGGGCTGCACTTTGATGACATCGCGCTGCTGGTGAAGCTGCTGCAGCGGCTCGTGGAAGAGGGGCACAGTTTGCTTGTGATCGAGCACAATTTGGAGGTGATCAAATGCGCTGACTGGGTCATTGACCTGGGACCGGAAGGTGGAGAAGCGGGTGGCGGGCTTGTGATTGCGGGAACGCCGGAGGAGGTGGCGGATTGTGCGGCTTCTCACACGGGGCGTTATCTGCATGAGCTGTTTTCGGGCTCGAAAGGGCAGGCTGCGAGCCGTGTGGCGGAGGCGCCAAGGAGAGAGCTCTCGCTGACGGTTGAGAGCAGCAACTCAATCAGCATCCGTGGTGCGCGTGAGCATAATTTGAAAAACATCTCGGTGGAGATTCCGCGGGATGAGTTTGTGGTGGTCACGGGGCTGAGCGGTTCCGGGAAGTCATCGCTGGCGTTTGATCTGATCTTTGCGGAAGGGCAGCGGCGCTTCCTGGACAGCATGTCAGTGTACGCACGGACGTTTGTGGAGCAGATGGAGAAGCCGGAGGTGGATCTGATCACGGGGGTGCCGCCAACGGTGGCTATCGAGCAGCGTATCTCGCGCGGCGGTGGCAAATCGACCGTGGCGACGGTGACTGAGGTGTATCACTTCTTCCGCCTGCTGTTTGCCAAGCTGGGCACGCAGTACTGCCCGACTTGCAACGTGCCGGTGAAGAAGCAGAGCGTACAGGCCATTCTGAAAACGGTGCAGCAGCATCTGCGCAGCGGTGGCGGGCATCTGCTGGCGCCGCTGATCAAGGCACGCAAAGGTTTCCACACGGACGTGGCGGAGCATGCAGGGCGCCATGGCATCGAGACGCTGCTCGTGGATGGCGAGTTCCGCGACACGATGGGCTTCCAGAAGCTGGAACGTTTCAAGGAGCATACGATTGATGCCGTGATCGGCAAAGTGGGCAAAAGTGATGATGCGGAGAAGCTGCGGCCACTGATCGAAGCGGCGCTGAAGATGGGCAAGGGCACGATCAAGCTACGGCTGAATGACAAGACGATGCACGTGCTGAGCACGGAAATGAGCTGCCCTTCGTGCGGACTGTCATTTGAAGAACTGGACCCGCGCCTGTTCAGCTTCAACAGCCCGCACGGCTGGTGCAAGGAGTGCCGTGGCTTTGGTCTCAAGGGCCACAAGACGGATCTGAGTGATCGCGCGCCAGATGTGTCGGTGCTGGAGGCGGAGCTTGAAGAGGAGCGTCGTTTTGAAAGTTCGGATGATGAAGGCGAGAAGCCGCGCGAGATCTGCCCAAGCTGCCAGGGCAGCCGCATCAATGAGATCGGCCGTGCGGTGCAACTGCAGGGCACGAAGATTCAGCAGTTCGCGGGATTGACGGCGGGAGATGCGGGCAAGCTGCTGTCGAAGTTTAAGTTTGAAGGCACGGAGGAGATCATCGCGCGGGATATTGTGAAGGAGATCGCCCAGCGGTTGAAGTTCATGCAGGAGGTGGGGCTGGGGTATCTGCAGCTGAATCGCAGTGCAGACACGCTCAGTGGTGGTGAGGCGCAGCGCATTCGTTTGTCGGCGCAGCTTGGCAGCAATCTGCGCGGCGTGTTGTATGTGCTGGATGAGCCGACGATTGGTCTGCATCCGCGCGACAACGAGAAGCTGCTGGACACGCTGATGGCGCTGCGAGACAAGGGCAACTCGCTGCTCGTCGTGGAGCATGATGACGAGACGATGAAGCGTGCGGACACGATCCTGGATCTGGGGCCGGGCGCGGGCAAATTTGGCGGACAAATCGTGGCGCAAGGCACGATGGCGCAGATTTTGAAGAACAAGAACAGCGTCACGGGCGCGAGCCTGCGTGAGCCGCTTGTGCACCCCGTGCGTGGCTCACGCAGGGCGCTGCCTGCATTGAAGTCGAAGGAAGGCTGGCTGCGAGTGACGGGAGCGACGGCGAACAATTTGAAGAACATTGATGTGTCGATTCCGCTGGGACGTCTGACGGTGCTGACCGGTGTGAGCGGCAGCGGCAAGAGTTCCTTCATGCATGGGGCGCTTTCGCCGGCGGTGCGTGAGAAGATCAGCAAGTCGAAGATCAAGGTGGTGAAGGCATGGAAGAGCATCAGCGGCTTTGAAAATCTGCAGACGGTGCATGAGGTGGATCAATCGCCGATTGGCAAGACCAGCCGTTCGTGTCCCGCGACGTATGTGGGCATTCTGGATGACATCCGCGCGCTGTTTGCGCAGGTGCCGCTGGCGCGGACGCGCGGCTACACGGCGAGCCGGTTTTCCTTCAACACCGAAGGCGGGCGCTGCGAGACCTGCGGCGGCAATGGCGAGATCAAGGTGGAGATGGCCTTCCTGCCGACCACCCGCGTGCATTGCGAGGCCTGCAACGGCCTGCGCTTCAACTCGTCCACGCTGGAGATTGAATACAACGGCAAGCACATCGGCGATGTGCTGCGCATGAGCATCACGGAGGCGGCGGAGTTTTTTGACGCGGTGCAGAAGATCGCGCGACCGCTCAAGCTGCTGGCGGATACGGGTCTTGGCTACCTGCAGCTCGGCCAGCCAAGCCCGACGCTGAGCGGTGGTGAAGCGCAGCGCATCAAGCTGGTGACCGAACTGCGCAGCGGAGATGGCCGCACGAACAAAGAGCGGCTCAAGGGCATCACCATGGCCGGGAAGCGGAATCTGTATCTCATCGAAGAGCCCACCATCGGACTGCACATGCAGGACGTGGCGCGGTTGATTGATGTGCTGCATCGCCTCGTGGATGAGGGACACACCGTCGTTGTCATCGAGCATCATCCGGATGTTTATGCGGAAGCGGATTACCTCATCGACATCGGGCCCGAAGCTGGGCCTGAGGGTGGGAAACTCGTGGCGGCGGGGACTCCGGAGCAGGTGAAGAAGTGCAAGGGAAGCGAGACGGCGCGGTTTTTGTGAGGATGCTGGCTGCTTTAGAGCGCAATCACATCCTTGGCGCGGTCAGAAGTGAAGAAGTGTATCTTCGTGCCTTTGGGCACCTTGTGCTTCTTCAAGATCTCCTTCACGATCTTGAGGCTGCTGTCACCGTCATAGATCATGAAATCCATGTAGCAGTTTTTGAAGCCGGTGGCGCCTCCGATTGAGAGGCCGCTGGCGGTTCCTTCGAGAGCCTCCATGATCTCATCTTCGATTTTGCTGCGTCCGTCGACCTCAGCCCCTTTGGGAAAGTGACTGGTTTGAACGGGTACAAAAATGTAGTCCACGCCCAGACCCGGAAGCGGATGCGAGCACGGACCATGAGCATCCATATAATCTCCAATCAGACGAAAATACCGTGATGAACCGGCAATGACATCGCTACGCAGCCATTCCGTCTCCTGCTCTTTCAACTGATAACTGATGTATGTTTCTGTCGGGGGATGCTTGTCCCATCCATGACTCTTTTGAGTCTCAGCGATCATTTCAGGCAGCTCAAAGATGGGAATCGATTGCTTGAGCTGATCTTCGCTGAACTTGATCTCCCCGATCCAGTTTTGAGTTCCATGCTCTCCCAACAGCTCGTCTAGCATCAAAAACAGTGCTTGGAAGCGTATCGATTGATCGAGTCGGTTGATGCTTGGATGCCAGACAGAGATGTCGATGTTTTCTTCTTGAACATCCACATACGGACAAACCCAGAATTCGCTGGGTTGAAACTTCTCATTTTGATCCAGCTGCAAAGTAAATCCCCTGGACTCATCTGACGGCTGTCGAGAGGCATAAAAAGACCAACCTGGAAGCTGCGGAGCTCGTTGCAGCCAGTATTCGGCCACAAACTGTTTGGGGAGGATTCCTTCACCCGACAAGGTGAAGGAGTGGCCCTGATTGTTCGCACCCGGGCCGAAGACCCAGGCCATGCCGGTCAGCCAGCGATCCACAGCCTCGGAAACTTCGGGCTGCAGATCTGAACACCGCTTGTTTTCGATCGTTTGGTAGAAGCGTTCTGCGTTAGCCGCATACCAATTCCAAAAATCGGTGACCCTTTGTTTAAGAGTAGGATTGGAGTGTGCTGCTTTTTTGAATGGCCACATTGGGCGGATCCTGCCTATGTAAATTCAAATTCGCAAGAACGATGGTTGTTCTTTTCGGCAGCTTGCATTCCCACCGCTCCCACCTTTGATTGTGGTCTAACTTTGAACTGAACGACACACATCATGGGCGCACAATGGAAACAGAAATGGCGGGAAATGGCCGCAGACCAGAAGGGGAAGATCACGGGCAAGCTGGTGCGTGAAATCCAGGTGGCGGCGAAGCTGGGCGGCCCGCACCCGGAGTACAACGCCCGACTGGCGGCGGCGGTCGCAGTCGCGAAGAAGCAAAGTGTGACGCGAGAAACGATCGAACGTGCGATCGCGAAGGGCTCGGGCACCGGACCAGACGCGGTGCAGTATGAAACGACGACGTATGAGGGCTTCACGCCGCACCGGGTGCCGGTGATCGTGGAATGCCTGACGGACAACAACAACCGCACGGCCTCGGACATCAAGGTGCTGTTCCGTGCAGGCACCATGAGCAAGGTGATGTGGATGTTTGACCACGTGGGCCTGATCGAGGCGCACCATGCGGACAAGTCGCTGGACATCGAAGAGGCGGCGCTGAATGCCGAAGCGGAGAATGTGGAGCCGATGGAAGTCGAAGATGAAGAGGCGGCGGGTCACATCGGCGCGCGGTTTTTCACGCAGACGACGACGCTGGACGCGGTGACGAAGGCACTGAAGGCGGCGGGCTGGGTGGTGACGACCTCTGAAATGAGCTATGTGCCGAAAGAGTACCCTGAGCTGACGGATGAGCAGCGTGAAGAGGTGACGAATTTCCTGCAAACACTGGACGGACATGATGATGTGCACCGGGTTTACGCTGCGCTGAAATGACGAAACCCGAATGGCGGATGACGAATGAATGGCAGCGACTTGTGTGTCGTGAACTTCGAGCTTCGTCGTGCGTCATTCTGATTGCGTCATTATTGCTGCCCGCATCGCTGTTCCTTTGCGGCTGCGGGAAGAAGAAGGCGGCTGCGAAGCCCAAGGGGGAGGCCCCGGTGGTGGTGGTGCCGACGCTGCTGACGGAGGCTGACCGGCTGGGGCTGGCGGCCCGCGTGCCGGAGGATGTGGAATTTTGCGTGAGCAGCGTGCAGTTGAAGAAGCATGTGGAAGCGCTGAAGTCCTCGCGTTGGTGGGGGCAGATGATGGCGTATTTGGAGGACAAGGCGCCGACGACTGACAAGACCCCGGCCGTGGCGGTGGATGAGGCGTTTGTGGCCTTTGGGAAAGACAGCGTGAAGAGTCTGGTGCTGCTGCGGCAGTTGAATGATCTGTACAACGAGACGGCGTATCGAGGCATGATGAGCGGCGGGGTGCTGGCGGGACTGGGGACGAGCTTTGATGCGAAGAAGCTGATGGAGGCCGCGCTGCGTGATCCTGAGGTGCTGGAGGCGCTGATTTTGCTGCTGGAGCGGTTTGAAATGCCGCCGGTGATGATCGGTGTGGCATCGCCGGAACCGGAGCAGGTGCTGAAACGGATGAGCGAGCTGCTGCATCTGGCTGACTGGCTGGGGGATGCGCCGCAGTCCCGCATCGTGACGGCGCAGGGAGAAAAGATCACGGTGAACGAGATCGCGATGGACCAGGTGCTGACGGCGGAGCGAAGGCGGCAATGGCTGGAGGGTCTGGCACAAGCCGTGCCGGGGATCACGGCAGAAATGAAGGACCGGATCGCGCGCGGACTGGAGGTGCTGGCGCGCAAGAAGTGGGTGCTGGCGCTGGGGCTTGGCGCCGGGCGTGCGTATGTGGCGGTGGGGAAATCGAAGGACCAGATCCGGCTGGCCAACTCGGTGGAGGAATCGATGCTGGCGCGACCGGAGCTGCGCCGGCTGGATGCTCATGCGCTGAAAGGACTGGGATTGATCGCGTGCTGGGACGGTGTGTTTTGGGACGTGATCCAATCGGACCACCCGTTTCAGCCGATCCTGCGTGGGGTGATGGCGGGCTTGGAGAGGGAGAAAACTTTTACAGGCGTGGCGCGTGCGCTGGAGCCTCAGGTGATCGAGCTGGCGGCGGCGGAGCGCGCTTACTATCGCAACGAACACACGAACGGCGCGGCGGTGGCGTGGTGGGACGGCGGAGTGCAGATGGAAATGGCCGGTGGGTTCTCGAGTGCGGAAACCGCAGAGCTGGCGAAGGCATCGCAGTTCGCGGTGGTGCTGGACGAGCCGGAGCTGGTGTTTGGCATCAGCGGGCAGGGATCGAGCACGGGGGCAGGAAGAGCGTATTTTGAAGCGTGGATGCGCACGGTGTACGCGACAGCGCATGAACTGATCAAGGCGGGCGTGGGCGGGGAGCAGTCTGCGCAGATGTTCAAGCTGGCAGATCTGGCGGTGCTGCCGAGCGTCGTGGAATTGTACGAAGGGACGAAGACGATCTGGCAGAAGGCGCTGAGCGGCGACGGGGCATTCATTCTTGATGTGGGAGGCAAGATGCCGCTGCTGCCGGGGATGCCGCCAGGAGGTGAAGCGGTGCCGCTGCCGCGCTTTGCCAGTGTGCATGAGATCAAGAACCGCGCGTTGATCGGGGTGTCCTGGGAGAACATGGAGTCGGCGGTGCAGAAGCTGCTGAAAAACGTGCCTTCACCGCAACCGATCGAGCTGCCGAAAGTGGTGGTGAAGCGGAGCGGTGATCTGACGAGCTATGGATATGAGCTGCCGTTTGATTCGAGAGAGCTTGGGCCATGGGCATCGCTGAATGACCGGCTGTTCATGCTGGGTACATCACGCGTGCAGCAGAGTCATCTGGCGGAAGTTCTCAAGCAGCCGGGCGCTGGTGCGGCCAAGGGCATGCGGGTGAAGCTGAGCTTCGCGAAGCTGCGGGAGTTTCTGAAGGCTTTTGCGACGGTGAGGGCGCAGAATGGTGGTGCCGGGGAGCTGAAGGCGGCCTTGAAATGGCTGGAGCCGTTTGAGGTGATCGACCTGCGAGTGTGGGGAGAAGACGGGGTGAACAAAGGGCGCATGTCGTGGAAGATGCACGATGTGCTGAGCTATGACTGAGACGGTTAACATCCTCATACCGGGCAGCGGTGAAAATGAATCCGGAGAATTCTCTTGGCGAGAAGGCTGGCGCACGGTGTCGCAGGTTGGTGGAGAATGACGCGATTGTCTTGAAGCACGCGGTGCGAGGAACGGGAGGGGCCTTGGAGGGCACGGCAAACATACCGGCGCAGGAAAGTCCTCGCAGTCGGGCGGTTTGGCGGAGTGGCGGTGGGCGGTGAAACGTTTTGGACGCCAAACACGACCAACCTACGGCCCCGACCGCAGCGCGTGGTCTCACTTCGATGACGAAGTCACCGGGACGGGCTCGGGCTGTGGGCGCCAGGTGAGCATGCCTTTTTCGTTCATGAGGTAGAGGACAGGGATGGACTTGCCCTGCGGGCCGTCGGGCAGGAGGCGGCCTTCGGCATCGAAGTTGGCGATGCGGGCATCGGCGTAGCGGATCCAGCCCTGAAGTGCGCCGGAGGCGGGATCGTAACGATAGACATCCCGCCACTGCTTGGGTGTGGTGAGGCGTGGGCTGACGTAAGCGGGTGCGGTGGAACGCTCGAGGACGTCGGGGAAAAGGACCTGGCTAAGCAGGGTGATGTTCAGGCCGCGAAGCATGTACTTTTCTCCGAGGGAGAGTTTTTCCGGCGGGGACATGGTGTCGATCTGCCCGGAGGCCTGCTCAACGAGGACGCCCTGCATGATGAGGCGGTGGAGTTCGGCGCGGACATCGGCAACGGCGGTGGCTTTGGGCGAAGCGGCCGCGAGTGCGTCGAGCTCGCGCTGGGAGCCGAGGTAGAAAGGATGGAAGCTGGCGATGGCGTTGAGAACTTTGTCGATGGTGGCGCGGACGGTGAGCTCGGACTTTTCCGCGACCTTTTTCTTCAAGGCCGCGCTGATGGCTTCGCCGAGCTTTGCGCGCAGGCTTGCGGCTTCGTCCTTGCGTTTGTCCACGTTTTCGATGGCGGTGAAGGCATCGAGCAGGGGCTTGAGCACGAGGTAGTGCTGCTGCAGGCCGCTGCGCTCGTCAGGGGTGAGGATTTGATCGAGCAAGCGGCTGCGGAGGTTGGTGTCCTTCATGCTGAAGGCGAGCATGATCTTCGCCCAGCGGGGATCGGAGTCGGTGACGGGAAGGCCAAAATCTGGATTGTGAGTCTGGTAGTGGATTTCAGAGACGCGGCCCTTCTCATCGTAGAAGTGCATCTCGTTGGGCAGCATGTAGAAGCTGATGATGGCCGGGGCGCTGATGCTGGAGCCGTTGTCGGCGAAGATGCCGATGTCGATGCGATGGCTGCGGATGCCGGTGGCGGTGATCAATGGCGGCTCCCACCGAATGCGGAGGCGCATGACATCGCCGCCGGGTTCGGACTCGATGTGGACGAAGCGAGGGTCTCCCTGCAGCACGGCGGCGCGCATTTTCAGGGGAGCTTTGACCAGGTTCGCGGTTTTGTCGAAACCGATGAGCATGCCGTGCTCGGCTTCATTGCCACGCAGTATGCGGGCGATGGAGACGGGAGTGTCCGAGAGCTTCCAAGGATGGGGGCTGGCGAGCTCAAAGAAGTTTTTGCCGGGCTCGATGTTGGATTCCTCGATGACCCGCAGGAGTACGATCGGAGGAATTTTTTCCGGCGTCATTTCATGGGCGATGCGCACCATTTTTTCCTCGTCGATCTGCGTGCCGTCGAAGACCGGAGGATGGGCTTTCCCGGTGAAGTAGTCCTCGGGGGTCTGCACCATTTTGTTGGAGCGTCGAAAAATGGACTGCAGCGTGGGCATGAGAAGGCGCTTTTCGATGAGGAGCTTCTGGGTGTCCGGAGAAAACGCGGCGGTGGTGGAGAGGAGCGCTTTTAGAAAGGGCTGGTCGGTGAAGGAGGAGCCCTGGGAAATGAGCAGGCAGGGCGTGTTCACGGGGAGGAGGTCACCATACCCTCCGACGCCGTTGGCACCCATGTCATAGTCCTGGTGTTCAGGATAGACGAAGAGGTTGTTGGAGAGGTATTGTTTGGCGAGGAAGAGATTGCCCCCGGGGTCCATCGTGATGATCCGCGGCAGACAGCCCATCTGGGTGGCACCGGAGGCCATGGAGCAATTGCCGAGCGTGGGCTGGGAGCGAAGGTGCGTGGCGGCACCTTTTTCGTCACCTTTAAAGACCTGCAGCTGCGGATACTGCGCGGTGTTCAGCGGCGAATGCTGGCCGTCGCGATTTTCATAAGTGATGGCCTGGAGACCCGCCGCCGTGCCGCTGGCAAACCAGTCATTGAGCAGGCCGGCCACTTTGTCGGTTCGTGTGGTGACGGGCTGCGCGGAGACACCCGCAAGGCCAAGCGTCAGAAACGCAAGGAGGCGCAGGCAGGCCGTGGAAGGGGTCAGCACGCCGCATTGTCACAGCAGCGCTGCGGTTGGCAAAAGGAATATGCTACGTGGAAGGTTTAACCTTCAGCTGTGGCCAGGGGGAAACGCAGCTTGATTTCGGTTCCCTGATCGGGATTGCCCCGGACAAAGAGCTGGCCGCGCATCTGATCGGCAAACACGGCGAGGATTTTGAGGCCGAGACCACCGCCTTCGCCGGGGTGAAAATCGGCGGGAAGACCCACGCCATCATCACGGATGACGAGTTCGCCGCTGCCCTGGGTGTAGGTCAGCGTGGCGGTGATCAAGCCCTGGCGGCCATGCGGGTAGGCATGCTCAAAGCAGTTAGAAAGCGCCTCATTGAGCGTGAGCGCGAGCGGCATGAGCCACTCCTGCTCGACGGGACCTTCCTGAACTTCCAGATGCACCTTGATCTGATCCGCCTTCACCTCGTAGCATTCCCGCAGGTGGGCGACGAGATCGCGCGAAAAATCGCTGAAGGTGTCACCCTTTCCAAGAGCGACCTGGTACAAGTGCTGATGCAGCGCGGCGATGGCACGCACGCGGTTCTGGCTGGAGCGCAGGGCATTGCGGGCATCCTGGTCACTCACGCCATTGATCTGCATGTTGAGCAGGCTGGAGATGATCTGGAGATGATTTTTGATGCGATGATGCGTCTCGGTGAGCAGGAGCTTTTCGCGTTCGAGATCGACGACCGGCCAGCGCTCGCTGGAAGGAGACACGACCTGGAAAGCCAGCGGGATGGCGGCTTTAAGATGATCCGCCGACGGCAGAGGTTCCGAAACTGGTGCGCCGCCGGCTGCGTGGCAGGAGGAGAGTTCGACTCCGCCTTCCTCCAACAGGCGGACACTGGTTTCAACTTCACCGCGTTTGCCATTTCCGCCGAAAAACGGACGCTGGACAATGCTGTTGGGCTTGGCGGCCTGCACGGCGAGATCGGCGAAGAAGCCGGTGGCGTCCGAAGGACGAAAGAACTGATGAAGCGGGCGCCCGATGGCTGCCGCGGCCTCAAGACTGAACAACTGCTGCGCATGCTCCGACCAGGTGCGCACACGGCCGTTGGCGTCGGTGGTGAGCAGCACGGTGCTGGCTGGTGCCGTGACTGGGGCAGAATGCTGAGAGGGGAGGGCGGGGGAAGACTCCGCTGCGGGTGCGGAGGCGGGACCGCTGGCGGGCTCTGAGACCTCCTGTAGATAATGAATGGTGCAATGCGTCTCACCCTGCGCATCTGGAACGGTGGCAAGGTGGAGAATGGCGCGTGAGAAGGAACCATCGACACGCTTGATGCGGACACCGAGGGCCTCAGCCTGGCGGCCGCTGCTCTGCAGGGAGCGCAGGGCATCGCGCCGTGCGGTGGCGCTGTCCGGATCCAGCCAGGCATCGAAGGGATAGCGCCGGAGCTCGGACTTGGCCTGGCCGAGAAGCTCTTCGGCATGCTGGTTGACCTCAAAGATGACGCCAGCCTTGTCCGTCATGACAATGGCGACCGGGCTGCCCTGCATGAGGGTGCGGAGCTTGGCCTCCATGCTGCGAAGCTGCTCTTCATGGCGGGTGTGCTCGGTGGCATCCTGAATGCTGACGAGAAGGCCGCCGCCGGGCAGGGCGACGGGATGAAACTCCAGCTCTTTGAGCAGGCCGTCCGCCGTGGCGAGGGACACGGTGCGTGTGAGCTGACGGCGCCAGACGCTTTCACGCCAGGCCAGCACGACCTGGGCACGATGTTCCTCCGTGGGGCAGGCATGCGCGAGCCAGCTTTCGACGGTTTGATCTGTCTCCAGCGGACGCCCCAGCAGCCTGGCGAGGCCTTCGTTCTGATAGACGGGTACGCCACGCTCATCCAGCACGAAGACGCCGCAGGGGATGCCTTCGAGATAGGTGCGCAGGCGGGCTTCACGCCTGCCGAAGGCCTGCTGAGCCTCGGCGAGAGTGCGCAGCTCCTGCCGGGCGCGAGAAAGCTCGTTCTCCAAACGCTGCTGAGCGGCGTCATCCACTGGAGGTGCTGCAGGCGGCGGCGGAGGGGGCATCACCGAAGCGGGAGGAGCCACCGGTGGAACGAAGCGTGTCACGATTTCTGCTGGCGGTGGAGCTGGAAATCCAATCACCATGACCCTGCGGGAGGAATCATCCGCCCCTTTGCCTGCCAACGCTGACACCAGCCAGCGGGAGGGGGTGGCAGGGTCTGCGGCGGCATCCGTGCGGGTGGTGATAAAGACCGGGACAGGGGAGTGCGCCACCGCCACGCGGGTGAGTGCCTCGAGTGTCTGCTGGCGCAGCGCACTGTAGTCACGGCCTTCGCCAAACACTTCCCAAAAACAGGTGGTGCCCTCCTGAATTCCTTTGTCCAAGGTGAGATGCGCGGCAGCGACGTTGGCGCGGAGGATTGCGCCATCCACATCGAGGATGAGCATCGGAATGGAGCAGTCCAGAGGATCGGGCGTTTTCGCCACAGGCGCCGCACTTTCGTGATCTTCAGAGGAAGGGGCTGCTTTGACGGCGTCTTCACCGGAAGACCGGGGAGAGCTGAATTTCTCACAGGTGACCATGAGTCCGCCCACTGCGGCATCACGCTTCTTGCGCCAGGGGCGCACCTCCCAGCGATAGACCAGATGCTGGCCGTCAGGGCCGCTGAGTGAATCGTGCTCGCTACGAACGATGTGACCTTGCAGGGCCCGTTCATAGACCTGTCTCCAGCCTGGATGCAGACCCGGAAAGATTTCATACTGGCTCTTGCCGACGAGCGGCTGGACCTGCTGCAGGCCGAATTCCGTGATCCACTGGCGATTGGCCAGCATGTAGCGCATGCCACGGTCAAACATGGCCATCGCCACGGGGGCGTTTTCCACCAGGACTCCCAGCACCAGCTCCATGTCCTCGGATTCAGGTTTGGGAATGTCTGCGCTGGACGAAGGCCCGGTGCGCGGATCCCGGAACTCTTCACGCCCCTTCTCCAAAGACGCGGTCTGCGCCTTGGGATGAATGACGTTTCTGAGGACCGAGGAAGACATGTCGTGATTAGTTGAGAAAATTTGAAATTTAGGTTCTCCCAAGTTATCAGCAAGGCGAAAGTGTGAAGATTTGCGACTCAGTTCAGCAATAAATGAGCCCAGAGGCAAGTTTCATCAAAAATTTGGAGGATCATTCCCGATGGTAGGGTTCACCGCGAATGATGGTGTAGGCGCGATATATCTGCTCCATCAGCATCACCCAGGCAATGTCATGCTGCATGGTGAGGGTGGAGAGAGACCAGCATGTTTTGGCCCTGGCACGAAACTGCTGCGAGTGTCCATCGGCCCCGCCGATCACCAAACAGATGCGTTTGCGGCCTGAGACTTCTTCGTTTTCAATCCACCTGGCCATCTCCAGACTGCGCAACTGCCTCCCACGTTCGTCCAGGAGAATGCAGAGATCGCCAGCGCATGCAGCCTCGATCTGTTTTTCAACTTTTTCGAGGGGACCTTCTTTGATCACCACGTGCTCGAAATGGCTGTAGTGCTGGAGCCTCTTCCAATAGAGGTCCACTGCCTCTTTAACCCAAGGGTGGCCGGGTTTCCCAACCGTGATGATTCGCCAATGCATGGAGGAAAGGCGCACATCTCAATGAGATATACAAGGCACGCATGATATTATAGCTATTTTAATATAAATGGAACTTGTTGCCTGCCATTACCATCCTTGTTGTTGCATAATTTAAAAAGATCGTTAAAATGAGAATGCCACTTCAAAAATTAACCGCTCGCAAGCCTATGTCCCAAGCATCTCATTCCCCGGTTCGTCTCGTCGCAGCTAGTCTTGCGACGCTCATGCTGGCATCCTGCGCCATTCCTCCACGTGAGGCTTGGCAGGAGATTCAGAGTCGTGGGCTCATCACCTATTACATGGGCAAAGAAAGCCGTCCGCTGGGATCCAGCTCTGGATCACCGACGCTGGCACAGAAAACCACGCCAGTGCAGACGCCCAGCCCTGTGGTAGGTCCTGAGCGGCCGGCAACGCCACCGCCTTCGATGTTGAATGCCTCCACGATGCCGGTGGCCCAGGCAGTGCCTGATCTGCCCGGTTATGTGCGCACTCCGTTCACCAATCCTCCACGCCTGGTGGATGTGCGCGGAATGTCCCCTGGTTCCAAAGTGGTGTGCCCTTATACGCAGCGTCCTTTTCTTGTTCCTGGCAGCGTGACCGCAACGACAAACGTTGCCTCGACGCGTCCAAAGGCTCCAGCAGCACCTGAACGCCCCCGCACCACCCCTGTGACGCCCAACAGCAATGTGGCCGCCATGACCAAAACTGAGCCGACCGCTCCTTCCGTGGCGCCAGCAACGACACCCGCCCCTGCGACCGATCTGCCATACGGCTCACCCATTCCTGGACGCCCTGGGTTCGTGAACAGCCCGTTTGCCGCGAAGCATCAGCTGGTGGATGTCACCGGACTGCCAGTGGGCATGGAAGTGAAATGCCCCTACACAGGCAAGCTCTTCCGCGTGCCACCGCAGTAGCATTCGTTGCTACAAGCAGTCGTTCAATACCTTTGCCCCGTCTGGATCTTCTCCAGACGGGGCTTTTCATTTCCGTGTTCGACGGTTCCGTGATTTGCCTTCACGCCACAACATGCGATGATGAACCGTAATGGATTTTCCTTCAGGCCTGCTGACCGTCCCCGGCCGCACGTTTCTACATTTTTTAGCCTACCTTGGACAGCTCACCGCTTTGATGCAGGAGCTGCTGATTGCTTTTCGGTCAGGTGTGTGGCGTCTCAAGCTGGTGGCGCAGCAGATCGTGGCCATCGGGTATGGCTCCCAGGCAGTGGTCATTGTGACCGGAGCTTTCACGGGAGCGGTGTTCACCTTTCAAAGCTACGCCAAGTTCAAGGACTTCGGTTTTGAGACGACCGTGGGTGCCGTGGTGTCCGTGGCGCTGTGCCGGGAGCTGGGCCCGGTGCTGGCAGGCTTGATGGTGGCGGGCCGTGTGGGCGCGGCCATGGCGGCTGACATTGGCACGATGAAAGTGACCGAACAGGTCGATGCCCTGCGGGTCATGGGCGTACACCCTGTTGATTACCTCGTGCTGCCACGCTTCCTGGCGATGATGATCTCGATGCCGTTTCTGGTGGCGGAGAGCATTTCCTTCGGCCTGTTTGCCTCCTATCTGGTGACGAGCTTCGGCTATGACATGCCCTCCACCTGGTATCTCAACCACATGCTGGAGCATACCAACATGGAGGATCTGAGCATCGGCATGATCAAAGGCTTTGTGTTTGGCATGCTGATCACTCTGATCTCCTGCCACCAGGGGCTGGCGGCGGAAAACGGCGCCGTGGGCGTCGGTGCGGGAACGACACGTGCGGTTGTCATCTCCTCGCTGGTGATGCTCATCGTCAATTTCTTCCTCTCTCTGCTGCTCAACTACATCTTCCCGATTGGCACCGTCTGACCATGGCTGAACCCACCCCCAGCACGACGCCGACGCCCCCTGCCGCCAATGACGGCAGCGCTCCTGCCTTCATCGAACTGAAAGGCGTCTACAAACGCTTTGGCAAGCAGGAGGTTCTGCGCGGCATCAACCTCACGCTGAAGCATGGGGAAACGTTGTGCATCATCGGCCCCAGCGGTGAAGGCAAGACGGTGATGATGAAACACATCATCGGCCTGATCAAACCTGACAAGGGGGAGATCTTTGTGGATGGCGTGCATGTGAACCGGCTGAAGGAACGTGAGATGGCCCCGATCCGCAAAAAGGTGAGCATGCTTTTCCAAGGGGCGGCGCTCTTTGACAATCTGACCGTGGAGCAGAACGTGGCCTTTCCGCTGCTGGAGCACGGCGTGCGTGATCGCAAGGAAATCGACCGCCGTGTGCGCGAAGCCCTGCAGGCCGTGGATCTGGATGAGCACCGGACCAAGTTTCCCACGGCTCTTTCAGGCGGCATGCGCAAGCGCACCGGCATCGCCCGGGCGATCATCGACCACAGCGAGTGCATCCTGTATGATGAGCCGAACTCGGGCCTCGACCCCATCGGCTCGGACATCATCGATCAGATGATTTTGCGCATGCAGCGGCGCTTCAGCATCACCTCCATCATCGTCACCCATGACATGCGCAGCGTCTTCAAGATCTCCAACCGCGTAGCCATGCTGTATCGTGGGGAGATCCGCTTCCTGGGGACCCCCGACGAACTGAAGACCTCCGACGACAAAATCGTGCAGGACTTCATCAACGGGCGTTCCGACATCACCTGCTGAACCCCGCTTCTTCACCTTATTTTCATTCTTTTTATCTCATGATCGACAGTGACAAAAAAACCGAAATGCTCGTCGGGCTTTTCCTGTTCATCGGGCTGCTGCTGCTCGGCGGCCTGATCCTCACCTTTGGACGCGTTCGCGAGGTGTTCAAGGACACCTACCACCTGCAGGTGTCCTTTCCAAACGCATCCGGCATCAAGGAGGGCTCGCCTGTGTTTCTGGGGGGCTCGCGCGTGGGCAAGGTGGACAAGAAACCGCAGCTCAATGACACCTTCACCGGCGTCATTCTGGATCTGGAGCTTTTCAAGGACGTGATGATCCCCGCTGATGCGACCTTTGGCATCGGTTCGGCGGGTCTGATGGGAGATGCGCTGGTGGAAATCAAACCCACCGGCAAACAAACGGATGTGTTTCTGCCGCATGACTATGACAAGATCATCGAAGGTGAAAAAGGCAGCGGCCTGAATGATCTGCAAAGCCAGGCGGAGCAGGTGGCGAAGAAAGTGGATGTGGTGCTGGATGACGTGCGCGTGGCCCTCAAAGACGTTCAGGACGCCATGGGCAAGGTGAACAAGGACGCCCTTTCCGACTCCACGATTCAAAATTTCAAAGAGGGCATGGAGCACCTCCACAGCACGCTGAAACGTGTGGATGACAAGGTGCTGGGCGAGGAAAATGCCGCGACCCTGAAGACCGCCCTCGCGGAGCTCAAGGACGCGGCCACCAGCTTCAAAGGCGCGGCCAAAAACATGGAGGAGTCGAGCAAGAAACTGGGGCCGATGTTTGACAAGCTCGACCCCGCGATCGCAAAGGCAGACAAGGTGATGGCGACTGCGGATGAAACGCTGCAGTCGATCAAAAAGGCCGCCGATGTCTTCGCGGTGGTGGGTGCCAACATCTCCTCCGGCAAAGGACTGCTGGGAGCGCTGATGAACGACCAGCGTCTGATGGCGGACTTCCGCGACCTGATTTACAACTTCAAAGTGAACGGCCCGCTGTGGTACAAGGACACGGCGGAACGACTCCGTGCTGAGGAAGCCAAAAAGCAACCCGAGGAGGCCCCGGCCAAGCGCGGCATTTTCCGCTGAGACGGCCGGAGTGATCCATCACGCCAGCACGGCGTGAAGGAGGCTTTCATCCTCGCGGCATTCGGCTAGAATGAGGGTGCGGAGGCGGCGCTTGGCGCGATGCAAAGCCGTGCGCAATGCGCCGCTCTGCGGACGTGCGGCCCGGCAGCCTTTGACAATGTTTTCTTCAAGAGAGTCCCAGACTTCTCCGCGACCCTGGGCATGCAGCTCAAGGTTGCAGGCATGGAGCGCGCGCTCGATCACGCCTCTGGCCCAGTCGCGATCCATCTCTTTGTCCGGGGCAGGGCGTGCATCCACCACGTCGATGTTTGCGCCATTTTCATCGCTCAATGAGAAGCAGACCACGCCGCCGCCGCGACGCTGACGGGTGCGGTGCTGCCAGCGCTTGATCAAGTGGGTGCGCAGGCGCGCAAAGAGGAATGCCGCCTGCTCGCCATGATCCACGATGGACGCCGCGCGCTCGTGCTGGCCCTGGGCCACGAGTTTGGCAAACAATTCCTGCACGGCGTCCTCGGCATCGTGGACCTCGCAGCCGCGAGCACGTGCAAAGGCGCAGAGGACAGGCCAGTGGCGGCTGTAAAGCATTGAGGTGGCATTGAGGGCGGATGAATCCGTGGTGTGGCTGGGGGCGTGGTCTTCTCCAAGGTGCATGGCGGTGAGGGGTGGTTACCCATGCATTGGAGCAAAGGCGCATGACGCGGGCCTGCGGGCGGACATTAATTGGCATTTATCTTCGTGCGTGCCGCCGCAGTCCGCATGAGAATCCGCCGAGTTCACCTCCACGCATGAGCGCCCCGGCCAACACACGCAGCTTCCGCACCCGCCTGGCCCTGCAGACGATGATCGTCGCAGGGACCTTGGTGGCGGGTTTTGGCAGTGCTGCGTGGTGGTATGCCAGCCAGACGCTGGAGCGCAGCGTGGATGACCGCATCATCGCCCCTGCGCAGCGGGTGTGGAACCGCATCGATCCCTACACGACGGATGAGCAGTTCAAAATGATCGCGGATCTCGTCTTCGGGACCTCGGGGGATCACAATGCGACCCATGCGGTGCTGGTGGTGAAGGAGCATGCGGGCGGGAAAACGCTTTTCTCCACGCCGAACGCCCCCAAAGATCTCGATGTGTATTTCCGCAGCTGCTTCCCGACTCAGGAAGAAATCGGGCGTGCACCGCCAATCGCACCGCCCGGCGGAGGTCCCGGTCCGCCAGGTGGAAGGAGACGCGCACCGCCGCCGCCGCGGGAGGACCGTGAATTTGATGACGTGCTCGGCACCCCGGGATTTGGCAGGCCTCCGCCGCCCCAGGAACGTGAGCTTCCTTTCCGCCCGCAAATGCCCATGGTGCGCGAGCCGACCACCTTCACGGCACGCTCTGGAGGCATCGACTGGCGCTTTGGGGCGTTCAGCAGTCCGACGTACACGATTTTCATCGGCCTTTCGCTCACGGATTTTTATGCGGAGATCAACCGCATGGCGTGGTGGTATGTGGGTGCGGGAACCCTGGGCCTGCTGCTGGCGGGTGTGGGCGCGCTGTGGACCTCCAAGCAGGCGATGCGACCGCTGGAACGCGTGGTGAGCACGGCGCAGCGCCTGACGGCGAGTGATCTGGCCGAGCGCATTCCGGTGCAGCGGGATGACAACCGCGAGTTCGCGCAACTGATCGAGGTGCTCAACGGCATGATGCAGCGCCTTGAGGGCAGCTTTCAGCAGGCCGTGCGCTTCACGGCTGATGCATCGCATGAGCTGAAAACGCCGCTGGCCATCATGCTCGCGGATCTGGATGATGCCGTGCGCCACGCGGCACCCGGCAGCGAGGAGCACGAGCGTTTTGTCTCGCTGTTTGGCGAAGCGTCCCGGCTCAAACAGATCACGCAAAGCCTGCTGCTGCTCTCCCAGGCGGATGCGGGGCGGCTGCCAACCCATCCGGATAGCTACGACCTCAGCAGGGATCTTGAGAGGCTCATCGAAGACGGGGAAATCCTCTGTGAGCAGGCCGGGCTCACCTTGGAACACCACATCGAACCTGGAATCACCGCCCATGCGGACCGTGCGCTGCTGCAGCAGGTGTTTCAAAATCTGCTGAGCAATGCCATCAAATACAACCGGCCGCATGGCCGCGTCTCGCTGACGCTGGCACAGCACGACGGGCAGATTGTCTTCACCGTCACCAACACCGGTGCCGCCATCCCGGCGGAGAATCAGCCGCGGCTCTTTGAGCGCTTCTTCCGTGGCGACAAGGCCCACACGCGGCAGACGGATGGATTTGGCCTGGGCCTCAACATCGCCATGGAACTGGCACGTGCGAACGGGGCGGAATTGCGGCTGGTGAGTTCGAAAGAGGACGCGACCGTGTTTCAAGTACGGATGCCCGCCAAGGAGAGTGTTTGACAGCGGCGAGTGGTTCCAGGGGGGGGAGAGTTGCGAGGTTTTGTCCGCATCGGTTGTGCTTTAACAAACATAGGGCCGCCATTTATATGCACACTGGCTTGACTTGGAGCCGCTCTTTCTTCCATCCTGCCCACGTCGGGCATTAGCCAATGTCGGATAAGAAAACTGCACGCCTTTCGTTTCAAGCCCCACTCTTTCTTATGCACTTCCATTTCCGAAAATTTTGGGGCTCTGCCTTCGCGATTGCCTTGGCCACTTGTTGTTTGAGCGCCCAGGAAACGGCGGCCGATCCTGAGCTGTCAGATTTGCTGCTCGCCTATCAAGCCAAAGTGAAGGAGGTCGTGAAAACACCGCTCTCCAAAGCCCAGGCGGAGCTGGACCAAAACTACACGCAGGCGCTAGACCGTGCCCAGCAGGACGCCACGCTGAAAGGAAAGCTGGAAGAGGCGGAGGCCCTGCGGACGGAGAAAACGGCGGTGGCCGAAAACACCGGGAGCGACCTGCCCGCCCTCCCTCCGAATCTTCGGGAAGTGGCTGCGCTGAGGAAGAAATATCTGGAAGCTGTGCAGGCGCTGCGGACCAGCATGCAGAAAAAACTAGAGCCGCTGCAGAAGGAACTGGTGCGGCAGCTCGAGGCTCTGGCCGTGCGAATGGTGCGGGCAGGGAAGGGCGATACGGCCCTGGAAGCCAGACAACTGGCCAAAGACTATGCGGAGCAACCGGCAGTGCTCGATGGAGACTGGCAGGACCAGACGAAAAAGGTCACTCCAAAGCCAAAAAACCTGCCGATTGTTCTCAAGAAAGGCGACTCCATCAGCACCGTGGCGAGCTTCAAACCGCCAGTGGAAATCGAGGTGGTGGCGAAAATCGAGAAACTCGACCTCCGCCTCGGCTATGCGGCTGACCAGCTCATTTTCAACTGGGAACGAAGGCCCGATGAACTGCGGATCGACGGCGGCCCTGCGGACAAAATTTACACTCCGATGATGGGTGAGTTTCCCCAGAAGAAATTTGCCGTGATCCGCTGGTGCGTGGAGAAGGACCGGCAGACGATCTTCGTGGACGGCAAGCTGCGGTTTGAACACAAAGGAGACTATTCGGAGATCGACCGGCCGATCAGCATTCTGGCCTATGGGTCCGAGGTCACGGTGCAGTCCCTCAAGACACGTCAGCCTGCCACTCCCTGAGTCCAGGGGGCGCCTTCAGAAGGCGGGAGGGCGTGGCATTTTTCCCGGGCCCACTTTCCCCCTTGCCAAACGCGGAACTTCTCCGAGAATCCCGGCCCTCTTGTCCGGAGGCCTTTTGGCTTTGCAGGACGAAAGCCCGCCGTGCGCCTCAGGAGTGGAGGTTTGCGAGCGGTTCCCACCTAAACACTCGCAACCCGTAACAACAGATAATGAGCGCAACAGCTACTCTCGCAGACCTGATCGCAGGTTCTTTCCGCGAGCTTTCCGAAGGATCCATCGTCAAAGGCAAGATCCTCGAAATCAAACCGCAGGTCATCCTCGTCGATATCGGCTACAAGTCCGAAGGAGCCATCCCCTCCAACGAGTTCGAAGATGAAGACATCCAGGTGGGCGATGAGGTGGAAGTCCTCCTCGAACGCCTCGAAAACGACGAAGGCATGGTCGTTCTCTCCAAGGAGAAAGCCGCCCACCGTCAGAACTGGGAAAAGATCTACAACGTCTTCAAGGACGGCGGTCTCGTCAAAGGCAAGATCAAGAGCGTCGTCAAAGGCGGTCTCATGGTCAACGTCGGCGTCGAAGCCTTCCTCCCCGGCAGCCAGATCGACATCATCCCGCCGAAGGATCTCAACGAGTACGTTGGCAAGGTGTTCGAATTCAAGATCGTCAAGATCAACGACGAGCGCAAAAACATCGTCCTTTCCCGCCGCGAAGTCATCGAAGCGGAGCGCGCCGAACAGCGCCAGAAGTTCCTCGACGGCGTCACCCCAGGCGACAAGGTCATCGGGATCGTCAAGAACATCACCGACTTCGGTGCGTTCGTGGACCTCAACGGCATGGACGGACTGCTCCACATCACGGACATGTCCTGGGGCCGCCTCAACCATCCTTCCGAAATGCTCGGAATTGGGCAGAAAATCGAAGTCCAGATCCTCGAAGTCAATCGCGAGAAGGAGCGTGTCTCCCTCGGCCTCAAGCAGCTTCAGAACAATCCTTGGGAAAACATCGAAGCCCGTTACCCCGTCGGCCAGCGCGTGCGCGGCAAGGTCACGAAGCTCGTCGCCTACGGCGCGTTTGTGGAAGTGGAAGAAGGCGTCGAAGGCCTTGTCCACGTCTCCGAACTCTCCTGGACGAAGCGCATCGCGCGTCCTTCGGACGTTCTCACCGTCGGTCAGGAAATCGAAGCTTCCGTCCTTGGCATCAACAAGGAAGAGCGCAAGATCAGCCTCGGCGTGCGTCAGCTCGACACCAATCCTTGGGACGACATTGACGCTCGTTACCCAATCGGCACTGTGATGAAGCGTGCCGTCCGCAACCTCACCGCCTACGGTGCGTTTGTGGAGCTGGAAGAAGGCATCGACGGCATGATCCACGTGTCCGACCTCAGCTGGACCCGCAAGATCAACCATCCTTCCGAGCTCCTCAAGAAGGGCCAGGAAGTGGACGCAGTCGTCCTCGGCATCGACAAGGCCAACCAGCGCATCAGCCTGGGCATGAAGCAGCTCGACACCGACCCATGGTCCATCATCGACACCCGCTTCAAGGTGGGCGACGTCGTGAAGGGCCGCGTGGCCAAGATCGCCTCCTTCGGCGCCTTCGTCGAACTGGAAGACGACATCGACGGCCTCGTGCACATCTCGCAGATCAGCGAAGACCGCATCGAGAAGGTCAAGGACAAGCTCAATGTGGGCGACGAAGTGGAAGCACGCGTCATCAAGGTGGACAAGGTGGAGCGCCGCATCGGCCTTTCCATCAAGGCCATGAACTACAGCGAAGCCGACATCCAGAAGGAAAGCCAGGCCTTCGAAGCTCTGCGCCCAAGCACCGACCTCGTCGGTCTGGAGCAGGCCTTCAAGTTCGCCACCGAAGAGTGGCGGCCAGGCGGCCAGTAATCCGCGATCTGAGACTCAACATCCAATCAACCACGAAGGGGACGCCGCAAGGCGTCCCCTTTTTCTTTAACATACTTCTGACATTTTCCCTGTGGCGATCTGCTTCGAGGGAGGGCAGTTTGGTCGAATGTCCGAGGATGTTCCCCCAGTGCTTCCAGAGACACGCCGCACCTGGTTGCAGCGTGGGCTGATGGCGTTGCCTGCGGTGCTTGGGGGCTGTGCGGCTTCTTCGAGCTCGATGCTCGGCTTTTCAGCGCGCAAGTCTCATGCGCAGTGGGAGTACCACAACCGCTTTCTGGCCTCCGGCGCAAGGTTGCGCTTCCGGGCCCATAGCGCGCATGGCAGGCCGTTCACCGCGGGCATGGAGTACGTGTACCGCACGCACAAGCGTGATCCCCGCATCGGCTACGCGGTGAAGAACCTCGCCACGGGCCAGTACCTGGCGGCGTTTCAGGCAGACAAGCTCTTCCTCGGGGGCTCAATGCCCAAGCCCGCCGTGGCGGCGGTGCTCCTGGAAAAACGCCGCGGAAATCTGACGCGTGAAGAATTCCAAAACGTCGTCTATGCCTGCGACCTCAGCAGGAATGAGTCGTGGTACTACCTGATGGCCCGGCTCACGCCTGTGGATGAGCAGTACTTTGAGCGGAAGTATCACCTGCCGGATGTGCAGATTCTCAACAACTGGCAGTCGCCGCGATTCTACGCCGAGTTTTACGAGCGGTGTGTGAACTACCGTCTGGACTACGGCTGCGAGCTGCTGCTGGAGGCGATGCGGCGGGACCAGTATGGACTCGGGCGCTGGGTGATGCCGGCGAGCATCACCTACATCGGCGGGAAGACGGGCAACTACGGCGAGTGGGACCATGAGTCCCTGTTCTTTTACTACCGCAACACTCCGTATGCGATCGTGCTGTACACGCGCGGCAACTTTGCCCCGGGCAACCAGCTTGGCTGCATGATGGGCGGGTTGTTCCGGGAATATTGCGCGTGACTACTTGCTGCGCGGCAGCACCTCCACCTCGATCTGGCGCACTTCCAAAGAAGTGTTTGCCGTGGTCGGAGGCGTTGCGGGATTCAGCCAGATGTCCCGCCTGGTCCCGGAGGAGAGCTTGCGGCGAAGGGTGTAAAACAGCGCGGCACCGGCGGAAAGGGCCAGCCCGGCCACAGCCACGGCGGCCCCCACCATCAGCAGCAGCGCCAGCACGGCCCCTGCTGCCACAATCACCAGGCCTATGAGCAGCATGGCGGGCAGGCCCCGGAGTTCGATGATTCTCGGTCTCATGGAAATAACATGCGGCCTGTGCGCGGAATGACAACCTGCATGTCCCCTCAGGGAGTTGCAGAACCCGACCTACTTTGTAGTCACCCCGGCCTCGCCCACCTCCCAGCCATAGCCACCGGCACGGATCGCCACAGCGGTGGCATTGTCCGGCCATGGGGCGCTAAGCTGGTCTTTGAAATAGGTTTCCCAGGTGATCCATTTGCCATTGATCTGCGCCTGCATCACCCACCAGCGCGTGGCGCTCATCCAGCGTATGTCGCTGTGCTGCCAGTCCACGGTGAGCCTGCCGCCGGGGACGGTTTTGCCCACGAGCGGTGCGGGAAGCTGCGACTGACTGAGCCATGGGGATGCAGGAGGAATGGCATGCGTGGTGTAGGCGCGCTGCTTGGTGTAGGTGCCCAGCTTGCCGAGATCTTTGTGCAGGGAGTTAAAATTCCAATGAAAGTGGCCCGGGGTCATCTTCAGGCCGCGCTCACGCAGCACGCTCATCTGGTGCAGAATCTCACCCGCATTGCGGTCATCGCCGACCTTGGAAGAGTTCATGCCGGGCCAGATGTGGCGGCCCTGCGTGTTCTGCTCCAGCCACCAGTCGTAGTAGGTGATGAAGCCGAGCTTGGGCCGGTCGATGGTCCAGTAGAGCTGCGGCGTGAGGTAGTCCACCCAGCCCTGCTGAAGCCACTTGCGCGAGTCCGCGCCGAGGTCTTCAAAAGGATCCAACCCACCCCCGGTGCCTTCAGGAAAATTGGGCCGCCACAAACCGAAGGGGCTGATGCCAAACTTCACGTAGCGCTTCTCCGCCTTGATGCCCTCATAGATGCTGCGCACCGTCTCATCCACATTCTGCCGCCGCCATGCCGTGAGCTCCAGCGTCCCGCCAGCGGCTTTGTAGCGTGCAAACGTGTGGCTGTCGGGGAACTCGATCTTCTTCTTGGCCGCATCCGTGAGCGGATACGGATAAAAATAATCGTCGATGTGAATGCCATCCAAATCGTAGCGGCGCGTCACATCCATGATCACCGCGATGGCCTGCGCACGCACCTCGGGGATGCCGGGGTCCATCCAAGTATCCGGGCCGTATTTCATCGTCCACTCGGGATGCTTGCGCACGATATGACCCGCGCTCGGAGTCCGTTTTTCACCCGCGAGCGCACGAAAGGGATTGAACCATGCATGCAGCTCCATGCCGTGCTTGTGAGCTTCCTTCACCGCAAACTCCAAGGGGTCCCACAAAGGTGAGGGAGCCACGCCCATCTGGCCCGTCAGAAAGGGCGACCAGGGTTCAATCTGCGAGGGATACATGGCATCGCCCGCCGGGCGCACCTGGAAGATGAGGGCGTTCAATCCCACGTCCGCCGCCGAGTCGATGAGCGTCTTCAACTGCTCCTTCTGCTTGGCCACCGGCAGCCCCGGTTCGCTGGGCCAGTTGATGCAATGCACTGTCGCGATCCATGAGCCGCGCAGCTCACGCGCCGGCATCGGCACACTGGTCTGCGCGTGCAGCGTGGCGGTGAAGAGCAGGGAGAGCGAAAGAAGGAGTTTCAGGGGCATGAATTTGGGAGCAGCAAAACGCTTTGTTTGCAGTGTGTCGCTGAATTTTTCCACTCAAAGACGTATTGGTCACGCCCCCAATGCCCCGCCTCCGTTTCCCGCCCTTTTCTCATCTTGGTTTCACCGCTGTTCTCGCATCCGGCCTGTCGGTCACCTGCGCTGGGGCAGCCGCTCCCGCCGCCTTTCTGGAAGCGCATTGCATTGACTGTCACGACGCCGAAACCAAGAAGGGCGGGCTGGATCTGACGGCTCTCGGTGAAGGAGATCTCAGCGCCTGGGTGAAGGTGCATGATCGCGTGAGCAGCGACGAAATGCCACCCGCCAAAAAACTGCGCCCCGAGGCCAGCGAAACAAAGGCCTACCTCGCTGCCTTGTCCAAACGGCTGACCACCGCCGACACAGCCCGGCAGCAGCGTGACGGCCGCGCCCACATGCGGCGGCTCAACCGCACGGAGTTTGAAAACACGCTGCGTGATCTGCTGGCGATGCCGGCGCTGAAGCTGAAGGACTCGCTGCCCATGGATGGCAAGGCGCATGGATTTGACCGTCTGGCCGAGGCGCTGGATATTTCTTTCGTCCACATGGAGTCGTATCTCGCGGCGGTGGACAAGGCCCTGAACGCCGCGCTCTGTCCGCTGCCGGAAGCCCCGCCCGTGCTGAAGTACCGCTACCGCCCATGGGAGCCCGTGCATCACGATGGGCGCGAATGCGAAGGCTCCGTGGCGCAGGCCGTGGGCGAAAAGACCGGCATCGGCCTTATCGGCATGAAGCGGGATGAAACTTTTTTCGCTGATACGGGACACCATATCACCGATGAAGAACCCAAGGCCACAGCCTTTGGCCTCTTCCGCCATGAGGACGCGGACTACCGCTGCAAAATGACAAAAATCCTGCCGTACGTCACCGGCTGGTACAAGCTGCGCGTGTCGGGCTACAGCTTCGGCTGGGACGGCAAGCAGGTGGTGCCCACGGAGAAGCACGGTGCGCTGGGATGGGGGGTGTATCAGAAGGGGGAGCATCATGGCACCGTCGATCTGCCGCCCAATCAGGCCGCGACACGTGAGGTCACCGCCTGGCTGGAACGCGGCGGCGGCATGGATCACCCGAATGATGACTTCATCCGCATCATCGGTGCTTCACTGGAGAACGTGCGCGATTACGCCAATAAGACCAGCCCCTTGGTGGGTCCGCCGTGGGCCGTGCCGGGCGTCGCCATCGAATGGGTGGAGATCGAAGGCCCATTCAACGATCAGTGGCCGCCTGCCAGCCACCGCGCCCTGTTTGGCGACCTGCCGGTGAAAGTGTGGACGAAGGAGCTGGGCACTCCGCAGCCGGTGCAGCAAGTCTGGCCTCGTGGCAACCCACGCTCGGAGCCCAAGGATCTTTATGGCGAACGCGGCCAGAAACGGCCCGTGGTTTTTGTAGCGACCCAGGATGCCCAGAAGGACGCTGAGCGACTGCTGCGCACCTTCCTTCGCAAAGCTTTCCGCCGACCAGTGACTGATGCTGAAATGGAGGAGTACTCGGCCAAGGTGAAGGCCCGTCTCTCTGCTGGCTCAGCCTTCGAGGACGCCATGCGCGCCGCATACCGGGAGGCGCTAACCTCGCCGGAGTTTCTCTTTCTCCGCGAGCCCGCTGGCAAGCTTTCCGACCACGCGCTGGCCACGCGATTGAGCTACTTCTTGTGGAGCTCGATGCCAGATGATGAACTTTCCACCCTGGCCGATGCGGGCAGGCTGTCGCAACCGGACGTGCTGCGTGCACAGACCGAGCGCATGCTCAAAGACCCGCGCTCTGCGCGCTTCGTGGAAGATTTTCTCGGGCAGTGGCTGAACCTGCGCGAGATCGCCGCGACCGCGCCCGACAAAAAGCTCTACCCCGAATTCATGCCCTGGCTGCAGGATGCGATGCTCATGGAGGCACGCGGGTATTTCACGGAGCTGCTGCGCAAGGATCTCGGCATCGCCCAGCTCGTGCAGTCAGACTTCGCTTGGATCAATGAACCCCTGGCGGCGATCTACGGCATCGAAAACGTCCGTGGCTGGGATCTGCAGCGCATCACGCTGCCAAAAAACAGTCCGCGTGGCGGCTTCCTCACCATGGCGGCGGTGTTGAAGACGACGGCCAATGGCACCACCACGTCTCCGGTGAAACGAGGTGCCTTCGTCATGGACAAAGTGCTGGGCATTGTGCCAGCTCCTCCACCACCCGATGTAGGCAGTGTGGAGCCGGACACGCGTGGCACCACGACCATACGCGAACAGCTCGACAAGCATAAAACCAACACCACCTGCGCAGGCTGCCACATGAAAATGGACGGCTACGGCTTCGCGCTGGAGAGCTTCGATGTCATCGGCGGCTGGCGCGACCACTACCGTGCCACCGGCGGAGCGGGGCCTGATGCGCAGCGCAAATTCATCCACGGCAAGAAAATCGACTATCATCCCGGCCCTGCGGTGGACTGCACTGGCCAGATGCCTGACGGCCGCGCTTTTAAAGAAGTGAACGAGCTGCGTGAATTGCTGGCCGCTGATCCCGCACGACTGGCGCGGGCCTTCGCCAGCCAGCTCATCACGTATGCCACCGGCGCGGAGATCAGCTTTGCGGATCGTGCGGCCGTCGAGCGCATCGTCAAAAACAGCGCTGTGAAACAGCATGGACTCCGCACGCTGGTGCTGGAGGTGGTGCAGAGTGAACTCTTCAATCATAAGTAATTCCGTCATGAACGCCCCCCATATCGCCACCCGCCGAGTGCTTGATCGCCGCAGCTTCCTCCAGCACGCGGGCGTCACGCTGGCTCTGCCGTTTCTCGAAGCGATGACGCCAAGATTGCATGCTGCAACGGCAGAGCCGCCGCGTCGTTTTGTGGGCATGATGACCAACATGGGCATCCTGCCCGAATACTTCTTTCCCAAGACCTCCGGGCGCGAGTACGAGAGCACGCCGTATCTGGATCTGCTGAAGGAGCATCGCGCCGACATGACGGTGTTCTCCGGGGTGTCATTGCCGGGGGTGGATGGCGGTCATGCAGCGGAGAAATCCTTTCTCACGGGCGCGCCGGGTGCGAGTCGTGGCACCTTTCGCAACAGCATCTCGCTGGATCAGGTGATGGCGGAAAAGATCGGGGGCGAAACACGGCTCGGCTCGCTGGCCATCATGATTGGCACGGAAAATCTGAGCCTCTCCTGGACGCGCAGCGGCTCGATGATCCCGCCGGTGATCAGCCCGGTGAAGCTCTACCAGCAGCTCTTTGTGGAGGACACCCCCGAGGCCAAAGCCACGGCGGTACAACGACTCAAGGACGACCGCAGCCTTCTCGACAGCCTGCGTGAGAAAGCCCGCAAGCTGGAACGTGAAGTGGGCGCTGCAGACCGTGAGAGGCTGGATCAGTACTTCACCAGTGTGCGCGAGCTGGAGCAGCGCCTGGCCACGGCAGAAGGCTGGATTGGCAAGGCGAAGCCCAAAGTGGCCGCCGCCAAGCCGCAGGAACTCAGCGACCGCAATGACCTGCCGATGAACAATCGTGCCATGTTCGATCTCGTTCGTCTCGCGCTGGAGACGGACAGCACGCGCATCGTCACGATTGCCGCCAGCACAGGCAGCATCACGCCGCGCACGATTCCCGGGGTCAAATCCAACACGCATGAGCTCACCCACCACGGGCATCGCGAGGAGAAGCTCGGCGAGCTGCGGCGTATCGAGGAGGCGCAGTTCCGCGATCTCTCCACCTTTCTCAGCGGTCTGCGCAGCGCCTCCGAGCAGGGCAGCACGCTGCTTGACCGCACGGCCGTGCTCTACGGCACCAACATGGGCAGCGCCAATGCGCACTCGAACGACAACCTGCCCGCGCTGCTCGCCGGTGGCGGTTTCAAGCACGGCCAGCACCTCGCCTTTGACACGAAAAAGAACTACCCGCTGACCAACCTCCACGTCTCCCTCCTGCAACGCCTCGGCATCGAGGCTGGCAGCTTCTCCAGCGGCACCTCAACGATGAGTGGACTGGAAATGGCGTGAAGAAACCACTCATGAACCTGCCTCTGAAACCATTCGCCACCCTGGCCATCGGCCTTGCCCTGGCCTCCTGTTCATCGCAACGCTCACCTGTCGTTCCGGGCGCCAAACCCAAGGACCACGGTGCCATCGGCGCCACGGAAGGCCCCGCCTGGAAAGACGGCTCGCTCTATTTCACCGACGGCAAGCACATCAACCGCATGGGCCCGGATGGCAAAACAACCGTCTTCCGCCACAACGCCTCCAATGGCCTGCTCTTTGACAAGGAGGGCCGACTCATCGCATGCGAGTCCGGCTTGCGCCGCGTCACGCGTACAGAGAAGGATGGGAACATCACGGTGCTAGCGGATCGGTTTGAGGGGAAGCGCTTCAATTCGCCGAATGACCTTTGCATGGACTCGAAGGGGCGGATTTATTTTACGGACCCGAGGTATGGGTCGAGGGAGGGAATGGAGATCAGAGAAAAAACACCAAGTTTAGTTCCGACAAATTTAAGCTGGGTCGAGTGGGTGTCATTTACACCGCGCGGACTAAAGTTCGGCCCAAAAACCTCTGCACCTCAAGCTTCTCCCGGTCAGCTCATTGAAGGTGTCTATCGCATCGACTCGCCCGGCAAAGTGACGCTCGTAGTGCCAGGTGGCGCGGACAGGTACAAGATGGAACGCCCCAACGGCATCCTCATCTCCCCGGATGGCCGTTACCTCTACATCGCCGACAACAATAACAACACTCATGGAGGATCGCGAAAACTTCTGCGCTACAAGCTCGATCACAACGGTGACATTACCAGTCCGCCCAAAACAATCTTCGACTGGAAAGACGGACGCGGTCCCGATGGTATGAAGATGGACAGCGCAGGCCGCATCTACGTCGCCGCCGGCACGAACAAACCCACCGAGTTTGAAACCACGCGCTTCAAGGCAGGCTGCTACATCCTCTCACCTTCAGGACGCCTGCTCGACTTCATCCCCGTGGCTCCGGACGAGTGCTGCAACTGCGCTTTCGGGGGCAAGGATGGCAAGACGCTCTTCATCACTTCTGGCGGTCATCTTTGGAGCGTGCCGCTGCGCTGAACTGCCTCTCATTGAACTCTAGCCTCGCATGAAAACCGCCGCCTTCTTTTGGCTCATTGCTGCAAGCCTGCCCGCGCAGGAGTTGCCGGACATCCGCACCATCCCAGCGGATCTCGAAGTGCCCGCTTTGAGCGCCGGCCCGCCTGCCGCCGGCAAGCGCGTCAAAGTAGGCCTGCATGTGCTCTATCTGCCGACCGATTGGAAACCCGGCGCAAAGATGCCCGTGATCGTGGAACTCGCCGGCAATGGCCGCTACACCAACAAGTTCGGTGATGTCAGCACCGGCCTGCCCGAAGGCAGCAATCTCGGCTATGGCCTCTCTGCCGGTCGCGGCTTCATCTGGCTATGCTCGCCCTATCTGAATGAGAAAGGCGATGAAATCGCCATCACTTGGTGGGGCAATCCCCCAACCTATGATCCGCAGCCAACGCTGAAATACCTCCGGGACACCGTGAGGTCCGTCTGCCATGATTACGATGGCGATGAAACAAAAGTCGTGCTCTGCGGTTTCTCGCGCGGAGCCATCGCCTGCAACTACCTCGGCCTCCACGACGACGAAACCGCCAAGCTCTGGTGCGGGTTTCTGGCCTACAGCCACTACGACGGCGTCAAAACCTGGCCCTATCCCCTTTCCGACCGCGACTCAGCTCTTGTCCGCCTGAAACGTCTCGGCAACCGCCCCCAGTTCATCTGCGGCGAAGGCTCGAATGCCCAGGAAACCGAAGCCTACCTGCGCCCGCTGCTCCCAAAAGCCGATCTGACCTTCCTGAGCACCGGCTTCCGCAATCACAACGACGCCTGGACCCTGCGCCCCAGCCCAGTGCGTGAAAAGGCCAGAGAGTGGCTGCGGCGGGTGGTCGGTGCCCGCGCTCCGTAGTTCACGCCACGCGCTGCTTCACCGCCTCAGCCACGACTTAATCCAGAACCGCATGGGTTTTCACGATCCCACAGTGGTCGTTTCCGGAGCCAATGCGGCAGCAGAGGCAACCAGATGTTTTAGTGCCTCGAGACGCATATGAACTGCTCTTTCTCGCCATCATTCAGCACACCTGGAAAAGGATCAGAGCCTTTGAAGTCACGTGTTTCTTCATCATCAGCTCGCAATACTCCCACCAGCTCCTTCAAGCTCGTCTCGGAACCCCGAGCAGCTTGGATCAAGGTTTCCCACCGTAAGAGATACGCTCCGCCCCCTGTGCCACGTTGGCGCCACCGTGAAATAACCCTCAACGGAATCTCCAACAATTCAGGCTCCCGCTCAAACTTGTCCGCGAGGTAGCAGAAATACGCGTGTTCCAGCTTGTCGCCAGTGTCGTCGTGCTCGTGCATGAGCGGAAGATAGCGGACGTGGGTCGGACTGCCAAGAGGCACTTTAGTGAGCGGCACCATGAAATCTGGCCGGGAGCTCAGCCACAGCAGTTTCCTGCCCGTGGTAGATGTCGTACTCATACTGGAATTTGGTGCTGTCACCCACGTCCAGAGTGAAATCAATGAGGTGCCCACTGCCGTCAAAATGGTAGGCCGGGGGACCGGAGGGCAGGGTCCACCCCAGTTTTTTCACGTCGCCAAAGACACCAACATGCCCCCGCAATGACGGCAGCAATACCGCCCGGGTCATGGGCACTCCCTGACGTTGCAAATCCTCAAAAGTCTGAACATCAGCCGCTGGGGCATACTGAGCTCTATAAAAACACACAGCAGCGCAATAACAGAAAAACAGAACCAAAAGCAGGACGAAGTCCCTCAGCCAGCCTCTTGTTTTCATGGGTTTATGGTCGGCTAATTCTTCGTACTGAGCACCCTGGCCGCCGCCTCAAGGATCGTTTCCACCTCCGCCAGCCGCCCGACCCCCTCATACCCGCAGGCGAGCATGCCGGAGGCGGGTTCGACAAACTGCGCGCCAAAGCCGCGCAGGGTTTCCACGTTCTTCTGGGTGGCGGGGTGCAGCCACATCTTGCCGTTCATGGCGGGGGCAATGAGGATCGGCGCACGGGTTGCCAAGGCGATGGCGGTGAGGGCGTCGTGGGCGAAGCCGTTGGCCATGGAGGCCAGGACATTGGCCGTGGCGGGGGCGATGAGAAGGAGATCAGCCTCGTCGGCCAGCTGGATGTGGCCGGGCTGCCAGCCTTCTTTTTCCGCAAACAAATCGGTGATGACAGGATTTTTAGACAGCGTTCCCAGCGTGAGCGGCGTAACAAATTCCAAGGCGGACTTGGTCAACACACACGTCACAACGTGGCCGGCTTTCGTAAGCTGGCTGGCAAGGTCCGCCGCCTTGTAGGCTGCGATGGAACCGGTGACGCCGAGGATGATGCGGGACATGGGGGACGATAAACCCTAAAATCCGCCCGCAAAGCCCGAACTACGAAGCTGCTTGCCATCCGGCCCACGAGAAAGCACATTCCCCACCCTAACCCCCGATGCGCTGCCCCAAATGCGGAAGCTCCCAGGATAAAGTGATCGACTCACGCGAGGCGCGGGAGGGGCATGCCATCCGCCGCCGCCGCGAATGCATGAAGTGCGACTTCCGCTTCACCACCTACGAGATTGTGGAGCGCGAAGAACTGCGCGTGGTGAAGCGCAACGGTGCCCGCGAGAATTTCAACCGCGACAAGCTGCTGGGCGGCGTGCGCAAATCCTGCGAAAAGCGCCCGGTCAAAATGGAACAGCTCGAACAGCTCGTGGATGACATCGCCAACGAACTCGAAGAAGAAGGCTACCGCGAAATCCCCAGCACGGTGATCGGCGCGAAGGTGATGCGCCGCCTGGAGGCCATCGACCACGTGGCCTACGTGCGCTACGCCTCGGTGTACCGCCAGTTTGAGGACGTGGGTGAGTTCATAGACGAGATCAAGAGCCTGGGCGAGCGCCGTCCGCGCGACGGGAAGCAGCCGGAACTTTTTCGTTAATTTCCCATGAGTGAGAAGACCATTTTTCAGAAGATCATCGACCGCGAAATCCCCGCCCCGCTCGTCTATGAGGACGACCTGGTGGCCGCTTTCAACGACGTCAATCCGCAGGCGCCTGTCCATGTGCTCATTGTGCCGAAGAAGGTGATTCCACGGGTGGGCGAGGCTATGGCGGAGGATCAGGCCACGCTCAGCGCGCTGCTGCTGGCTGCAGGAAAAATCGCCGACAAGCTGGGCATCAAGGACCGCAGCAAGGGCTTCCGGCTGGTGATCAATCATGGCAAGGATGCAGGCGAGTCGGTACCGCACCTGCACGTGCATCTGCTGGCGGGCCGGAGCCTTGAATGGCCGCCGGGCTGAAACAAGCCTATCCAAAATAGGCATTGAGCCATCCACCACCCGCATTACTCCCGCTCCGAAGGGAGAGCGCCTTTGTCGCGCCCAGGGCTACATTGTGACAAGATCGTAACAAATAATAAATTGCCATCGTTGGACCCTGCCCCGCCCCCAATGGTCCCACGCCCCCGTTTTCGCTCTTTCTCTATCCACCTTCCCCTGGCGCTGCTGCTTTTCGTCCTTGCGGCGGGCGTGCTGAGGGCAGCACCTGACCGCCGGGAGGCTGCAAAGCCGGCGAGCAGCGCCATCGCCCCCAAGAAACCGGCCTCGATCTATGACCAGATCTGGGGAAGTGCGGTACTTTACAAGGCGGACAGCGGGTTTTTGACGAGCTTTGCCTTTCAAGGCCTGCTCCATCTGCAAGATGATCAAGGCTGGTCGGACCGGGGCGATTTCGGCACCCGTGATCGACCCGAGTCGGTGCGCTGGGGTGACATTGAAGTCCGCCGCTTTCGCTTGGGGTTCAAATCCAAGCTGATGGATGGGAAGGGCAGGCTGGATGGGCTGATCGACGTCAATTCCCAGTTCAATCAGTTCTATGGCCGCATGAACATCCTGTTTTTTGAGTACGCGTTCTCCGATGCGCTGACGGTGGGCTTCGGCAAACGGAAAGCGTATTTCAGCCTGGAGCACACGATCTCCTCCCGGGAAATCCTGACCGTCGAACGTGCCCTGCTGACGAACGCGCTGTTTACCAGCCGGTACACGGGGATCTGGGCCTACGGCAAGGCTGGCAAGTTCCAATGGGATGTGGCGGGATACGCAGGCGATGATGAGCGGGAATTCACGACCTTCCACGGTGGCGCGCTGATCCAGGCAGGTCTGGGCTACGATCTCAAGGAGGCCACCGGACTGGACCGTGCCTCGATCAATTTTGATTACCAGAAGGCCACGGCCGGCACGTCCGTCAAGGGCAACACCTTTGAGGGCGCACCGGTGCCCTACCTGTTTGAGAGCGCCCTGTCATTGAACAGCACCTGGGAAAAGGGGCCTTGGGGATTCTATACGGACTTTCTACATGGCCATGGCCGCGGAAGTCAGGGAGATGTGTCCGGCATCATTCTCATGCCCGCCTTTTACGCCACCAAGAACCTGCAGTTCGTGGGGCGCTACCAGTATGCGGTGGGTGAGAACGACGGCCTCCGCCTGGCCAGCCGCTATGACCGACTTGCCACCGGTATCACGGACAGTGGTCATGGTGGCCAGTATCATGGCTTCTACCTGGGGGCGAATTACTACATCTATGGCCACAAGCTGAAGCTGATGACCGGGCTTGAATTCGTGACGCTGAGCGGCGGCGGGCATGGCGGCAGCTACAATGGCTGGAGCTGGTCCAGCGCGCTGCGCATGTATTTCTAGAGCCTGGACAGCAAAAAAATCGGGGTCTTGGTGCAACTTTGACTTGTGAGGTGTGTTTGAAACATTGATCCAACCCCTGTCCGCCATGGAACCCCTCTCGCCCCAAGACCCCATCGCCAAGCTGCTGGCCCAGGCCCGCGCGGTCGAGGTGCGTACCAATTTCGCCCAGAACGTGGTGCGTGCCGCCCGCCAGACCCCGCAGGATCGCGGCTGGCTCGCGGCATTGCGCACCTGGTGGGAAGATGTCTCGTTCGCGGCTCCGAGTGCCAAGTGGGCCTTTGCCACGGTCACTGTGGCCGCCCTGGCTCTGGCGCTGGTGATTTTCCAGACGCAGCCGGCGTCTGAAACCCAGATTGCCAAACAGGATGCACCGCCTGTGGTGGCCGTGCCTGATCTGCCCCTGCTCGCGGCGGCGGCAGAGACTCCGTGGGAGGCGACTTTTGATACGCAGGCTCTGCTGGCGGTGGATGACACGTCCCAGCTCACGGACAGCGAGATCGGCTTCCTTTTGTATTAACTGCCGGTCTCCTTGTGACGAAATCGTCGGAACTTGCTGACGGACGAAGTGTGCGCTCATGCCAAATGGCGTGATGGGTTTGTCCACCACGCCATTTTGGAATGATCAGCGCTGCCGCCAGCATGGCTGGTGGGTGCTGCTGGTGCTCGCTCTCCTGCTGTATCTGCCGGGAACGGCCACGATCCCGCTGATGGACCGCGACGAGCCGCGCTTTGCGCATGCCACGGTGGAAATGATGGAACGGGACACCTGGACAATCCCGTATTTCAATGGGGTGTATCGTTTCGACAAGCCACCCCTGACCTACTGGTGGATGCGGCTGAACTACGCCCTGCTCGGCGTGAACGAGCTGGCGGCGCGGCTGCACAGCATGGTGGCAGTTTATTTGACCGCTCTCGTTGTGGCGGGCATGGCGCGGAAACTGACACAGAATGCCAGCGCGGGATTGCTGGCAGGCGCGGCCTGGCTCACCAGCCTTCAGTCGCTGGTGCATGGCCGCTTATGCGTGGCGGACATGCCCATGATCCTGCTGGTGGCGCTGGCATGCCGGGCTCTGCTGGTGTTGCTGACAGAGCCGCAGCCACTGCGGCTGTGGAACGGCTGGTTTTGGTGCCTGTGGCTGTCTCTGGGTGCCGGGTTTTTGGCCAAGGGGCCCATCGCTTGGTTGGTACCCGCGCTGGCTCTCGTGCTGTGGCGCTGGGTGTTTTGGAAAAAGCCGCTCCCGTGGGGCAGGCTGCAGGCGGTGCCCGGCCTGTGCATCGCCTTGGCAATGGTGTCGGCCTGGGGCATTCCGGCTTTGATCGAAACAAACGGCGCATTCTGGAAGACGGGCATGGGCGAGCATGTGGTGAAACGCGGCACGGACGTGTTCAATGGCCGCAAATTTGTGCCGGGTTTCTACCTCCTCACCACCTGGCTGAGCCTCTTTCCCTGGATGGGTTTTGCACTGCCGGTGTGGCGCAGCCTGCGAACCTACTGGACGGCGCAGACGTCATTTCTGGCCGCGTGGTTTCTCGCGCCGCAGGTGATCTTCTTTTTCTATGCGACGCAACTGCCGCACTATGTGATGCCGGGCTATCCGGCGTTCATCGTGCTGCTGGCGCTAGCGTGGCAAAACCGCAGTCGCACAGTCCCTGCGGTGGCGAAATGGATGACGCTGGGGCTCGGGCTTCTCATCGCAGGCGGCTGGATGTTTGCGATGCAGATCCAGCAAGGGAGCATCCGGGATCTGATGGGCAGCGCTGTGCTGTTATTGACCTGTGTGCTGGCGGTGGGAGGTGCCGTAGTCTGCGCAGTGTGGAAACAAGGCATGACGCGCCGTAATGCCTGGCTCGTCTGTGTGACTGTGACGCTGACAAGCCTGAGTCTTGCGCTGCTCGGCCAGCAGTTGCGTGCCACCTCGGTGCCAGTGCGTGTCGCCGCCGAACTCGGTGAGTTGCCAACAGACATGGCGTTGCATGGCTGCGGCTACACGGAACCCAGTTTGGTGTTTTATACCAACCACCCATGGCAGTTCACGGATGATGTGCGCGAGGCGGCACGGCTGCTCCAGCAAACCGGCCCCGTGGCTGTGGCGGTGCTCAAACGTGAGTGGACGCTGGACCGCTGGTTCAAAGGGCTGCTGGGAACGGCAGCGAAAGGCACAGCCGCCAAGGATTTCACGGCGAGCTTGCAGATGGAATCAGCAGAGGTGCGGAGCCAGAAGATTGAAGGCTTCAACGTGGCGCGCTTCAGTTGGGCAGAGGTGGTGCTGGTGATCAAACGCTAGACGCCGCACAGCGCATGCGGCGCACGGTAAGACCGAGCGGGACGCCGAAAGCGAATGCCAGCAGCACAGAGGTCAATACATCGCTGGGGTGGTGGGAATTGTTCTGCATGCGTGACCATGCGACGCCGCCGGACACAGCCAGCAGCGGAAAACCTGCCGGTGGAAATGCGACAGCAAGCGGAACGCAGGCGCCAAACGAAGTCGCCGTGTGGGCGCTGGGGAACGATTGTTTGCGTGCGCTGAAGGTAGGGCCATAAAACCCGGGTGCCACATTGCTGCCCGGCCGGGCGCGCCCCGTGGACACGCGAATCACATTGGCAAGGCCGCCGGTGAGCACGGTGCCCATGACGGCAGCGAGCGTCAGCCGCCGGAAAAAAGGTGAGCGCCGCACAAACGCAAAGCAGGTGAGCGTGGCGAAGACGAACATGTTGAAGCCTGCCAGATCTCCCCAGTAGCTCAGCCACCGCGCGATGCTGCGGATGCGCTCGGATTCCACCGAATCTCCCACCCGCCGCACCTGGGCCAGCAAGGCGAGATCCTGGGGCATGAGCCATGCAATCAATGCAACACTCAGCAGCATGAAGCCCAGCAGCTTCCAGCGGTTGGCCGCCAGCATGGCTTTGGCGCTCCGAAGCAGGCATACGACATCCGTCCACCAGCAGGCCAGAAGAGGGCGCGCCTGATGATCAAAACCTGCAGGCAGCCACGAGGCGGAAGCTTCCGTGGCAAGCTCATCCCAAGACGCTGCATACGGTGGCAGCAGGCCGTGTTGTTTATCCATCGGCGGCAAATGAAAACGCGATTGGCCAAATGCCCAGCGCATCGAAGGAAACGAATTCGTTGCACTCTGATTGTGTGACGAAACAAACACACTCGCCTGCTGGCTCATAGTCACGTTTCGCGTGAACACATGACTACTCCCATCGCGAACATGCTCAAAGAGTCCCCACCCCGCCGTCCGGTTCAAATGTTGAAATCGGCTCATGACCTGGTTTTCCGCCATGTTCACAATTCCAACCTCATCTACAACACGGCATGGGAGGATCCGCGACTCGACCGTCAGCTCATGAAGCTCGATGCAAACAGCCGCGTGGTCATGATCACCAGCGCCGGCTGCAATGCACTCGACTACCTGCTGGACAATCCGGCGGAGATCCATGCGGTAGACATGAACTACCGGCAGAATGCGCTGCTGGAGCTCAAGCAGGCGCTCATCCGCCAGAGCCATTTTGAAGAGTTGTTTGAGATGTTTGGCTTCGGCTCGCATGCCCAATATGCGCTTGTCTACAACCGTGTGCGCGAAACGCTGTCCGAACCCGCGCGAAAGTTCTGGGACAAACGCATCAGCTTCTTCAATCCCACGAGCCTGAAGAAGTCGTTCTACTACCACGGAACCTCCGGCATCGCCGCGTATGTGATGGGCAATGCGCTCTTCAAGCTGCGCCCAAACGTGAAGAACTTCGCCACCTGCCTGCTGGATGCCCGCTCCTTGGAGGAGCAACGCGATGCGTATGAACTCTTCGAACGCGAAATCTGGGGCCCCTTCAGCAACTGGCTGCTGCGCCAGCCCACGCTGATGACACTGCTGGGCGTGCCGCGTCCGCAGATCAAACTGATCCAGGATTCCTACCCCGGCGGGCTCACCGATTATGTGAAGGACAAGCTGCGCCATGTCTTCACGGAACTGCCGATTAGCGACAATTATTTCTGGCGCGTATACATGACCGGCTCGTACACACTGGGCTGCTGCCCGAATTATCTGAAGCAGGAAAACCAGCCCGACCTGAAGTCACGCGTGGACCGCCTGAAGAGCTACACCACCACGCTCTCCGGATTCCTGCGCGAGTATCCCGGCCAGTACACGCACTTTGTGCTGCTCGATCATCAAGACTGGCTCGCGGCCCACGATACCGAAGCGCTGCGGGATGAGTGGGAGCTGATCCTCGCCAACAGCGCCCCCGGCGCTAAAATTCTGATGCGCTCGGCGGGTGTGAACCTGGATTTTGTGCCTGACTCCATTCGCTCACGCGTGCGCTTCTTCCCCGAACGCACCGAGGCCCTGCATCAGCTGGATCGCGTGGGCACCTATGGCAGCCTGCACTTTGCGGAGGTGCTGTGATGAGCGCCACCGCAGACGCATCCTCTTCCGCCCCTCGCACAGGCACCGCGCTGGAGCGCTACTACCAGTTTCATTCGCGCATCTATGATGCCACGCGCTGGAGCTTCCTGTTTGGGCGCGAAGGCGTGCTCATGCGCGCCTCCTGCGTGAGCAAACCCCAGCGCATTCTCGAAGTCGGCTGCGGTACCGGGCGCAATCTGGCCGGACTTCGCCGACGCTTTCCAGGGGCCGAGATCACCGGAGTGGATCTCTCGGAGCAGATGCTGGCCATCGCCGCGAAGAAGGTGCGCGATGACAAAACGACGCTGCTGCGCCGCTCCTATTCCGCGCCGGTGCATCAGGATGGGAAGCCTTTTGATTTGGTGCTGTTTTCGTATGCGCTTTCGATGTTCAATCCGGGCTGGGAACAGGCGATCGATGCCGCGTGGGAAGATCTGGCCGAAGGCGGCTGCATTGCAGTGGTGGATTTTTCCGATTCATACTTCTCCTGGTTTCGGCACTGGATGGGCGTGAATCATGTGCGCATGGAAGGCCATTTGTGGCCGTATCTGGACCAGAAATTTGCCCCCCTGCTCGATGAGCGCTTTGCCGCTTATGGAGGCATCTGGAACTACGGCATCTTCATCGGCCGGAAGCAGGCCTGAGTGTGGCGATAGTGTTTCGTGCAGGGCGCTGAACCACCCGCATTGTGGGCGCCGCTCCAAGCCGCTTCACTCCATGACTCACGTTCTTCTTTTCGGCGCCGTGTCCACACTGTTTGCCCTGATCTACTTCCTCCGTCGCTTTGGTGCAGCGTGGTCGATGCGCGGCTGGCGGTGCACGCAGGGACGTGTGGTGACGGCGGAAATGAGGCGAGGAAAGAAGAAATCTCCAGACGGATGCCTGCTCTATGATCCTGTGCTGCGCTACTCCTACACCGTGGGCGGGCACACGTTTGAAGGCAGCCGGTTCACACACCGGGCGATACGCAATCCTGCCGGCCTGACCACCCAGTTCATCACCCGTCTCACACAAGGGTCCGAGGTGCCGGTGTACTACCATCCGCACCATCCGGAGGAAGCCGTCGTGCAGCCGCTTCCCTGGCGGGGTTCGGCGATGGCGGCGCTTGCATGTGCGATGTTGCTCATCGCCCTGACCACCCTACTGTGGTTTGCATGAAAGGAATGGTGCCCGCTTTCACGAACGGATTCGCAAGGCCTGAGCTGCGGCGTTCGGTGATGGGGATGTGGGCAGGGCAGATCGCGGTGGCCGGGTTTGTCGCGGGCCATTCCTTTCTTCCCAATCACTGGACGCATCTTGGGTGGCTGTTGATCGCGGGATTGCCGGCCGTGGCCTGCACCGACTGGACGCCAAACCTCAGGCGCTGGCGCGGGGATGCAGGCGTCCTTTCAGTCGTCTCCTTTCTGCTATGGATGACGGTGCGCTCCTGCAGCCAGATTCCCTTCATGCCAGAGCACGCTCTGGAGGAAATCATCCACGGCCTGGTCGGAGCCGGGCTGCTGGTGCTGTTCTGCGCCCTCGTCTGGTCTCAGGCGCAGAGCCGCGAAAATCTGCATGCCATGGGATGGGTGACGGGCATGACGAGTGCTCTCGCCGCGCTGGTGAGCATCGTGCTTTCGTATTTCGTGCTGCCCGATCATCAGGCTGGAGAACGGCTCATGAACCTGTTTGTACACGGAGGGCTCAATCCGGTGTGCACGGGACTGATCTTCGGCTTTGCGGCCTTGTGGCTTGCGGCATGGGCGGAGGACTGCGGCAGGCCGGTGGCAAACCGCATCGCCTGGGCTGCCAGCGCGCTGCTGCATTTCGCGGCGTTTCTTTCCGGAAGCCGAGGTGCGATGCTGGCGATGGCATGCGGGCATGCCGTGCTGCTGTCAGGACGAGGATGGCGGCGTGGCAGGTTGGCGCTTTGCATGTTTCTCCTGACTGGAGCGGTCTATTTCACCAGCGCCCCGCTGTTTGCACGGATCGCGCAATGGCGTGCGGAACCTGTGGTGGTCACTGCCTCGGCGCCGGGCATCACCCACCATTTTGAAGCGGCTGTCGCTCGTGGTGACAACAGCCGTCTCAACATCTATCGCGCCGGGTGGCACGCGATGGACAACTGCTGGCTTGGCACCGGACAGTGGGGCGTACGCGGGGTCTGGCAATGCGAGCTGCAGGCCAAAACAAACATCTCGATGATGTCGCATCTGCACAGCGCCTTCTTTGCCACGTTTGTGCATGGCGGCGTCATCGGCGCAGCCCTGCTGCTGCTGGCGCTGGGCTGCGGCATCCGGCGCGCGTGCCGGCTCGCCGCTCGTGGCGAGGTGACATGGATCTCCCTGCTGGCCTTTGGCTGTGCCGGCCTGCTGTTCGACGGCGAATCCCTCACCTCGCTGGCGACAGCACCGCGTTTTGAAGGACTGCTTTTCTGGCTGCCGCTGACCGTCGCACTTGCGCGTGGATCCGCTACTTCACGACCTGCAGATTCTTGAAGGCGGCGACGCCATCAAACACAATCAAGTTCAGCTGCTCCTTGGCTTCGGCGATCACGGGGTGTTTGCCTGTCGCTGTGGCACCGGCGATTTGAGCGGTGACCTGCTCGCCTTTGAAGGTGATGCGCAGCGTCTGCCAGTCTTCGGCATTGAGTTTGATCTTCTGCCGGGCCAGCGGTTCGGTCTGGGTTTTGTCCTGGCTTTGATCGGGGTTCTTGGTGATCTCAAGCACCGTGCTGCTGACGACGACGCGGAAGGAGTGCCTGCCCGCTGTTTGAATGCGCAGCGAATGCCGTCCTGCGGTGTGCAGTTTCATGTCGTATTGCAGTGTGCCATCGGTGATCGTCAGCGGTCCGGTTAATGTGGCCCCCTGTTGCGCGGCTTTCGGCATGGAATTCCAGATGGCATCGTCATGCACCTGCCATGCAGCACCACGTGTCATGGTCCACGGTTTCGCTGGCACTGCTTTGAAATCCTCCGTCAGCACCGGGCTGCCCGTCAGCGGCGGAAGCGCAGGCGGTGGCTTTTTCTCGACGATGGGCGGCAGTTCGCGGCTGTAGCCGCCGTCGCGGTAGCGGTTCACCAAAGCGCTCAGTTCCTTCACCACCTCGGGATTCTGCGCACTGACATCTGTCGTCTCAGCAGGATCGTCCTTCACGTTGTAGAGCTGCGGTTTGAACTGCGTGGCGTGCGCTTTGCGCGTCCCCGCTTTGAGGTCACTGACTGGCACGCCTTCGATCCATTTCCACGGTCCTTTGCGAATCGCAAAGACGCCATCGGAACTATGGACGAACATGTGATCGCGCGTGGGAGCGGCATCTTTGGTGCCGAGGAATGCGGGCAGCGCGTTGAAGCTGTCTTCCGCAGCGGTCGAGGCCGCGGGCAGTTTTTCACCCACGATCGCCGCCGTGGTGGCCATGATGTCAGCGAGGCTGATCATGTCATTGCACTCCGTGCCCGCAGGAATCTTTGCGGGCCAGCGCGTGATGAAGGGCACCTTGAAGCCGCCCTCCCACACGTCGTGTTTGCCGCCGCGCAGATCGCCGTTCACTTTGAGCCCGGCTTTGAAAGCCTGAGTCTGCACCATCTCACCGGTCGGCTTGAAAACACCGCCGTTGTCGCTGGTGAAAATAACGAGCGTGTCCTCCGCAATGCCCTTGTCATCCAGCGCTTTCAAGACACCTCCCACACTGCGGTCGAGTTCGAGAATCCAGTCTCCATAAGGTCCGGCCTTGCTCGTTCCGGCGATGTCCTTTTCGGGCGTGACCGGATTATGCACCGCTACGGGCGTGTAGTAGAGGAAGAACGGCGTGCCCTTTTTCTGCTGCGTGATCCACTCGGCCGCCTTGGTGGTGAGCACAGGCATGACGCGGTCATTCACACGGCGCGGCGCATCAAGGTCGAGGATGGTCGCCCTGCCGCCTTCCGTGTCTTCGGGGCCATAGGTGGCTTTGAAATTGGGATCGTCAGAATCGGGGCCGTGGACTTTCATGCCTTCGGGAATTTTGCCGCTGCGCAACCCATAGACGAAACGGTTTTCGACATAGATGCCCGTGAGATCACCATGATTGCTCGGCACGCCAAAGTGGTAGTCAAAGCCGATGTCCAGCGGGCCGGGGGAGAGCTCTGCGGTGTAGTCGGTGCGCCATTTGAGGGAGCCGTCATCGTTGCCGTAGCCCAGGTGCCATTTGCCGATGGCGGCGGTTTGATACCCGTGTTTTTTGAGCATTGAGGCCATGTTCAGCCGTGTCTTTTCGATGTGCAGTGGCGAGAAGGTGCCCAGCACCTCATGCGTGAGCGAGGTGCGCCAGCAGTAGCGCCCGGTGACCACCGAATAACGCGTGGGCGAGCAGACGGAAGAGGTGGTGTTTGCATCCGTAAAACGCCGGCCCTCCCTGGCCAGGCGGTCAATGTTCGGTGTCTGCACCAGCTTTCCATCCGCGCCGTAGCACCCGGCGCTGCCATAGCCGTAGTCGTCGGCCAGAATGATGACGATGTTCGGGGTGTCGGCGGCGACAGCGGCTGAAGCCAAGAGAGCGAGAAGGGGCAGAAAACGCATGGCCCGTTGACGAAGGGGAGGCGGGCTGACTTTCATCAAGTTGCGCCTTTCCCATTGCGACGGCTCCGGCACGCTTCACAATGCGCACCGCCATGCCACGCCGCGCCCTCTTCTCCTTATTGCTCTGCCTTGCCAGCCTGTTCATCACGGGCTGTGAAACCACCGGCCTCTCTCCGCAGCAGTCCGCCTTGGTGGAGGCACGCCGCCGCCAGATCGCCCTGGAGCCGCGCGGGGACTACTTCATTGGCCGTCGTTTCTACATCAATCACACGCATCTCTGGGGCTACGTGCGCAGTCCGGGACAGCCCTGGGAGAACTCGAGGCTCGTCATCATGAACGAGCGCTACCAGAAGATCCCCTACCGCCTGCCCGAAGCGCCCACCGACGGCGGCTACGCCTACGGCGACGACCATAACGCCGAGTACACCCTCTGGGGGCGCTTTACCGGTCGCAAGGTGTTTGACCCCAACAGCAACCTGGTGCTGCCGGAGTTTGAGCTGCGTCGCTGGGAAGTCCGCAATGAAAGCCCCGGCTGGCTTTTCAGGCCCAACGAAAGATTCAACGGCACGCAGCTCCTGCGCTCCGAACCGGGTTCGACGCCCTAAAGGCGTCATACCGCATATCCGCATCGCAAGGGACGAAGTTGAGCGGGCACCGCCTTTTCGTCATTCTAAATTCGTCATTCGTCATTTCCCCTTCTCATGCCCACGACCGATCTGATCGCCGATCTCGAATGGCGCGGCCTGCTCAAGCAGTGCAGCGACCTCGAAGCCCTCAAAGAAGCCCTCAAGACGCAGCAGACCTTTTACTGCGGTTTTGATCCCACGGCGGACAGCCTGCACATCGGCAACCTGCTGCCGCTCATGGCTCTGCGCCGTGTGCAGGAGCATGGGCACAAGGCCATCGCCATCGTCGGCGGCGGCACCGGCTTGATCGGTGACCCCAGCGGCAAGGCGAACGAGCGCACGCTCAACACGCCCGAAACTGTGGCGGAATTTGTGAAGCGCATCGAGGTGCAGATCCGCAGTATCCTCGTACCTGAACAGACCATCATTGAAGACAACGCCTCATGGATCTGCAAGCTCAGCGCCGTGGAACTGCTGCGCGACATTGGCAAAAACTTCACCATCGCATGGATGCTGGCGAAGGAGTCCGTCAGCGCCCGGCTGGAAAGCGGGATTTCATTCACCGAGTTCACGTACATGATCCTGCAGTCTTACGACTTCGTGGTGCTCAATGAGCGCCACGGCTGTACGGTGCAGATCGGCGGCAGCGACCAGTGGGGCAACATGACCGCCGGCATCGACCTCGTGCGCAAAATGCGCGGCCAGCAGACCTACGTGGTCACCTTCCCGCTCATCACCACGAGCTCAGGCAAGAAATTCGGCAAGTCCGAGGCAGGCGCGATCTGGATGGACGCGAAGAAGACCAGCCCGTACGCCTTCTACCAGTTCTGGGTGAATTCCGAAGACCCCGATGTGCCACGCTTCCTGCGCCAGTTCACCCTGCTTTCACACGAGGAGATCGAAGCCATCGAGGCCGAGCACAACGCAAATCCCGGACAGCGCAGCGGCCACAAGCGTCTCGCTGCCGAAGTCACCCGCATGGTGCACGGCGAAGAAGAACTGCAAAAAGTCATCCTCGCCTCCCAGGCCCTCTTTGGCGGAGCCGATCTGGCCACCGCCGACGTGGGCACCCTCATCGAAGCCACCGCTTCTGCGCCGAGCACCGAAGTCGATCTCGCCAGCATCCCCCAGATCGCCGATCTCCTCGTCACCCTCGGCCTTGCCACCTCCAAAGGCGATGCCGGCCGCCTCATGAAAGGCGGCGGCTTCTACATCAACAACACCCAGGTCGCCGCCGGTGCCACACCCACCCTCACCGCCGAAAACTTCCTCGGCGGCCGTCTGTGCATCCTGCGCAAAGGCAAGAAAAGCTACGCAACGGTGCGTGTGGCTGGGGTGTGATTTCTGCTTCTGCGCTCACTCGACGATCACGACATCATCCGGGCGCAAAAAGAGGTCATATTCCATGCGCTTTTCAAATAGTAGCGCCTTGGTGTTCACAAGAATGGTTTTGTTGCGCGCCGGTGTCCGGCGGTAGATGTAAATTGTTGGAGCAGACCTCCTGGAAATGAGTCCGCCAGCGAGTTTCAGAAGACCGGTGACTGTAAGGTCTGGATGACTCACCAGTCCGAAATTGCCCGGCTTGGTGATTGCTCCAGTGATGAACACACGCTCAGCCTCATAAAAACGCTTCTCCTCCACACGCTTTGCATCATGCTCTCCATCAAATGATACTATCACCGTAGCATTTTTGAAACGCTCTTTCTCCAAGCCAGCCTTGATTTGATACGCCAGCTCACGGCGGGTAAGCCCCTCGGCTTTTAGCAACCCAAGATAAGGAGCGTGAATTTCACCTGTCGTCGAAATGAGCTGTCGAAGGGTGCCATGTTTGTCCTCCAGGATTCTGATCGCGATAACATCCCCAGAAAGCAATTTCGTGGAATGTTCCAAATTTTTCATGCTCGGCGGAGTCACCTTATCGGTTGTCACAATGATAAGCGGCGATTTCGAACGCTTGAATGGCAAAGCATCAGCAGGAACTGACAAGAGCCCGCTGCTGATGTGATAGGCCAGTTCTCGGCAGGTCACTCCGGCTGCTTCTGTGCGCCCGACATATGGCACCTCGATGCCCCCATCTTGAGACACCACGGGCTCATATGCGTCATGTCTTTCATCCCATATTTTAATCGAGACTCGGTCGCCTGCACGGATAAGTCGGTAATCGTCCAGATTGTCCATGGAAATCTGGGGCGTGGTCATCGCCGCGTCTGCGGAAGCCAACCCACAGAACAAGGCATACAGCCCGACTCGAATCAGTTTTGGCAGCACCGTCATATTCAGGCATGATACCTCAAAGTTCCATGGCCGGGCAAGCCCCAGATGGACGCTCGTACGATCCTGCATAAATTTAAGCCATCCTCTTATTCATGAAGCACGCTTTCTTTTTTCTCTCCTTTCTGCTCACCGTTTCTCTTCACGCCGCACACCCGACCACACTCGAAGCCGACCTCCTCATCGTCGGCGGCAATGAGTCGGCTTGTGCAGCGGCAGTGCAGGCCGCACGACTCGGCGTAAAGAAAATCGTGCTCGTCAATGACATCGACTGGCTCGGCGGACAGTTCAGTGCAGAAGGCGTGGGATGTCCGGATGAATGGACCGGTGTGAATGGCCGACGCGTGAATTTTCCACGCAGCGGCATCTACAGCGAAGTCATCAACCGCATCCGCGCCCACAACTCGCAGACCTATGGCATCCCGGCTCCCGGCAATTCCTACTGCGGCACGGAGACCATTGAGCCAGCAGCGGCGGCGAAGATTTTTGAGGACCTTGTGAAGCCGTATGTCGATGCCGGGGTGCTGCGCATCGAGCGCGGCTGGCAGCCGGACAAAGTCACTGTCGAAAACAACCAGGTCACAGCGGTCACCTTCGTTCGTAGTTCGTCTGCCTCACCCCTGACCGTTCGCGCAAAGCTCACCCTCGACTCATCCGACTGGGGTGATGTGATCCGGCTCAGCGGCGCGAAGTACGGCGCGGGGCCGGATTTGAAAGCGCGGTTTGGCGAAGCGAGTGCTCCCGCAGGGTTCGATGATGCAGGCCAGCAGGAGATGAACCCGCTCTCATGGTGCGTCGTTCTTCGTGAAGCCGGAAAGAACAGCACCATCCCCAAACCAGCAAGGTACGACGCACGCTCCTTTGCGCAGCTCGATAAAACTCCGCCATGGGTGGACAGCGACATGTCCACAGGCACCTACAGCCAGTCGGGCTGGAGTGTGTACACGCACCGGCGGCTCGTGGACCGCTGGCACAACGGCCTTGCTCCAGGCACTGAGGCCACATTTCTGAACTGGCCCGTGCAGGATTATCCGCTCTGCCAGCTGCCGCAGCGAGTGGTGGATGCGCTCGAAAAAACCGAGGCGGGTGCGTCGAAGAAAAACATCGTCGATCTCACGTCCTCGCAGCGCCAGATCATCTTTGACGACTCGAAGCAGCACACGCTGGGCATGCTTTATCATCTGCAAACAGCGGTGCATGATCGTGTGGGCGATTTCCCCCAGTCGTTCCGTTACATGAAGCTCACCACCGAGTTCGGCACGTCCGATTTGCTGCCACCTAAGCCCTACGTGCGCGAAGGCCTGCGCCTCGAAGCATTGTACATGCTGCGCGAGCAGGACATCCGCGCTGAGACCCGCGATCCCAAGTGGGCGAAGGTGATGGTACCGGACGGCCTGTTCGGCTTTCAGTTCAACATCGACTTTCATCCGACGCGCCGGCGTTTCCTCAGCGAAGATCGCAACGGGCCGTGGTTGTATGTGCAGACGCCTTCACGTGGCTGGCACACGGACACGGACCGCGCGATGTTTCCGCTGCGCGGTTTGGTGCCGGTGCAGGTGAACGGCCTGCTGGGCTGCTCGAAGAACATCGGCGTGAGCAGTGTGGTGCAGAGTGCGCTGCGGCTGCACGGCCAGATGATGCACGTGGGGCAGGCCAGTGCGACGCTGGCATGGCTCTGCCTGCGGGATGGCATCCAGCCCCGCGAAGCGGCGGCGTTGCAGAAGCACTGGCGTGAGATTCAACTGCGACTGGTGCGCGGCACTGGCGGCCCGGGAGTGCTGCTGTGGCCCTGGCAGGATCTGCCCAATGATGCGGTGTATTTTGAAGCAGCGAACATGCTGGCGGTGCGCGGCCTGTGGCCGGCGGATGCGGACAGCGTCATGTTTGATGCGGGACATATGATGACGCGCCGGGAGCTGGCGCGTGTGCTGGCCCGCGTGCTCCGTGCGAAGGTGAACCCGCCGGAGTGGAAGATTGCTGAAGCACCGCGCTTTACGGACGTGGGCAAAGACGATGCGGATCGTGCGGCGATCGAGTCGCTGTGTTCCTGGGGCATCGTGACGAAGGACAAGAGTTTCAACCCCGACAACAAAGCCGACTGGGCCACGCTGTATCGCTGGGCCACCGCCTTGAAGCTGCACGTGGATCGCGGGCTGTTCAGCAAGGATGTGGCGCAACGCCCGCTCACGCGTGCCGATGCGGTGGTGCAGGTCTGGCACGCACTACGCGAGCAGGGCGAGTGGCTGAATGAGAATGATGCGTGGCTGCAGCCTGAGAACGATCATGATGAAGATGGCCGCAAGGATCTGGATGATCCGCTGCCGTTTGATGGCAATAACAACGGCGTGCCGGATCGGGTGGAATACCTGCCGTAGTTTTCAGGCCTCCTTGCGCTGTGCCCACTTTTTGCCGGAGGCGAGGGCGCGGAGAGTTTCGACCAGACGGCGCTGGATGGTTTCTTCCTGCTTCGCGCTGCTGATCCACACCTTGTATTCCCTCTGGCTGGAAATGCTCATGGCTTTGAAGCCTGCCGCCGCTTTCGGATTTTGCTTCAGCGCTTTGGCGAGTGCTGCGGGCATGGGCCATTCGGCGCGCTGCTTCGCCGGAGGCGGCTTGGCGGATTCATCGGCATCCAAGGCCACAGCGGCATGCAGCAGACGCTGAAACGCCTTCGCGTTCAACTTCTCCAGTTTGGTGACGCGAATGGTCTGGATGCTGGTGTTGGCCTCGCCGCCATCAAACAAATCCGTGAGCTCCCGCAGCTCCGTGCCACGAAAGAAGGTGATGCCGAGGTGCTTTTTGCACGCGCTGAGACCGCAGATGTTTTTCCGCCCGCTGAAACACAGAATGTTCCATTTGATGGACTCCGTCAGATCCGGCTCCCAGCGCTGAATCCATCCGCGCACCTGCCGCGCCATGGCCTGCGAGAACTCCGGAGCGAAATCGAGCCAGGTCTCGGGATCACCAGTGGAGGGGCGTGCAAAGTCCATGCATGCAAAACTCAGCTCACCGGCGTGAGCACGACCTTGTTGACGTCGAGCACGGCACTCTTGGCTTTCGACACGGGATCGATCACGAGGCGCATCTTGCCTGGTTTTTTGATCTCGACCTCACCGACCTGCTCTTCAGACCACTTCTGAAAGCCGCCGGTGTCCTTGACATTGAATTTGAGCTCCTTTTCCCCGAGCTTCACCGCGACTTCGCTGCCCTCATTGCCGGTGCCGCAGCCGTGAACGACGGTGACTTTGAAGCGGCCGGGTTTGGTGACTTCGAAGTCCCACTCGGCAAAGTCGTCTTCACTGGTCCAGAAGCCGAGGCAGTTTTTCTCTGACTTCGGTTCATAGCGCATGTTCTCCGACCAGGTGGTGGCGCTGCCGGCTTCAAGGACGATGCTGCCGTCTGCGGCCTGCACCGGAGCGGGGCCTTCAGGGGCAGGTACAAAGGCGACTTCCTGTATTTCAAATCCCGGCTCATTTCCGGTGGCGGCGGCATAGAGCGAAAACGGATACATCATGGGCTTGTCCACATACACCGTGCCATAGACGACGCACTTGGGCTGGCTGGTGGCCATGAGTGTCTTTTTCAGCGGCTGCTGGGCGAAACGAAACTGCGTGCCAAGCGTGGCGTTCCTGAGGGTGTAGGTCACGCGCACTTCATAGCGGCCCCAGCGCTTGGCTGTGAAACTGGTGCAGTCGTATTGATCCCAGTGCTGCTGGGACGAGTGCTTGATGTCCTTGGGCTCAATGACGATCACGCCGCGGGTGGGTTCATCGACACGCAGGACGGGCTCGTCACTGCCGAAGCCGTTCAGATCCACGGGGGTGGAGGAAAACACCGGGTCCGCAGGTTTGGCGGGAGGGGGAACAGGCACAGGGGCCGGAGCGGCGGGTTTGGCTGCCACGGGTTTGGCTGCCACGGGTTTGGCTGCCACGGGTTCTGGCTGGACAGGCGGTGTGGCGGCGGGCTGCTCTTGCCTGCCACAGGAATTGAAGGCGAAAAGCAGCGCAAGGGCGCCGGCGGCATGGGAAAGAGGGTGGCGTGTCATGGGTTGTCTGGGGGATCATAACGGCGACCCTTCCCATCAACTTAGATCATTTTACCCGGTCCCGCCAAGCGCAAAACAACAGGCCCCTGACACAGAAGCGCACGGGAACTTTCGTCCCCGTGCGCGCCAACTTAACTTCTGACTCAACCTGACAAAAAATCGAAATTAGAAGCGGATGCTCATGTCCATGGTGAAGCGGTTGTTCGAAAGGCCGTAGGGCTTCACGACCGCCATTTCATAGGCAAAACCAATGTCGACATTCTTCTGAATGCGTGAGCGGAAACCAATGCCCAGCATGCCTTGTGTGGAGCCGCTGGCATTGCCCGCGCCGAAGTTGATCACATCGTAGCCGTTGCTGCGGAGGCCGGGGATGTTGGAGGCATTGTTGAGCGTAGTCCAGAAGTTCGCGGTGGCGAAGGGGATGAACCATTTGCTGACGTAGTAGTCCACCATCAGGCTGTAATGGGCCATGGTGTTCTGTTCAGCGCGCAGCATCGGAATGAGTGCGCCGACATTGCCTGTGATGTGGAGGTCGCCGTAGCCCTTGGCAAAGGAGATGAAGGGATTGAACTGGCCTGAACCACGTCCGTAGAACACATCTTTGTCACCTGTCGGAAGCTGGAAGGTGAAGCCCGGGGTGAGGATGAACTGATTCTGCACATCATTGATCAAGGCGTATTTGAAACCAGCCGCCAGATCCATCCAGCCGCTGCCCTTCACTCCGGTGCCATTGATGTTGAGATAGCCGTCCTGCGTCGCGATGAAGGCGAGGCGGTCCGTGATGGCATAGCGGAACTGAATGGCCGCCACCCGTGCGCTGCCACGACCCGTGACGAACTGGTTGTCGAAGTTGTGATAGATGAAGATCGGGCGGATTTCGGAGCGGATCACCGGATCTTCGAAGTACATCGGATTGGTGACGGGGGAGATGGTGTTCTCCTTCCAGTCAAAAGCATCGACGGCGGGATTCTTCGCTGCGGCGGGAGCACCGGCGCTGGCGTTTGAATATGACACGGCTGCCATGACGCTGAAACTCAGCGCAAGCAACCACCGATTTTGGGAGTGTGGTTTAGGGTCCATGCTGCATATAAAGCATGGATACGCTTGCTTTGATCCGCGTGGATTGGCATCCACTGAGCAAGTTATGTGACGATCATGAGACGCAATCTCCCGAGCCCATCCAAAGGTCACAAAACACCAGGCTCAGCACAAACTCGCGCCGTGCGCACCGGGTGAATCCTGCGGCGCTCAGATACGGTGCCACGTCGACCAGCTCGTGCGCCGGCAGTCGTGTCACACGGCGGAAGAACGCATAGAGAATCCCTACGATCACCCGGCTGCACACACGCCGCAAACCGGCGGGGGCTATTTGAAAATCCGCATGCAGCCATTGCGCCCCGCCTGCAGCCGCACTTGCAATGGTGGGAACCAACTGCTGCAATTGATCCTCACGAAAGCAGTCGAGAAAGAAGCAGGTTACAATGAGGTCATAGGCTGACACGGGTGGTTGCCACGTGAGCGCATCCGCATGGATGAACTCCACGTGGGAGTGCGCCAGCCCCGCACGTCGCAAGCGCGCACGTGCGAGATCGATCATCACCGCGCTTGCCTCCACCACTGTCATCTGCGCGGCAGGAAACCTGCGGAGCAATTCCACGAGAAAACGCCCGTTGCCTTCGCCATAGACCAGCACCCGCTGCGGCGCTGCAAGCTCCGCCAGCAATGCCGTGCGGCAGCGCTGCAGCTGGCCGGCGGCACACAGCGCCTCCATCCAGCGGTAATGCGGGGCCAGCAGGTCAAAACTCATGCCTCAGAGAGAGCTGCGTACGCGGCGATTCGCAAGCTTCGGTGATTCCTTCCTTTCCTGCGCCCCGTTTCCGGCTTCAATCCACGCTCTCATGAAACTCACCTCCTGGAACGTCAACGGCATCCGTGCCTCCCTCAACAAAGGCCTGCGCGAGTACATGCTCGAAGGCGATGCCGATGTGATCTGCCTGCAGGAGACCAAGGCGCAGCAGGAGCAGGTGGATCTCAACTGGTTCCCTGGTTACAGCGCTGTCTGGAACAGCGCCCAGAAAAAGGGCTATTCCGGCACTCTCATCCTCAGCCGTGTCCCCTTCCATACCAACACGCTTGGTTTCGGCATTGACGAGCATGACCGCGAAGGCCGCCTCATCACCGTGGAGTTCCCGGACTTCTATGTCGTGAATGTGTACACGCCCAACTCCCAGGCCGAGCTGGCGCGGCTGAGCTACCGCCTGACCTGGGATGACGCCTACCGCGCCCATTTGAAAAACCTGGAGAAGAAGAAACCTGTGCTGGCATGCGGCGACCTGAACTGTGCGCATCAGGAGATTGATCTCGCCAACCCCAAATCCAACCGCATGAACCCCGGCTTCAGCGATGCGGAGCGCGCGAGTTTTACGAAGCATCTGGACGCAGGATTCCTCGACGTCTTCCGCCAGTTTGATCCGAGCCCCGGCCGCTACACCTGGTGGACGCAACGCACGCCGGATGCGCGCACGAAGAACATCGGGTGGCGTCTGGACTACTGGCTGGCCTCGGAGAAGCTGAAACCCGCGCTGAAGTCATGCACGATCCGTGCTGACGTGATGGGCAGTGACCATTGTCCGGTGGAGCTGGTGGTGGGGTGAATGTTCGCTCTGGCAGGACTGCTTCATCCGCGCGAACGTTTTTTCCGCAGGCCCTCCCGTACCTTCTTTGGCAGCGCATCGACCACGAGCTGATACGAATGCGTGACCAGCTCCCGCACCAGCGCCGGCGGGACGGTCCCGTCCAGCATCACCGTGTTCCAGTGTTTCTTGTTCATGTGCCAGCCGGGTTTGATGCCTTTGTATTTGTCCCGCAGCTCGATGGCGCGTTCGGGATCGCATTTGAGATTGATGCTTGCGGGGAAATCGTCGGGGGAGGTGACGGCGAACATCTTGCCGCCGACTTTGTACACGAGGGCTTCGGGTCCGAAGGGCTGCGTTTCCTCCGCACCGGGGAGGCTCAGGCATAGTTCGATGACATCCGGCAGTTCCATGGGCGCATGATAGGCGAATCGTGGGCTGCCATGCAAATGCAACGATGGCTGCCTCCCGGCTGAGGTCGAACAGACGGCGTGCCAAATGCTGTTCTAATCGTTTGATGAATGGTGCATCACGGTTCTTTCTTGGCGGCACAGCCCATGCGTGCGCCTTCCCTGTCCAGCCGAAAAAAAATGATCGTGGTTTTTGCCTCGGCACATCTGGTTTTTCTCCTGTTCGGCATGCTGCCCGTGCGCTGGCGTGACTCGATTCAAGTGTCTGCGGTGTTCAACGTTTATGAGCGCATCACACGCTGCCACCAGCTCTGGAACATGTTTGAGACCATTCCGAACATGCACCGGACGGAAGCAAGACTGATCGTACAGGAGAGGGGGCAAAAACCCAGAGAGGTGGGCATGGTGCTGCCTGGGCTGCGGCGGTTTTCCCAGCATGACCAGGTGCGGCTCAACAACTGGATGGTCAATGTCATCTTCAACCCCACCCGGGGCGTGTTTCGGGAGTCCTACATGAGGAGTGCGGCCGAGGCGCTGCTTCGCACGGGGCGCTACGGCCCCCGGACCCTGGTGAGCCTGGAGGTGATCCCCGCCTACACCCGCAGCCTGCTGGGGGTGCGCTCGCTCAAGGAGATCGCGGTGGAGCGGCCTTCCGTGCTGGGGCCGTTTGAGCTGGAAACGCTTGTTGCCAATAAAACCCAAGGGCAACCCACGCCATGAAGACGGGCACTCAGAGTCTTCAATCCCGTTTCACCGGCTTGTTTCTAAACCCGGCGGACTCCCGCATTTATGCCTGCATACGCATCGCGTTCGCGCTCGTGTCGCTGCTGAATCTGATGCAAATCTGGCCGGATCGTGAGATCTTTTTCACGGATGTCGGGATGGTGGACCAGGAAGTCGTGCGGAAGTACACGGTGGGGACTTATCTGTCTGTGTTTGACCTGTGCCATGATCTGAGCGCCGTCAGCACCTACATGCTATTCAGCGGCTGCGGCATGGTGCTGCTGCTGCTGGGCGTGTGGCCGCGGGTGGCGGCCGGCATCGTGTATGTCTGGTATGTGTCCTACGCCATGCGCGCGCCGCTGATCCTGGTGGGCTGGGATGAGGTCTTGCGCTGCACGGCTTTCCTGGTGCTGATCTCGCCCATGCCTGACTGCTGGTCCCTACGGACACGCCGAGCGCGCAAAAGGACCGCCCCAGAGCCGAATGCGCCGTGCTATGGCCTGACGCTGATGAAGGTGCAGCTGACGGCGATCTATCTGCAGGCCGTGCTGGCGAGGCTGGACAATGAATACTGGATGAGCGGGGACTTCATGAGCTTCTTCCTGCTCTCCCACAATGCCCGATGGCCCGGCCTCTGGGTGTTGGACTATGGCTTGCTGCTGAAAGGCGTCACCTATCTGGTGCTGCTCGTGGAGCTCGCGATTCCCTTCCTGCTCATGGTCCCCAGGTGGCGCTGGTTTGGCTTTGGCGCTGGAATCCTCCTGCACGCGGGCATCAGTCTCATGTCATACAACTTGATGCTGTTTTTCCTGGCGATGATGACGCTCTACCTGAGCTTTCTGAAGCCTGAGGATATGGACTGGCTGGAGCAGCGCCTGCCACGCAAAACGAGGCAGGCGCGCGTTTAAACCTGCATCGCTTACACCAGCATCAGCGCCGGGTTTTCCAGCAGCTTGCGCATTTCGGCGAGGAAGGTGGCGGCGACAGCGCCATCGACCACGCGATGGTCACCGCTGAGGCCGACCCACATGCGCTGGCCGACAACGATCTGGCCCTTGTCATTGACGACGGGTGCGGAGCGGATGCTGCCGATGGCGACGATGGCTGCCTGCGGCGGATTGATGATGGCGGCGAACTGGTCGATGCCATAAGCCCCGAGATTCGAGACGGTGATGGTGCCGCCTGCGAAGTCGTCCGGGCTGAGCTTCTTGTTCTTGGCCTTGCCGGCGAGATCTTTGACGCCCTGGCTGATCTGGAGCAGCGTTTTCTTTTCCGCCTCCTTGATGACGGGGGTGACGAGGCCGTCATCGATGGCGATGGCGACGCTGAGCCCGACGGATTTGAACTTCACGATGGCATCGCCATCCCACGCAGCATTGATCGCAGGCTGGGCCTGGGCGGCGCGGATGACCGACTTGAGGATGAAATCGTTGACGGTGTACTTGTTGCCACCGCTCTTTTCGGCAGAGGCGTTCAGGTGGGCGCGGAAGGCCATAAGCGGACCGGCATCGACCTCCATCTGCAGGTAGAAATGAGGGATCTGAGTCTTCGAGGCCAGGAGGCGCTCGGCAATGATGTTGCGCATGCTGCTGGTGGGCACGCGTTCGTCTTCAGGACCAATGACGGGGCGGATGGCGGGGGTGGCTGCCACACGACCTGCGGAAGCACCGCCGACGGGGGCGTTCTCCACATCGGCGCGGACGACACGACCGCCAGGGCCGGTGCCGACGAGGGCATTGAGATCCACGCCACGCTCTGCAGCGACTTTCTTGGCGAGAGGGGAGGCTTTGACGCGCAGGGCACCATTGGATGCGGCGGCGCGGCTCTTGTGCTGCGGGGCCATGGGCAGACGCGGGCCGGCGGAAGCAGCCTTGGTGGCGGAGGCGGCGGGCTTTTTCTCGGCAGCAGGTGCGGGTGTCGCAGAGGCCTGGGCTTTGGCGATGAGTTCGTCGAGATTGGCCGGGGCGGCTTCGTCTTCCTCAAGAATCACGGCCAGGGGAGCGCCGAGAGGCACCTTGCCGCCGGGAGTGGCGATGAACTTGTGCAGCACGCCTTCAAACGGGCTGGCGTACTCCATGGTGGCCTTGTCGGTTTCGATGTCAGCGATGGCTTTTCCGACAGTGACTTTGTCCCCTTCCTTGACGGTCCATTTGGCGAGGGTCCCCTCGGTCATGGTGTCACTGAGCTTGGGCATTTCGATGAATTTGGGCATGGCGGGAAAAGGTTAAGGGCGGGGGATTTCGAGGTCTTTGCAGATTTTGTTCACAAGGAAGTCGTTGATCTCGCGATGGCGCGGGACGGAGGAGCTTTTGCGTGTGGCGCGGTTGACGTATATCGAATGATTGCCGCCTTCACGCAAGAGTTCGCAGCCGTGATCATGCAGATGTTGAAGAAGTTCACGGAGTTTCAAGCAGCAGCCAGGAGCATGGTTTCACGATAAACCTCGTCACTGCCGATCTCCTCTTCGGCAAGTACGCGGTTGGCCTCCATGACCAGCTCGATGGCTTCACGCAGGTTGGCGCGGGTTTCATCCAGAGTCGCACCTTGGGTGTTGGCTCCAGGCAGCTCCTCGACAAAGCCGACGTAGCCTTCCGGCACCTTTTTGAAGACCTGGGTGAATTTCATGACAGTTCCAGCTTAGAAAATACCAAGCGCTTTGGCGACGACGACTTCAGCCGTGGGGAGCTGGATGGCTTCGAGGGGCGGGCTGTAGATCGCGGGGGAATCGAGGCTGCACACGCGCTGCACCGGGGCGTCCAGCTCGTCGAAGATCCGCTCCTGAATCATGTAGGCGATCTGGGCACCGATGCCGCAGTAGGGCTTGTTCTCCTCGACGTAGATGGCGCGGTGGGTTTTCGCCACGGAGGCGAGAATGGTGTCTTCATCCAGCGGGCGGATGCTGCGCAGATCGACGACTTCCGCACTGATGCCGTGCTCTTCTTCGAGGATCTTGGCGGCTTCCAGGCAGGTGATGACCGCCTTGCCATGGGCAATGAGGGAGATGTCGGTGCCCTCGCGCTTAACATCGGCAAGGCCGAGAGGAATGAAGAGCTCGCCATCGGGCAGCTCGTCATTGCCGGGGACTTCCCACTCTTCGCCGTAGAGCTTGGTGCTCTCCATGAACATGACGGGGTCATTGTCGCGGATGGCAGCCTTCATGAGGCCTTTGGCATCGTAGGCGTTGCTGGGGCAGACGCACTTCATGCCGGGGAAATTGGCCATGATGTTTTCCGGGGTGTGGGAGTGGGTGGCGCCCACGCTGGTGCCGCCATTGGCCGGACCACGGATGACGATGGGGACGTTGATCTTGCCGCCGCTCATGTAGCGCACCATCGCACCGTTGTTCACGATCTGGTCCCAGGCGACGGTGTAGAAGCTCCAGAACATCAGCTCCATCACGGGACGGACACCGAGCATGCTGGCGCCAATGCCCATGCCGATGAAGCCGGCTTCGCTGATGGGGGTGTCCACGAGGCGTTTGTCACCCCACTTGTCCCAGAGGCCCTGGGTGACTTTGTAGGCTCCGTTGTACTGGGCGACTTCCTCGCCCATGACGACGACCATGGGGTCGCGGGCGATTTCTTCATCGAGGGCTTCACGGATGGCGTCGCGGTAGGTGATTCGGCGGGGCATGGCAGGATTTGAGGGGGCAGTAAGTC
>Ga0075012_10000011_pt1 | contig 169036 bp, 142 predicted proteins | sample All_14_2_FD_71474 | JGI IMG/M metagenome (GOLD analysis project Ga0075012, IMG submission 71474) | Freshwater microbial communities in response to fracking from Pennsylvania, USA - Allegheny Zone_MetaG_DW_15 | ecosystem: Environmental > Aquatic > Deep subsurface > Groundwater > Drilled... | reverse complement strand
CTTTGGTAGGGAATCCCATATCACCACATACTAGTTACATAACTAGACTTTTGTCCACACAAAAATGATCATTCTTCATCGCTCCTCAACGCGCTTGTCTAGTCAAAGGCCAAACTCCAGTCCTTGTTCCACAGGAACAAGGCTACTTTGCTGCGCTGAGACGTCAGCCGGAGCAACCTGGCTGGCGAGCAAGTCTGACCATGTAGAAATAGGCTGGGGCTTCGTCACAAAAGCACCACGTTTAGCTTCAATCGTGTCTGCATCGCGCACGGCCGGGCCGTAATGGTACGCTCACCCTCGTCGTATTCATCCCATGCGCATTCTTCCCATCTTGTCCGTCCTTTCGCTTTGTTCCTCCGGGCTTCTTCACGCTGCCGAGCCGGTCAAAGCGAAGATCAATCTGCTTGAAGTGATCAAGTCCGGCAACGTAGACTACCACATCAATCCGAAGTCGGATTTTCATGATGATCCCAAGGATGTCTGGACCTTCGCCGCTGATGGAACCTTCCACATCAGCGGTCGTGGATACGGTTATGTCGCCACCAAGGAGAACTTCCGCGACTACCATCTCGTCATCGAGTTCAAGTGGGGCACCAAGACCTGGGGCAAGCGCGAGAAAGCGGCGCGGGACAACGGCATCCTGCTTCATGCCTACGGCCCTCACGGCACTGTCGGCGGCACGTGGATGGCTAGCATTGAGGCGCAGATCATTGAAGGCGGAGTGGGCGATATCCTCGTGCTCTCGCCCAAACTCGCCGATGGCACCCAACTGACGACCTCGCTGTCTTCCGAGTACGCCCTTGACCGCGACAAAGAGAAAATCTGGAAGAAAGGCGAGCCGCGTCAGACCGTGACCAGCGGCCGGATCAATTGGAAAAACCGTGACGTGGACTGGGCGGACAAAGTCGGCTACCGCGGCCGCGAAGAGGTGGAGTCACCCACCGGTGAATGGAACCGTTTCGAAGTCATCGCCAAAGGCGACACGCTGCAGTACTTTCTAAACGGCACCCTGGTGAACGAGGCCTTCGACTGCAAACCCAGCGAGGGCAAAATTCTCATTCAAACCGAAGGCGCGGAAATGATTGTGCGCCGCTATGAACTCCATCCCTTGGGCGAGTTTAAAGAGAAGTAGGGAACTCGACGTTCGTGGCTGTCGGTAATGGGAGAGATTCGCGGCCTTGCATCCCGCCCTATTTAGGCTTGCGCAATAGGCTGACACGACCGGACGGCGCTCGGCCCGGTAGAGAATGGTCGTGGTGGTTTTCGCCCCCGTTGCGCGCAAGCGTGCGGCGGGGCGCTTTGCAGACGCTGCTGGCGCCCGGCAAGCCGCAGCGAAGCGATGGGTTTGCTTGCCGATGCGTTGCGTCAACCCAGGGTCGCCTCGCTGAGGCTTTCTCCTCCGCTCTGCGAGCTTCGAAGGACAAACTGGCCGACCCTGGGCTATGATTCGGAAGGCCGTTGGCCTTCAAGACAGCAATGTCAGTCTATTGCGCAAGTCTCAGCATGTCTTTGCCACCCCTTCCGTCACAAAAGCACCAAGTTTGGCCTCAATCGTGTCTGCATCATCAGCAGCCGCGCCGTAATGGTCTGCTCACTCACGCCGTAATCACCTCATGCGCCTCTCCTCATTTTTGTCCATGCTCTCGGTGTTTTCCGCAGGCTTGCTGTCTGCCGCCGAACCCGTCAAAGCGAAGATCAATCTTCTCGATGTCATCAAATCCGGGAATGTTGAATACCACGTCAATCCCAAAGCCGATTTTCATGACGCCCCAAAGGACATCTGGACCTTTGACAAAGACGGCACCTTCCACATCAGCGGTCGCGGCTACGGCTATGTCGCCACCAAGGAAAACTTCCGCGACTACCATCTTGTGCTCGAATTCAAATGGGGCACCAAAACCTGGGGCAAGCGCGAGAAGGCCGCCAAGGACAACGGCATCCTCCTCCACGCCTACGGTCCGCACGGCGCTTACGCCGACACCTGGATGGCCAGCATCGAGGCGCAGATTATTGAGGGCGGCGTGGGTGACATTCTCGTGCTTTCTCCCAAGCTCGCCGATGGCACCGAACTGACGACCTCCCTTTCCTCCGAGTACGCGCTTGATCGCGACAAGGAAAAAATCTGGAAGAAGGGCGAGCCGCGCCAGACCGTGACCAAGGGCCGCATCAACTGGAAGCACCGCGATGTGGACTGGGCAGACAAGGTCGGCTTTCGCGGCCGCGAAGATGTCGAGTCACCTTCGGGCGAGTGGAACCGCCTCGAAGTCATCGCCAAAGGCGACACGCTGCAATATTTCGTCAATGGCGCGATGGTCAATGAAGCCTTCGACTGCAAACCTGCCGAAGGCAAAATCCTGCTGCAGACCGAAGGCGCGGAGATGCTGGTGCGCCGGTATGAGCTTTATCCGCTGGGAGAGTTCAAGGAGAAGTGGAGCGCCATCCAGGCCAGCGGCGGCAGCGACATCGGCGCGGTGCGCGATGGTCAGTCCAAGGCTCTCTCACCGGAAGAATCGATGCAGCGCATCCAGCTTGATGGCAATTATGAAGTGCAGCTTGTCGCCGCCGAACCTCTCGTACTCGATCCCGTGGAGTGCACCTGGGACGCGCAGGGCCGCATGTATGTGGCAGACATGCGCGACTACCCGCTCGGTCCGCCGAATCCTGGCGATCCCTGGCTTTCCCGCATTCAGCTTCTCACTGACGAAGACGGCGATGGCCGCATGGACAAGGCGGTGACCTTTGCCGACCACATGGACAACGTGCAGGGTCTCCTCCCCTACAATGGCGGCCTCATCGCCACCACGCGCTCGCAAATTCTCTTCCTCAAAGACACCGATGGCGATGGCAAGGCGGACGAGGTCAAATCCCTCATCAAAGGCTTCAATCCGAAGCATGCCCAGCTTCAGGTCAGCGCACCGCGCTGGGGTCCCGATGGCTGCATTCACTTCAACAACGGCCTGGATGCGCGTGAGATCTATCCTGCCGACAAACCCGCCGATGTCGTGAACATCCCCGGCAGCAATTTCAAGTGGGACCCGAAGACGGACAAGATCACCCCCACCGGAGGCAAAGGGCAGTACGGCGGCGCGTTCGACGATTACGGCCACCACTTCTACTGCTCGAACCGCAATCCGCTGATGTTCACGGTCATGCCTTATGAGGCCATGCTGCGCAATCCCCACGCCGGCATCACGCAGAACTATGAAGACATCGCTCCCTTTGGCGCGGACACCCGCGTCTTCCCTCTGCAGATCACCCACACCACCGCAGACGCCCACGCCGGCACCAACACCGCCTGTTCCGGCCTGGGCGTCTATCGTGGCCAGCTCATGCCCGAGCTGAAGAACAACGTCTTCGTTCCCGATCCCACCGGGCAGCTTGTCACCCGCTACAAGGTCGAGCCCAATGGAGCTTCGCTCAAGGCCACCCGCGTTGGCGATCGCACCGAATTCTTCCGCAGCAGCGACGAATGGTCTCGCCCCGTGAATTTCACCACCGGTCCGGATGGTGCCATCTACATCTGCGACATCTACCGCCGCTGGATTGACCACGCCCGCTTTTTCCCTGAAGAGTTCGTGAAGACACATGACATGCGTCAGGGAGAGAATGAAGGGCGCATCTGGCGCATCGTGCCAAAGGGCACGAAAAAGCTGGTGGCCAAGGTTCCTGGCAAATACCACGCCATTCCCGAAGTCGGCTGGGGCGATGTGCCACCTGAGCATGCCGAGCGAGTGGCCTTTCTCAAAGCCCAGAGCATCAGCGATGCGAAGGAGCTGAGCGCTCTCATCGCAAAATATCCCGAAGACCCATGGATGGCCAAAATGGTCGCCTCCTCCGCCAGCAAGCAGATGGGCCGCATCCTGAGCTCTCTGGGCGATGACTTCTTCAAAACCTTCTCCGAGACGCGCAGCACCACCATCCGCACTTTTGCTCTGGGTGCCATTGCTGATGCCGAGACAGAGGACGTGAGCGCTCTGCTCTCCCTCCTGCAAAAAGAGCCCGGCAAACTTCTTTGGTGGAAGCCTGCCCTGCTGCAAGGGCTCGCCAAGCTGCCCAAAGGCCACGAAGACGCCGCCAAGGAAATCGCGATGCTGCAGTCCGAGATCGATGAAATCATCGCCGATCCGAAATCTCCGCTCGATCAGCGCCTTGCCGTCATGCCTCTGCTCGGGCAGCGCAAATGGGATGCTGTGCAGCCCGTGGTGAAAACGCTCCTCACCACCAGCCAGCCACCGGAGCTTGCTCTGGCCGCGCTGGCTTTGTTGAGGAAATACCCTGCCACCACCACTGCGCCGCTCATCTATGAGCTTCTGCCCAAGGCGGGCCCGGCCTTGAAACGGGATCTCGTTCCCGTCCTCACCGCCAACGCCACCACCGCGCTCGATTTGTTCAAGCGCATGGAGAAAGGCGAGTTCCCCACGGCGTGGGTCGATGTGGAAACCCGCTGGCGCTACCAGCGCGGCACCGGCGAGATGCCCACACTCGCCAAGAAACTTTTCGGCGAAGCCAGCAGCGACCGCGCGAAAGTGGTGCAGGACTACATGGTTTCCACGACGATGAAAGGGAACGCCAAAAGAGGGCAACAGGTGTTCTCCACCATTTGCATCACCTGCCACAAGCATGGTGAACTGGGCGTCGATGTCGGCCCGCCGCTCTCTGATGTGAAAGTGAAGCCACCGGAAGGCCTGCTCTCAGACATTCTGGACCCCAACCGCATGTTTGAAGCGCGCTGGAGCGCCTACACGGTCGAAACCAAAGATGGCCGCACGCTCTCCGGTCTCATTCAAAGCGAAACGGGTGACGGTATCGTTCTCGCCATGATGGGCGGTGCCAAAGAAACCATCGCCCGCAGCGCGATCAAAGAAATGAAATCGCTGGATCACACGCTGATGCCGGTGGGACTGGAAGCTGCCATCAGCAAGGAGCAGATGGCCGATCTCCTGGCGTTTCTCCTTGGCAAGTAGATAGCGAGGGGAGAGTTCTATTGTGCCGTAGAAGGCTGGGAAGACGGCGGACCTTTTTGGGTTGCCTGCGGGTGCTGCAGACCCGAAAAGTGGGACGCGCGCAACGCGTCCCTACCAGCCTGGGGCAGCGGGGCGGAAATTGGTTTCGTGGGACGCTGTGCGCTGGGAGAGGATCACCGTGTTTTAGACACGCAGGGTGGTTAGCAGACGTGTAGCGCGGGCGGCGTGCTGCGGAATAAATTCCGCGCTCCGAGGAGGCGGCGTGCGCCGCCTTTGAGCAGAACATTAAACAGCCGCAGTCCGGGGGGGACTGCGGCTGCGTGATTTGAGGGAGGTATTTTACGAGACGCTACCTGACTGCGATCTCATGCGGAGAGCTTTTCCATGAGCTTCTGGGTGCGCTCGATGATGCGCTGGGGCTCGTCGAGGAGGCCGGCGGAGAGGAGGGCGTTGTCCAGAATCTGCTCAGTGATGAGTCCAGCGGTTTCGGGATCTTTCTCGCGGAGGCTGGAGAGGTTGCGGACGAGCTGGTGGCGCGGGTTGATTTCGAAGATGACCTTCGAGCCGGGCATGTCGCCGTCCTTGCCCATGGCCTTCATCATCTGGCGGATCTGCGGGCTCATCTCGCCTTCAGGGGTGAGCACGAGAGCGGGGCTGCCGACGAGGCGCTTGCCGGTGCGGACGGTTTCAACCTGGGTGGCGAGACGATCTTTGATCCAGTCGCAGAGGGAGGTGGCGTCTGCTTCGGGGAGGGCCTCGCCGTCTGCGGTGGACTCACCGAGATCAATGTCGGGGGCGTTTACGGACTTGAGGTCCTTGTCTTCGAACTTGCTGAGGCTGGAGATGACGTATTCGTCGATGTGCTCAAACATGTAGAGCACTTCAAAGCCCCTGGCCTTGAAGGCGGCGACGTAGGGGCCGCTTTCGATGGTGCTGCGGGAGGTGGAAACCTGGTAGTAGATCTCCTTCTGGTCTTCCTTCATGCGCTTCACGTACTCGGTGAGGCTGACGGTCTCGCCGGGCTCGGTCATGCTGGACTCAAAGCGCAGCAACTTGGCGATGGCGTCGCGATTGGTGTGATCGGTGGCGATGCCTTCTTTGAAGAAGCGGCTGAAGTTCGCATAGAACTCATTGTACTTCTTCGGATCTTCGACGGCTTCCTTGTCGAGGTGCTTGAGGAGGCGCTTGGCGACGACATCGCCGAGCTTGCGCACGAGGGCGCTGTCCTGCATGGACTCGCGGGAGATGTTCAGAGGGAGGTCTTCACTGTCGATGACACCGCGAACGAAGCGCATCCACTCGGGGAGGAGCTTCTTCGGCTTTGGATCGATGAGGACCTTCTTGCAGTAGAGGCCGACATTGGGCTCCATCTGGCCCATGCCGTAGGCTTCCATGTTCTGCGTGGGAGTGAAGAGCAGCGCATTGATGGCGATGGGAGACTCAGCCTGGAAGTGGAGGCGGTAGCTGGGATCATCAAAGGCGTGGGCGGCGAAGCGATAGAACTCGGTGTACTGCTCGTCGGTGATGCTGTCCTTGGACTTGAGCCAGAGAGCCTCGACGGTGTTCACGCGCTCGGTGTCGAGGATGACCGGGAAGGTGACGAAATTGGAGTATTTCTCCAAGATCTGCTTCACGCGGTACTTTTTGGAGAACTCGGCGGCGTCCTCCTTGAGGTGCAGGATGATTTTGCAGCCGCGGGCCTCTTCGGTGGATTCGTCGATGGTGTAGCTGGTGCTGCCGTCGCTGGTCCAGACGAGGTGCTCGCCGTCGTTGCGCCAGGAATGGGTGTGGACTTCCACTTTGTCTGCCACCATGAAGGCGGAGTAGAAGCCGACGCCGAACTGGCCGATGAGGGAGGCGTCGTTTTGCTTGCCGGCATTTTTGAGTGCGGCGGCGAATGCCTTGGAACCGGAGTGGGCGATGGTGCCGAGGTTTTCGACGAGCTCTGCGCGGGTCATGCCGATGCCGTGATCGGCGATGGTGAGGGTGCGGGCGGCTTCATCGGTGGTGATGGAGATCTCCAGCGCGGCGGAGGCGTCGAAGACGTCTTTTTCCGTGAGCTGGGTGAGGCGCATCTTTTCCATCGCGTCGGAGGCGTTGGACACGAGCTCGCGGATAAAAATCTCGCGGTCGGTGTAGAGGCTGTGAATGACGATATCGAGGACTTGTTTGACTTCGGCCTGGAATTCGTGGGTCTGGCTCATGGTTGTGTGGTTTTTCGTGGGTTTGGGGGCGGAGAGAGTAGCGGGTGGGGATCGGAGGTCAAGTGTGCGGGTCGAGGGGCCCATGGGGGATGTCCAAGGTTTGAGGGCGGGGTCTTGACTTTGTGGGCCCCTACCCCACACTCGCGGACATCATCATGGGACTCTTCGATTCACTCGCCAAAAACGCGCTGGGCAGCATGCTCGGCGGCTCTGCCAAAATGGACCCCGCAGCGATGCTCTCGGGTCTGCTCAATGAGGCAGGAGGGCTGAACGGCATGAGCGCCCAGTTTGAGAAGGCGGGCATGGGTGAGATTTTTGCATCCTGGGTGGGAACGGGAACGAACCTTCCGATCAACACGGATCAGATTCAGGCTGCCGTGGGGACGGAGAACCTGCAGGCACTCGGAGGCAAGGTGGGCATGCATGTGCATACAGTGCTGCCGCTGCTGGCGCAGTTTCTGCCGCAGATCATCGACAAGCTGACGCCGCAGGGGCACATCCACGAGAACAATCCCAGCGGCAGCCAGATTCAGAGCGTGCTGACGAGTGTGATCAGCAGCGGACTGGGCGGGTTGTTTGGCGGCGGGCGCTGATGGCTGCGCCAGGGCGCGAATCCCACACGTAATATCGGCCATGCTCCGCCTTGCCCTTAAAATGCTGTTTGGTGACACGGCGAAGTATTTGATGCTGGTCGCGGGGCTTACTGTGGCGACGTTTTTAATGGCGCAGCAGACCGCGGTGTTTTGCGGGCTGATGAGCTGGACGAAATCGACGCTGAAGAACGTGCCGGCGCCGATCTGGGTGGTGGAGGAAAAGGTGGAGCAGGTGAATGAGACGAATCCGCTGCTGGACACGGATGTGGCGCGGGTGCGCAGTGTGAAGAGTGTGTCGTGGGCCGCACCGATTTACTCGGGCATCCAGCGCGTGAGGCTGGAGAACGGGAACTTCAAAATGATCCAGCTCATCGGCATCGACGCCAACACGCTGGCGGGAGCGCCGGCCAAGATGCTGGAAGGAAACCTGATGAAACTGCGGCTGCCGCATTCCGTGATCATTGATGATCTGGGCGTGACGCGCCTGGCGCGAAAGCGTGGTGACAAGGTGAAGGTGGGAGATGTGTTTGAACTCAATGACCAGGAGGCGCGGGTGGTGGGCATCGCGGATGCTGCGACGTCCTTCACCGGCGGGCCGTATGTCTGGACGACGTATGAGCGGGCGCTGCAGTATGTGCCGGCGCAGCGCAAGATGCTGCAGGCGGTGATCTGCGCCCCGCGCGAGGGTGTGAGCCTGGACCAGGCGGTGGCGGACATCCAACGCGAGACGGGGCTGAAGGCTTTTGTGAACCGGGAGGCGAGCTTTGGCGAATTCTGGGAGCAGCGAGGCGGTGGCAAGACGGACAACTTCAATGTCTCGACCGTGTGGTGGTATGTGAAGAACACCGGCATTCCGATCTCCTTTGGCACGACAGTCATCATCGGCCTGCTGGTGGGGATGGCGGTGAGCTGCCAGACGTTTTACTCGTTTGTGCTGGAAAACATGCGGCACCTTGGCGCGCTGAAAGCGATGGGCGCGTCCAACGGGACGCTGTGCCTGATGCTGATCACGCAGGCGTTTACGGTGGGCATCATCGGGTACGGGATCGGCCTGTTTTTCACCTCAGGTTTCGCGATGGCCGCAATGAAAAACGAGCAGCCGCCATTTTACATGCCGGAGTTTGTGCCGTTTGCGGTGCTGGGAGTGGTGCTGGGCATCTGCACGCTGGCGGCGCTGATGGGCATCTGGCGGGTGAGCAAGCTGGAGCCGGCGATGGTGTTCCGGAGCTGAGTGAGCGTACGGCTGCAGCTGGGAGGAGGAAGAGTCCTCGCAGTCGGGCGGTTTGGCGGAGGAGACTGAGGAGGTGTTAAGACTTTGGACGCCAAACACGGCCGACCTACGACCAGAGAGGCTCTGGCATGCGGCTTTTTAGCGGAAAGCGGGGCGTGCTGCCGCGGATCCGTTTTGCTTACGCGTGTGGCGAGAGTGTTGAAGGTGGCGCTGATCGACAGACAAGAGTGTCTGTCGTACTCCAAGCTATTCCAACTGGAGCTTGGCGAGGGAGCCGTAGAGGCTGCCGGGTTTGGCGACGAGTTCGTCGTGGGTGCCGCGCTCGAGGATGGCACCGCTGGACATGACGAGGATCTGATCACAACGGCGCACGGTGCTGAGGCGGTGGGCGATGATGATGCTGGTGCGGTTTTCCATGAGCTTGTCGAGCGCGTCCTGCACGAGTCGTTCGCTTTCGGCATCGAGGCTGCTGGTGGCTTCATCGAGAATGAGGATGGCCGGGTCCGCGAGGATGGCGCGGGCGATGGCGATGCGCTGGCGCTGGCCGCCGGAGAGCTGGGTGCCGCGATCTCCAACGAGCGTTTGATAGCCCTCGGTGAGGCCGACAATGAAATCGTGAGCATTGGCTTTTTTCGCGGCGCTGATGATCTCCTCCTCGGTGGCCTCGGGTTTGCCGTAGGCGATGTTTTCTTTGATGCTGCCGCCAAAGAGGAGCACCTCCTGCGGAACGAGGGCGAGATTGCGGCGAAGCGTGGTAAGCGACATTTCGCGAATGGGCTGGCCGTCGATGCGGATTTCTCCGCTGGTCGGATCGTAGAAGCGGAACAGCAGCGAGACGCTGGTGGATTTGCCGGAGCCGCTGGGACCAACGAGGGCGATGCGCTGGCCAGCCTTGGCCTGGAGATTGAATTCACGCAGCACTACGGCATCAGGACGCGTGGGATAGGCAAAGCTGACATCGCGCATTTCGATTTCGCCTTTGAAGCGTGTCTTGGGAGCGCCGGAGCTATCATCCTCCTCGACGGGGTCCTGCAGAATTTCCCGCACGCGCTCGGTGGCGCCGAGTGAACGCTGAAGCTGGGTGATGAGCTCAGGAAGCTGCATGAACGAGCCAGCGATCACACCGCTGAGACCGGCGAACTGGGTGAGTTTCTGAGTGCTGATGGTCCCTTCATCCAGCATGCGCATGGCATACCAGGTGACGAGAATCACGGCCACGCTGAAGGCGAAAATAATGAAGGCAATGAAGGAGGCGCGCGGCACTGCTGCACGCAGCACGGTGCGCAGGTATTCACTTAGATTCTTGTCATAGCGCGCCAGCTCGTAGGCCTCATTGCGGAAGGCTTTCACGCTCACGATGCTCTGCAGACTCTCATCCACCACCACCTGCGTGGCGGCCAGATTGTCCTGCGCACGCTTGGTCAGCTTGCGAATGCGGGCTCCAAAAATGGCGATCATCACGATCACCACTGGAATCGTGCCGACCATGAACAGTGACAGCTTCACCGACATTTTCAGGATCAGACCCAGGCACAGAGTCAGCATGACCGAGTGGCGGATCAGCATCGGGATGGTGACCACCAGCGTCTCGCGCATGGCTTCCACGTCATTTGCCAGGCGCGAGGCCAGCTCGCCCACACGGCGCTGGTTCAGCGTGGCCATGGGCAGGCGGATGATGCGGCTGAAGGTGTCCCGCCGCAGGGCGGCAAGCGCACGCTCAGAAGCCTTGGCAAAGAGCATGATGCGGAAGAAGGCCACGATCGCCTGCGCGGAAACGATGCCGATCAAAAACCACACGCTGCGATTGAGCTCCGCCATCCACACGGGACCACGAGCGCCGCCGATGCCCTTCCCGGCCACGGCAGTCAGCTCATTGAAAAAGAGAATTGTGATGCCTCCGGTGATCGCCAGCGCGATGAGCGCCGGAATAAACACATTGGAATGGGGACGGAGATAGGTCAGGAAAAAGCTGGCGTCTTTCCACGCTGCACGATCCCACAATTTTTTACTCGCTCGTTCTTCAGCCATGTTTGTTTTCTTCTACTCCACGCGCACGGTCCAGCGCTGCGTCGGTTTGTCGGTCAGTTCCAGGACACTCAGGCCCTCTGCATCATCTCCCTGCCGCGTGCTGCGGGTGAGAAAATAGTCACGGCCGCCACCGTTAAACCGGACGTTCAGGCCGAGCTGGCTGTTGCCGTTTCCCAAGGCCCATTCGTGGCGATAAAGGTAGCTTTTGGGGAGGGTGATGGTGAGCCTGCGACCACCGCCGGCGGAACTGGTGAGAGCCGCCTGGATTTCTTTCGGCTCGAACACCGCCGCGTAGCCGCTGCCAAAGGCCCAAGGCGCAATGGGATCGACTGTCGCATCTCCATCGGCGGCTTTGCCAGTGATGCGCAGCGCCGCTGTGGCACCAGGGGTCTGTCGTTCGCCATAGCTGCGGGCGTCGAGGTTCAGCAGCAGTTCAAATGCCTTGCCGGAAGCGTCATCCGCGAGACTGACACCGGTCAGATCGATGGTGAAAAAGAGCTTCATGCTGTCAGCATCCGCCCGCAGGGTCACGGCACTCTCCTGGCTGTCTGCCGCGGTGAGAGGCACCGTTTCTTTGAGGCCCATGTTGCGGGTGATTTCGATGTCGCGGTCAAAAATCTGTCTTACGCCACCGGAACTCAGTGCGAGTTTCAAGGGCAGCACACGCCGCTGCGGGGCTTTGGTGTCCGCCGGAAGTGGCAGCGTGAGTTTAAGAAGCTCCGAGCCGCCGGACTCAAGGGCAACCTTGCCACGCTGCGGCTTGCCAGCCCAGTCTGCCTCCCACTCGGCGGAAAGGCTGGCGCCTGAGCTGTTTTCGATTTCGAGTTCGGGGGAAAACTCGGTTTCCTGGTTGAACGCCGTGCGTGCGTTCCAGGCGACGCTGAACGGACGCAGGGGCACGACGATGTCCTCAATGCGAGACTCCTTGCCCGCGATCACGAGCACCGGCAGGCGCATTTCTCCATCAGTGAAAGGCAGGTGGCGGGTGTCTGTGATGGCGTAGTGCACCTGAAACGTCCGCTTCTCGCCGGCGGCGAGCTGGATTTGCGGATTGGCTTCCTTGGGTTTTAAACCGGGGGGCACCAGCGGGAGCAACGTCACAGCCAGGGCTTCGCGCCGGGTGTTGGCCAGTTCAAACTCCAAGTTCAGCTTCCCCTGGCCTGCCAGCGTCGCCTTGGCGGACTGGATCTTCCAGGGGACAGCGGGGGCGCCCTGCATCACGTCTTGATACAAGATGCGTCCCATTTCCGCATGCATGCCGGTGGTGGGCGTCATCACCCCCTCGGAGGGGAGGAGGTTGAGGAGGCTTTTGTACCCCTGCATGAGCGCCGGAAAGATTTGAACGGGCCCCTTCGCGCCGGGAGGCGCTTCGAGGAGCCGCGACAGATCGCCCAAGTCTGAGAAAATCACCTCTGCTTTGGCACTGGCCTCACGCAGAACGCTGGAGGGACCCCGGGTGAGAGCCAGACTGGACTCCTCCGGGTCTGCTGCCTGAGGAATCGGTCCGGCGACGATGAGTTCGAGACGTTTGCCACGTGCCGTGTCCAGCAGGCTGCGAAACGCCGTGGCCACATCCGCAGCAGCCACACCGGCAAGGCCGTCTTCCAGTCCCTGAGCGACGAGCACCAGATCCGGCTGCCCTTGAAAGCCAACCGTGGCCAGAGCCGAGGCGGCCGAGAGGATGCTGGAGGTGCGCACCGGCTGGATCAAAATTTCCGGCCCCATGACCTTGGATTCCTTGTCACGCAATCTGGCGTCCGGGCGGATAACGCGCACGCCTCCGGTGTAGTAGAACTGCGCGGCGAGCTTTTTGGCAAACACGCCGGCAAAGCTTTTCAGCACAGGATCCACGCCGCCTTCGGTTGTGGCGCCATCCAGGATCGAATCTGCCAGCACGACAATCTCAACACGTTCGCGGCGTGTGAGCTTCAGCAGGGTCTGCGGGAGAAACTTCCGCCAGCGATCCCGCTGTACGGGGGAGAGATCAAAGTAGGTTTGTGGTTGAACCACAGGCGAAGGGAGCTTTGCCTCAACGGCACGCGCCTCAGCCTGCAGGGCCTGCAAATCCGGCACTGTTTCAGCAACAGGCGCGGGAGCCGGTGGCGCAGGAGCCGCCGGAGTCGGAGCCTGCGCCCGGAGAGCAGTCACGCCCAGCAGCGCCAGAGCGCCGAGGTGGAGGAATGTCTTGCGGTTGGAAAACATGCGGACGCTATCTCAGCGAGACCGGCGGCGCCTGCAACCGGGGCTTTTTCCGAGTCCGCCTATTTTCCGATGCCGTGGAGCGAGTTCATGAACGCGTCAAACTTCGCGGTCTGCTCCTTGGGCATGGTGGCCGGCTCCATCATGACGACAGTCCCGAGGATGGAGCGTTTTTCACCGCCCTTGAAGAGGATCATGATCATCATGGCCTGATGGCCTTCGTACACGCCGATGTATCCCGTGGTGTAGCCGGTGAGGCCATCGGAGATCTGTTCTTTTGCGGGCTCGATTTCCTTGGGGTCCTTGAGTTCTTTGATCATCTCTGGCACCAGTTCTTTGAAGGCGTCCAAGCTGGCTCCCAGAGGCAGCTCGACGAAATTGACCGAGATACGTTCGTCCTCATCGTCTGAACTGATGGAAATGCTGCCGTCTGCCGAATCCACCTCGCTGGTCCACTTGGCCGGGAGTTCGAATTTCATGACAGGATTCTTAGCCGGATAAGTCTTCTCATCGGCAGCGCCTGCCGGAAGAAGTGAGAGGGTGAGGAGTCCGGCGAGGAGGCAGAGGGAGCGTTTCATGGGGTGGGTGGAGGAGGGGGAGACGCCAGATGCGGCGGTCTATTTTTTACAATCGAGAGATGGAAATCTGAAAGCAAGCTCTTCTACCGGATTGGATCATGAAATCGGTGACCAGATCGTTCAAGCGACCGCCCTGGAGCCATCTTGATCCCAAACCTCGTCCATGACATGGATGATCCCGCATGTTCCTTCTCGCCCCCTTTATCCTCAACGCCTGCCTTCTTTGGTTCCTCCTTGCGATGTTCAATGAGGATTCCAATTACGAAACTCAGCAGCAGTCGGCCATCACGATCACCTTGGTGGTTACCTTCGTGGGGTTGCTCATCAGACTGGCCGTTAAATACTGCCTGCCCCCGGATTATGGATTCGTCGCAGGGCTTGGCAGCGTGCTTGTGCTTTACATCGCCGTGGAAAAGATTTGCGGTTACTCCAGCCGAACGACGATGAAAATCGTGGTTTCATTCTTTGGTGTACAATTAATCTGGGGCATGATTGCCGCGTCTTTGTTTTAATTTTCCCGCCATGTCCACCCTCGCCCCAGCCGCCGTTTTGTATGAAGCGAAGCAACCCCTGCGAATCGAGGAGGTGAGGGTTCTGCCGCCACAAGCTGGCGAAGTGACGGTGCGGATGAAGGCCGCTGGCGTGTGCCACAGCGACCTGCACGTGATGAAGGGCGACCTCTCCATGCCCATGCCGATCATTCTGGGGCATGAGGGCAGCGGGGTGATCGAGGCGGTGGGTGAAGGTGTCACCTCCGTGGAGGTCGGAGATCATGTGATTCTGGTGTGGCGTGGCTCCTGCGGGAAATGCGAGTACTGCAGCAGCGGACGCCCGGCGCTGTGCGACATGGGGACGGCGATGCGCTTCACCGGGCTGATGCCGGATGGGACGACGCGGTTTCAGAATTCCGCCGGCGAGAGCATCCGGCACTATGCGGGGGTGTCGGCCTTCTCCTCACTGGCGACGATGCCGCAGGCCTCGGTGGTGAAGATTCCCAAGGAGTTCTCGTTTGAAAAGGCGGCGCTGATTGGCTGCGGAGTGATCACCGGCGTGGGTGCGGTGGAAAAGGCTGCGCGCGTGCAGCCGAACAGCACGGTGGCCGTGATCGGCTGCGGCGGCATCGGTTTGAACATCGTGCAGGGGGCGCGGATGGCGGGGGCGCGGCAGATCATCGCGGTGGACAAATTCAGCCGCAAGGAGGGGGATGCGCGCCTGTTTGGAGCGACCGATTATGTGGATGTGAATGCAGGCGATCCGGTGCAGGCGATCAAGGACCTCACGGAGGGCAAGGGCGTGGACTATGCGTTTGAGGCCTACGGCTCTGGCAAGACGGCGGAGCAGGCGTTTGATGCGACGAAGAAGGGCGGCATGTGCGTGATGGTGGGCATCACCAGCGCGGCGGATCGTGCTGCTATCAATGTGAACCAGCTTGTGTATGCGGAGAAGACGCTGAGGGGGAGCCTGTATGGGAGCACGCAGCCGCGCAGGGATTTGCTGCTGCTGATCGGCATGCATCAGTCCGGGCGGTTGATGCTGGATGAGCTGGTGACGAAGCGGTATCCGCTGGAAGGGATCAATGAGGCGTATGATGCGCTGCAGCGGGGTGAGGTGGCGCGGAGTTTGATTGTGTTTGAGTGAGGTGGGCTGGCGCTGCGAACCCGCCTATCATGAAGGGGGCTGGGATCCGGAACCGCACTCGGAGAGTGCGGACCACGCCGCGCTGGAGCGATCATGCACTGGGATTGTTTGGTCACTCCTTTCGGGCCCCCCATTCAAAGAACAGCCTCTCCTGGTCACACGCTTCAGCGCATTCTGCGTGATTCTTTGCAGTCGGGCATGGGGGCTGAGAAGTGGCTCCAGATAACACCCTAGCGCCGCCTCAATGCGCGGGTGCAGTCAGTTTCCCGAATAGGTACAAGACGACGCTGGCGTACCAGAACGCTGGCGCGCAGATGGCGCTGCCGATGAGCGCACGCCACCACCAGCGCAGGCCGAGGTCCTGAATGAAACAGCACAGGACCGGGATCAGAACAGCGGCCAGGCATAGCAAGCCATAACGCTGCTCCCCCAGTTTCCAGATGTTCTCGGCACGAAGGTATCGGGCATCGATATTGGCCAGTACAAGCTGATGCTGTTGGAGGAATAGAAATTTCAATCGAACGGCATGATGGAAGCCCAGGGTCGCCACAGGCACGAATGACCATGCGGCCATTTCAAGAGCTCGCACGCTGGCAAGTTTCCACTTCATGCCAGTGCCCGCTTCAGCGCATTCTTCGTGATGCGCTGCACTCGCTCATCAGGCCCATGGGGGCGGGAGAAGTGGCTCCAGGGGATCATGTGGCCGGGGGGATCGCTGAGGCCCTGGGACCAGAAGATGGTGGTGGCGTTGAAGACGATGTTTTTCTTCGGGCCTTCGTAAACGGTGGCGGCGTATTTGCCGAGACGGACACCGCTGGCCCAGACGTTGCCTTCGGCGACGACTTCGAGGCCGGGGCGGGCGATGTCGGGGTCACCGTGGAATTCCCAGCCGACGAGGCCGGGGATGCTGTCGCCCTGCTTCATTCCGGTTCCGGCGAAGAGCCAGTGATCGGGCTTGGCGCAGGTCCAGTCGCCGCCGCCATTGAAGGGGACGGTGGTGCGTGCGCCGATGATGTCGCGCTCGTCAGGGCCGGGATTTTCGAAGGGGCCGAGGACTTTGGAGTAGGCTTCTTTTTCCTCTTCGCGGAATTCGCCGAAGCAGGTTTCGCGGGTGAGGCGGCGGTTGGCAGCGCCTTTGGCATTTGGGGTGAAGGGCGTGACCATGTACACGTCGTTGGCGGAGAGCCAGAGGACGCTGAGTCCGTCTGCGATGGCCTGTTTGACGTTGTTGTATTGGCGCAGGTCCCAGTACTCATCGTGCCCGACGCTGATCATGGTTTTGACGCGGGCGAGGTTGGCGAGGTTGAGGTTGTCGACGTTCGAGCAGTAGGTGACGTCGTAGCCCTCCTTTTCGAGCCAGTAGCAGAGCGGGTATTCCCAGAGCAGAAACTCGCCACTGCCCATGCTCTGCGGATTGTCGAAGATCTGCACGTACTTGCCGTAGGGGCGGTCAAAGCTGACACTGACGCCGGGTGCGTGGGCGGCGCGTGGATCGGTGTAGAGGGATTCGTTGACGGGCCAGCGGTTGTAGGCCTGCCAGGTGTTGTCGCTGCATTGGAAGAGGATGTCGGCGGGACGGTCGTCGGTGACGATAAAGATGATGTAGCTCTGCCAGTAGGGTTTGTCGGCAGCTTCCGGGACAGTGGAAAGTCTCCCGAGATAGACGCCGCTAGGCCAGTCGGCGGGAATGGTGAGGGTGGTGGAGGCCTCCCACTGGCATTCGCGGAGGCGTTTGTCGGCCATTTCGGGCACGGGCTGCACCTTGCCTTCGAAAGGGCCGAGTGTGGTCATCAGGCGCGAGCCTGCGCCGTCGTAGTAGCCCATGCGGAAGAGGTCGATGGTGAATTTTGCCGCCGGCTTGGTGCTGACAAAGATGTCGAGCTTTTCGCCGGCCTTGACCGATTGGCGCGAGCAGTAGCCTTCGATGAGCGAGGTGCGGTAGGATTTGGCGGAATCCGGCCGCATGCGGGTGAGCTGGAAACTCGCGCCGGGCTTGGCGTTTTCGGTTTTAATGAGGTCGGGCTGACGTTTCGCAGCAGGGGCGGAAAATACTTTGCTTGCGCCCGTCATGGCTGCAACGGCGCTGGTGGTCTTGATGAAGTCTCGGCGATCCATGAGAGCAATACGAGAGCGTAAGAGCGGGTATAGCAGGCGAAGGCAATTACTTCGCATTCGCAAGATCCCCTTCCTGAGCGCGTAGGTTGTGACTCGTGCGCTCTTCCGTTCCAGAGATTCGCCTTTCGCGACGCAGCCTGCTTCATGCCGGTGGCATGGGCATGCTTGGACTGGGCTTGAACCATCTCGCGGCGCTGGGAGCTTCGACCAACAAGAGCAGCATCGGGCTGGGCAAGGCCAAGTCGGTGATCATGATTTTCAATGGCGGAGCGCCGAGCCATATTGACCTGTGGGATCCCAAGCCGGACGGCCCCTCGGAAATTCGTGGCGAATTTAAAACGATCCGCACCAACGTGCCGGGCATTCATGTGACGGAGCTGCTGCCGCAGATGGCGAAGCGCATGGACAAGCTGGCGGTGATCCGCTCCGTGCATCACGGGCACAGCAGCCACAATGGCGGCATGCACTGGGCCACCACCGGGCGGCCGTATCGGGTGGACAGCACGCTGATCACCCCGAGTCCGACGGATCTGCCCGGCGTGGGCACGCTGGTCGGCTGGCTGGCACAGCGGGATGGCTTCAGCAAGGGGGTGCCACCGTATGTGATCACGCCGTTTCCGCACTGCGACAGCAAGGTGTATCTGACGCCCGGCCAGTTTGGAGGATGCCTGGGTACGCGCTTTGATCCCTATGTGCTGGATGATGACCCGAACGCCGCCACGTTTCGCGTGAGGAACATGGGCCTGGATGCCAGCCTCACCCCGGCACGTCTTCAGGAACGCCTGACGCTGCTGCACCAGATGAGCACCGCCGCACGCCCCATCTCATCCGCGCAGACGGCCCAGATGGACATCTTCAATGAACAGGCCACGACCATGCTGCAGTCTGGCAAGGCTGCGAACGCCTTCGATCTGACCAAGGAATCCGACAAGACGCGCGAACGCTATGGGAGGCATAGCTGGGGGCAGTCCCACCTGCTGGCGCGGCGTCTGGTGGAATCTGGCACCCGGTTTGTGACGACGGTGAATGGCCCCTCCATCACCTGGGACACCCATAAGGACAACTTCAACGGGCTCAAGAACCGCCTGGTACCGCCGATGGAGCAGGCCTACTCCGCTCTGCTGGATGATCTGGAAGAACGCGGCCTGCTGGAAAGCACGCTGGTGGTCTGGATGGGGGAATTTGGCCGCACGCCCAAGATCAACACTGATGCCGGGCGCGACCACTGGCCGGGCTGCTACAGCGTCGTGCTCGCCGGAGGCGGTGTGCGCGGCGGTCAGGTGATCGGGAGTTCGGATGCCAGCGGGGCCTACCCCAATGACCGACCTGTGACGCCAGCGGACATTCATGCCAGCATCTACTCGGCGCTGGGATATGATTACCGCGAGATCAGCTACACATCCGCGGATGGACGGCCCGTGGCATTGACGGAAGGCTCGACGATCAGCGAGCTGTTTTGATTTCCTGCGGCATCGGCTATGATGTGCCGTGCCGACGAAAAAGAAGAAGCCTGCCGCCAAAGCCAAGCCCGCCAAAAAGAAGTGGCACCTGTATGTGCTGCTTTGCAAAGACGGGACGTATTACTGCGGCATCACGAATGATCTGGAGCGGCGGATCTCCCAGCACAATGCGGGGAAAGGGGCGAGATACACACGTGGACGGGGCCCGCTGAGCCTGCTGCGCTCGTGGCCGCAGAAGAGCAAATCGGCGGCCTTAAGAGCTGAATTTTCTTTCAAAAAACTTAGCAGGTGCGCCAAAGAGACGTATCTGGCGTCATGATGCCGAATTACGCAGTAGAAATGTGACATTTGCGAAGGGTTTCTGAGACAGAACGTCATTCCTGTGGTAGAGGGATAGATGGTCACCACAAAAGCAGTCACGAAAAAAGCGCCTTTCTCCCGCCGGGTAGTTGATCACGTCACCGATGAACTGGTGAACGTACTTTCCTCCGGAGAGACTTTTGAGTTCAAAGCTCTCTTTGCGAAGGTGTTTGAAGGGTTGAAGCTGAAGAACGCCGTGAGCGGTGGTGAAGAGATGCTGCGCCTGCGCTCGTATGAGAAGATCCTGAAACTGACCAACTGCGGTCTGGTGAAGAAGGTGGGCAAGACCTACCGCGCCTTGGAAGGCATCGAAAGCGCCTCCAGCGCCCACCGTCTGGCCCGTCTGGACTCCGCGATCCTTGCGGCCGCCCAAGCCAAGGCCTGAGATATTCCTCCTGTTTAACGAAACGGCACGCTGCGTCCTCTGAGATGCACGTGCCGTTTTCTTTTGTCTGTCCCGCCTGCGGCGGGAGTGGTTGCCTCACAAGGATTCGAACCTTGAAGTCCCGCAGAGGTGCCTGAGGATCAACTTCTTGTCTCATTATCAATGCATTAGCGTTGTCAGCGTTTTAGAAATTGATACCCGTCATTCTTAGCTGTATTCTTAGCCAAGAAGGTCGCGAAAACTCGCGGCCAGAGGATCAAAATCTTTCACTTTATGGCGTCACTTTGGAAACACCCCGAAAGCAAGTACTGGGTGGCCTGCTACACGACTGCGGACGGGCAGCAGCGGAAAAAATCGACGAAGATTGAGGCGAAGGAAAAGAACCGGAGCAGTGCGCAAGGCATCGCGGATGATCTGGAGAGCGCACACAAAAAGCGCCTGACGGCGGAGCAGATTTTCAAGCTCTACTCGGAAACCCGGCGCGAGGTTGCGGGCGAGTCTATCCCAGCAACAACGGTACGCGAGTTCTTCACGGGCCACTTGGAGCGCATCAAGCGCGAGGTGAGCCCTGCCACGATTGCGGCCTACAAGGGTGCGAGCAAGAAGTTTCTGGCGTGGCTGGGAAATGAGGCGGACGAGGAAATTCATCGAGTCTCCCGGCAACACATCCGGCGCTTTCGTGACATGGTAGCGGACGAGCTGCACCCAAACACGGCCAATCAAATTGTGCGCTTTCTTCGTGTGTTCTTCAACGCGGCAAAGGCGGACGGTTATGTTGATGCCGTGCCAACAGAAGGACTGAAATCGTTGAAGAAGCCGACGGAACGCACGCGGCGCGGCTTCACGGTGGAGGAACTGCGCATCGTGCTGAAAGAGTCGGCAGGCACGGAATGGGCTTCAATGGTCAAATTCGGACTCTACACGGGGCAGCGGCTTGGTGATCTGGCGCGGCTGCGCTGGACTGCCGTTGATCTGGAGGAAAAGGAAGTGCGCTTTTGCACCAGAAAGACGGGAACGGTGGTGATCGTGCCGATGTGCAAGCCGCTGGAGGATCATATCCTTTCCCTGCCAGCGGGTGACAAGCCGGACTCGTACGTTCACACGGAGCTTGGGAAGCTGGCGGAGTTCTCCAATGGCGGGCCGCATCTCTCGCGGCAGTTTGGCGATTTGCTGGGGCGGTGCGGCTTCCGGGCACTGAACTCGAATCATGCGAAGATTGAAGGACGCGAGAGCAAACTGCGGGCCGTGAAGGCGCTGAGTTTCCATTCTCTGCGGCATAGCGCCGTTTCCATGATGAAGAACGCGGGTATTCCTGCCGTGGTGGTGCAAGACATCGTAGGACACGCCAGCGAGGCCGTGAGCCAGGTTTATACGAAGATCGAGACAGCGACGAAACGAACGGCGCTGGCGAAGCTGCCGACGATCTGAGAATAACAACCATCTTGTACACCTTTCAGAATCGCGCCCGCTACGAGTCACTACGCTCCACTGGCCGGCAAGCCCGTTTCCAAAAAACGGAACAGGCCGGTCTCAACGAGGTGTACATCGAGACGGGAAGCGGGCTTAGGCTGCCTAGGTGAGGTTGTTTTGGATCGCATTATTTCCATTCAGTTTTGGCCTGTTTGAAAGATTTATAGGCCATAATAACTAGGGGGAGCATTAGCTCCTGGCTCGATTGAGCCGTTCCCACCGTGGCATTCCGCCACACCTGCCCGTCACCTGGGCAGATTCAAAGCTTCCATGTGGAGCAGTGGTGAGAACTGCCGCCGCTGGCGGAAGGGAATCCATCCATGTCCCAGGGAAAATACTATTCCCCTCGCCTGCTACGCCCCCTCATCTCGCCGCTGTACCATGCCGCCAAAGCTAACCGTGTGCCCATGACTGCTCTCGCCAGCCGTCTGGTCGCCGAAGGCCTAGAACGCATGAATGCGGCTGACTTGAATCGGTGCGTCGTCGCCGAGGAGCCGGTCCGATTTGATCCATCGGACCGGTCACACTGATCGGATCAATCCAACCACCCACGCATGCAAGCCCGGCCTCACCGCCGGGCTTTTTTGCGTACCACCCCACACACCATAGGAAAACAACATCATGGCCCTCATCCTTGAAGCCAACTATGCCAAGAAGCTCGGCCTGCCCGGCTACAGCTCCCATCAATACTCCGTGTCCATACGCATGGAGCTCAACGACCTCTCGCAGGTCGCAGCCGAAAGCGCCAGGCTTTACAGCCTGCTGCAAGATTCGGTGGATCAGTCGATCCAAAACGTCGGGTTCATGCCCGATGCGCAAACCTACGGCATCCCTCAACAAGTTGCCCAGGTTAATGGATCTAACAGCCACAGCCACAGGGCCAATAGTCATCATCACAACGGCAACGGCCACCCAAACGGCTCCGCCAATGGCGGTGGCTGGCGTTGCACCCAGAAGCAAAGCGATCTCATCCAAAAGATCGTTCGCGAGAACGGGTTCGAGAAAAGTGAGGTCGAACAGATCGCTCTGGAGATGTTCGGCGCAGGCGTCCGCCAGCTCGACCGCCTTCAGGCCAGTGGTCTGATTGATGAACTGTTCGAGCGCAGCGGCACACCCCGCCGCAATGGCCGCACACCTGCCAACGGCAATGGGGCTCACCGGGGCAACCTGCCCGCCAATACCCGAGGTGTAGGGAGCGTCACCCAACCCGCGCTGGGAGGTGTCTCGTCATGACTCCGACGCATGCACTCGTTGTGGCAAAACCCCGCACGAAAGAAGAACTGCTCCAAACGATCTCCGCGTCCCGTTTGGGGACATGGCTATCGTGCCGGCTGAAGTTCTACTTCCGTTATCTCGCCGGCACTCCGAAGCCGCCCTCCGCAGCGATGCGGGTGGGCACCGTTGTGCATGCCGTGCTGCAGCAGTGGAACCTCGCCCGCTGGCGAAAAGCCCCACTGATGGGCGACATGGTGCGAACCGTGTTCGATCAGGCGTGGAGCGACGCCGAACAGGAGCAGCCGTTGGATTGGGAGGGCGAAGAAAAGAGCACCAAGGCCGGTGCTTTCGCCCTGCTGGAAACCTACCTGCGTGACACGCCCATCCCGTTGGATGAGCGCCCCGAGGGGGTAGAGGTCTCGGTCGAACTGGACCTTGCTCGACATGGCCTGCCCAAGCTCGTGGGCATCATGGATCTGGTGCGGAAAGGCGGCTGTATCGTCGATTACAAAACGACCAGCCGCACACCGGATGGCGAGAGGGTGCTGCACTTCACAGAAGTGCAGACAACCTCGTACGCCATGCTCTACCGCGAAGCGACGGACCGGCAGGAGAGCGGCATTGAACTGCACCATCTGGTGCGGCTTAAAACGCCCAAACTGGTGGTCACCCACAGCGGGCCAGCCAGCCAGGAGCAGCAGGACAGGCTCCTGCGAATGATCCAGTCCTACGTGCGAGGATTGGAAATGGAGGACTTCGTCCCAGCGCCAGGCATGCAGTGCGCCGGATGCGAGTTCTTCGATCAGTGCCGCCGATGGCACTGAGCACGCAAGCGGCTCCGGGAATGCCCACCGGAGCCGCTTTCATTTTCTGACATCCTTGGTTTTCAGCACTTTGCGAACACGGGCTGATTTAGCCGGAGGCTTGACCGGAATGGGGAGCAGCAATTGCCATGCCTCCAACCCATGGATAGCAGCAAGACGATCCAAGGTGGAAAGGCGTAGATCTTTTTTCCTGCCTGCCTCAACCGCCTGATAATACTTGTAGGACAAACCGAATTTGTCCGCGAATTCTTCCTGCGTCAGCCCCAGTTGCGTTCGCAACTGCTTCAATCTCGCCAGAAGGCGTTTGAGGGTCGGGCTTTCCATTCTGCCACGACCATAGGAGTCGAGCTGTTTCCTTTACACTCATCCATCGGTAGTGTAAAAACACCCACACCTCCTGATTGGAGGTGCCGCAAATTGTCCCGAAGAAAAAGATATGAAATCCAGCCGTTTCCGCCTGCTCTTGTCGATTCCGATGTTTGCAGGGCAGGTTGCCGATGCTCAGCACAGTCCGCCGTTAGAGCGTCTTCGTTTTACCAACCGGCCCCCAAAATTTCAAAGGACAATTCGATCTCTGACTTTGTTAGCACTGACAGCTCTAATGATGAGCTGCGGTGAATCCGCTGAACAGCGTCGAAAACGTGAATCCGCAGAATTCGCAAAAGGCGCTATTTTTTGGATCTTCGTCATTGGCGCAGGGTGGTGGTGGTGGTGGGATACGGAACGCCAAAAGAAACGAGCGCGACATAAATATGAGCAAGCCCAACTCAAAAACAGGCAAGCGCAGGTTGAACACACTAAAAAGTGGTTGGCTTATTTTGCCGACAATATTCTCGTCGAGTGCTTGGTGATAGATTCAAACATTTGGATGAACGAGCAATACGATATGTTCTTTAAAGCCCTTAGAATTGCAGCTCAAGAAATGAAATTTAAGATCTCTTTGCCCGGCACCCAGTTTGACGAGATCTGCAATATCAAGAAACGCACAAGCTATGCCGAACCAAAAAACCAGAGTGCACGTCTTGCGATCAGCCGCATCGAACAAGCTCTGAAAGAAGATTGGCTCAGAATAAATTCTATATCAATGGATTCAGACAAAACAGCATATGCCGATCCAGTGTTGGTAAAAATTATTCGTTCTGCCGTCAAAGCTGGCCAGCGTGTCTGTTTCCTTTCCGATGATGTCGAGTTGCGAATTAGAATTCGAGCACAAATGGCAGATCTAAAGCCTGAGAAATGGAACATCATAGAAATGCAGACAATTGTAAGTGGCTGCGAGGCGATCACTCGCCTTGAGCACTCACAGGCATAAAGCACGCGATAAATAATCCGCGTTCCTTCCCTCCAAAAAAGCCGTCCACACCCCGTGGGCGGCTTTTTTGTTTCAACCACAACACCCAACCGAAAGGAGAACACACCCATGGAGCACATCACGCTCTACTTCCGCGAAGGCTCGTCTGACAAAATCTATCAGACGGGCATCCAACCCAAGGACGGCGGCTTCGTCGTTCACTTCGCCTACGGGCGACGCGGTTCCGCGCTCACCACCGGAACCAAAACACAGTCCCCCGTGGACTACCCAAAGGCGAAGAGCATCTTCGACAAGCTGGTGCGCGAAAAGACCGCCAAGGGCTACACCCCTGGTGAATCTGGCACGCCCTGGCAGCACAGCGACAAAGCCCAGCAGACCACCGGCATCCTACCGCAATTGCTCAACCCGATTGGAGAGATGGAAGCCGTCATGCTTGTGCGTGATCCCCAGTGGATCATGCAGGAGAAGTTCGATGGCCGACGCCTGCTCATCCGACGCAGCGACAATGGCACAGACGGCATCAACCGCACCGGTTTGATCGTCTCGCTGCCCCACGTCATCCTCGAAGCTGTGGAAGCACTCCACGGTCAGTTCATTCTCGATGGCGAGCTCGTCGGCGAACAGTATTTCGCCTTCGATCTGCTCGAACTCAACGGCACCGACTACCGGTCAATGCCCTACCATGAGCGCCTGCTCAGTGTGTCGGATCTCATCGACCCCTCCAACCCTCACCTTGGCATGGCTGAGACTGCCAGCAACACCGCCACCAAGGCGGCACTGCTGGACCAGCTCAAAGTCGCGAAGGCCGAGGGAGTCGTGTTCAAGCGCCATGATGCGGCCTACACCACTGGGCGTCCTGCCAGCGGTGGCGATGCACTCAAACTCAAGTTCTATGAAACGGCCTCCTTCCTGGTTAGCCGGATCAATGAACAACGCAGTGTGTGTCTTGCCCTGCTCCACGAGGACAACATCGTCCCAGCCGGAAACGTCACGATTCCACTCAACCGCGAAGTCCCCGACAAGGACGACATCGTGGAGGTGCGCTATCTCTATGCATTCCCGGAAAGCGGCTGTGTGTATCAGCCCGTTTATATCGGGCGGCGTGACGACCTCCCGCGCAGCGCCTGCAGCACCGGCCAGCTCAAGTTCAAGAAGGCAGCCTAATCCCCATAACCAACCCAGCGCCTGACAGCCCACCTGCCCTTCACCGGGTGCGTGGGCTGTCGGCGTTTCACCCCGAAAGGAGAACCCACATGAAAACCATATCACTTCACGGACTGGCATTCACCAGCCTGCTCACACTCGCTTGCTGTGGCAAAAACGAGCCCTCGCCGAGGATTGAGTACCTACGGCAGGAGTTCCACATCCAACTGCCTCAGACCGCCAACACCACCACTACGGTACAGCATCCGCCTGCGATGCCCCCCAACGGAACGGAGCCGCTGCCATGACACGCACGTCGCTCCTTCTGGTCAGTCTCTCGCTCACCGGTTGTCTCGACTCAACACCCGACTACACCCCGATTGGCGATGGCCTGAAAGCTCTGGGCATTTGCCTGGTCTGCTGTGCCGTCGTCAGTGTACTCGGATCCTTGGTCAAACAGGACAAACCGTGAGGCTCAATCCAAACCCACACCTCTTATGCCATCCTGGACTCAATGTCTGCAAGCCAGCGTGTTGCTAGCGATCACAGGGTTCTGCCTCGTGGTCGTCAGCTATCACTGGCTGCTGCTGGCGGTGCTTATCGCGGCCGCATTCGTCGCCTTCAGGCGATTCAAACCCTAACCCAACCAATATCACAACCCGGCCGTGGCTGCTTCTCTAAAGGAAGTGACCACGGCCTTTCCACACCCATACCCAATCCACCATTATGAAAACCATCTCACTTCCGGTCTCCGAACTGAAATCAGCTCTCGCAGGCCTTGGCAAAGTCATCCCCAAACGCTCCACATTGACGCTGTTCAACTTCATCCGTGTGCGTCAATCTGCCACAGGGCAGCTTGATCTCACCACCACAGATCTCGATCATACCGCCATCTATTCCATGAAGCATCGCGGCAGCACGGAACCCACCATGCTGCTCGTGTCGATTGAGGACTTGAGCAATGTCGTCAAAAGCTGCTCCGCCACCGATACCATCACGCTGGAGCAGTGCACCACCGATGCCATTACCATTCGCTTTCCAGTGGGCGGCCAAAGCGCCGAACATCACTGCGTTTCGGCTCCTGCGGAGAAATTCACACAGGAAGAAGAGATCAAAGGAGACGCCGTCCACGTGGACAGCGGTTTGCGTGATTCGATTCTGGAAGCTCTCGAATGCGCCAGCATTGATCCCACCCGCAGCATACTCAACGGAGCCTTTATTGATGTGCGAAACGCTGACGCCCACTACGTGGTCGGCACGGACGGACATCATCTGTTCAGTTCGAACAGCTTCACCCTGCCGTTGAAGGATTCAGTGCTCATCCCAGACCACAAATTCATCGGCTGGAAAGGCTTCCACCAGGATGAAGACTGGTGGCTCAAGGTTCAACCAGAGCAGAAGGATCAGCCTCCCCGCTTTGAACTCGCCAGCGACCACTGGCGCTTTCTTTCCCGCAGCCCGGAAGGCAACTTTCCCAATTGGAAGGCTGTCGTCCCATCCCTGCCATCCTTTCAAACGTGCATCTCCATCAACCCGGAGGCGCTCGATGAAGTGATGCAGGCGGTGCAACGTTTGCCTGTGCCTGAGGAGAAGCATCACACCCTCGGCATTCTGGTCGAGAACAGCAGGCTAATCTTGCTCGGCAAATCGAAACCCGACACGCCATGGACGAAGATCCACATCGCGGAGGCCGGCACCACCGGCCCTGAGGTGACGATCTTCTGCAACAAACGCATGCTGCTGAAAGCCCTGCGCTTTGGCCTCAACCGCATAGAGATCATTGACCCGATCTCGCCCCTCCGGTTCAGCCGTGCTGGCCGCCAGATGATCCTCATGCCACTGCGCATGGTGGCCGATGGCGTGCCCGTCCCTGCTCCGGTCAACACTCTTCCGCCATCAGCGGACCAACACCAACCCACAACACCACACATGCAAGCCACCAACGGACAACAACCCCGTGCTGCAGCCACTGGCTCCGGCACCAGCCAAGCAGCGTCATCCAAAGAAGAAACCAAGTCTTCCTTGGAAGCCGCTCTCGTGCAGATCGAATCCACCAAGACAGGATTCCGCGAAGCCATCAACGGCCTGACGAAAGTGGGCGACCACATTCGTCAGGCAATGCGCGAGCAGAAGACCAGCGAAAAAGAAGTTCAAAACGTCAGGCAAACTCTGCGCTCGCTGCAAAGCGTCCGCATCTAACACCACTCACTCCAGAACAAGGCACGGGCCGGACGGATCACCACGATGCCCCGGCCCGCCTTGTTTTTGGATCACTACACCAACGAAAGGAATACCCATCATGATTGCTCATCTCGAACCTCAGGCTCCGATGTTTCACCGTCATCACCCCAACCTGCTCCTGCACTGCGGTGCTCGTGCCGCCGAACGTCATCAAATCATCGACGTCCCCACACCTCGCCCCACCGAAAGCTGGACTCCCATCCCGCACATCGAACTGGTGAAGCATGTGGAAAGCACGATCCGCAGCAACGGCCTCACCGTCGGCACACAGGCGCACAGCCTTACCCACGACGGCATGCGCTACTTCGGCCTCATGGAAATCCAGCGCCGTGTGTCCGACCAGGATTACTGCTGGGTGCTCGGCCTGCGAAACAGTCACGACAAGACCTTCCCCGCTGGCATCGTTGCCGGTTCCTCGGTTTTTTGCTGTGATAATCTCGCCTTCAGCGGCGAAGTGAAACTCGCCCGCAAACACACCCGATTCATCCTGCGTGATCTGCCACAGCTCGTGCAGGGGGCAGTCGGCAAACTGATGGAGCGCTGGCACCATCAGGACAGCCGCATCGCCAGATACAAACTCACCGATCTGGATGATCGCACAGCCCACGATCTCGTGGTCCGTGCCCTGGATGTCGGCATTTGTCCCAATCGTCACATCCCTCTGGTGCTGCATGAATGGCGTATGCCACGTCATGAGGCGTTCCAACCACGGAACGTCTGGAGCCTCTTCAATGCGTTCACCGAAACGCTGAAAGGCAACCTCACCGAACTCCCCCGCCGCACGGAAGCTCTCCACGGCCTGCTCGACAACCACGTCGGGCTTTCCGCCTAGCTGCATTTGAATCCTTAACGGGATGAGATTGCGGCCGGGCCGAGGGAAAGAATCTCGCCTCGGCGGGGTTCTTTTTTAGCTACTGGTGAGTCTGTCTGCATCAGGTCCAGTGGACAAAGAACTGCCAAATTCTCCAGATTACCCCTCCCCGAGGGCGCTCACGGACGCCCCAAATCAGGTGCATTAAATGTACAATGTTCTGCAATTCGATTTGGAATGTTCATAGAGTAGGAGCCCAACCTCCTCTCGTTGTAAAATATCACTTGATCCGCTCTAATGAGAGTATCATTTAATAAGCTATTCTCCTAAATCTCGAACCATGTTTTTCACCAAAGAAATTGCTCTGGGCTCCCGAATTGTGGTTCGCAACAGGGCATGGCAGGTTCGGCGAATCGAAAAATTTTCTTCAGGATATGACATCCGGGCCCTGGTCTGCTTGATTGAGTTGATGAAGGACCGTGTGGCTTGCTTTTTTAAAGGGCAGGGACTGAATGCTGACATCAATGCCGTCGATCCTGCAACAACGCAGCCAGTGGCCTACACTTTTGCCTATCGCCACAATACCCTGCTCCAACTAGGGACGTCGTTTCGTGCCACGCCTTCCATAGATGCTGGGGGAGTAAGAAAAAGGAGCAACTCATGAGTAATAATGATACCAGTGACACGACGGCCGGGGCAGATCGCGAAGCCCCCCAACTGCGACCGGTGGGACGTTTAGAACTCATACGTCTCTATCAGGAAGCCAATCCATCGGGAAAACAACTGGCAGAGGCAAAAACGTTAGTGCCTTCCACTGAGGAGATGGAACGATTTGCCAGAGAGCGCGGGCTCACACTGCAATCCATCTCCGTTCCTTCAACGGAAGCATTGACCAGCAAGCCTAGGAATCCGAAATCCATGTCGGATGACGAATTGATGGAAGATTTCGAGTTCCAAAAAAGCATCTTGCACGGGGAGGATGAAAATGGACCTCGGCGATCAAGAATGGAGGACCGCTTGGAAGAACTGGCAAATGAAATGGAGAATCGAAGACTAGGCGATTACGCTCACCTCTCTGGATCGACCTCCACGCCACCATTGGCGGCCATAGACATCTCAAATTCCGGCTACGCATCGCCTGAAGGCAAGCCATATAAAAGTCCAGATGGAGGCAGCTATTTACCTCCGCAAAAGATTGCGTCTGGAGCAGCCGCACAGCCCCCTAATCTCCCTACCACCCAAGCATTCTCAGATGAAAATTCTGCAACAAGCAATGAGGTGCCATTTTCAGAAATCCCCTTCAAAGAACTGGTGGATTACGATCTAGGACCAATTCCAGATACTATCGACGGGTGGAAAAGACGCATCGCCACACTGAAAATGATCATCGAGGGTCACGATGATGATTTAGGTCCACGGTCGGATGAAGATCGCAAATTGCTGCGCGACTATTACCTTGAGGCGGAAGATGCACTCAACTCCTTAGTTGGATACAGTCCAGATGAGGACGACAGGCCAGAATCTGGGACCAATAAAGACGACGTGGTCATCGTAAAAATCTCGGATGATGAAGTTCAGGCCGCACAAAGACTTTGGGAAGAGTTTGTAAAACGGAGCGTCACTGCCAGCTATTTTGGAATGGGGGACAATGCTGCTGCATTTGACTCTCTGGCGAGCTTGATTCCGGCTACTCAAAACATCCTTAAAGAGCACCCGGCCACACTTTATTTTGAGCCAGTGGCAATGGAGCTTCTTGATCTCCTGGAGTCACTATTAGAAACGTGGCATGGTAAGTTTGGTGTCTCGACGGCGGAAATTTCTGATTCGGATCGACTGAAATTCCAGCAACAATTAAACCGCTGCCGTGCCAGACTCTACGGAATTCAGAAGTCATTAGACTCGATTCGGCAGCGCAGACGGTTTCCAGCAAAGTGGTTCATGCCAAATGAGGTAGAACTGGACGAGTTGTACGAGGAGTTCGGAACACCTCCAATGGACCAAGAGGAGACTGCTGAGACAATTGCATCGCAGGTGGCAAAGAAGGAGGTGGGTGGAAAGTTTGTCGCCTCGCGCGAGGCCAGCGAAGCCGAACTGTGCTTGAACATCGACATTTATGCAGCGGCAGTCGCGCAGACATTTCAATCGGCAGCGGAAGAGAAAGACTTTGTTTTTGCCCTCTATGCACCATGGGGGCGAGGGAAGAGCACACTCATCAGCAAAGTCACAGACCTGCTGAGTTTGCAAGAAAAAACAAAAGCCGACAGCCCCTACGAGCCGGTGATCTTTAGTGCCTGGAAGTATCCCTCTCGCCCGGAAGTTTGGGTCCATCTCTATCAGTGCTTGGCCGCCAAGGCACAAGCCGGAGGCTGGTTACAAAAAACCCGCATCAGCCTGCGAATGGGTCTGGTCAAGAACGGCTGGTGGCCGCTGCTCTCGGGTTTTGGTTTGCTGGCCGTCTCCAGGTTGCAGCTCGAATTTGCCCACTGGCTGCTTGATGGCATGGGAATCATTGGCCTGCTGATTCTCGGTTCCTTTATATGGAATGCCATGAAGAGCGGCGGGCAATTGGCGCATTTCTATTTCACCATGCCAGACCACGCGGAGAAACTCGGCCTGCAAGCCGTGATTGGCGAAGACGTAAAACATCTTCTGGAGGTCTGGGCTCGACCGCAACCCATGAAGTCAGTGGGATGTGAAAAGCCACCAACTTGGGATTTCTCTGGGAGTTGGGTCGCATTTTGGTCCATGTGTTTGGTGGTTATCTTTATTTGGTCAACATTAGGACTAGTCGCTTGGAAAATTCACAACCACTTGCCGAACCTCCAAACCAAGCCGCCGTCCCAGATGGCAAACATAGCGACAACATCACTGGAAGCTGGCGCAGAATCAAAGCCGACATCTGTGCCTCTTGAACCCAAGAAGGCACAAGCACCGATGCGAATCGAAATCAAAGCCGAATTTCAAGGGGCTAAGATAAACTGGGCGGGCATGGGTCCCCTTCAGAAGGAAGAACCAAATACTGGTTCTACAAAGCTACCCAAATCAGTGCTATTGCTCGATGTGTTGTTTGGCTTAATCGCTCTTGCGACTCCGATTTTGGCAGTTTTGATCTCATCTCGACCACGCCAATGTAGGCGGGTGCTGCTGGTAGTCGATGATCTGGATCGCTGTGATCCAGATCAAATGCTGGCGGTGATTGAGAGCCTGCGTCTGTTTCTTGATGAGCCTGAGATGAGCCGACGATTGCAGGTCGCCATGCTGCTTGATCGTAACATCTTGAAAAGCGCCATGGTCAAACGGGCCGAAGCGCAGAAGCTGCTCCTTGCACCGGAATCTCAGGCAGAGTTTTTCCGGCAGCAGGAAGAAAAACTGTTCGTAGTCTCAATGACTCTTCCCCCAATCGACCACGACATGTTGGCGACGTTGGCGAGGCGCATGGTGAAACGAGAGGTGCAGCAGCAGGCGGTAGATGCGCCAGCCCCCCCTCCAGGCCAAGAAAAAAGGGCTTCTTCACCTGACAACAGCACAGACTCAATGGCAGCACAACTGACTCCGACAGCCAGCTCTAATGAAGGCCCGCAAAATCCACCACCCACGACTCCAAAGCGGCCAGCCGTCTCAAATGACCAAGCAGTCCGACGAATTCTCTCGGATGTCCAATTCAGCCAGGAGGAACAAGACCTTTTAGTGGAAGCACTCACTAAATTTGATGTCTCAAACATCACACCCAGATCCTACCGGGCTTTTGTACTGCGTTATCAATTGGTGCGTTTGATTCTGGCTGGGTTCGCTGCTCATTACGAACCTTCTGAGGTGATAGCCGAGATCGCGAGCCGATTGTTCAAATGCAAGAATGCAATGACATCGCCATCGTTTTCCGCCGCAGTGCTCACAGCTATCAATTCGGTCGTTATTAGCAATAGCCAAGAATCTCCACACCTCTGACTTTGTCCGCTTCCTACTATGACCTTCCCCCAACGCCACCTCTCCATTCGCGTCCCTTGGCATGACCATGGATGGATTGGCTCTGTCTGCAAAAAGCCTACCCTCAACTCGGCCTGCCTCTGCCTAAAGAACATTGGAGCTAAGAAGCAGGAGGAAGCTGAGGAGAAAGTCAAAGGCCAGTCTCTCGAACATCTGGATGAGGTACAGTATCCACCGTGCGTGATGGATCGCTCCACCTTCATGGCACCTTTCGCCTTCGTGAAGCATCACTCCCATCCCTACACGAAAACTTCGCCGGAGACTCACGGTCACTTTGCACTCACACCACTGCGCTTTCCTGCCTATTCAGCACCTGGGGTTCCCTTCCGGTGGATGCAACGGGATATGGTGTGGGGAAAAACAGATGAACGATGGCCCGTACGTGGATTGAAAGAGGACTATCCACTAGAAGCAATTACCGAAGGCCGCGAGCCGAAGCTGGGATTCAAGACGGCCTGGATGCAGGATGCGCAGAACCATAAAGAGCTGCTGAACTGCTTCTGGAACCACATCCGGACGGATGAATCTGACGGGCCGGAAGCCTCTCTCGTTTTTTTTTACGCCAAACAGATCCCGCTCACTGAGGAACCCGCACGCCGGGTGATTGTGGGTGTCGGTCGGGTCTCGCGTCTTGGCCCGCTGACCGAATACAAATACAACGACCAAAAGAAAAAAGACTCCTGTCGTAGTTTACTATGGGAACGGATGGTGACGCACTCCATCCGGCCTGGGTTTAAAGATGGCTTTTTGATGCCCTACCATCAGGCGCTGGCAAAAATGGAGGAACATCCCGAATTTGACCCTGCGCCGCTTATCGCCTTCGCGCCGGCGGATCGGAATGCCGAGTTCTCCTATGCCACAGAACACGTCACCGCAGATGGTGCCCTCTCCTCTCTGCTGGTGGTAGCGGATGCGCTGCGACAAGCGCAGACGCTGCTAACGGGAGATTTCAGCAAGCAGATAGAATGGATTGATGAGCAGATCACCCGCCTCTGGAAACAGCGTGGCCCCTGCCCCGGTCTTGGGGCAGTTCTCGGCGCTATGGGAATCCCGCTTGGGAGCTTTGTGGCCAATGAGATTGTGGAAAAAACTGGCCCCGAAAAAGATCCCTGGCCGCTGGTGGAGAAAATGCTTGAAGCACCTGCCCATCACTTGTCTTCAGAATTAGCCTCACGTGTCGATCCAGTGGTGGGCAAAGGCTGGAAGAAACGGTCGGACACAAGGAAGTGCTTCATTCGTCTGCTCAGCCGTTTCGACCTAACACTAGACCAGGCCAAGATGCTCTACAGCGAGGAGACCCGGGAAGAGGCAGGCATTCAAATCGAGGATGCGGTTTTCGTTGAAAACCCCTATCAAATCTACGAGGCCTCCCGACTGCTACCAAAGGGGCTTTCCGTCTCGGTATCTGTGATTGATCGCGGCGTCTTCCCTGAAGACCCGATTCGCAGTCTTGTGCCGCTGCCGAAGCCAAGCGCCCTAAAGTCCGGCATAGACATCCGCCGGCTCCGCGCTCTTACGATTGAGCGACTGGAATTTCATGCCAGCCAAGGCCACACGCTACAGCCGCGCAAAAACACCATCTCAGAGATTCGCGAACTGCCGTTGGATCCCAAGTGTGAAGTCACCTCTGACACAATGGAGGTGGCCGAGGATGAGCTTTTCGAGAATGAAATCAAAAAACTGCAACTCGGGGACAAGTCGGATGGGTATCAGCTACAGCGCCTTGCAGAGTGCGGAGCGTTGATTCGGGACCTGGTGAACAAGCGAGTGAAAATGGCTCCGCTGGGAATCAAAGCCAATTGGTCTGCCCTGCTGAATGAAGTGCTGCCTCAAGCCGATGGCACAGGTGAACTGACGGAACGCGACAAGCTAGCCCGGCAGGAAAAAAGTGCCGCTTTGGAGATCCTGGCGAACCGCCGCTTTTCCGTCCTCATCGGTCCTGCAGGCACGGGAAAAACCACGCTTTTGTCCGCGCTGGTGCACCAGAAGGAGATTGCCGACGGAGGGGTTCTTTTGCTGGCCCCTACGGGAAAGGCACGAGTGCGTATGGAGGAAAAGGTGGGAGACAAACGCTTCCCCGCCAAAACGATTGCCCAGTTCCTCAACAAGTCGGGACGCTTCGACGGTGCTGCACAACGGTACCTGCTGACTGGCGAAGTTGGCGAGAAACACGCTGACACAGTGATCATCGACGAGTGCTCCATGATGACGGAGGAGATGCTTGCAGCCACCTTTGAGTCTTTATCTGGGGTAAAGCGCCTGATTCTCGTGGGGGACCATCGCCAACTCCCCCCCATTGGCGCGGGCAAGCCCTTTGTGGACATCGTTCGCTTCCTGGAGCCCGAAAAGTTTGCGCCCCCCTTTCCCAAAATCCATGCAGAGCGTGGCTACACCGAACTGACCATCTCCATGCGTCAGTCCGAATTAGCAGGAGGTCGTGACGATGTGCGCCTGGCTGGCTGGTTCACTGGTGCGGAGCAGGCACCGGGGGATGATGACATTCTCGCACTGCTGAACGGCAGGCGAAAGAGCCCCCACGTGGAAATTCATGAATGGGACAGTGCGCAAGAACTTCATCAGAAGCTGGACCATGCCTTTCACTGTGAACTTGGCGAAAACGGAAAGCTGACGCAGGAGCGCTTCGACCTTCTACTCGGAGCGACCATTAGTAATGGCTATACCTACTTCAACTCGGGGAAGGCCGGCAGGCAGGCTGAGGCCTGGCAAATTCTTACCCCTGTGCGTCAGCACCCATGGGGAGTCACTGAACTGAATCGCACCCTCCATAATGAGTGGCGAAAGGGAGCTCTAGAACTGGCTCGCAAGCCCCGCTGGCGCAAGATCTGCAAGCCCGTCGGATCGGAACAAATCGTCTATGGCGACAAGGTGATCAACAATCGTAACCATGGCCGGTGGTCCTGGTCTCCAGGAACCAAACGCTCGCTCGCCAACGGTGAGATTGGGATGGTTGTCACGAAATGGGGTAGCAAAGACGAGATCCATGTGGAGTTTTCCACCCAACAGGGACTCAATTTCACCTACAAGCCGGCTGAGTTCAGCGACGACGGTTCAACGGACCTGGAGCTTGCCTACGCTCTCACGGTTCATCGAGCCCAAGGGAGCGAGTTTGGCAAGGTCTTCCTAATCCTTCCGCGCAACCGCCGGATGTTGAGCCGCGAAATGCTTTACACGGCGCTCACACGTCAGCGTGAGAAGGTGATTATTCTCTGTGAAGGTTCGGCCATGGAATTGGTAGGCATGGCCAATGATCGATTCTCGGAGACCAAGACTCGATTAACCAATCTCTTCCGCCCGCCTAACCCCAAACTTTTCGAGAAGTCTTACCTGGATGCCAATCTCATCCACCAGACAGAACGCGGCGAGTTGGTTCGGTCGAAATCTGAGGTCATTATCGCCGATCATCTTCACCGTCGTCGGATCAACTACCGATATGAAGAACAGCTCAAACTGGGAGAAGATGTCCGCATCCCAGACTTCACATTCGAAGACGATGACTCCGGCATCATCTACTACTGGGAGCATTGCGGCATGCTGTTTGATGCCAATTACGCTAAACGGTGGGAGGAAAAGAAAGCCCTCTACAGAAAACACGGCATCCTGCCTCTCGAAGACGGCGGCGGCAAAAAGGGAACGCTCATCATCAGTAAAGATGACTCTGCTGGTGGCATTTCCTCCAAGGGAATTGGTGAACTCATCAAAAAAATCGTGGGTAGCTAGCTGCCTTCTTCGCGTATTGTGACTATCGGATTCTCTCTTTTGGACATTGGATCCTCGAAAGATTTACGCTTTATTTCGGAAGTTCACTGATGATTAGCTCATTGCCAGAGGAGTCCACCAATGACTCTCCTCGAATATGCCACCGACCTCTGCAAACAGCACAATCAATCCTGTAGAACCACTCGTCTCGGCTATAGGTACTGTTTGGATTTGTTTCCACATGGACCTCCAAAATCACCCCTTTTCCACAAGGGCATTGGCGATACGGTGATTCCTCTTCGCGTGGGGCACCCATAATATGTTGTTTAATGCAAGCTCACTAGTACGGCACTATGCGTATCAGTACAAGCAGCTTTCCGAGATTTTGTTCCTGCTCTAGGTGCTCATGAGCACTGCAATCGAAGACTTTTTGATCTGACTCCTCATTTGCTCGTTCCTGCATTCATCTCCATTAATCATTCATGTGCAGTCGCCTGAACCAATTCGCGAACATCCCTGCTCTTTCGCTCGCGGGCAAAGAACTGCGAATTGAACGGCGCAAAAGGAAAAAGGAGGAGGACCAGAAGGCTGAAGTACAGGTGCTCAACAACATCTGCCCGACGGACTACGCGGATGTTCTGACGATGGATGGCGGCGAAATCGCAGTCGAGCGCATGCGGTTTGGCCTGGTTCCCTCATGGGCCAAGGGCACCAAAAGGGATGTCGCCAAGAAATTTGGCCTCACCTTCAACGCCCGCTGTGAGAGCGTCTTTGAGCTGGCTTCTTACCGTGTCCCGATCCTGCGCCAACGCTGTCTGATACCCGTCCGGGGCTGGCACGAGTGGCCGAACCGCACAACACCTTACTTCATCCATCGCACTGATGATGCACCGCTGCTGCTGGCGGGCATTTGGGATGCCTGGGAAAGCCCCTACCCAGAGGACTTTGAAAGCGGGCCTGTGATGACATCCATGAGCGTCATCACCACACCGCCTGGACACTACATGGCAAAGTTCCATGACCGCAGCCCGCTGATTCTGGAGGGCGAATCCGCCCTCTCCTGGCTGCAGCCAGACAGGCAAGCGGACGAACTCCGCGCCGTCTTCAAACCCTATGAGAGCGAGCTGCTGGAGGCGTATCGAGTTTCCACCTCCGTGAGCCAGCCTCGTAACAAGTCTGAAGAGGTGCTCTACCCCATAGCGCCACCCGTTCCACAAGCGGGCAATGAGGCGGTCAAAACCGATGAAGAGGAAAATTCTCAATTGAAACTGTTCTAAAGAACAGTATTGGGTGGAAAATGCCCCCCGCCCCCCTGTGTCACTCTCTCGACCTCCTCTGGCTTTCCCAAGCCCGTTCGTGGATTCGGCACCAAATCCCTCTGCTGGGCAGCATCATCGCTGGCAAGCCCGAGGCTCAAGAAGCGCGGGTGGACGGTTGCATTGACATCGACCCCACCACGCTGCGCCTTCCCAAAAACGCCCGCACTTTCGCCCTGAAGGTTCGGGGGGATTCCATGAGAAACGCCGCCATCTTGGAGGATGACATCGTGATCATGGAGTTCCGCGAGGCGAAGCATGGAGACATCGTCGCGGCGTTGATCGACGGGGAGACCACCCTGAAGCGTTTCGTCGTTCAAGGCGGCATGCCTTACCTTCGCGCTTCAAATCCGAAGTACCCTGACCTCATTCCTGCTCGGGAGCTGGTCATTCAGGGGGTGCTTATCGCGCTCCTGCGATTCTCCAAGAGCTGATGCGCCATGATTCTGCACTTCGATGCGGATGCGTTTTTCGCCTCCGTGGAACAGGCCGCCGACACAAAGCTACGGGGCCGACCGGTAGCTGTCGGCGGTGAGCGGCGGGGCATCATCGCCTCTGCCAGCTATGAGGCGCGGAAGCTGGGCATCTACACCCCCATGCCCACAGCAAGAGCGAAAAAGCTCTGCCCGAATCTCATCGTGCTGCCCTGTGACTTCGACAAATATGAGCGCTTCTCGCATCTCATGTTTTCGTATGCTTATGACTTCACGCCCATCGTGGAGCTGGCTTCCATTGACGAATGCTACCTGGATCTTCACGGCGCACGCCAGACGAAAGCCGGAGATGCGGCCGCGAAAATGCAGAAGGCCATCGCTCAGAGTCTGAAGCTGTCGGTATCTGTTGGGGTGGGCGCAAACAAACTCGTGTCGCAGATCGCCAGCAAGCTGCGCAAGCCGCATTGCTTCATCGAGGTGGCTCCCGGCTTTGAACAGGGGTTTCTCTGGCCGTTGGAAAACAAGTGGCTGCCCCAGGTAGGCCCCCACCTAGCGGCCAAACTCAACACCGCTGGCCTGCGCCACATCGAACACATCGCACACACTCCGGTGGATGAGCTGTCCCTGCTGGTGGGCAGTGGTGCTCCTGCCCTGCATGAGTACTCGCTCGGCAATGACATTCGTCCCGTGGTTTGCGAGGCTCCCGCAGCGAAGAGCTACGGCGAGCAGGAAACCTTTTCCCAGGACACGACAGACACAGCTTTCATCATCGCCCGTCTCCGAGCCATGGCCGACACACTGATGCGCCGCGTGCGCGAGGATCGGAAAAGCATCCGCACCGTGACGCTTCGCCTGCGCTATAATGACATGGACGAGGTCACGCGATCCGCCAGCTTGGACGAACCGACCGACCTGGAACACGACCTGTATCCACTCCTGCAAGCCATGCTCACCCGTGCATGGGAGCGGCGTGTCAGTGTGCGCCTCATCGGCTTGCGTTTCACAAAGGTCTATGAGACGGGATTTTGCAATGTGCTGCCTCTGGAGCAGTCCGACCTCAAGCGCGAGCGCCTGCACACTCTGTCCCTCATCGTGGACGATCTCCGCCGTGGTCACCGCAGCATCATGCGCGGGCACGATCTCTGGCTTTCACAGCACCGGCAAGCTCCCAGGCAAACCCTCCCGAAGCCCCAGCTTGTCACCGACCCTAGCGCTTCTCCCACCAATCGCGTCCTGCGCGAGCGCCCCGGCGCCAAAGTCGGCCCGCAAATCATCAGCCGCCACCGGGCACGCCTTGCCGTGCCCGCGCTGAATGTGAAAAGCTGCTTCAGCTTCCTTGATTCCACTCTCACCATTCCCGCCATCATCGCGGCCGCTGCCGCGCATGACATGCCTGCCGTAGCGATCACCGACAAAAATCTGCACGCCGCTGTTCCCTTCTTTCAGGCTGCTACCGCCGCCGGGATCAAACCCATCATTGGCGCGGAGCTGTGCTGCGATAAGAAGCCGTTGCTGGCCTATGTGCAGAATGGGCGCGGCTATCAGAATCTCTGCCGTCTGCTGTCCTTCAACAATGACGCCCGCATTACGCCAGCGCAAATGCACGAGCACCACGAGGGCTTGATCATCCTTGCTGCTGACAGTGCCGACGTGGCCTTGCCGGAGATTCGCTATCACAAAGCGGAGGACAAGGTTTTCTTCGACATCGTGCAGAGCATGAAGACGCTCACTCTGCTGCATGAAAAGCATGCGAAGAAGCGGCGCAGTGACTTCGCCTTTCATCCGCCGACGGAATGGCAGTATTCAGCCGCCGCCATGCAGGCAGCGCAGGAAATCGCCGCAAAGTGCGGGTTTGCTTTCGACTTCAAAACCCTGCGCTTCCCACGATACACGCCTACCGATGGCAGCACGCCTGCGGCCATGCTCCATCGACTCGCGCATGACGGGCTGCGCGGGCGCTATGGGAGCAAGGCAAAGCAGCACGAGGCGCAGTTGCGCGAGGAACTGTCCATCATCGCGGAAGTCGGTTACGAGGAATATTTTCTCACCGTCTGGCACATGCTGCAGGAGTGCGCCCAGCTTGGCATTGGCTGGATCACCCGTGGCAGCGCGGCGGATTCGCTGGTGTGCTATGCCCTTGGCATCAGCAACGTCTGCCCTCTCCGCTTTGAACTTTACTTCAAACGCTTCCTCAACCGAGACCGCATGGCCCTGCAAAAGCTGCCAGACATCGACATCGACTTCGCGCATGACCGCAAAGATGACGTGGTTCGCCTCCTACTGGACCGCTACGGCCCCGAGCACGCCGCCATCGTTGGCGGGTTCAACACCTTCCAGGCACGCTCTGCCTTTGGTGATATCGCCAAGGTGCTCGGTGTCGCAGAGAACGAAATCCGCCGTCTGACCGAGCACATGCCGTGGACCGATGCCCGGCACGCCGCCGATGCCGTGGCGCTCTCACGTGAGTGCGACCATACAGCCTGGCAGGAAGAGCCGCTGCGCACGGCGTTGCTCATGGCAGGGATGCTCGATGGCTTCCCACGCTACGCCAAGATGCACCCCTGCGGCGTGGTGCTCTCGCGAGACCCCATCCGCGACCAGACGCCCACCTTCATCAGCTCGAAAGGCTGGCCCACCACGCATTTTGATATGGATGCCGTGGAGGCCGTGGGCTTGATCAAGCTGGACATCCTCGCGCAGGGCGGTCTGGCCGTGCTGCGGGACACACAGGCCACCTTGCAGTCACAGGGACTGGTGCTAGATCTGCCAGCCCTCGAAGTCGGCAGCCGTGGTGGCACCGAGCAGCCCACCCGCGCTGAACCGGTGGAGCCTTGGAGTGATCCAGGCGTGTGGCACATGATCGCCACAGGGAATGCACGCGGCGTGCATCACATCGAAAGCCCCGCCATGACCAGCCTGGCATGCATGGCCGATGTCCGAGACATCGACCGCCTCGTGGCCATCGTCTCCGTTATCCGTCCCGGTGCGGCCAACGGCCTCAAGAAGGCGCAGTTTGCCCGCCGTGCGCAGGGGCTTGAACCCGTGGACTACACACATGAAAGCCTAGCGCCGGTGCTGCGCTCCACCTTTGGCGTGGTGGCGTATGAGGAGCACATCCTGCAGATTTGCGAGGCCTTTGCCGGACTGCCGCCAGGCCGGGCCGACGTGCTGCGCCGTGCCCTGGTCAAACAGGACAAAGCCAAGATCAACGAGGTGAAGGCGGAGTTCATGCAGGCGGCGAAGGAACGGAGGAGGGATGCACGCAGCATCGCCTACGTTTGGGACCTCGTGGCAGGGTTCCAAGGTTACGCCTTCTGCCGGGCTCATAGCACCGCCTATGCGGTGGAGGCTTATCAGGGGGCCTATGCCAAGCACTACCACCCCGCCGAGTTCATGGCCGGAGTACTCACCAACGGCAAAGGGTTCTACTCCCCTCTAGTTTACACGCTGGAGTGCCGCCGCCTCGGCATCGGCTTTCTCCTTCCCGACGTGAACATCCCCAGCGATGCCTTCACCGTGGAAGCGAGCAGCGTCGATCACGGCACGCCCGCCAAGCCTTTGGGTAGAGCCATCCGCGTGCCCCTGCGCTGCATCAAAGACCTTAGCGAGGGCACTCTCGCCCGCTGGCGGAGTGAACGTGCCCGCATTCCATTCAGGGATGTGCGCGACTTCTGCGAGCGTGTCCGTCCGGAAGGCGTTGAAGCGCTGAATCTCATCCGCGCCGGCGGGTTTGATTCCTTGGGCAGTTCCCGCACGGAGCAGTTCTGGCGCTGCCTGCACAGCTCGCGTGATGTGAATGCGGGGGCTGACTGGCTCTTTAGCACCTGCCGCCAAGACGACATCCGCGCCACCTTTCGTGAGGAGCCCAGCACACTGCAAAAACTCCAAGATGAGCTGGATCTCTTTGGCTACACCGTGAGCGGTCATCCGTTGGACCTGCACCCCCAGGTGGCGTGGCAGACCTACTGCCCGATTGCCGAACTCCACCGCTATCCAAATCAACGTGTCACCGTCTGTGGCCTCATCATCGTCAGCCGTTCTCATCTGCAACAGAACGGCCAGCCCATGAAGTTTATCTCCATCTGCGACCGCACCGGCATTGTGGAGTGCGAAATCTTCGCCGCCGCATACCGAGTTTATGGCCTCAATACCGTCCGCTATCCTGTGGTGCAGATCACTGGCGAGGTGAAGCCTTTCGATAATGGGCAAGGATACACGTTGGATGTCTTGCGTGTGGAGCAGGCCAGAGCGAAAACTCCCAGCGCATCTACCCTACCCCATGAGTGAGGAAGCCGCCCCCACCGCATCGCCTCGGCAGCTCAAGCTGTTCCAGTTGGAAAGCCCGCTGACGCTGCGCTTGGGGAGCGAGTTCTTCCGCACCCTGCCGCAATCGCCGGGCATCTATTTTTTCTATGACGGCGAAGGCCAATTGCTCTACATGGGTCAATCCTCTGATCTGCGTGCACGCATCGGCAGCTATCGACACGTCACACCAGAAAAGCATCCCAAGCGAACGCTTCGTTTGGTGTCTCGCATCGCACTCATCGACGTACAAACATGCAATACCGCAGGAGAGGCCGTCGAACTAGAACGCATTTTGCTGCTGGCACATCGCCCACCATTTAATCGAGCGGGCGTCTGGCAGGGGGATCCTTGGTGGCTCTCCATGAATGTAGAGATCGGCGGCCTGATGCTCAGGCTTCAGCGTGAGGCCAGTCCGGGCGGCCTGGGACCATTGCCAGGGGTGTCCCGCCACATCCTGGGCACGCTTGTTCGCAATTTGCTGCGGGTTGCCAATCCGACCTGGAAGTTGAGCGACTTCCCCTGCGGTCTCATGGCGTACGCTCTGCCGCTGGAGTGCCGACTTCCAGTTTCATCCCCCTCTGATCTTGTCCAAACGCTCACAGGCGCCCTTGCAGGTGATTTAGAGGGCCTTCTAGCCGAATTGAGGGCACTACCACCGCCAGTCACCCTTACAGAGCAGGAGTTTTGGCAGGAAGAGCTGGAAAGGCTCGAAAAGTTAACAACGCGGGGACCTCCGGGTCAAATATGGCCATGAAGCGCCTAGGAAGATAATGTTTAACTTTACTTAACAACCTCATTCGCGTTACTCTCGCTACATGGCTGACAACTCAAAGATTGAATGGACCGACGCCACATGGAATCCCGTGCGCGGCTGCACCAAGGTGAGCGCAGGCTGTGCTCATTGCTACGCTGAAACCTTCGCTGAGCGCTGGCGTGGTATCAAAGGTCACCCCTTTGAGTTCGGCTTCGATCTCCGCCTCGTGCCCGAAAAGCTCGCCGATCCACTCAAGTGGTCAACCCCACGGCGTATCTTCGTCAACTCGATGAGCGACATGTTTCATGAAAATATCCCCGAGGAATACATCGCCAAGGTAGCTGCGGTCATGCGCATTGCCGACTGGCACACTTACCAAGTTCTCACCAAGCGCCCCGTCCGTCTGGAGAAGCTCCTCAAAGGCCGCCTACGCGAAGCGGCCGCAGCAAAACATATCTGGTGGGGCGTCACCGTCGAGAATCGGAAGCACGGTCTCCCCCGCATAGACGCTCTTCGTCGTACGGGAGCCGCGATGAAGTTCCTCTCCATCGAACCCCTTCTTGAAGACCTCGGTACCATCGATCTCACTGACATCGACTGGGTGATTGTCGGTGGCGAGAGCGGCCCAGGTGCGCGACCGCTCGAACAAGAGTGGGTCACCTCCATCCAGCAGCAATGCCAAGAAAAGGCTATCCCATTCTTTTTCAAACAATGGGGCGGCGTCCAAAAGAGCCGCTTCGGACGCGAGTTGAACGGCCGCACTTACAGCGAGTTCCCCAAGACCACTCACCGCCCCCTCCTCACGCCCGATGACCGTCGCCGAGCACTCTTGATGGCCCAATCACAGCTTGAAACGATGTAGGCTCTCACCGCTATGCCTACTGAAGAGATCGAACACAAGCCTTACTCCGAGGGCACACTGGTCAAACTCGACATCTTCAAACTCTACGCTCGCGCATGGCTGCCTGTCTTCACCGCCCGACCTGATCCTCATTGGAAACGACTTCATATCTTCGATTTTTTCGCGGGTAAGGGACGCGATTGCGAAGGAGCACTCGGCAGCCCCGCACTGCTGCTAAAGGAGATTAAAGACCGCTCTGGTGACATTTGTCGCAAAGGATTAAATGTCACGCTAACAGCCTGCGACCTCAAATCCGATAAAGTTGCGTCGCTCAAACATTACCTGGAAACTGAACATGGCATTCCCGAATGGCTCACGTTTGAAGCCATGCCGGGAGAGTTCGAGAAAACATTTGCTCATTACTTGCCCATATTGCGGGCCTCCGATACTGCATGCCTTGCGCTGCTTGACCAGTATGGCTTCAAAGAAGTTGATGCTACCGTTTTTGCAACGTTGACCGCCTGCCCCACCACGGACATTCTTTTCTTCGTCAGCACTCAACATCTTCACCGTTTTGCAGATCATCCTGCCATCCGTAAATACATGGAATTTGAGCGAGCGGGGGATCACTATCATGCACATCGCGTGATTCTCGACTGGTACCGATCCCAAATCCCTAAGGGCAGGGAATACTATCTCGCTCCTTTTTCGTTTCGCAAGGGCGGCAACATCTACAGCCTCATCTTCGGCAGCGGACACCCTCGTGGCATGGAGCAGTTCCTGAACGTTGCTTGGCAAAAAGACAAGCTCAACGGTGAAGCCGACTACGACCTCAACCGAGAGAATTTCAGCGACATCGAGCCATACTTGCCTGTCGATTTCTTCTCGAAGCCAAAGAAAAAGCAGATCTTCGAAGCCGCTTTTGAGAAGGCCATCCGCGACAGCCAACTCACCACAGAGACCGCCCTGTACCTCTACTGCCTGGAGAATGGCATGTTGCCCAGCCATGCATCGCCTGTCTTGAGTAAGCTGAAGAAGGATGGAACCGTCGAATGCGCCTTCGTATCTCCTAGAAGGGAAAGTTTGAAGGATCCCAGGGCCTTTCGAGTTCACTACTAAAGCCGTACCGAGCGATCAACACCTGCCAGCAGGCTGGTGCCCTATCATCGCCACGAGCAGAGAGGATGAAATGAGTCACCGCTTGTACCAGGGCCTCTTCCAATACCCCCTCGTTGACGAGGAGGTGTCCGTTTGAGACGGCAAAAATGAACTCTGCGAGGTGTATGGAACAAAGGGAGAGGGCTTCGGGCGACGGTGCCCAGCCAGGAGACTTTTCATTGACGGGGTCCGTGTTAGTTCTTCGATCTGCTCCTTGTTGAGCACATTTTTGGATCGAAAGATCTCCAGCATGGCGTTCACCGTGCTTGGTTCCGCATGCAAAATGGACCGGCGAATCTCCGCCAGACCTTTGTTATCTATATCCCATATGGCTCCTGCTTCAGCCATGAGCCTCAGGGATTCCAGCCCGTGTTTGATGTGTTCTGTGCGACCCATCTGGTAAAAGCTGTGACAGAGATCACGCACATGCCCATCCAACACATGTCTTCCTTCAACGTGATCATTTGGATCAGCCCCGGCTTGTAGCAGGCGTTTGACCACGTCCGGATGCGCACAGAAGGAGGTCGAACGGAAAAGTTTCTGAACCGCCTCCGGAGGAAAGGGAACCTTAAGAAGGTTCAAAAGAATGGCTTCATTGCCCCGGATCATGGCTGTTTCGAGAGGGAACCACAGCATGTCTTCATCATTGTCATCCTCCTCCCATCCGTTCCGGGGCACTTTCACATAGGGATTGGCGCCCAGCCAGAGCATGAAGCACACGCCCTTCACATTTTTCTGATCAACAAAATTGTGCAGCGCAATATCGACCTGTCGCTGCATGCCAGGAAAACGTTCCTTGTATGTTTTCACAAAACCCAATAGGGGCCGGGCTTTTGATTCGAGCGCTTTTGCAAGGGCATTGCCTTCACAGGGATCCACTCCGGCAGCAATAAAACAATCTATCAGCTCCCTGTCATAGGTGCCGAGGACATCAGAAAAATCGACCGCACTTGGATCAGCACCAAAGCGAAGCAGCAGCTCCACCATGGACCGGTTCTTGGCTACAACAGCAGGAGTCAGGCACTCATAATAATCAACGTTCGGATTGTAGCCATTCACGAGAAGGAGCTCTGCTAGGCTGTGAAACCCTCTTGCTGCCGCGATGCGCAGTGGGGTTGGCTTTTTCTTCATTTTTTTGTCCGTCATCCGCACGCACTGGATCGGCTTCCCTTCTGCGATCCACTGTTCCACCTCGTACAATTTCCCCTGAGCGCAAAGCACGACCAGCTCTTCAATGGATTCATAGCCCTCGGCAGGAGTGCAATATTTCGAAGGCCGGGCACTGCTGGCCGTGGGAAAAGGGCGGATAAGCATGCCTGCAAAACGGTTTCCAAGACTGAAAATTATCCCAGCCGGTCGTTGGCTCAGTCCACGGCCAGGGGGGCCTCGGCCTCTACTCCCCTCCCGAGACAGCCATGGCATATGCGCTTACCGCGGGGGAATTGAGCGGGAATCCTTGCCATCGGATTCATCCCCGGCTTTGATGAGGGAATTCTCTACCCCTCCCCACCTTCCCCCCTCGGATGGAAATCATCGACAACATCAACCAGCTTCTCGGCGACAACCTCAAGAGGACCATCGCGCCTGGCTCGAAACTCCGGATCGCTGCTTCCTGCTTTTCGATCTATGCATTTGAGGCCTTGAAGGCGGAGCTGGAGCAGATCGAATCTCTCGAATTCATCTTCACCTCCCCCACCTTCGTCCCCACGGATGTCACGGACAAGCTGAGGAAGGAGCACCGGGAGTTCCACATCCCCAAACTGCAGCGCGAGCGCAACCTCTACGGCACCGAGTTCGAGGTGCGTCTGCGCAATGAATTGACTCAGAAGGCCATTGCCAAGGAATGTGCGGAGTGGATGCGCCGGAAGGCACAGTTCCGCTCAAACCGTACCCAGGCCCCCATGCAGCAGTTCATGACGGTCAGTGCTGCTGAGGCAGCTGCTGCCTACATGCCCCTGCACGGTTTCAGCGCCGTTGACCTGGGGTATGAGAAAGGCAATGCCGTGTCCAACTTTGTCACCAAGATGGGAGAGCCTTCCATGGCCCAGCAGTGGCTAGCCTTGTTCGATCAGATTTGGGCCGACAAGGAAAAGCTGGAAGACGTGACGGAGAAAATCTGCGAGCACATCGCCTCCATCTACAAGGAGAACTCCCCGCAGAGCATCTACTTCCTGATGCTTTACAACATCTTCAGCGAGTTCCTGGAAGACCTGAATGCCGATGTGCTGCCAAACGACCTGACCGGCTATCAGGACAGCCTCATTTGGAAAAAACTCTTCAACTTCCAGCGCGATGCCGCCACCGGCATCATCAACAAACTGGAAACCTACAACGGCTGCATCCTGGCCGACAGCGTCGGCCTCGGGAAGACCTTCACCGCGCTGGCCGTGGTGAAGTACTACGAGCTGCGCAACAAGTCCGTGCTGGTGCTCTGCCCCAAGAAGCTGGCGGACAACTGGCAGACCTACCGGGGAAACCTGATCACCAACATCTTTGTCAAAGATCGCTTCGGCTACGACGTGCTCTGCCACACGGATCTTCTCAGGACGCGGGGCCACTCCTTGGGCCTCGACCTGCGCAAGGTGAACTGGGGCAACTACGACCTGGTGGTGATCGACGAGTCGCACAACTTCCGCACCAATGACCCCTACCGCGACCGCGAAACCCGCTACCAGCGCCTGCTGAATGAGGTCATCCGCCAGGGGGTAAAGACGAAGGTGCTCATGCTTTCGGCCACGCCAGTGAACAACCGCTTCTCCGATCTCAAGAACCAGCTTGCCCTGGCCTACGAAGGCGACCCGGAGAATCTGAACGCCAAGCTCCGCACGGAGAAGGACATCGACGAAATCTTCAAGCGTGCCCAGGCAGTTTTCACCACCTGGTCAAAGCTGCCCGCCGAAGAGCGCACCCCGGCCGCCATCCTGGGGGCTCTGGACTTCGATTTCTTCGAGCTGCTGGACAGCGTTACCATCGCCCGATCACGTCGGCACATTCAGACCTACTACGACACCAAGGACATCGGGCAGTTCCCGGACCGCCTGAAGCCCGTCTCCCACCACTGCCAGCTCACGCACCGCACGGATGTCATTGGGTTCAATGCCATCTTTGAGCAGCTTTCCATGCTCACGCTTGCCGTCTATACCCCCATGGCCTTCGTGCAACCGAGCCGCCGCTCCAAGTATGAACCGGATGCGGAGGATGATCTCACAGGCGCTTCCAATCTCGGCCAGAGCGGTCGTGAAAAAGGGCTGCAGGCCCTCATGACGGTCAACCTCCTCAAGCGGCTGGAAAGTTCCGTTCACTCCTTCCGCCTCACCCTGCAAAGCCTCGCGGACAATCACGGTCAGGTCCTCAAGAAGATTGCGGCCCACCAAAAGAACGGCACCTCCGCCACCTTTGCAGACATCTCCCAGGCCTTCGCCGATGCAGAACCCGAGGACGAAGACGATTTTCCAGATTTTGAGGAACAAGACGACGAGGGCAAAGTCGAAATCAGCCTCGACGATATGGACGTGCCGGCCTGGAAGCAGGCGCTGGAGGCCGACCTCGTGGTGATCGAGTCTTTGCTGGCGGAAATGCGCAAAATCACCCCGCCGGACGATGCCAAGCTCCAGCATCTCAAGACCACCATTCTCAGCAAGCTCGCCTCCCCCATCAATCCAGGGAACAAGAAGGTCATCGTCTTCACCGCTTTTGCAGATACGGCGGAGTACCTCTTCAAGCACCTGTCTACCTTCTTTCTGGAAAGGAAGCACCTGCATTCCGCCATGGTCGTGGGCGGTAATCGCACTGCCAGCACGCTGACAAAGTCCTATGACTTCCAGGCCCTTCTCACCCTCTTCTCACCACGCTCCAAGGAAAAGGCGGTCATCTTGCCCAAGGAGTCCGCTGAGATCGACATCCTCATCGGCACCGATTGCATCAGCGAGGGCCAGAACCTTCAGGACTGCGATTACCTGATCAACTACGACATCCACTGGAATCCCGTGCGTATCATCCAGCGCTTCGGCCGTGTGGACCGCATCGGCTCCAAGAACAAGTGCATCCAGCTCGTGAACTACTGGCCGGACATCACGCTGGATGAATACATCAATCTCAAGGACCGCGTCGAAAGCCGCATGGTCATTGCAGACGTCACCGCCACCGGAGACGACAATCCGCTCGACTCCCGGGCCAACGATGTTTCCTACCGCCGTGAGCAGCTCCGCAAGCTCCAGGAGGAAGTGCTTGAGCTGGAAGACCTCAAAACGGGCATCTCCATCACGGATCTTGGGCTCAATGACTTCCGCATGGATCTGCTGAACCACGTCCGGGAGCATGGCGACCTCGCCAAACTGCCCAATGGCATGCATGCGGTCATTCCCGCCGCCCCTGAGCGCGGCCTGCTTCCAGGGGCCATCTTTGCCCTGCGGAACCGCAACGACGGGGTGAACATCAATCAGCAAAACCGCCTGCACCCCTACTACCTCGTGTATGTCGGGCAGGACGGTCAGGTCATCGTCAATCACACCGAGCCCAAGCGCCTGCTGGACCTCGCCCGCGCCGCCTGCAAGGAGCGCCCGGAGCCCATCCCAGAGGTGTACCAGCCCTTCAACAAAGCCACCAAGGACGGACGGCGCATGCAGGCGTATTCAGAGCTGCTCAACAAAGCCATCCGCTCCATGATTGAGCTGAAGGAGGAAAAGGACATCGACAGCCTGTTCTCAGGGGGCAGGACCAGTGCCCTGCTCAACACCATCAGCGGCCTTGACGACTTTGAATTGATCGCCTTCCTCGTGGTCCAGCCCCCGGCTTGATTTTCGATGTTCACATATCCCAGACAGGCAGAGTTCAACCGCGTCTTGCCCAAGAGCAAGATCTACGCTCATGCCAAGCCGGGGCGGGTGGTGAAGGATCTCTTTGTCTCCCAGATCGGGGAAATCATCTGGAAATACAAGCTCTCACCAGAAACCCTCAATCTCCCAGCCCGGCACGGCATCAGTGAGATTCAGGTGTTTGAGATCGCCCTCAAGTCCGAGGATCTTGACGAGAGGGTGCTGACCACCATCCACCGCGCCATTCCCTTTCCCATCCTCTTTCAGCTGACGCATGGCGACCGCGTCCGGTTTGCAGCTTCGTTCAAGCGGCCTAGCGATGCAGATGCCGCCAAATGGGTCGTCGAGGCCAGCTTTCTCACCGAATGGCAGCCAGCCACTCAAGAGAGACCTCCGCTCCCGATAGCGCTCGACATGGCCAGCCTCTACGAGCACCTCATCCGCCGCCATTTTCCCCTGCCTCCTCGTGCCGACGAGGGCATCCGCGACCACGTGGCACGATTCGCCGCCATCCAGGCCAAAGAAAAGGAGTGCCAGCAGATGGAAGCCCGCCTAAACAAGGAGAAACAATTCAACCGCAAGGTGGAGCTGAACGCCTCGCTGCGATCCCTCCGTCAAGATCTCGAAGCCCTTTACACCTGACCCGCCCTCCTTTTTGCTCATGGAAAAGCTCAAGCTCCATTCACCTGACCTCACGGCCCAAAACATCGAGAAAATCGCAGCCCTGTTTCCAAACTGTGTCACCGAAGCGAAGGACGCCAAGGGGAACCTCAAACTCGGCATCGACTTCGACCTGCTCCGTCAGGAACTCTCCGACCATGCGGTGGAGGGGCCGCGTGAGCGCTATCATCTGGACTGGCCTGGGAAACGTGAGGCCCTGCTGGCGGCGAATGCGCCGATTGCCAAAACGCTGCGCCCCTGCCGTGAGGAAAGCGTGAATTTTGATGCGACGAAGAACCTCTTTATTGAGGGGGATAATCTGGATGCCCTGAAGCTGCTACAGGAGACCTACCTGGGGAAGGTGAAGCTGATCTACATTGATCCGCCGTATAACACGGGGAAGGATTTTATTTATCGTGACAAATTCAGCTCACTAAAAGAGCAGTACGAACAGACGACAGAACAACGAGATGACACAGGAGGGCTTCTTGTAGCCAATCCCGAGACGAATGGACGTTACCACTCTGACTGGCTAACAATGATCTATGCTCGTTTGAAGGTGGCTAAAAATTTATTATCGGAAGATGGATTGATCTTCATAAGCATTGATGACGTTGAACAGGCTTCGTTGAAGCAACTGTGCGCCGAGATCTTCGGTGAGAAAAATTTTATAGCTCAGTTGACGTGGGAAAAAGGAAGAAAGAACGACGCCAAGTTCTTTTCATTGGGGCACGAATACATGCTTGTTTACGCTCGCAATTTGATCGTGCTTCGTGAGCGAGGTGAAATCTGGCGCGAAGAGAAACCGGGAGCGAAAGAAATCTGGGATGAATTTCTCAAGCTTCGCGATAAGTATAATGACAACTATCTTCAAATGGAGAAGGAGCTGTCAGCTTGGTATTCTGAATTGCCGAAGTCGCATCCTTCAAAAAAGTGGGCTCGATATAAACGTATCGACAAGAATGGCCCCTGGCGTGATCGTGACATTTCATGGCCTGGCGGAGATGGTCCAAGATACGATGTCATTCACCCTGTGACAAAGCAACCGTGCGCGGTTCCTGAAGCAGGCTGGCGTTACTCTTCACCAGACGAAATGCAGAGGCAGATTAGGTTAGGCTTGGTTGAATTCCGCGCAGATCATACCGAACCGCCGTTTCGCAAAGCTCATATTCGCCCCATTCCAGAAGAGCTTGAGGAAGCTGAGGAAGAACAGGAAGGCGACCAAGATGAAACAGAATTTGCGACTCAAGTCCGTGCATCAGTAATTTACAAGCAGTCCCAGGTCGCAGTGAAATACCTGCGCCAGTTGATGGGTGGCAAGATTTTTAGTAATCCCAAAGACCATGAAGAGCTCGCCAAGTTGATCGAATATGCGACCCCGCGTAATCGAACCGCCATCATCATGGACTTTTTTGCCGGTTCGGGAAGCACGGCGGAGGCTGTTCTGGCGGCGAATGCTGCATCAGGAACGAACCATCAGTTTATTACAGTTCAATTGCCTGAAGATTTGGACAAAGCAGTCACGACCACCACTGGCACGGCAAAGAAGACGGTACAAAATGCTATCAAAATGCTGGATAAAATTGGCAAACGTCACGTCTTGTCTGAGTTAACGAAGGAACGCATCAGGAGAGCTGGCGTGGAAGCATCCAAGGGCAATAGCCACAAAGGATGGAAGAGGGACACCGGCTTCCGCGTGCTCAAAATTGACACTTCGAACATGAAGGAGGTGTATTACATCCCGGATGCGGTGAAGCAGGGGCAGCTCGATCTTCTCACCGACAACATCAAGGACGACCGCACGCCGGAAGATCTGCTCTTCCAGGTGCTGGTGGACTGGGGAGTGGATCTGGCGCTGCCGATCACGCTGGAGAAGATCGCGAAGAAGGAAGTTTTTTTCGTGGATGGCAATGCCCTGGCGGCCTGCTTTGAGCCAGACATCTCCGAAGCGCTGGTGAAGGAGTTGGCGGGCCGGAAGCCGTTACGGGTGGTGTTCCGTGACAGTAGCTTTGGCAGCGACAGCATGAAAATTAATGTGGAGCAGATTTTCAAGCTCCTGAGCCCGACCACGGAACTGAAGTCCCTGTAAGCCATGAAGCTGAAATTCAAACAGCAGGCCTATCAGACGGATGCCGTCATGGCCGTCCGTGACTGCTTCGCAGGACAGCCGCCGAGCAAGGGTTTCCGATATGCCATTGATCCCGGTCGTGGAGATGCTCAGGGGCAAGCAATGATTGCGGATGTGGTGGGCACTGGCTTTGCCAATGCTCCTTATGCGCTGCCCCTGTCGAAGGTGCTTCAAAATCTCCAGGAAGTGCAGCGTCGGCAAAACTTGCCCATTGCTACCGAGCTGAAGCATTCCTCCGTCTGTGACATCAATCTCGACATCGAGATGGAGACCGGCACAGGCAAGACCTACTGCTACATCAAGACGATGTATGAGCTGAACAAGGCCTATGGCTGGAGCAAGTTCATCATCGTGGTTCCCAGCATCGCCATCCGTGAGGGGGTGGCGAAGTCGTTTGACTCCATGGCGGAGCACTTTCTAGAAGACTACGGCAGGCGCATCCGTAGCTTCATTTACAACAGCAAACAGCTCCACAACCTGGAGAGCTTCTCCTCGGATGCGGGGATTAACGTGATGATCATCAACGTCCAGGCTTTCAATGCTCGTGGCGAGGATGCCCGCCGCATCTACCTAGAGCTGGACGATTTCCAAAGCCGCAAGCCCATCGACGTGATCGCCAAGAACCGGCCCATCCTCATCCTGGATGAACCGCAGAAGATGGAAGGCAAGGCCACGGTGGAGAAGCTGGCTGACTTCAACCCGCTCATGATCCTGCGCTACTCCGCCACGCACAAGACGGAGCACAACAAGGTGTACCGTTTGGATGCGCTGGACGCCTACAACCAGAAGCTGGTGAAAAAGATCGCTGTTCGCGGCATCAGCGTGAAGGGGTTGGCCGGGACAAACGCTTACCTCTACCTGAAGAGCATCGACATCTCTCCGTCCAAGGCACCGGAGGCGAGGATCGAGCTGGAGATCAAGCAGTCCAGCGGCATCAAGCGCGACACCCGCAAGGTCAACAAGGGCACCAACCTGCAAGACCTCTCGGGAGGCCTGGATCAGTATGACGGCTTTGTGGTGGCTGAGATCGACGCCAGGGACAACGTGGTGACATTCACCAACGGCACGGCAATTGAACTGAACAAACCCGCCGGGGACGTGAACGAAAGCGCCCTGCGCCGCATCCAGATCCGGGAGGCCATCAAGGCCCACTTCGAGAAAGAGCGGGTGCTATACGCCAAGGGCATCAAGGTGCTGTCCCTCTTTTTCATCGACGAGGTGGCCAAATACCGCTGCTACAACGATGCTGGGGAGCAGGCTGGCGAATACGCCCGCATGTTTGAGGAGGAATACAACACCCAGCTCAACGAGGTGCTGACACTGGAGGAGACGCCCTACAACCGCTACCTCAAGGGCATCTCCGCCAAGGCCACGCACAACGGTTACTTCTCCATCGACAAGAAAACGAAGCGTTTCGTGGACCCTGACGTGGAAGCCCGTGGCGAAAACGCCGGCGAGGCCAAGGACGCAGACGCCTATGACCTGATTTTGAAAGACAAGGAGCGCCTACTGGATTTCTCAGAGCCAGTGCGCTTCCTGTTCTCCCACTCGGCTCTTCGGGAAGGCTGGGACAATCCCAACGTCTTCGTCATTTGCACTCTCAAGCACAGCGACAACACGGTCTCCCGCCGCCAGGAAGTCGGCCGTGGCATGCGCCTCTGCCGCGATCAAAGCGGCGAGCGCATCGACGACCCGGCTGTGGTCCACCAAATCAACGTTCTCACCGTTGTGGCCAATGAGAGCTACAAAGACTTTGTGGCAGGCCTGCAGAAGGACATCGGCTCCACTCTCTCCGCCCGGCCTCAGAAGGCCAACGAGGAATACTTCAAGGACAAGGTTCTCAAGACCGACAAGGGCGATGTAAAAGTCACGCCGCAGATGGCGAAGCTGATCGAGCGCTACCTGATCAAAAACGACTACACCGACACTCAGGACCGGATCACGGAGGCCTACCACGTTGCCAAAAGGGATGGCACCTTGGCCCCTCTTCCTGCGGAATTGGAACCTTACAAGGAACAGATCTTCCAGCTCGTGAACACCGTCTTCAGCGCCGATCAGATGCCGCAGATTGACGACGAACTGAAAGCGAAGGAAAACCTGCTGAACGCCAACTTTGAGAAAAAGGAGTTCCAGGAACTCTGGCACCGGATCAATCACAAGGCCGTGTATGCCGTGGATTTCCAGACCGAGGAGCTGATCCAGAAGTGCATCCAGACGCTCGACAAAGAACTGAAGGTGACGCCGTTGCAATACACCGTGACGGCCGGCGAGCAGAAGGACGAAGCCAGCTTTGAACAGCTCAAGAGCGGCGACTCCTTCCAGACGAAATCCAACAGCACCGAGACCCTGACGACGACAGCCAGCTCTGCCGTAAAATACGACCTCATCGGAAAGCTGTGCGAGGCCACCCAACTGACCCGCCGCACCATCGCCGCCATCCTTCAAGGCATTCTGGCAGCCCGCTTCGCCCAATACCGGACGAACCCCGAAAACTTCATCATGGAGGCCGCTCGCCTGATCAACGAGCAGAAGGCCACGGTCATCGTCGAACACCTGACCTACGACACCACCACAAGCACCTACGCAGCCCCGGACATCTTCACCCAGCGCAAGGAAGACCTGAGCAAAGGCTTCAAGGCCACGAAGCACATTTACGACTACGTCTTCACCGACTCCAGCGGTGAGCGCACCTTTGTGGGCGAACTCGATGCCAGCTCCGAGGTGGTGGTGTACGCCAAGCTCCCCAGGGCCTTCTCAATTCCGACCCCGGTCGGCAATTACAATCCCGACTGGGCCATCGCCTTCCAGGCTGGCAAGGTCAAACACATCTACTTCATCGCCGAAACCAAAGGCTCCATGTCATCCATGGACCTCCGCGAAATCGAGAAATCCAAAATTGAATGCGCCCGGAAGTTCTTCGCCAAGATCACCAGTGACCAGGTGAAGTATGACGTGGTGAACAGCTATGGAAAACTGATGGAGCTGGTGAAGTGACGCAACTGCAGGACGTGACTATGGAGATACTTGAAGACACCGAGTTTAGTCGTTTGGGCCGCTTCGATGCTGGGCTTGTCGTTTTGCTTTCAACTGATGACAGATATGACACTGTCACTATCGAGAGGGTTGATGAAAATTTCAAAACGCCAATAGGCCGTTTTGAGTTTGATCAACCAGCGGGTTGCCCTGATGACGTTTACCGATTGTCCTACATGGCCCTGGAAGGGAGCAACGGAGTTTATCGCAGAAAAGGGATAGGCCGTGAAGTGCTTCTATTTTTTATAGATCGCACAGGAACACGGCTTGTTTGTGACGCTCCCGGCGGTCCCGCGAATGACTATGCAACTCATGTAGTGGATGATGGTATTCCCTTTGTCTGCAAAATGAATAGAGAAGGGTTGATCTGGTTTCCAGAGGCAACAGAAGAACAGCTGGACCTCCACCCCATCTAGTAAAACCTGCATTTTGAGCCCCCACCGGCATGACCGCCAGCTACTACTTCTGGAAATGGGCTGACAACGACCTGCCCGGCCCGCCGGATGAAGTGCATGCGGCTTTGCTGCGCGGCCAGATGCATCCAGCGATCCAGCCCTTTGATCCGGCACAGCTGGTGAAGCTGCTGGAGAAGGGTTCTGTGCTTGGGCGGAAAGTTGGTGAAGAGTGGGAATGGCAGGTGGTGCCCACTCCGCAGGCAACTTTGGCAAACGCCATCTTCGCCACAGCCACCTTGCCAGACGGCATCAAGCCTCACGAGATCGGGATGGCGCACGTTTTATGGTTCTATCTTTTGAGGAATCACCTCAACATTTATGGCGAGGGGGACGCCCCCGTGGCGGGCCCGTTCCTGAAGTGCAACCACATCTTCAGCGGCCAAGGCATGAAAGAATATGACATTCAGCCTCAAGAAGCGCGGGCCTTGTTATTGATGTTGCGTCGCTCGCACAAAGATCCCTTCGTGGTGCTCGAAAACCGCAAGGGAGAGTTTGTGCAGTGCTATCTGGATAAAAAACGACGGTATTTGCTGGAGTGGCGTCAGTTTCATGTGCCGCTCTGCAATGACAACGAAACTGAAAACTACGACCATTGGCGGCTGGTGGATCAGGCCATCAAGGCGGCTTTGCCAATGAGGTTGCGACGTTCAAAGACCAAGCTGCCGTATGATCTAGACCCCGAGCGAGTCTCCTTTCCTCTTGTGGTGGAGGCATTTGAGGCGTTCATCCGTGGAGAAGCGCCCCCCAGGCTGGAACACTGGCGCAACGTGAAGGAGGAAATATGACCGCCAGCTACTACTTCTGGAAATGGGCCGATAACGACCTGCCCGGCCCGCCTGATGAAGTGCATGCGGCCTTGCTGCGCGGCCAGATGCATCCGGCCATCCAACTTTTTGATCCCACGCAGCTGGTGAAGCAGTTCGAGAAGGATGCCATGCGTGGGCTGAAGAAGGGCGAAGAGTGGGACTGGCATGTCGTGTGGGATCAAGCCCCACGTCGGGCGAAGTTTGTTTTTATGTCTCTTCCCGAGCCGCCCATCGACGGACCTCAGCATGAGCGCATGGTTCTTCGCTATCTTCGCAAAGCCGTGTTTGGCTGGTCCGGCGATCAGCATGCTGGCTTTGCCGGTTCTCTGCCGAAGCAGAACCTTTGGATTCCAGGAAACGGCGGCCCCTCCATCTGGGATCCTTCAGTTGCACAGCTATCTGATCTGGTGAACGAACTCGCCCCCTCTGGCGAGGCAGGTCATGCCATGCTGATGAACTACAAAAATGATTTCATCCAGGTGTCTGCATTTCAAGGGCGCTTCACGGTGGAATGGAGAGAAGCTGATTACATGAAATCGTGGAGCGCCTTTGAGCACTGGCACGTCCGCTACCGGCCTCCGGCAAAAACCCTGAGGGGGCGCTCGATACGGCAGCGCTTCGTGCCCAAGGACATGCCAGTCGTGCGGCTTTACATGGGGGAATACTTCTACCGCCCGACTAAACGGCGCGAGTTTGAGCTGATATGTCCTTCAGATGTGCTCGCGTTGCTGCGTGCCTTTTTGTGCCGGGAGCCTCGTCCGCCCTATTTTGAGTGGGTTTCCCTCACCGATGAAATGAAAAATCGGCCCGCCGAGTGTATTCCGTGGGAGGATGACTTCTAAAATGATCCGCCAGCCATGACTCCTACCCTTCATCCTGAAATCCAACGCCTTTTGGAGGCGAACGCAGAACTGCGCATGGAACTGGCCATGCTGCTGACGGAGGCGCATGATCTCGTCCACACCTTGCGCCCGAATTTGCTGGCACTGTATCAAACAAAGCTGGGAGCCTGGGAGCTGGAGAAGCTGAAAGTGCAGTTTCGCATTGCGCGACTGAAGAGGACAATCGAACTCGTACAAGCAGCGCTCAATCGAGGCGGAAAACCAGACATGTTTCAAATCGAAGCGCAGGTGAAGGAAGAGCAGGTGCTATGGGAAAAGAAAGTCAACGAAGCTGCTGCGAAATTGCAGAGCGCGGAGCACAGGCTGGCACATCTGCTCCCCGACGAACAGAATGCGGAATTGAAGAAGCTTTATCATCAGCTCGTCAAGCAGCTCCACCCGGACCTGCATCCAGATCAACCAGCAGGAGACAAGCTGCTATGGCAGCAGGTTCAGGATGCCTATGACGCAGGTGATGTGGAGAAACTGCGTGCTCTCAGCCTTCTGTTAAACAATCCGAAGCCTCCAGAGAATACTGCGGATGCGCTCGAAAAGCTGCAAACAGAACATGCCATGCTGGAGAAGCGTATCGAGGAGATGGAGGCCAAAATCGAGTCGCTCGAAAGCCAGCCTCCCTTCACCCTGAGGGATGACCTGGAGAACGAGGTATGGATTGCGATGAAACGCACCACGATCGAAAAGAAAACAGAGCCCTTGCAGGCACAGGCAGCGGCGTTAGAGAAACACTTGGAAACCCTTGTCCCCCCACATGTCCCAGGAATCGAGTTTGGTCTCAATTGATCCCGCGCTGCTGGCGCTGATTCATGGCGCATTTGGCACCGACGGAGCACTGCAGCCCTTCGCCAAGGAGATCATGCTAATCGAGTGCCAGATCGCCGGCACGAGCCATCGCGACCTCGAAGAGGTGGAGCCAACATTGCTGCCGGGCAATCTGCTCGTGCTGAAGCGTGAACCGGAGAACGCACACGACTCACTGGCCATCATGATTTTCAACGAAGCCGGCCATCACCTTGGCTACATCCCAAGGGCTAAAAACGAAGCCATCGCCCGCCTGATGGACGCCGGAAAGCTTCTTTTCGGTCGGCTTGAATCGAAGGAGAAGCAGGGAGTGTGGCTAAAGGCTCAGATGCGAGTGTTCATGCGCGATTTTTGAGATCGGGGGGCAATGGTTAGGGTGCAATTCCTGTCAAAAAAGGCTGTCCATCGGATAAACCGGACCATGGCTTTCAAATTTGCAGCCCCCTTTGTTGAATACATTGCCTGCAATTCCGAAGGCACCTTCGTCACCAGTTTTCAAATACGACTTGGGAGCAATAGAGTTTGGGGATGCATTTTGTGAAAAAATTAAGTGGAAATATGTGAGCAGTGGAGTGTCAGTCCCCAATGAAAAGCGCGATCATCAGGAATCTGGAGGACGGAGCTGATTACCGCCCGGATTGGAGGCATGCATGTGTGCTGGAATATTTGAAACGGCATTCTGAAGCCGAACATCCGCCATCATGTGATCAATTGCTGCGTTACGAACCAGACGTCATAATCCGTCTGTCGGTGCGTTATCAGCTTGATGAAAAGTGCGGTTGCCCTGGAGCTGTAGGCTACGCACTCGGCACCCAACAAAGCAATGCCCGCAATGGCATTGCCTCCATGATTAGGGCCATGGTGATTGCCGAGCGCACCCCAACTGAGATCGCCGAACATCTCAAAACAAAGAGCATCAACATCACCTTTTTCACAAAGCTCTACTTTGATGTAGCACGGTACATCGACAGCGATGTATGGCTGAAATCCGTCGTTCAGCAAGACTTCTGTCTGAGCAAAGGACCTGAACTGGCCCGCGAAAGAAGGCTCATGCGAATTGCCTTCGATAAAAGTTGGAGAGGTTTGAGTGCGGAATTGTCTCCTCAAAAGCAGCGCTCGCAGACCGATGTGAAGGCAGCATTGATCCAACTGCAACACGCAGTATGCACCCGCGCATTGGAGTATGTCGAAGATCTGCGACACCAGGGGATTCCAGCCGATCAAGAGGACTACCAGCGATTTATGATGGTCAACAACGCGAAAGCATCAGAGGCGGAACAATCCACCAAAGGGCACAATGGCCTGTCGCTTTCCGAGTGGATGATCGAAGCCGCAGAGCGAAATTTGTTTGAGGAAGAATTTAACAAGCAGATTATCCACTTCAGTCAGCACCAGGATGAGGATGGCCAATCCACCACAGGGCGCAGACGAAGGCTTGCGGCCTGATTTGAGCGCTAAAGCGGATGGATCACCAGCGGTGTGCCGCTTTTTGAACAGAGGATGAGGCGCAGCCCCGCCTGGGTGAAGCCGCCATCCATTTCGAGCAAATAGAAGTCTCTAACGGCTGCTTGAGGTATTTGGAGTCCCGGCAGCAACTCGATTAGACCAGGATAATCAATGCAGGCCCAGTTGCCACTTTTTACTGGCAGCAGGGCTTCACGGACAGCAGCATGATAGTGCTGAACGCCTGCATGCCAATGCTCCCAAAACTCACGAGCACAACGAATTGATTGGAGTTCGGCAGCCGAAACTGGTGCCCGCATCAATCCCAGCCGCAGTGCTAGTTCTGCCGCTTCGTCCCAGGAACCGCAGAAACCGTGCAAGGAATCAATCATCTGCGGAACCGTAAAGCCGCCCTCCTTCCACTTCTTCGCTTCTTGCTTGACCCGATGAAGTGGCATTCCAGATGCGTCGAATGGACGGACGGGCGGCACCAAATAGGGGTTTATTCCAGATCTCCTGCTACGATGCAGAACCCTGGCACCAACTGTTTGATGACTGGTTTCCCCTGGTTGTGTGGCTGGAGGGAGATCTGAGTCATCACAATTCCACAGACGGCATGCACGCAAACGGAAAAGCGGTTCGAGCCCCCTGGCCTTCTGAAGGGTGCGGAAGGTCAAATCAAACGCCTCCTTGGGCTGCATAATTTCCCCCAGCCGGTCGGGTTCTCCAACGATTTCAACCAAGCGCTCCATCGTCTGTGCTCTTCGAACAGTCCTCTGCCGATCCTTTCGCCGGCGGTTGCGTCCAACGCGACTAGCTTCAATTTCAGCGGGTGTGCACAGGCGCCAGTTCATTCTGGAAAGGAATTCAAAAAATCACTACCGCAATGGGCACAGGGGTCTTCGGGCGGGGGCAAACAACCAACCCTCGCCGTCAGTGCGTCAGGCTGCGAACGCTATCTTGGGCTTAAATTCGCGGGCGAGACGCTGCCCCTCTGTTCGCATCTCTGGGGTTAAAGTCTTTTCAAGCCTTGTGTAGATTTTTTTTGCGAAGGCATTTCCTTGGGCACCCGCCAACAAAAGCCATTGGTATGCCAGCGCTTCATCCTTCGGCACGCCGAGCCCATTGGCATAAAATGTACCAAGGCCCGCTTGCGCCTCAGCATCCCCCTGAGCAGCCGCTTTGATGAGCCACTTCGCCGCCTCCACATAATCCCTCGGCACCCCTTGGCCACCAGCATACACAAAACCAAGGTGAAATTGCGCCTCAGCATATCCGCTCTCCGCTATCGCACGTATCTCCGCCAAGGAAGGCTGTGGCTGTGCCTTTTGAGCAAAAGTCTTCATGTTTTGATTATACTATATCCGCGCTAGCAAACAAAGGGCATATTCCACCTCGGTCGGGTCGTCGTACTCATCATCTGCCGAACCAAAATCTTCGTGTAGGTGTCCATGATCAGCTTTGCCGACGTCATTGTGCCCTTGCCGTATGATCATCAAGAGCGTTGGTATAGCCCAGCTTGCGCATGAGCAAGCTGATCGTTGGCAGTGTTACCCTCACTGACCGGCGCCCTGCGGCCGCCTAGAGGCCCTTGAGTGCCAAGGGCGAGTCTTTTGGGTTAGCTTCGCCCCAGAGGCATTGACGTGGCTCGCTCAAGAATCATGCGGGGTAAAGCCCCAGATGGCGAGGATTCGATCCCTCTTGTGAGTCGGAGTGGACCAGCGGTTCACTGTGGTGGCACGGAATTGGGCAAAGATGGCACCAGCCACCAGTCTCCAACATCTTAGCTTCTTCAGTTCAGTTTCCCCGCCTTATATAGGCGGGAAAACTGAACTGATTAGCTGTAGTTTTGTAGTTTTGCAGATTAGAAATTCTTCAAAAACTAAACTGAAAAACTGATCTTAATCCTTTCAGGTGGCTTTTCGGTGCATGGTCATAAGATTTCGTGCCCCATGCTTGACGTCAATCAAGTCCTTCGCTTCTGCTTCTCTGCGTAGTTCGACAATGCACTTTGTGTCCCACCCCCTCGTTTCAAATTCTTCCTTGAGACCTGCGTTTTGAATCCCTGATTTCTCACCGACTGGAACAATGGATACGAATTCCATAAGCGAGGGCTTCTTTTTGAGGAGACGGCTGGACCTCTGCCTCAATTTTGTGGGATCCAATTCACTCGGCTGCATCAGTGGATGGCACCATTGCAGAGTAAACGGGGCCACTGGCGGGAAGTTTCGTAAAATGGGCTCAACCACGAACGCATTCTCCTCGATGTGTGAGGTGATGGTCAAAATGCTGTCTGGATCGCGTGCATAAACTCCACTTCCAGACACCCGATCCAGCACCTCCTTGCCCGCCTGATTTCCCTTGGAGAAGTGAGCACCAAAAACCACTGCAGCCCCTGTCTCGACACAGATGCGGTCCATTTCATTCAAAACCATTGTGAGCACTCCTGCAGAGTTGTCGTCACTGCCCGCCAGTATTTTGTAAATGGGATCCAAAATGGCCAAAACGTATTTGCCATTCTTCATCCGCTGAATCAGTTCGGGGATGAGCTGGACGTAGTTGCAATCGAATCCACGAACATTCCAGAAGTGCAGTAATCCCGGTGCCTCGATGCACTTGGCTTTCAAGATGACCTCCATACGGTGACGCATGAAGGACTCCTGAATCTCAAGATTCACGTAGATTACGGCACCCTGAACAACGGATCTCTCCCAGAATGCAGTGCCTGATGCGACTGAACATGCCAGATCCAGCATGCACCAAGTTTTGTAACTTTTTGATCCGCCGGCGAGGGACATTTTAGTCCCCTGGTGCAGCAGCCCGTGGATCAGCTCAGGAGGATCAGGCTTATCATCTTCAAGCAACGCAGATGCGGAAACAAAAACCGGGTATGGTGTAATTCCATTAAGTGCAAGGGTGCTTGGATCGGCTTTGGCAATGCCACTTTCAGGCGCTACCGCCGCTGGGATCAATCCATTCACTTTTTCAATGTCAATGCTCATACCCCCTCCCTGCTGGTTGGAACATCATCAGAAGTCGAGGTTAAGTCCCAAATAGACCCCCGTCCTGGCTCAGGGTTAATGTACAGCAACTCCTGCCTTTTCGCTCCCCTCCAACACTGCGGGAGGCGGGTCAGTCTGACTGCCGTCAATGCCGCTGGATCGGCCCCATGAACCACCAAGGTGCGTTCGATTTTCTTTTTGGTGACATCCCACTCTTGTTTGGATGCGGCGTCCATTCTCACGAGAGCGTGAATGGATTTGCCCCCACTGGTGTAAATGGCGGCGATTGGGAGAGTCACAAGCACCAAAAAGCGAAGCCAGTCATCAAACGGAGCTTCATCGGACTCCAACACCAGATAGCGCCAGGAGGTTACGGATTCCTCGCTCCTCCTGCTCAGCTTACCCCCTTGGCGCGGATTTGGATGTTTGCGTCCGTCCACCGGGTTGCTCAAGAACCAAACACCGTCAGGACCACCCTCAGGCAGGCCAGCGTCCGAATTGATTGAATAGACGAACTGCCCCTGACTCTCGAACTTTGTGAACACGATGATATTCTCTCCTGCGTGGTAAAGCGCATTCAAAAACTGTTGGGAAGTTGTTGTGGCTGGTGGCAGCACTGACTTTGATTCCACAAATTCACGCACATTCTCAAGGAGCATCCCCTCAGTTGTCTTCTTGAGGGTCTTTAAACTGAATTCGGCACGTGGCATCTTGGTTGAGCGCTGCGGCTTGGGAACCATCCCGCCCTTCAGCTTTTGAATGGCCTGGCTCTTCGGGCTTTTGGTGGCCTCATTAGCCACATGATCATACGCCCTTTCAGCCTGCCTCTCCAAAGCATGGGGGAGCAATTGGCCACCCACGGCTTCAACCCGACGGCTGATTTCAGCAACGACCATATTGAAGTCCAGGCCAAGCGAGGCAGCCCGCAGAAAAGCATGGTACTGCTGCTCATGCTTTGTCACACCCTTGGCCCAGTTCAGCCTCCTGACATACAGAAGGAATTTGTGCCATTGGCGGAGATTCACACCCGCAGCCCCGTGATTGTTGGGTTTGGGCGCATTCATACAGCCGTGTTCCTCGTGTTTTTCTGGCTTTTCGAAGTTCCCCTGAGTTTTGCTGCACTTTGGTTGCACGTCCGCTACGACAGCTGCTTGCGGCGGTGGGTCTGAGGCACTAACCTCCTCCTGTTGAGTGCTCACATCATTTTCCGGTGATGGGTTTTCGACATTGTGGCCGTCGGGGGCGCAATCCCCGGCGGCTTCGTTGTTGTTTGGTGGTACGTTCATGTTGGTGGTGGGTTTGGTTGACTCGAAAAATCCACTACTTTTCGCCCTCCTTCACCATCACGACCTGGCTTCGCAGAAACTCCATCAACCTCGCTTTGTCGATGAGCACGGCCCCCCGGACCCTTCCTGGAAGACGGACAGAAATAAATGCCCCTGCCGCCTTTGCAGTCGATACCAGCGCCGAGCGAGACAAGCCCGTCAGGCGGCACCTTCCACGAACCGAGGGCAATCGAAGGAACTCGCACTCATCAAGGGAAGCAGGCTCAAACCTCTTTTCCAAGCCCTTGGGAATATCCCCTGCTATGGCTGGACGGCTTGTGATAGTCCTCGCAGGTCCGCCCGGGGCCTGAGAAGCTGGATGTTGTGGATGACGCCGATGGTTCTGCATACGGCGGGGATATTCTTCACAAAAAATACTTCTTCACGGCAAAGCTACTCACCCAGGTCTTAATCCGGGGTCGAGTCCCGAAACTTTTGAGTTCGTAGCTGATAAACCGTTTGCCTGGCTTGATACCTCCTCAGCCACAAAAGTGGCGTGCCGCTGGTACTTTCGGATTACATTTTCTGGTGCTCTGAATCGTTATGGCTTCTCATAGCACACATAGAAATACGTTCTGCGACGGGCGTGAGCTGACCGATCCTCCGCCCCTAGCTCAGGCGAATGTTCGCTCAGAGCTCAAGGCTCATGCGAAACATTTGAGATGTTATTTTAATGGGTGGCCTTTGCGAAGTTGCCTCTTACTGCGGTGTTCAGCAAGCTTTGTAACGAAAAACGAAGACAGTCCTGAACTTTTGGATTGTCCATGCCAATCCTTAGCGAGGTTCTCGGCGATTTTTAGCGACCATTCTCTGAGTTTTTGATCAGCCCAGTCCGAAGTGCGTTCTTCTCCGTTTGAAATTGCTTGATCGACGAGGTTCAAGAGATCATCCATATCGTGCCTCCTTATCAGTGACTCTGTGGCGCCAACGTTTTTCAAGATGTCTGGAATCTCAAATAATCGCGGATCCAACGTGTCGTCCAATTGAGGTAGTGCCCGCCTCAAGGAACGAAGACAATTGCTGAGGGATCCCCTCACTTCGTCCAGTTCAGTCTCCAAGGATGAAGTGGCATAATGGCGAAGGAGCTTTTTAAATTCATCACCTTCTTTCGCATATGCATTCCAAGAAAAACCATTTATTTCGATCACAGTGCCGTCACCAGCACACAACTCATCGTATGAGTAGGATTCTTTAGGTTGTGCCACCTTGCTTTTTTCGGGTGGACAGCGGGCCATTTCAAACGACCTGATAAATAATGCATGTGCTTCTGGAAGCCGTTCAGTTGCATCTGCCAGCAAACTTTTGGCCTCATTGCGCTCGACCCGCGCCAGGGAAAGGGCAATCTGCGCGATGGCCGAGGCTTCCGTGATAAGGCTCAAGGATTTTTCCGCTGTTTTGCCATTTCCCCCTTCTGGTCTGGCTGCTTTTTTCATGATTCAGCAATAAACTTTCTCTGTGATCAAGTCCACTGCATCAAGACACTCGCAGGTGTCTCGCTAATCACAGAACTATCTTTTCCGATTTTGACCCAACCGCCAGCGTTGGCAGAACCGTGGTGAAAAGTCGATCTTTCACTCGACTCCTGAGACCCGATATGATGCCATCTGAGCATCCCCACACACCGGCGACATTAAAACACGGCGTGAGAGGGGCCATCATGGCACTATCTCCCTTCCCCTGCCTGTGTAAGGACGACAGAAAAAGTTGTACTTGGATTTCGAAGTCATTGACGTCGTATTCTTAGCTGGATTCTTAGTTTGGCGAATCCGCTTTATAAACCATTGATAGTGAAATGGTTGCCTCACAAGGATTCGAACCTTGAATAACAGATTCAGAATCTGCTGTGTTACCATTACACCATGAGGCAGTGAGTGGCGGGCGGAGAGAATAGAGGCACCCGACGTTCTTGCAAGTGCGAGGGCAGACTTTTTCAGTTTTTGCCTGTCAGCTCGTTTTTGTGGGCCTTGGTTTCGGCAACGATCACCCCGCTGAGGCAGATGAGGCAGATGAGGTTTGGCAGGGCCATGAGGCCGTTGGCGGCATCGGCAAAGTCCCAAACGGCCTGGGCAGGCTGCACGGAGCCGAAGAGCACGGCGAGCACCCAAAGGATGCGGTAGGGCTTCACGGCGCGCGTGCCCATGAGGTACTCCGCCGCCTTTTCGCCGTAGTAGCCCCAGCCCAGGATGGTGGAGAAGACGAAGGTCATGAGGCCGACGAGAAGGAAGATGGGGCCGGCGTCATGGAGGTCGCCAAAAGCGGCGCTGGTCAGAGCGGCCTTGGGCAGGCCTTCCTTCCAATGACCGCTGCTGACTATGACGAGACCTGTCAGGAGGCAGACCACGACCGTGTCCCAAAAGGTGGCGGTGCTGCTGACGAGCGCCTGACGGACGGGATTGCGCGTCTGCGCCGCCGCCGCCACGATGGGCGCGGAGCCGAGACCCGACTCATTCGAGAACAAACCGCGTGCGATCCCCGCCTGAGCCACCTGTTTCAAGATGGCGCCTGCAAAGCCGCCCACAGCGGCCTGGCCATTCCATGCGCCATTCCAGATGTCGACGAAACTCTGTGGGAGAGCCGCGTAGTTTTTGATCAAAATCAGCGCACAGCCGATGATGTAGCCCACGGCCATGAATGGAACGAGAATGCTGCACACCTTTGCGATGCTCTTCACGCCGCCGAGAACGACGGCGGCGGTCAAAGCCGCCATGACACTCCCTGCAATCCAGCGCAGGTTGGTGACGGATTCAGGCTTCACCCTTTCAATGAGCAATTCGACAATGCTGTTGGCCTGAGTCATGTTGCCGATGCCAAAGGCGGCGATGCAGGTGAAAATGGCGAAGATCACGCCCAGCCATTTCTGGCCCAGGCCGCGCTCCAGCGCATACATGGGCCCGCCGGCCATGCTGCCGTCCGGCATGGTCACGCGATATTTCACGGCCAGAACGGCTTCAGAGTATTTGGTGGCGATGCCGAAGACACCCGTGAGCCACATCCAGAGCACCGCACCGGGGCCGCCCACGGTGATGGCGCCGGCCACGCCGATGATGTTGCCGGTGCCGATGGTGGCGGCCAGGGCGGTCATGAGTGCGCCGAACTGAGAGACATCGCCCTGCCCTTCCTTGTCACGGGAGAAAGAAATCTTGATGGCCTGCGGCAGGAAGCGCTGGATGAAGCCCGTGCGGACTGTCAGGAACAGATGAGTGCCAAACAGCAACACAACCAAAATGGGTGCATTGAAAATCGACACAACGAAGCTCCAAAGGTAAGCAATCAACTCTGAGAATGTTCCTCCCCAGACAAAGCTAGAGAGATCAGAAGCGCTTTTCTCGAAGTTCATGAAGCCTTTTAGGTGGTAAAGCCGTCTTTCGCCAAGCAGAAACGGCGCCCCGTGCGCATTTCTCCGCTACAGACTGTGTTTTTTAAGGGAGGCGACATTCCCATTGCGTATTTCCGCGCCAATCCGTTATCTTTGCGTCCCCAATCCATCCCCATGAAGCCCTCGCTCTTCCCCAACCGCCGTACTTTCCTCCGCAACACCGCCGCAACCGCCGGCAGCAGCTTTCTTCCCAATCTGCTGATTGGCCAGGAAGGTGTCGTCAAGAAAATCAATGTCGCGGGCATCGGCGGCGCAGGCGGCAAGGGAGCCTCTGACGTGGGAATCGCTGCAGAAGGCGCCAACATCGTCGCCATCTGCGACATCGACGAGCATCGTCTGGCCGATGCACAGAAGAAGTATCCAGATGCAAAGATGTTCACCAACTTCCGCGAGATGTTCGACACCATGGGCGACAAGATCGACATGTGCACGGTCTCCACGCCTGACCACGCGCACTACCCGGCGGCGATGGAGGCGATCAAACGCGGCAAGCACGTCTGCGTGCAGAAACCGCTGGTGAACCGCATCTGGGAAGCGAATGAGCTCCACGAAGCCGCCAAGAAGAAGGGCGTGAAGACCAACATGGGCAACCAAGGGCACACCAAGGAACCCATCCGCCAGCTCAAGGAATGGCTCAGCGCCGGCATCGTGGGCAATGTAAAGGAAATCCACGTCTGGACCAACCGACCCATCTGGCCTCAGGGCACCGAAGCCAAAAATATCTACACTGGCAAGACGGCCCCAAAGCCGCGTAACAAGAACGAGGCCGCCAGTGTCGAGGAAGCTGTGGGACAGGCGCCCGCCTATGTGCACTGGACCGACTGGCTGGCCCAGACCCCGGACCGCCCCTACATCCCCGGCCTGCATCCGTTCGCCTGGCGCGGCAGTCGCGAATTCGGCGCCGGTGCCATGGGTGACATGGGCTGCCATATCATGGATGGTCCTTTCTGGGGCTGCGACCTGCCTGAACCCTATGCCATCGAATCTGAAGTCGGTGATCTCACCGACATGAGCTGGCCGACTTGGTCCCACGTCATCTGCTCCTTCAAGCATCCCAAATTCGGTGAGGTGAAGCTGCACTGGTATGAGGGCAAAAAAGACGACGTTCCAGTCAAGCCGGCGCGCCCTGAGAAACTGGACGCCGCCTACAACTGGGACAAGATGAACGGCGGCTTCATGATCATCGGCGACGAAGACACCGTCCTCAATCAAGGGGACTACTGCGAAAACCTGCAGGTGGTCGGCAACCGTGAGAAGTTCGCCAAGTTCTTCAAGGAAACGCCGAAGACTCTCGAGCGCTCCCTCGCGCCCGACAAACCGCAGCTTGAGCTGATCCGCGCCATCGAGCAAAATAAAGAGTGCGGCTCGCACTTCGACTATTCGGTGCCGCTGACCAAGCTCTGCCTCTTTGGCAATCTTGCCATCGCGAATCCCGGCAAGGTGATCCACTGGGACAGCGCCAAGCAGAGCACCGACAACGAGGAAGCCAACAAGATGATCAAACGCGCCTCCGTCCGCAACGGCTGGGATTACAGTGCAGCCAGCATCTAATCCAAGCAAGTGAACCTGGCGGACAGCCTGGTGCGACAGACTTAAACGACGACGCCCGACGGTGAGAACCGCCGGGCGTTTTCTTTGAGGCGAGCAGGGTCAAAGCCTCACGCAAACAGATGCGTGAGGGGCTGGCCTTTGTCGGCCACGGTGAAGGGACGCTTGCTGGGGGAGTAGATGACCTGATCAAGCGGCAGCCCGAGGGCGTAGCCGATGGTGGCATTGAGATCGGGCGGGCCGACCTTATCGGTGGCGATACCTGCGCCGTCCGGGGTGGTGGAACCGTATTTGATGCCACCTTTGATGCCACCGCCGACGATGACGGAGGAGAAGATCGGGTAGTGATCGCGCCCCTGATTTTGATTGATCTTCGGCGTGCGTCCGAACTCGGAGCTGACGACGATCATGGTGCTGTCCAGCATGCCGCGATTTTCCAGATCGGTGATGAGGGCGGCCAACGCGGTGTCGAGCGTGTCGCAGAGGCGTGGTGTGTTGATGAAGTTGGCGACATGGGTGTCCCAACTGCCGAGGCTGACTTCGATGAAGCGCACGCCGTGTTCGACGAGACGACGAGCGAGCAGGCAGCCCTGGCCGAAGGTGTCCTTGCCGTAGGCCTGGCGCACGGCATCGGGTTCCTTGGTCAGATCAAAGGCGACGAGATCCTCGCTCTTCATGAGCTTCACGGCATCGTCATACATGTCCGCATAGGCTTTGACGGCGCGGGTGTCCCATTTTCCCTGAAACTCGGCGTCGAGCGAGTGGGCCAGCTCACGGCGCATGCCGAAGCGTTCATCGGTCACGCCTTTTTGCGGGGAGACATTTTGCAGGCCGGCCTCAGGATTGTTCACCATGAGAGGGCCGTGCTTCTTCGCGAAAAAGCCTGCGCCGGGATGGCGGCTGTCATTGCCGACATAGACATAGGGCGGCAGGGCGGGATTGCCGGGGCCTTGAAAGACACTGAGCCATGCGCCCATGCCAGGGTGCTTGATGGTGCTGCGCAGGCCAAAGCTGGTGTGCATGAAGTAGTTGGCCTGCTCATGTGCGGCGGTGTTGGTGGCCATGGAATTGATGACGCAGGCGTGGTGCATCTGCTTGGCCATGCGCGGCAGGTATTCGCTGATCTGCACGCCGTCAGCGCTGGTCTTGATGGCCTTCACCGGACCGGCGACTTCCTTGTTGTCGGGCTTCGGATCCCAGGTGTCGAGATGGCTCTGGCCACCGGTCATGTAGAGGAAGATGACATTCCGCGCGGTGGCGGCCTGTTTGGCGGTGGCGCTGCCTTCACCGACAGCGAAAGCTTTGCTGGAGAAAAGATGCTCCACCGAAGGGAGCAAACCGACCCCGAGGCAGGACTGGGCCATGCGGGTCATCACAGCGCGGCGGGAGAGATCGTTGGTGGGCGTTTTCATGGTGAATGCAAATGAGGTGGTGCTGAGAGAATGAGGGAGGCTACTCGACGAAGATGAAGCGCTGGGTGCTGAGCGCGGCGAGGGTGATGTCCTCCCACAGGGTCTTGGAAGACGCGTAGCTTTCCAGAGTCTGGAGCATGTGGGCCTTCTCCTTCGCATTTGGGGTACGCGAGTAGAGGCTGAGGAAGAGGGTGTCGATCTTCTCCTCGTTGGTTTTGGCCTTGCGGAGATTTATGCTGAGGGTGGACCAAGCGCTGGTGAGCTGATTGAGGAGCGCTCCGTTCATCATCGTCAGCGCCTGCGGCACGCTGGCTTCGTCACTGGCGTTCTCGATGATCTCGCGATCACTCTGACCGAACTCACGCAGGAAATGACCGCGAGGTGCGGGAGACGGCAGCTCGGCAGCACGGCTCCAGGTCTGGTGCAGCGTGCGCTGGAAGTTTTCGAAGCTCTTGATGCTTTTCGGATCCTTCATGCCGAGCACGGCTTCGTCCGCCTTGAGGGTGGTAAGGATCTGCGGATTGAGCGGCGCATCCTTGGGGTCCACGCGGCTGTCCTGCATGAGGTTCATCATCGCCATCTCCATGGGGCCATCACCGCTGACGGCGGCAAGCTCGCGCTGGATCTCCTGGTTGCCGGATTTTTTGGCGGCAGCGTAGAAGCACTTGGAGACCTGCTCGCGGAGGATGCGCTGGCTTTCACCCAGGCGGCGCTGGATTTCGCGGGACTTGGCCTTGTCATCTTTGGCACGGGCTTCATCGAGTTCCTTGCGGAGCTGGTCGAATTCCTTGTTCTGCTCGCGCATGACGACGGCGACTTCCTTGGCCGCTTCGAACAGCAGCGGGGCTTCAGTCTTGTCGAGCAGCTCGGCCAGATGATGGCGGTTTTCGAGATCACGACGCTCGCGCTCACGGGTGCTCCAGTTTGGCTGATCTGGATCGGGGCTGACGAGGGTGACGAGGGAGTCCCAGACCTGCTCCGAGCGCATGCGGTGGAACACCGGACCCTGGAAGTAGTAAGGAGTGCCGGGAGAGACTTCCTTGGTGCTCTCACGTGCGAAGGCCTGCGTGTTCAAAAGCAGACGCAGGTAGGACTTCATGTCGTATTTCAGCGCCACCATCTGGCGTTCCAGAAAGTGCATGAGCTCGGGGTTTGAAGCCACGCTGCTGTCCATCATTTCGTCCACCTGCTCGTAAAGACCGGCGCCAAAGACGCGCTGCCACAGGCGGTTGGCGATGATGGTGGTGAAGCGGGGATTTTCGGGAGAGGTGAGCCAGTGGCCGAATTCGCCAATGGTGTTGGAGTCTTTCTGCAGCGTCACGGGCTTGCCAAACATGACCGAGGCCTGAACGACGTCCTTCGGCTTGGCGTCCTTGTATTTGTAGTCGTGCGGCAGGCGCATCTGGCCCTTGTTTTGCACCACCTGAGTATCACGCAGGGGGCGGACAGCTTCCGTGATGGCCTGGCGCATGAGGTCGCGTGTCTCGCTGTCGAGTGACTTGTCCGCACGCACCATTTTCTGCACTTCCTCGGCGCTCTTGGAGCGGTAGCTGGTGGCGCTCATGTTGTGAGTGAAGGCCGCCATTTCGTAGAACTGCTTCTGCGTCCATTTGTCGAAGGGGTGATCGTGACACTGCGCACATTCCATGCGGGTGCCGAGGAAGATGCGGGTGGTGTTGGAGAGATTGTCCAGCGGCATGCCGCGGTCGCGCATGTAGTAGCCGATGGCGCCGGTGTCGAAGCAGGTGCCTTCGCTGGAGACGAGCTCGCGGGCCATCTGGTCCCAGGGTTTGTTCTCCCGCAATGCGGTGCGGATGTAGTTCAGGTAATTCTGTGCGGTGGTGCTGCCGGCCACGCCCTGGCTCTGGGCACGGAGGACATCGGCCCAGTAATTGAAGAAATTCTGCACGTAGCCTTCGCTGGCGAGGAGCGAGTCGATGAGCTTGGCGCGCTTGTCCGGCATCTGGCAGGCGTGGAAGCCGCGGGCTTCGTCCAGCGTGGGGATGCGGCCCACCACGGTCAGATACACGCGGCGCAGAAAGGTGGCGTCATCCACCGGAGCGTTGGGCTTGACCTTGTGCTTCTGCCAGCTTTTGGCGAGGAGGGCGTCGATCTGCCGGGAGGCGGCGGTGGTGTCCACAGGGGCGGCGTGCAGAGCAACGGCGAACAGGGTGGCGGTGAAAATCGAAAGTGTGTGGCAGGCTTTCATGCGAGAACCAACGCAGCGCTCCGAAGGGAGATGTCAGCTCCGGCAAAGGATGCCAAATCCTGCACACCGAAAGGCAAGGCATGCACGGCCGGCCTGTCCACTCAGATCACTTCACGGACGTGTCATTGAGCAGGCCTTTGACGACATCCACCGCCTCCCCCATGCCCTTCATCAGCTCTGCAAGACCCGGCCCCAAAATCCACGAGGCGTAGGTGATGGCCATCCACCAGGCGACGGCATTCACGATGATCATTCCTGTCACGAGCACCTCGACCCAGCGGCCCCAGACCAGAAGATAGCCGTTTTCATCCTTCTTCTGGCGGAAGATGTGATCCGAGTACAGGGCCACGGCCGCCCACCACAGCAGCGGCGGGAGAAACAGGAAGCCCAGAATCATGCGCCGCAGCACTGCGCCACCGCGTTGATTGTAGGGCACGCGGTTGTAGTCACGATACCGGGCCACCCGGCGGCGGATGGGGCGGACCGTGAGGCCGTCGGCGACGATCTGGCCTTCGGCATGAAGTTCCAGCAGGGAGGAAACCGGACGCCACTGCTCCTCGTCCTCGCGCTTCACGAGGTCGCTGTCACGGATGGAACCGTAGGCGAGAAAATTGCGCAGATCGTCCTTGGAACACGGACCGAGTGTCTTCTGGCCTTTGGCTATATAATAAGCGGCATGCACGAATCAGTAGGAATCAAGCGAGTCTACAATAGAGAGGAACACGGATAATATGCAATATCCGCACCAAGATGTAATGTAAGTTTTTTATCATCAAACTGTCTCCCAAGCGCCGTAATTCCCCCATGCGCCTCCCTGTTTTACTCCTCGGTCTGCTGACAGCCACCCTCCACGCCATCTCCCCTGCCCCCACCTCCAGCATCAAGGCGGGGTTTGCGGAGAGGGACATCACGCCGGAGATCGGCATGGAGCAGCCGGGAGGTTATGGGAAGAGCTTTCACAGGGCCTTTCACGACCCCTGCAAGGTGCGCGTGGCGCTGTTTGATGACGGGAAAAAGACGGCGGTGGTGATCGGCCTGGACTCGCTGGTGGTGCCACGGCAGGTGGTGCTGGATGCCCGGGCGCAGATCGAAAAAGCCACCGGAATCAGCGGAGACGCGGTGCTAATCGGTGCTTCGCATTCGCACAGCTCGGGGCCGGTGGGCATGGTGATGCCGGGCGAGTATGACGGAGCCTCGGACCTGGTGAAGAAGCTGGCGTATGAGGAGTCCTCCTGCGCGGACCCCGGCTATCTGCTGCGGCTGACGCATGAGATTGTGGCCGGAGTGGTGGCGGCGAATCAGAGCAAAGTGCCGGTGCAGCTCGGCTGTGGTTTTGGTCATGAGGACAAGGTGTCTTTCAACCGCCGGCTGCGCATGAAGAACGGGCAGAGCTGGAGCCACCCCGGGGCGGGCAATCCGGAGATTCTGGAATATGCCGGGCCTATTGATCCGCAGGTGGGGGTCATCGGCGCATGGGACTTGCAAGGACAGCTGGTGGGCGTGGTGGTGAACTTTGCCTGCCATGCCACCACCAATCCCGGCGGCATCTCGGCCAACTGGATTCAATACCTGGAAAAGACCATCCGCGGCGGGCTGGGCACGCAGGCTCCGGTGGTCTTCATGCAGGGTGCCTGCGGGGATATCACGCAGGTGGACAACCTGAGCCCCAACCAGCGGCCGAAGCCGGAGGAGTGGAGCCAGCTTGTTGGCGGGCGGGTCGGCGCCGAGGCCATCCGTGTTCTGCTGTCCATGCCCAAATTTTCCGCCGCACCCATCGAGACGCGCCAAGAAGTGTTGAAGATCAAACGCCGGCCGCCTTCGGCTCAGCGGGTTGCGAAGAGCCTTGAAATCGCGAGCAAACCGAGAGTGGCAGGCGACAGCACCGACTTCCTGTTTGCCAAAGAGATTCTCATGCTGGACCACCTCAACAAGACCACGCCCGTGGTCGATTGCGAGGTGCAGTGCATCAAGGTGGGGCCGGTGTGCTTTGTCTCTGATCCGGCCGAGTACTTCGTGCAGTACGGGCTGGACATCAAAAAGGGGAGCCACCATGCGTTTACGTTTCCGTGTGAGCTTTCCAACGGCATCGTGGGCTATGTGCCCACGGAGGAGGCCTTTGGCCCGCACGGAGGCGGCTATGAGACGCGTCTCACCGCGTACTCCAACCTCGAAATCACGGCCGGCACGCAGATGGCGAAGAAGGGGGTGGAGCTGGCGAATCAAATGAGCGCCGAGCCCAAGCCTGAGGCACCGAAGGCTCCGCCATTCAGCCAGCCGTGGACTTATGGGAATGTGCCGCCGGAGCTGGAGTGAGGACGGGCTGGGCGTGCACTCGGGCAGAATCCTATGTGGCCCTCGCTCGCCAGTGCTCCTGCGCGGGCCACGAGACGCTCGAAAGCGGTAGCTGCACTCGTCCGTCGGTCCGCGACCGCACTCCAAACGGGCCGTCGTCCATTCGGGGCGCTTCTGCCAACTTTGAACTTTAAACCTGAAAGCAGTCACTTCATAGTCGCGGCCCCATGACTCCTGCTGAACTTCTCACCGCGCTGAACTGGCGCTACGCCACCAAGGTCTTCGATCCCACGAAGAAGATTCCTGAGGACACCTGGACCGCGCTGGAGGAATCGCTGGTGCTCACGCCGTCCAGCTTTGGACTGCAGCCGTGGAAATTCATCATCATTCAGGACAAGGAACTGCGCGAAGAACTTGTGGGGCATTCATGGCGTCAGCGCCAGGTGGTGGACTGTTCGCATCTGGTCGTCATGGCCACGAAGCGGACGATGTCCGAAGTGGAGATCGACGCCAATCTGATGCGCATCGCTGAAGTGCGTGGTGGCACGCCGGATTCGCTGGCGGGATTTCGCAAGATGCTGACGGGAACGTTGCAGCAGGGCTACATGACACCGGAGTGGGCCAAGATGCAGGCGTACATTGCGCTCGGTCAGTTCATGGCGGCCGCAGCTCTGCTCGGCATCGACACCTGCCCGATGGAGGGTTTTGTGCCGGCCAAGTACGACGAGGTGCTGGGGCTGGAAGCGCAGGGATTTACCACGGCGGTGCTCTGCCCGGCGGGGTATCGTCATGCGGATGACCGCTATGCTTCACTGCCGAAGGTGCGGTTCAAGAGCAGCGAGGTGATTGAGCGGCGGTAATTGAAAAGGCCCTTTGTTCGTCAGGTCGAAGGCGGCGCAGTTTGCGAGAGCGCTGATCGACGGGCAGGAGTGCCCATCGTACTTTTCAGGGCTGCTGAACAAGTTGTACGAGGCATGGATTTGCCTGGGGACCCAGCCACGCAAGGACTTGGCGCAAGTTCACCTCAGACATCGCCGTGCATCCCGCCGTGGGCACATTCTCCCCCTGCCAGATGTGCATGAAGATACAGGATCCCAGCGCGGGTGTGTTGCGTGGATTGTGAGCAATGACGGCCCCCAGCTTGTAGCAGCCGACGCTAGGCACCATCGTTTCTGGCCCCGTCCAATCACAGGCCACGGTGCGATCATCCACGATCTGGTTGTAGTGTTTTGAGCGAACATCATCGATGCCCCAGTGGTGCGCCGAGCAGTGAATGTAGGGCAGCTTGATCCAGTCCGGCTGCGGTTCGGCGCCAAAAGTCTGGGTGATGCGAAAGACGCCTGCGGGAGCGCAGCCGTCCCCCTCCTTTTTTATGCGCCAGCCAGCAGGTGCCGATAAGGCAAACTCCCCATGTCCCCAGGCCAGGCCCTTGCGGCCAATGCGCACCGGGATCACTTGGCCGGCAGCCTGCCAGTCATTCATTGAAGTGCGTTCGAGCATCCTCAGCTCTGCAGCCGTCGCCTGCTGATCGTGCGCTGTCACGTAAAGCACCTGCCGGCAGTTGGGCGGCAGCACTGCGGTGATTTCAGGTGGCAGCGTCATGGGGTCCGGCATGTGAGCACAGGAACCGAGTGTGACGAACAAGACAAGAAGACGATGCATGCGAAGTGGGCGGAAATGAAAACGCCGCAGAGTTTTGCAACTCTGCGGCGTTGAGTGGATCAGACCAACGGGCTTTTACCAGCCGTGGGCGTCGCGGACCTTGATCATCGCCGCGAGGATCTTGTTCCAGGTGTCCGGCGTTTCGAGCACGGCGTTCGGGAACATGCAGCCATCCCAGCAGATGTGCTGGATGCCACGGGCGGCGGCGTCTTTGAGCCAGTAGCCGGAGGCCTTGGTGATGTCGAGCTTGCCGTTTGGATCGTCAGCGCGGCAATGCTTGCCGGTCTTGTCGTGGGAGCCAGCGCCGTGGACGGTGCCGTCGTTTTGAGCGACGTGGAAGTCGATGGTCCAGGGGCGGAGGGCATCGGTCATCTTCTCGTAGGCGGCCCAGAACTCGGCGTCGCTGTAGCCTTCCTTGAGCAGTGCGTGCTCAGGAGCGTTGTAGCCGAGGGTGTAGAGGTAGGTGTGGGCGAGGTCAGCCTGGAAGCCGAGTGCGTTGGGCATGCCCACGCCTTCGAGGACATCAAGCATGTCTTTCCAGGAGTGCATGCCGGCCCAGCAGATTTCACCTTCGGCGGCGAGGCGCTCGCCGCTGTCTGCGGCGATCTGAGCGGCCTTCTTGAAAGTGTCCACGATGCGAGCGGTGCTGGCCGTGGGATTTTCACGCCATTTGGAGACACCGAACTCGGCGGAGTCGATGCGGATGACGCCGTATTTACGGACGCCGTGATTGTTGAACACCTTGGCGATGCGGCAGGCCATTTTCACGGCGCTGAGGAATTTTTCCTGCTGCGCGTCGTCGCCCATGGCTGAGTCACCGACGGTGCCGGGCCACACGGGGGCCACGAGGGAACCGACGCTGAAACCCTTGCTGGCGATGAGATCGGCGATCTTTTTGAGTTCGTCGTCGCTGGCCTCAGGATTGGTGTGAGGCAGGAAGAGGAAGTAGTCGATGCCTTCAAACTTCTGGCCGTTCACATTGGCTGCGGCGGTCAGGTCCAGCATCTTTTCGAGGCTGATCGGTGGTTCCTGGCCTTCGCCGTCGCCTTTGCCGACGAGTCCGGGCCACATTGCATTGTGAAGTTTGGGTGAGGAGTAGCTCATGGTAATTGCTTGGTTTGGGAAGCGAGCGGCGAGGTTAGCGGGATGGTTTAGGAAAGCACGTAAAAAAGTGGCGTGATTTAGGCAGGAGGAGCCCGGGGAAGACTACTTCACTTTTTTCTTCGCTTTGGGCTTTGCTGCGGCGACGGGTTTGCGGATGACGACTGGCACGGCGTTTTGCTGCGGGGCACCCGGGGTGCTGCGACCGCTGGTGATGATCTGTTCAAGTTCGGCGGTCATCTTCGCCACGATCTCAGGATGCTCGGCCTGCACGTTGTTCTTTTCGGCGATGTCTGTCTTCAGATTGTAGAGCTGGGTGTCAGGCAGACCTTTTTCACCAGGGCTGCCGGGGCGTGGGTCGCTCCAGCCGCCGGAGCCGGCGCAGAGTTCGAGCTTCCAGTCGCCTTCACGCAAAGCGAAGGAGCCGTTGATGGAATGATGGATGACGCTCTGGCGCACGGGTTGGCCGGATTTGCCCAGCAGCGCGGGCAAGATGCTGAAGCTGTCTTCGGCAGCGTTTTCAGGGAGCTTTACACCGACGGCATCAGCGGCGGTGGCCATGAAATCCGTGAGGCAGACGATCTGGGAGGAGCTCTGGCCGCCCGAGACCTTAGCAGGCCAGCGCACAATGAAGGGCACGCGGTGACCGCCGTCGAAGATGTCCGCCTTGTGGCCGCGCATGTTGTAGCTGGGGTTGTGACCCGCGGCGAGGAGTTTGGGGTAGTCGGCGCTGGGGGAGCAGCCGTTGTCGCTGGTGACAATGATGAGCGTGTCCTTGGCGATGCCGGCGTCTTCCGTGGCTTTCATGATCTGGCCGATGGCGTCATCCGTTTCCATGACGAAATCCGCATAGAGGCTGATGCCGCTTTTGCCCTGCCATTTTTCACTGGGCAGGATGGGAGTGTGGGGGGAATTCAGCGGCATGTAGAGGAAGAAGGGCGCGCCGGCTTTCGCTTTTGCCTCCACGATTTTTTTCGCCTCGCGGGTGAAAGTGGGCAGCACGTCCTCGCCACGGAAGCCGGGGGAGCCGGGGCCTTCGCGGGTGTAGCTCACGGGGCCGCCTTTGTTCATGACGAGCTTCATGGTTTCGGTGGGATTGGCCACGACGTGATCGTTTTCAACGAAGCAGTAGGGAACCATGTCCAGCGAAGCGCTGATGCCGAAGTAAGTGTCAAAGCCGACGCTGGTTGGGCCGTTGGTGATGGGCTTGGTGTAGTCCACGTTGTTCACCTGATCGGCCTTTTCGATGTTCAATTCTTCGGTGGGGCCGGTGCGGACCCAGTCCATGCCGAGGTGCCATTTGCCGACGCAATGAGTGGAGTAGCCCTGGGCCTTGAGCATGTCGGCCACGGTCATACGGCCCTGGTCGATCAGGCGCGGGCTCAGGCCGCCGAGCACGCCGCTCTGGAGCTTGGAGCGCCAGGCGTAGCGGCCGGTGATGACGCCGTAGCGGGTGGGTGTGCAGACGCTGGAGCCGGAATGGGCGTCGGTAAAAATCATGCCTTCTTTGGCGAGACGGTCAAAATTCGGCGTGGCGATTTTGCCGTCGGGATTGAGGCATTTCACATCGCCATAGCCAAGGTCATCGCAGAGGATGAAGATGATGTTGGGTTTGTCGCCTGCGCTGGCCGAGAAGGCGAAAGCGAGGCACAACAAGGTCGTGAGAGCAAAGAGTCGGTTCATGGTGAACCGTCTTCAACGTACTCAGCCTTCCGAGTTATCGAGATATTCCAGCGCCTTGGAAAAACTCGACTGAGTGAGGAAATGATTGAGCCGTGGTGGCAGTTGCGCGCGCAGCCTGAGATGCTCGGCCTGCAGCTCTTCGGAGACCTGCTTGAGCGCCTCCAGATGCGCGGCTGCATCACGATCCCGAAATGCATGGTCGGAGATGATGGCGAGGCGACGCTGCAGAAGAGTGCGCAGAGGAGCGAATGAGGTCATGCCTGCATATTCTTGAGGCGGAAACAACTGACCACCAGTTTTTCAGAGCTTCGGCTTTGGCGGCGTGATCGGAGCCATCTGGCCGCTGACAATGCCGTGGGCTTTGGTGGGGCGTTTGTAGATGGCGTCGCCGCAGGCGATGAAGAGCTCGCTGAGATCTTTGCCGCCGAAACAAATGTCGAAGGGCTGCATGGGTGTCGGAATGATGAAGTTCACGCGGCCCGCTTGGTCGCAGACCTGGATGCCGAGCGAGGTGGCGACGTAGAGCCAGCCGTTGGTGTCCACGCAGAGGCCAGAGGCGTCCGCTTTTCCTTCGTCATTCACTTCGAGATAAACGAAAGACTGTTCAGCGACAAGTTTGTGCTCCTTTGTGATCTTGAAAAGATGAATCGTCCGCTTGTCCTCGAGAACTACATAAAGCTGTGTCTGATCGGGAGACAAAGCAACGGTCCACGGGTGTTCTACAATATCGACGCGTTCCGGATCGCTGAGTTGGGCACCTTCTTCCAAATAAGGAAACACGAGTATTTCACGGCCAAAGAGGCGCGGAAGGTAGAACCAGCCGTCATGAGAAACGCAAAGTGACCAGCCTCCTAGTCCGCTACTGGCGTCGAAAGCAATTAACTTCCCGTCCTTCCCGATTATCGACATTCCGTCATGATTGTTGGGTCCTGTGCCAATGAGCTTGCCATTCGGGGACACGACGATGCGCGAAATGGGAAGTCCATGATCATCCGATCTGTGGCCCGAACCAAAACGTTTTGGTTCTGTATTAGATGACAGCCTCCAGAAATCTCCATTCTCTGTGTCGATGGCGATGATGTCTCCATTCTTTTCCGCTGTAAGTGCCGCAGCATTTTTCACATCCTTCGCTGCAAGTTCCCACTCCCCTTCCCCGACCACTTCATACCCTTTCCACTTCGACTCACCCTTCGCATTCGCTTTGATCTCGATGTTCGTCTGCCAGTCGCGCCAGAGCCAGCGGAGAACGTCGGGAAAAATCTGGCTGGCGTGTTTGGCGTTGTGGCCGCCTTCGCCCCAGGCGTGGTTCACGTCGTAACCGGCCCAGGTGAGGCTGCGCTCCATGGTCTGGTTGGCCATCCACCAGTCGCCGCAGTAGAGATTGTTGTCTCCGGTGCCCGACTGGAGAAACACGCGGAGGGGCTTGGGCTCGAATTTGCGGACGAGGACGGGGAGCTGATCCGCACCATGGATGCCGACGTAGGTACCGACGCCGGTGAAGACGCGGCGGAAACGATCAGGGCGGTGCCATGCGGCCATGAAAGCGCAGATGCCGCCACTGCTGTTGCCTGAGATGGCAGCGTGATTGGGGTCGGTGCTGAGCTGGATACCGTGCTGCGCCTCGATGGCAGGCAGAAATTCCTCAATGAGGAACTTTGAGTACGTGGGGGTGATGCTGTCGTATTCGTAGCTGCGGTTGTAGCGAGGCAGAGCCTTGTCATTGGCCGCCGGTACCACGCCGGGCTTGATGAAGATTCCGACAAGGGGCGGAATGTCCCTTTTCGCGATGAGATTGTCAAAGACGACGGGAGCCTGATAGATGACGCCGTCCTGAAAGACCATGAAGGCGGCGTGCTTGGTTTTGTCAAACCCGGCAGGCAGGTAGATCTGGTATTCACGCTCGGTGCCGGGGAAGACGCTGCTCTCTGGCGCAATGTGGACACCTTTCAGCATCGTGCCTTTCGCCACCTGGGGCTGCGGCTTGGAATCTTCGGTGAGGGGAAACTCCGGTTCGGCAGCCAATGCGGCATGGGAGAAAAGGGCGAGAGCGAGGAGGGTGCGCATGCGCGCATGCTGGCAGAGGCCGCGATCGACCGCCAGCCTGAATTCACGCGCGTCAGGCTGTGAATAAAACACCTATGTCATGACCTTGAGTTCGGGCTTGTTTCACGGTGGGCTCGGGCTAGCATGAGGCTGCCTATTTCACCCCCTCCTGTCATCCATTTGAAACCCGGTTTCGTTCTCGCTTGCGCACTCCTTGGCGCGGGGCTTGCCATGTCGGCCCCGATGGCGGAGAAGCGCACGGACGATCCTGGGGCGAGTTCAGACATCGCCCTGCTGCGGCTGAGCTATGAACGCGAGCTGATCGAAGCCAGCCTGGCACCCGTCAAAGAGCAGATCACCACGCTTGGCACCCTGGAAAAGCAGTTCGCCACGGACCGTGACTACGACGACGCGATCACCGCGCGTGATGAGCGCAAGCGCCTGCAAAACGAACTCGCACGGCTGGACAAGGAACTGCTGCTGCTGCAAACCCGCGAACAGGCGCTCAAAAGCTCTCTTCTGCCGGACCGCATCAAGCTTCCGCTGGATGCAGCCGCTTTGAGTGATCTGCGGCTGGAAGGCGGGGCCATCACCGGATGGTCGAAGGTGGGGGCTGCGGCGACTTGGAAGCTGCCCGGCCTCCCCCCGGGGGGATATGAAGTGATGCTGCGTTACCGCTGCGGTGCCGCGGAGGGCGGCAAACTGCTGATCAAAGAATCCCGCTACACCCTGACCACGAACATCGAAACCACCCTCAAAGGTCCGGAGGAGCGCAGCGCTGGCACGCTCAAGATCAGCGACGGCGCGGGCGCGCTGACGCTTTCGGCAGAGGCGCTGGTCACCAACAACCTCATGCAGCTGCTGGCGGTGGAGCTCGTGCCAGCCTCCCGATGAAACATTTTCTGCCAGCCTGGATTTTCGCTCTGCATGCCTGCGCGGCCCTGCAGGCGCAGACACCTGTGCCGGAGCCGGTGCCAACGCCCGCGCAGGAGCCAGCCGCCCTCACGGCCACGCGCACCGCATTCATGCGGCAGGTGATGGCGGAGTCGCAGTTGCTCACCCAGCAGTATGAACGTGCGCTGGCCAAAGTGGAAACAGAGGTGGCCGCCGCCGGAGACTATGAAGAGGCACGCGCGATCCGGCAGCGGCGCGAACAATTGCAGGCGCTGTATGCAGGCACCGTGTCCAGCCTTGCCACCCCCCTGCCGCTGACCCAGGCGAGGATGATGGGTTCCGCCCAGGCCTCGGGCGAAACGCTCGGCGGCTGGCGCTCCAATGGCAGCGGGGCGGAGTGGCTGAACTTCCGGCTCATGCCGGGCAGCTACCACTTGGAATTTGAAGTCAACATGAGTGATGCGCCCGTTGCGGGCAGCATCTATGCCTCATCCAAATTTCAGCCGCAGCAAAAGGCCTTGTTTGAATTCGACGAGGTCACGCTGCTGGGCATCGCCGCGGAAAACCACCGCACTTTTGAAATCACCCGCAGCACGGATGAAACCACGTTCACCACGGTGCGCGTCGGACCGCTGACGTTCACCCGCAATCCTGTCACACTGCGGTTCACCGCCCCAGATGGGTATCCCGCCAACATCATCCGCATTCGCAATCTGCGCCTGGTACCCGTCACAGACGTTGCCGAGACCACCGCCACCGTGCCGCAGACAAGCTCCACCACCGCCATGCAGCAGGCCAGCGCCACCTTGAAGGACGCCATCGGCACCGCCAGAGAGGCGGCTGCGGCGAGGTATCTCGACGAATTGAATGATCTTGCGGTGACCAAGCCCGAGCTGAAGGGGCAGATTGACGCCGAAATCCGCCGGATGAAGCGGCTGGGAGATCAGAAAACCGGGCGCACAGGCGTCAACGCCATCACCACGACCGGCGGTGGCTTCAGCGGATTTGAAGACATCAGTGATGCGCGCCTTTCCGATGAAGAGCCGATCTCAGGAGAACGTTTCAAAGTGGTTCACGAAGGCCGCACCCTTATGGTGCGTCTGCTGTGGGTGGATTGTGCGCCGCTTGAGGACGACAGAGAAGCTGAAGTGAAACGCTTCGCCAAGTATTTCAACATCGAGGATGAGGACGTGCCCGCTGTGGGCCGTGCCGCACGTGAATTCACCGCCAGTTATCTGCGCGACAAACCGCTCCGCCTGCTCATCCGCCCGGATCGCGACAAAGACGGCACCATGGCCGCGCTGCTGTTTCTGCCGAATGTGGGCTTGTATCAAAATGTGCTGGTCAATCACGGACTGGCCGCAGTGGTGGCGCCTGGGCGTGAGCAGCAGCGCAGCGCCATGGAGCGAGCCTTCCTCGCCACGCTGAGCGCCATTGAAAACACCGCCAAAAAACGCCGGCCCGCGCCCGGTGCCTGGGCGCTTTCGGCAAACAACCAAGGAGGCAAGCCATGACACGCCCGCATTTGCTCGTGGCAATGCTGCTTTGCGGCCATGCCTCCGCCCAGCAGCCGACGCCGCCCACGGCTGCGGCACCACCCTCAGCTGCGCGGCTTCAGCAGATGGAAACCATCTACCAAAAGGAGCTGAGCGCACGGCATATTCCTCTGCTGGGCAAGTATCTTCTCGAACTGCAGCGACAGGCTGCGACCGCCACCGACAAGTCTGCCTACACCGCAGAAATCGCCCGCATCCAGCAGATCATCAGCGCAGGCGGGGTGCTGGATTTGATCGCCACGCAGCAAGCGCAGTCCGGCACCATGCCGATGCCGGCACCGATGCCAGCTCCGGTGCCCATTGAGCAAAAACAGGCCCTCATCGCCTTGTCGCCTGCGCTCGCCCAGAAGATCACGCCCCAACCTGCGGCCGATGCGCAGACGGCCAAGGTGGGCGAAATCGAATGGCGCATCGAATTCATCGCTGCGGGCACTTATGACATCCTGCTGCACTATGCCTGCCCGGAACTGGCGGAACCTTTGAAGATCGTCGTCGAATGCAACGGGCAGAGGCTCGAAAAAGAGCTGGAGACCGAGCGGGTGACCAAAGACGCCCAGTCTTTCCGTATCCTGAGACTCGGCAGCCTCACCTTGACCAGTGACCTTCGCGGCGAAACACTGCGGCTCAGCGCCGGTGACAAAGCCAGTTCCGAACTCATCGTCAAAAGCCTGCTCATCACCAGGCCGCGCCCCCCTGCCCCCATTCCCTAACGCCATGCGTTTTGTCTTTCCGTTCCTCCTTGTTGTCCTTGCTCTTGGCGCGCTGCCTTCCTGCAAGCGTATCGAGGCCAAACTGCACCGCCTCGCGGAGCAGAGCGGCGTCACTCCAAAACCACCGCCGCCCAAACCGGAGGAGCCGGCGCTGACCGCCGAAGAGCAGGCGATCGAAAAGAAACTGCAGGAGACCGCCCTCATGGCGGCCGCCGCACCGACTCCTGAGGTTCCGGCAGCCCCCGCTTTTGAGCTCAACAAGTCCTCCATCGTATCCATCCTCGGCTACCATGATTTCAAAGACCGCGGCGGCAGTCCCATGCTCATCGCCCAGCCCAAGTTCCGGGCGCAGATGCAGGCCATCAAAGACTCCAAGATCCCCGTCATTCCACTCAGTGACATGATGGCATGGAAGCGTGGGGAGAAGAACATTCCTGAAGAGGCCATCGTCATCACCATGGATGACGGCTGGGAGGGGGTGTACACGTATGCCTACCCGGTGCTGAAAGAGTTTGGCTTTCCCTTCACCGTCTACCTTTACAAAAACTACGTCGGCGGCGCGGGTCGTTCCATGAGCTGGGAGCAGATCAAAGAGATGATGCAGCATGGGTGCGAAGTCGGCAGTCACAGCGTCTCCCATGCGAGCCTCAAGAGCCCTCCCAAGAACTTAAAGACAGACGCTGACAAGCAGCAGTGGGTCTTGACCGAGCTCAAGGATTCGCGCGACTTTCTGGAGCAACATCTGCACATCAAGTGCCTCTCCTTCGCCTATCCTTATGGCAGCTTCGACGACGTCATCATGGAGACTGCACTGCAGATCGGCTACGAATCCCTCGTCACGGTCAACGGCCAGAAAGTCACCTGGGACACCCCGAACGGCAAGCTTGGCCGCTACATCGTGCATGGTGACAACGACATCAATTTCAAGCTCGCCACCAGCTTCCGCGGCCGTGGGGATGTGGGCTCCAATAAATTTCTTGTCGCTGACGCCAAGAACGACAAGGGCGAACAGCTCATTCAGCTGAAGCCCAAGCCTGACAGCGTCATCACCGAGCGCCGCCCGCTGATCGAAGCGGACTTGAAAAAAATCGGCACCATCCTGCCAGAAAGCGTCAAGCTCCGCATTGCCGGTCTCGGCACGGTGCCCGTGGACTACGACCCCGCCACGATGGTCGTGCGCTTCCAGTTTCCCTACAAACTTCGCCGGGAGGACTGTGCGCTCAGCCTCACCTTCCAGCGTGATGCCACCCAGCCTGCCGAAGTCGTGAGCTGGCGCTTCAAAATTGACCTTGAGGCGGCGTATCTGCCCCCTCCCTAGCCTTGTTTCACCGCCCTGATTCGCCCCGCCTTCGCAGTTGCCATACGTAGGCTGCTGCCGACTATCCAGCGCCCCTTATTTTCTCCCGATGTTCTCCGCCCTCTCTGAAAAACTCGAAAGCGCCTTTAAAAAGCTGCGCGGCCAGGCCCGCATCAGTGAATCCAATGTCAGCGACGCCATGCAGGAAATCCGCATGGCCCTGCTGGAGGCGGATGTGGACTTCAAGGTCGCCAAAGAACTCGTCGATACCGTCAGCAAGCAGTCGATCGGCGCGGAAGTGCTGCTCAAGGTTTCGCCGGGGCAGCAGATCGTTAAAATTTTCCACGATGAGCTGGTCAAGCTGCTGGGCAGTGATGCCAGTGCGCTGAATCTGGAGCCCCCGCAGCGCATCCTGATGACCGGCCTCAATGGTGCCGGTAAAACGACGACCTCCGCCAAGCTGGCGAACTGGCTCAAAAAACAGGGCCGCCGCCCGCTGCTCCTTGCTCTCGATTTGTACCGCCCTGCCGCCATCAAGCAGCTCCAGGTGCTGGGCCAGCAGCTCAATGTGCCGGTGTTTGCACCTGCCGAGGGCGAGACCGATCCGGTGAAAGCCGCCAAGGCAGCCATGGTCTGGCTCAAGGAACAAGGCAGCGGTGTCGCCATTTTTGACACCGCCGGACGTCAAGACCTTGATGAAGACCTGCTGGCGGAACTCAAGCGCGTACGTGCCGTGGTGGAGCCGAATGAGGTTCTGCTGGTGGCCGATGCCGCCACCGGACAGCAGGCCGTGAGCGTGGCGCAGAAATTCAATGCCGCCGTCGGCATCACAGGCTTGATCATGACCAAGCTGGACGGCGATGCCCGCGGGGGTGCCCTGCTTTCCATGCGTCAGGTCACTGGCTGCGCGGTCAAATTCCTCGGCGTGGGTGAAAAAGTCGACCAGCTCGAAATTTTCCATCCTGACCGCATGGCGCAGCGCATCCTCGGCATGGGCGATGTGGTGGGCCTCGTGGAGAAAGCCGCTGAAGAAATCGACGAGAAGGAGGCCATGAAGCTGGCCGCCCGCATGCAGTCGAACAAATTCGACTTCACCGACATGCTTGCGCAGCTGCGCATGATGAAGAAGCTCGGTCCCATCGGCGGCATCCTCGGCATGCTCCCGGGCATGGGCAAGATGAAGGACATGATCGGTCCCGACAGCGACAAGCGCATGAAGCATGTCGAGGCGCTCATTCTTTCGATGACGCCCAAGGAGCGCCAGCGCCCGGAAATCATCAACGGCCAGCGGCGCAAGCGCATCTGCGCGGGGGCCGGACGCCCGGTGATGGAGATGAACCAGCTCCTCAAGCAGTTTGAAATGATGAAGAAGCTCATGAGCAACAAAGGCATGATGGCCCAGATGATGGGCGGCATGATGGGCGGAGGAGGACTTGGCGGCGGTGGCATGGGAGGCCTCGGCGGTCTGGGGGGGATGCTCGGAGGTGGTGGAGGCGGCAAAATGCCCAAGCTCCCGCCCGGCATGAAGTTCCCAGGCAAATTCTAACCTTCCTTTTTCAATTCAGATCATGAGTTCCCCTTTCCGCATCGGAGTCGCCGGAGTCGGCGCCATTGGCAAAAACCACGCCCGCATCATGGCGGAGATCGCCGCGAAGAGCGAGGGCGCGATCACCTTCGCCGCCGTGTATGATGCCGATCCCGCACGCGCGGCTGAATTTGCCGCTCAGTATGGCACCCAGGCCGCCAGTGATCTCGCGGACTTCGCCAGCCGTGTCGATGCCGCCACCGTAGCCGTCCCGACCATCTTCCACCGCAAAGTCGCAGAGCCGCTGATGAATGGCGGTGTGCATGTGCTGGTCGAGAAGCCCATCAGCGAGTCGTATGCTGAAGCCCAGGCCTTGATTGAACTGGCCAAGGCCAAAAGCGTGATCCTGCAGGTGGGTCACATCGAGCGCTTCAATCCGGTGCTGCTGCAACTCGAGCAGCGGATGGACAACCCGCGCTTCATCGAAGCGCACCGTCTCTCCCCTTTCCCGAACCGGAGCATTGATATTGGGGTCGTGCTGGATCTGATGATCCACGACATCGAGATCGTGCTGCATCTGGTGAAGTCAGAGCTGATTCAGGTCGATGCCGTGGGCATCCCCGTTTTGACCAAGCGTGAGGATATCGCCAACGCGCGCCTCAAGTTCGCCAATGGCTGCATCGCCAACATCACCGCCAGCCGCATCAGCCCGGAGAAGATGCGCAAAATCCGCGTGTTCCAGAGCGAAAGCTACCTCAGCCTGGACTACCAGGAGCAGAGCGGCTGGATCTATCGCAAAGACGGCATGCAGATCGTGCGTGAAGCAGTGGAGGTGGAGAAGGATGAGCCACTCAAGCTCGAAATCGCCGCCTTCGTGGAATGCGCCCGTCATGGCCGCCGTCCGGTCGTCACAGGACAGGAAGGCGCGGAGGCCGTGCGCATCGCCCTGGAGATCACTGACCAGATTGAAAAGAACGCCGCTCTCGGCACGTCATGAACCGCATCTTCATCATCGCAGGCGAAGTCAGCGGCGACACCCATGCCGCAGGACTCCTGCGTGAATTGAAAGCTCTGGAACCCGACATGAAGGTCGTCGGCCTTGGTGGTCCGAAGATGCGTGACGTCGTGGGAGAAGGCGTGGAAGACTGGGTGGAAACGGCGGGGGTCGTCGGCCTTTGGGAAGTGTTGAAGATGTACCGCTACTTCAAAGAGAAAATGGATGCGGTGCTGGATTCCATCCTCGATCAAAAGCCCGAGGGGGTGATCCTCGTGGACTACCCCGGCTTCAATCTGCGCCTGGCCAAAAGCCTGCGCACCGCCGGTTACAAGGGACGCATCCTCTACTACATCAGCCCGCAGGTCTGGGCCTGGAAAAAAGGCCGCGTGAAGACCATGGCCCAGGTGCTTGATCTCATGATCTGCATCTTCCCCTTTGAGAAGGAGTTTTATGAGAAGAGCGGACTGCGCACCGAATTCAGCGGCCATCCCATGGTGGACCGCGTGGTGACGCTGAGGCGCGACTGGAAGCGCGAGCCTGGGTTCGTCGGCTGGTTCCCCGGCAGCCGCCACAACGAAGTGCGCCGGCTGTTTCCCATCATGATGGACGCGGCCAAGATCATCAAGGCAGCCGTGCCCAGTGCCCGCTTTGTCGTTTCGGCGGCCAACGAAACGCTTGCGGGTTTCATGCGCAACCTGACCGACGAGCACGGCATGCCTGAAGCCAAACGCTGGATCGAAACCGGCACCGTCTATGATCTGATGCAACGTGCGCAGGCTGGAGCCGTGGCCTCAGGCACCGCAACGCTGGAAGCCGCCTGCTTTGGCCTGCCCTACACGCTGATCTACAACGTGAGCTGGCCCACCTACGTCATCGCCAAGCTGGTGGTGCGCATCAAGCACCTGGGCATCATCAACATCCTTGCCAAACGCGAGGTGGTGAGAGAGCTCGTGCAGGGCGATCTCACCGCGGAGACACTCGCCGCAGCCACCCTCGAACTGCTCACCGACGCCGCCAAACGCGAGCACCTTCAGCAGGATCTCGCAGACGTCGTCGCAACGCTGGGCAGTGGCGGTGCGTATGCGCGTGCTGCGCAGGCGGTGCATGAATCGTTGTAAGCCTCTTATTGCGGTAAAGGGGGGATAAGTTTCCCTTCTGCGTGCTTCCGGATTTTGATCGCATATTTCCTCAGACGCTCGACTTCCTCCTGCCAATAGTCCTGCTCCGATACGGTGGCTCCCAGAGGCATTTCTTCGAGCTTGGACATCAAGGGCTCATGAACTCCTTCGGCATAGTTTGTGAGCTTTTCTGCGACCGCTGGAGCATCTGGAAAAGACAACGAGAGGGCCAGAGGCACGGAAGCATTGAAAAGGCCATGGGGGTAGGCCGACAAGGATGCATGCGGCCAGGAAACGCGGTAGAGACAGCGAGCCATGCTGCCAACGACATATCGAAAGGCCGAAGGATGCGGGCCCGTGCCGGTGGGCTCTCTGGTCAACTCCAGCAGGACCCTGCCTGATGATGCCTCGATTTTGAGCCACCATGGATCTCCCTGCCAGACACCCGCGCGATTAAACGGAGGGCGATGCTCCAAAAGGAGCTTGGCCTCAAGCGCGATGGCGTCTGCTGCGGCAGCACATTCCTGCCACTTGATTCGGGCAATCCGATGCACGAGTCTCAGGGTTCTTTTGGGATTCTTTTCAGGCGTCACATGCCTGTAACTGCCGATGCGCGCCTTGAGATCGGAAGACTGACCGATGTAGAGCAGTTCCCCCTCCCGCCCATAAAAGAAGTACACGCCGGGAACCGCAGGAAGAGAGCGAAAAAACTCAGATCCCAAACGCACCGACAACGGATTCTCCAGGTGGAAGAGCTTCAGCTGCTTGGAAAATGTCCGCAATGCCTCCATGACGAGTGAATCGCCACCATGCCTTGCGGACAAAGATTTTCAACGAAAGCACGAAGCTGGAATCAAGAGGCCCGTCCTGCTCAGGACGGGTGCTCTCCAGCCACCCAACGGCCTCACACGCCGATCTGCGGCAGATTCCAGACGTTCTTGGCGTATTCCAAAATCGTGCGGTCGCTGCTGAACTTGCCCATGCGGGCGGTGTTGTGGATGGCCATCTTCTGCCAGCGGGGCTGGTCGCGGTAGGCCTTGTCCACTTCCCTCTGGCACGCAGCGTAGCGGTCGTAGTCAGCCATGACGAGGAAGGGATCGCCGTGGGAGAGCAGGCTGTCGCGCAGCGGTTTGAACTCGTCCTGATTGCCGGTGAAGTAATCGGAGGCCAGCCAGTCGATACTGAGACGCAAGTCTTCACTGGCGTGGTAGAAGTCCCAGGGATTGTAGCCTTTGGCGTAGAGCTCGGTGACCTCTTCGACGGTAAGACCAAAGATGAAGATGTTTTCCGGGCCCACTTCTTCGAGGATTTCGACATTGGCACCATCGAGCGTGCCGATCGTGAGCGCACCATTGAGGGCCAGCTTCATGTTGCCGGTGCCGGAGGCTTCCTTGCCAGCGGTGGAGATCTGCTCGGAAAGATCGGCCGCAGGAATGATGCGCTCAGCGATGGAGACCCCGTAGTTCGGAATGTAGATGACCTTCAGCTTGCCATTCACGCGCGGGTCATGATTGACCTTGGCGGCAAGGGCATTGATGGCGTGAATGATGTTCTTCGCGAGGTAGTAGCCGGGAGCAGCCTTGGCGCCGAAGATGAAGACACGCGGTGCCATGTCGAAATTCGGATCGGCGATGATCTTGCGATAGAGAGTGACGATGTGCAGCAGGTTGAGATGCTGGCGCTTGTATTCGTGCAGACGCTTGATCTGGACATCAAACAAGGCGTCCGGGCTGACGCTGACGCCACAGGTGTCTTGAATGATCTTGGCCAAGTGGACTTTGTGCCCGCGCTTGATGGCCTGGAATTTTTCCTTGAACGAAGCGTCGTCGGCAAACTTGTCGAGCGCGATGAGCTTGGTGGAATCCTTCAACCAGCCGGCGCCGATGGATTCGGTGATGAGGGAGGAGAGCTGCGGATTGCACACATCGAGCCAGCGGCGGAAGGTGACGCCATTGGTCAGATTGAGGAAGCGCTCAGGATAGAGCTCGAAGAACTCGGGGAAGAGGCGCTCACAGAGCAGGCGTGTGTGAAGCGCGGCCACGCCATTGGTGGCATGGCTGCCGAGCACGGACATGTGAGCCATGCGCACCTTTTTGCCACCGCTCTCTTCGATGAGGGAAAGAGCACGCTTCTTCTCTCCATCTCCGGGCCAGCGCGCCTCGACGTCACCCTCAAGAAAGCGCCTGTTGATCTCATAGATGATCTGCAGATGACGCGGAAGCACGCGCTCAAACAACGCCGCGCTCCAGGTCTCAAGCGCTTCGGGAAGCAGCGTGTGATTGGTATAAGAGAAGGTCTTCTGGCAGATTTCCCAGGCCTGGCTCCATTCGAGCTTCTCTTCATCCAGAAGGATGCGCATGAGCTCAGGAATGGCGACGGCGGGATGCGTGTCATTGAGCTGGACGGCGGCCTTGGCGGGAAACTCGCTCCATGGCAGATCGTAACCGCCTTTGAACCGGCGCACGATGTCGGCCAGCGAGCAGGCGACAAAGAAGTACTGCTGCACCAGGCGCAGCTCCTTGCCGCTCTCGGTGGCGTCGTTGGGATAGAGCACCTTGGAAACGGTCTCGGCGATGGCCTTTTCACGCAAGGCCTCAATGTAGCTGCCTTCGTTGAAGACCTTGAAGTTGAAGTCTTCATCCGCCTGGGCCTGCCAGAGGCGCAGCACGTTCACGGTGTTGCTGTCATAGCCGACGATGGGAATGTCCCAAGGGAGACCGAGCAGGCATTTCGTTTCAACCCATTCGTGGTGCGGGCGGCCAAACTCGTCGAACTTCTGCACGGTATGCCCGTAGAGCTTGACTGACTGGCGATAGGAGGGACGCGCAATCTTCCACGGGCTGCCATCACGCATCCAGGCGTCCGGGTGCTCGACCTGCTTGCCGTTGACGAACTCCTGGCGAAAGAGGCCGAACTCATAATGGATGCCGTAGCCGATGGCGGGCAGATCCATGGTGCTGAGCGAGTCCATGAAACAGGCAGCAAGACGGCCAAGACCACCGTTGCCGAGGCCCATGTCGGGCTCCTTCTGCAGGAGAGTGTCGAGATCCTTGCCCATTTCCGCGAGGGCCACCTTGGTGGCGTCGTAGATGCCGGAATTGCGCAGATTGTTTTCCAGCAGGCGGCCCATGAGGTATTCAAGGGAGAGATAATGCACGCGGCGCACGCCCTGGGCGCGGTGCTGGCGGCGGGACTGGGTGGAACGCTCCATGACGCGGTCCCGCACGGCGAGAGACGTTGCGACAAACCAGTCGTTCTCACTGGCGGTCTCAACATAGGCCCCCAAGGTGAAGCGCAGATGATTGGTGATCGAAAGTTTGAGACTGTCTGTGGTGTTGAGAACGGCGCAATTGGCGAGGGCTTCCATGAGAATGCGAGGGTTGTGAAGGGTTACCAGGTCAACCACTTGGGCGGATCGACCGGCGCGATGAGGAGGGTGATTTCTCCCTTGGGCGTTTTGGTTTGATAGTAAGATAGCAGGATGCTTGCCGGACCACGTTTGAATTCCTCAAACTTTTTCGTCAACTCACGAGCCACGACCACCCGGTGGTCTGGCGCAGCAGCCGTCAGGATCTCCAAAGTAGAAACCAGACGGTAGGGGCTTTCGAAGAAAATGCTGGTGCAGTCACGCTGCAAGGCGGCCGTGAGCTCAGTGGTGCGAGCGCCTTTTTTGTGGGAAAGAAAGCCGCCAAAATAAAAGGGAGTGGTGGGCAGTCCGGAAGCGGCCAAAGCCGTGATGACGGCGCTGGGACCGGGAATACCCTCCACATGCAAGCCCGCCCCCACCGCAGCCCCGACAAGACGCTGCCCGGGATCCGACACCGTGGGCATGCCAGCATCTGAGATCAGCGCCACGCTGCCCCCCTGCCGCATGTGCTCCAGCAACTGGGGAATGCGCTGTGCTTCATTGTGCTCATTGAGGCTGATGAGCCGCGCACGAATGTCGTGATGCTTGAGCAGCATGCCCGAATGACGCGTGTCCTCGCATGCCACCAGATCGGCTGCCCTCAGGGTGTCGAGGGCGCGATGCGTGATGTCCCGCATGTTGCCGATGGGCGTGGCCACCAGATGCAGCCCTGGTGTGAGACGCCCCGCAGCCGCCACGGGCTCAAGCAACACATCATCTGTAGTACTGTTTAACTGCTCTGAGGCTGAATCCTGATCCGACGACATGGTTCGGACAACGGGTTACCAGCCTTCGGAAATTTGGTCCGCCAGATTGAAGGCCAGACGCTGAGCTGTATCTTCGAAGAGCTGGGTCTCTGACAGCTGAAGATTCGCTTCGAGAATAATGTATGAATCAGCGGAGGCGGTGCCAGAATGGAGCACCTTTCCAGAGGCATCCGTGATGGTGAACAGACAGTTCAAAGTCGCCTGGAGCTGCGAGCTGCGCAGGACGTTGTTGATGTCCGAACGAAACTGGGTGCGGTTGATGGTCGCAACCTTTCCCTGCAGGACGGCTTCAGCTTCGCTTTTGGACACGATCTGATAGGAGCCGTGATTTTGCAGCTGCTTGATGACGGCGTTTGTCACCAGCGATGCAAGCCGGGGCTCCAGCGTGAGATTCTCAAAGGTGGGCACCGCGATCTTGGTGATGTGGCGAAGGTGAGCAGGCTTTTGAGCGCCCAAGGTATAACCTGCGCAACCGGAGAGCAGAAGGCAGCATGATGCCAGCAGAAGAAAAAGCGATTTCATCCAAATAGTTTGAGAGGTGTCCCTGCCGAGTAATGGCGTGCTGCCACGTCGGCGCAAGAATTATGACGCAGGCTTCGATGTCGAAGGCACTGGCGGGACAGGGGGTGCCGGCACGCGTGAGCTCGGTGAAGGCGGCAGCATGGAGGGGGTGCCGGGGGAAGGTGGAACAGGAAGCAGCGCGGGCTTTTCCGTTTCAGGCACTGGTGGCAGCAGTGAACCAGCCCCTGGTGTGGCGGCTCCTGGACGGAGCGGCAGAGTGGGCTCCTGCAACGGAATGGGCACGAACCCTTCATCCCCGGTGCGCATTTTCGGCTTCTGGCTGAGGCGTGCCAAATCCGGGGCAAGAGGGCCCACATAGTCATCACGCATCTTCAAATTCTCAGCGGTGAGCGCCGTGTAGTCCTGGCCCGGTCCTTTCTTGGCATCTGCCACACCATCGGGATCCGCCGCAGCGAGTTCGGCGAGCATGGTGCGCGCCTGAGCCGAAACTTCCGGAGAACCAAACTTGAGCGCTTCATTGAGGTAGATGGCCGCCGCCTTGGTTTTGCCGACCCGCTGGTAGAACTTGGCCACCGTGAGAGATTGATTTGCCTCCGCCGTGTTGACCTGATGCAGGATCATCTCTGTCTCCTGCTTGCGATCACCAGCAGGGTTGGTGGCGATGTAAGTGCGCAGAGCGTCACGTGCGGCCAGGAGGTTTGAGGCGTCTTCGCTGCGCTGGGCGGCGATGTTGCTGATGGAACCAATGCGGAACTGAGCTTCAGCCGCCTGCGAGGAATGCGGGTAGTTTTCCACCACCTTGTTATAGGCGGCGACGGCCTTGTCCTTCTCCTTCAAATCCTGCTGGATTTCCGCGATGCTGAACTGCGCGAGCGGAGCGTATTTGCCGAAGGGGGCGTTCTTGATGATCTTCTCGTAGAATTTGATCACATCAGACGAGTTCATCTTCATGTTAAGCAGGAGCATTCCCCGCTGCTTTTTACCGCCTTTTGCTTCTTCGGCGATCTCAAACTGCTTCTCGATGGCCTCACTGAAATGAGGGCTGTCGCGGTAGGCCAAAATGAAGTTCTGAAATGCGTCAAAAGCATCATCCATCTTGCCGTTGTAACGGATGATCACGGCATTCTGAAAGGCCGCCTCGGCAGCGCTCGGGGTGAAGGGGTATCTCTTGACGATGGACTGGTACAAGCCCTGAGCCTTGCCAACTTTACCGGCGTTCTCCGCCTGGCGTGCCTGCGACAGCAGGGCGGCGGCGGCGAGTTCCTGCGACTCACGCTCGCTGTCCACCGGGACCACCTTGTCCTTCTTGCCGGAAAAAGGCCAGAGGGCGGAGGATGCAGTCGTAAGGGCAAGGAATGAAACGGCACATGCCAGAAGCACTGGCAGGCGGGCGAGGAGGGGGAATTTCATCGGGGGGATAGTAAGTTCTGGTTAAGCTTGCGTCAAGGTGGCAACGCACTTGTCTCACCGCCCCCTCACGGCCCCTTGTTTTGACAGATCGCCGGGGCTAAAGGAGCCCACAACATGCGCTATTTGTTTCTACTAGCCCTCGGCTTCCCCCTGCTGGCCCAATGCCAGAAGGGTTCGGCTCCCCCTGCTGGTTTTCGAGCGGTGCGGGACCTCGATTATGTCGGCTCCGGCGAATCTCGCCAAAAGCTGGATCTTTACCTGCCTCAGGCCGGCTCGGAGAAGCCGCACCCGCTGGTTGTTTACGTTCACGGCGGAGGCTGGGAGGCTGGCAGCAAAGACGAGGCGGATGTGCTTGCGGGCCTGATCCAGGGAGGCACGCCGTATGCCGGGGCCAGTCTCAATTACCGCCTCACCCATCAGGCGCCCTGGCCTGCGCAGATTCATGACTGCAAAGCCGCCATACGCTGGCTGCGGGCCCATGCGCAGGAATACCATCTCGATGCCGACAAGATCGCCGTCTTCGGCATCTCCGCTGGCGGGCACCTTGTCAGCATGCTCGGAGTCACCGCCGGGGTGGAGGAGCTCGAAGGAGATCTGGGAAAACATCTGGACCAAAGCAGCCGCGTCTCCTGTGTGCTCGACTTCTGCGGCCCCTCGGATTTTCTCACCTTCGGCGGCAAGGGCAGCATCATCGATCCCAATGATCCCCACAGCGCCCTGGCCAGACTCATCGGCGGGCCCCTCAAGGACCGCCAGGAAGAGGCGCGCAAGGCCTCTCCGGTCACTTACATCACGCCGGATGACGCTCCTTTCCTCCTCATCCATGGGGACAAGGACAACCTCGTCCCCTACGCCCAGGCCACGGAGTTTGCCACCGCCCTCAAAGCGGCACACGTTCCGGCCACCCTTCTTACAGGCACCGATGGAGGCCATGTTTTTCTCAGCGGCCCGCTGGTGGAACGGATGAACGACTTCATTGCCCGCCATCTGCTCGGCAAAGACGTCCAAATCCCTGAGGGCGCCGTTCCTTCCAAGTGAGCCCGGAGGCAACCGTCGTGGTTGCTGATCCGCCCTGGCAGTGCCAACGTCCCGGCTTCCCCTTTTCCTCAATGACCGATTCCGAAATCAAGTCCGCCATCCTCGACATGGGCCGCCGTGCCCGTGCCGCCTCCTATGCCTTGGTCAAGCTGACCTCCGAGCAGAAGAACGCCATCCTCGTGGCCATGGCTGACGAGATCATGGCAAGGCAGGATGCCATCCTGTCCGCCAATGCGCTGGATCTCGCGCGCGCGGAGCAAAATGGGCTGAGCAAGGCGATGATCGACCGCCTCACGCTGGACCCCAAACGTTTGAAAACCGTGGCGGATGCCGTGCGCGAAGTGGCTCTGCTTCCCGATCCCGTAGGAGAAAAGCTCACCGACTGGACGCGCCCCAATGGCCTGCACATTCGCAAGGTGCGCGTGCCCATCGGTGTCATCGGCATCATTTTCGAATCGCGCCCGAACGTCACCACGGACGCCGCATCTCTCTGTTTCAAAACCGGCAACGCCACCATCCTGCGCGGCGGCAGCGAGGCCATCGACAGCAATCGCGCGCTTGCCGCCGCCCTCCAGGCCGGGGGGGAACGTGCCGGACTCCCGCCTGACAGCATCCAGCTCATCCCCTTCACCGACCGCGCCAGCGTCGAGCACATGGCGCAGATGGACCAGTACCTCGACCTCATCATTCCCCGTGGTGGCAAAGGACTGATCGAAAAAGTCGTGGCCACGGCGCGCATGCCGGTCATCAAACACTACGACGGCGTGTGCCACGTCTATGTGCACGTGGATGCCGATCTCGACATGGCGGCGAACATTATTGTGAACAGCAAGTGCCAGAAGCCCGGAGTGTGCAACGCATTGGAAACCATCCTCGTCCATGAGGGTCTCGCCGCCACCTTTTATCCGCTCGTCGGCCAGCGTCTTGCCGAGGCCAAAGTGGAAATCCATGCGGATGAAACTGCAAGGAGGCACCTCGGCGTGGCCGCCCAGCCAGCCACCGAAGAGGATTGGAGCACCGAGTACCTCGACCTCATTCTCGCCGCGAAAACCGTCAGCGGCTTGGACGAAGCCATCGCGCATATCAATCGCTACGGCTCTCATCACACCGACAGCATCATCACCCAAGACCGCGCCGCTGCGGAACGCTTTCAGCATGAGGTGGACAGCGCCGTCGTGCTGCACAATGCCAGCACGAGATTCAATGACGGCGGCGAGTTCGGCTTTGGCGCCGAGATCGGGATCTCCACAGACAAGCTGCATGCGCGCGGGCCGATGGGCCTGGCGGAACTGTGCAGCTACAAATATCTGGTGGATGGAAGCGGGCAGGTGCGGGGGTGAACCGAATCCGAAATTCGACGCCCTGGCGCCTCCCCAGAACCAAAATCCGTGGAGCAATCGTCATTGGCGATGAAAGACAGGGTTTTGGGATGGCAGCTTTCATACGCGTGTTTATTTTTGAGCGACGTATCTTCACTTGCGGTCTTGTACGACTCCGTTCTTTTGTAGCGCTCACATCCACAACAGGCCGCTGCAAGGCCCTTCAATTTCCCATGCCCTTTCCGCTTTTCCGTCTTCTTCCCCTGCTCTTTCTCGCCTGCCTCTCCGCATCGGCGCTGAACATTCCTGATCCGCTGCCCAAGGCCCCGGAACCCATCGATGACATTCTGCGGCTGCAGATTTTTTTGGACACGCAGCTCTTTGGCCCCGGTAAACTGGACGGCCGGCCGGGTGAGTTCACCACGAAGGCCCTGAAGCGCTACCAGCACGCCCATGGACTGCCGGAGACGGAGGTCGCAGACTGCGCGCTGGACCTGTCCAGCGTAGGGGAAATCTACACCACCTACACGATCCGTGAGGAAGACCTCAAATTTGTGGGTGATCTGCCCAGCCAGCCGTCCGCGCAAAGCAAAAAGAAATACCTGCCCTACGATTCGCTGCTGGAGTTCCTGACCGAGCGCTTTCACAGCGCGCCTGACATGCTGGAGTATATCAACAGGCCCCTGAAAATGGGGGCGCTCAAGCCGGGAGACGTGGTGAAGGTGCCCACGGTCCAGCCGTTCCTGATCGAGGAACTCACCGAAGTGCCCAAGCTGCCGGAGGTGCCGGAGTTTCTCACCCGCGTGATCAAGATCGACACCCGTGAAAAGGTGCTGGGCCTGTGGGATGGGGACAAGCTGCTCGCAAGCCTGCCCATCACACCCGGCAGCGGTCATCTGGCCACGCCCCCCGGCACGTGGCGCATCCTGGGCATCACCCAGCTGCCGACTTTCCGCTGGGACAAGAGCGTGCTGGAGTATGGCGTGCGCAGCAGCAATTATTATGAGCTGCCCATTGGCCCGAACAATCCCGTTGGTGTGATGTGGATTGGCCTGAACCGTCCTGGCATCGGCATCCACGGCACCAACTCGCCGCAGAGCATTGGGCGCAGCTCCAGCCATGGCTGCATGCGCACGGCGAATTGGGATGTGGTGCGTCTGGTGAAGCAGATCACCCAGGGCATGACGGTGATCATTGAAGGCCCGGCTCCTGAGCCTCGTCCTGTCGAAATCGCCAAGGCGCTGCCGGTGGTCCCTCCTCCGCCACCACCCGAGCCGAAACGCGGCTTTTTCTCCCGGTTGTTCGGCAGGAAGTAACCCGTGTTTTCAGTTGGGTCGCAGCGTGATGGAGCCCGAATCCTTTACTTTCGAGCCCCGCGGCGAACGCGTCATCTGCTCAAACTGCGTGGCCCAGTAACGTATCGTGTTCATGGCATGGCCATAGGGCTGATAATCCCGCAGGTTGATGAACGTCAGCTTGTCGCTCTCATTGTCAGCGAACTGGAAGAAGGCCCGGCCTGAGGCGGAGTCCACCACCTTGCCCTCGATCGCCATGTTGCCTTTGGTGAAATAGGCCGCCAGTCCGATCACCGGCGTGACCACAAACTTCAGCACGGTGACCACCGCGTTTCCCTTGGGGCTGGTGGGATTGAGTTCGGTGATGGCCAGTTGCAGCGTCAGAGTATCCCTGCCCGGCTGATTCACGAGGCGATAGAGGGGCGCAGGGGAATGACGAAAGGCGGCCACAAACTCCTCACGCAGGCGCACCGCCACATCCACCTCCCGGCGCTGCACGCCACCCCATGCGACCTCGCCGGAAGAAAAGGCCCGGTTGAGCGGACGCAGATAATGCAGCGTCACTGGAGCGATGAAGAGCTTCCGCTTCGCCTTTCCCTGCGCGAGCAACTGCGGATCGGGGGTCGTCCATATTTTTTGAAAGCCCAGCTGCTCACGCGCATCCTGCGCCAGCCAAGGCTGCTCAAAAAAGGGCGACAGCGCCACGGGTCCCGCCTTGAGCATGCGATTGGTCGAGCTGCAAGCAGGCAGCACCAGCAGCAGCGCGAATATGAATTGCGGAAAACGCATGGTGGAGGAGCTCCTGATAAAGGCACAGAACCCGCATGCTCTGCAATACCAGACCCTCGCAACCGTACAAAAGATGCCCGGCCTTTACGGATTTAGCTTTTACCGCCCACGCTTTCCGCTGAACATCAGGCCTCCGTCCTTTCATGCCACCCGCCACCGTTCATCTCGTGATTCCCTGCTATCAGGAAAGCGGGCGCATCGAGCCGTTCCTCAAGGAACTGTGCGCGGTGACGCGTGAACGTGGCGGCGTGACCATCCAGGTCGTGGAAGATGGCTCCGACGAGGCGGAGACCGCACGGATGCGCGACATCATCCTCCCGCTATGCCGGCAGAACGGGCATCTTCTCCCCCCTGTGTTTCTGCCGCAAAACCTCGGCAAAGGCGGTGCCGTGTATGCAGGCTGGGATCAGGCACCTCCCGTGGACTGGCTCGCGTTCGTGGATGCAGACGGCTCCTGCTCCGCCACCGAAGTCGCCAATCTCATCCGCCGCGTCCGCCAGCAACCTGCTCCGCTGAAGGCGGTGTTTGCCTCCCGCTGGGATCAAACCAGTTCGAAGGTGCAGCGACAGTGGAAGCGCCGGCTCATGGGTCGTATTTTTGGCACACTAGTCTCCACACTGCTGCACATTCCCATACACGACAGCCAGTGCGGTCTTAAATTCGTGCCGCGCTCAGCGTACCAGCGCATCGCACCAAGGCTGCGCATCCATGGCTTTGCCTTTGATGTGGAACTGCTCGCCGCCTTGCATGACAGCGGCTGTGAATTTGAGGAGGTTTCCATCGCCTGGCATGAAACCCCGGGAGGCCATGTGCATTTGATCCGCGATTCGTTCCGCATGGCGCGGGATGTTCTCGCCATCCGCAAACGCCGTGTGAATCGTTGATCCAGAGGCTCACTCCCACTTCAGTTCCGTGCCTGCGGGCAGCAGGCGCACAGCGCGCGCGATGTCCCAGTTCGTCATGCGAAATCCGCCGATGCTCTCCTGCTTCGTCATGGTGCCCGGGATGCTGGTGCCGTGAAGACCGTAGGGCAGCGGTTTCGGATCACCGCCCTTGGCCAGATTGATCCAAACAATGCCCACCGGGTTGTTGGGTCCTGAGGACAGCCGATAGGGCACGGTCATGGGTGCGGCAGGATCACCCGTGCTGGAAAGACGCGGACGCGCCACGACATCGAGAATCTTCCACGTCTTGCGCCCGTGCAATCCAGGGCGTGCCGTTGACACTGGCATGCTGGCAATGACAGCATCTCCGCGACGAATGATCAGGCGGCTCACTCCCAGCATGCTGGCGGAAATGGGGGCCGCAGGATCGGCGGCAGGCTGAAGGGGCTCCTTCAGCGCATTTTCAATTTCGAATGGCACCACATTCGGCACCAGGAACACCGCCCCTGGCGCATTGGCGTTTTTGACGCCGGGATTGATGTGCCGCAGGAACGACTCGGCGGCATGAAAGCGCTCGGCCACAAATTCCCAGCCGGTGCGGTAGGCCATGAAAGTCTCATGAGTCAGTTCTTCAAACGTGGGTGGTGGCTCAACGACCTTTCCTTTCGACTTGCCTCCGGCAGCGTTGCCGGGATGAGGTGAAATCCAGCGCATGTCGGCTGCCGTGAGCACATATTCGACGTAAGGACCGCCGATGGCTTTCATGGCTGCGGAGGGCTGGCCTTCGGGAGTGTGCAGCTCTCCGGGATGTGCTTTTTCAAAAGCCTTGTACGCCGCGTCATACATCGGGCCCGCCGTGCCATCAATCGGACCGATGGTGAATCCCTGACGGTCTAGAAAAGCCTGGATGAGCACCAAAGATGCCGCCCCCCACGCCGCGGGCGGGAGCGCGCGGTGAGGCTTGGTGGCGATCAATACCGGAGCCTCCTCCTTGACGGGCGTGAGTGCTTTTTTGGGCCTCTCCTTGGGCGTTTTTTTGGCCGCGGCCTTTTCGGCGGCGACTGCGGCATCGACCATGGCCTTGATGTCACTCTCGCCGGGAACTTTGACCAACTGCCCGATGACAATCCGGTCGTTTTTCAATTCATTGAAAATCTTGAGCTGGTCCACCGTCACGCCATTGGCATGCGCGATCTTGGTGAGCGAATCCCCCTTCACCACCACGTGTTCGACCATCGTCGCGGGTGGGCCTTGGGGAGCGACCTTGATCGCAGGCGGCATTTGGGCCCCAGTTCCAAGCGTGGACTGAGCACCGGGCTTTGCCGCAGAAGCTTCCACAGGCACATCCACCGGCAGGCCCCAGCCAGCGGCATCCGAAGGCTCCACCTGCCAGGGCCACTTCACCGCCTGCTCCAGTCCGGGCTCAATGGTGGGAATCGCAGGCTTCACTGTTTCCACCTGGGCCAAGACCATTCCAGGAAGACAGCCCGCCAGCACACAAGTCATGCATGTGACCTTTAATGACAACAGATTCAGCTTCATGCGGCATTCAAACCGCATTTGCTTCGTTCACAAGTTTCCGTTCACACCGACACGGTGAAAAGACGCCTGAACGTTCAAGATCACTCCCACTCGATGCGCGAGGGAAACGCAGGGCAGAGGCGTGATTGTCCCACGGGATCCGTGCCATCTCGCAAATAGAACTCCATGCGCCCCTCCCTGTCACACATCCACACTTCTTCGGCTCCGCTGGCGAAATAAAGCCGTAGTTTCTCCGCCATCTCGAAACGATGATTTCCTGGTGAGACAACCTCCACACAGATTTCGGGGGCAATGGGAAGGCTCGCTTCTCGGCGGTGTGGAGAAAAGCGCTCGCGGCTGATCCATGCGACATCCGCCACTTTGATGCCATCGGTGGTCTGAATGGCAGCCTCGGAGAGAATTCTTCCCTCTGGCAGGAGTCGTTTCAGAGTGAAGCCGATTTCGCCCTGATAATCACTATGCCAAGCTGAGGCGGGACTCATGACGATTTGATCATAGCGGTTGGTTTCGATCTTGTACGGCAGGTCCTGCAGGGACTTGTCCTCACAAATTTCAGCCCAAGTGCTCATGCGTATGTTTACCTTCTCCCCCAGCGGCTGACAAGCCGCTATTTTCCCAGCACCTGCTTCAGCACCTCGATGCAGCGCTCGTTCTGCGGCATGGTGCCGATGCTGATGCGCACCCATTCGGGGAGCTTGTAGGCGGCCATGGCGCGGACGATGACGCCCTTGTCCATCATGGCTTTGAAGACGGCGTTGCCATCGCCGACTTTGACGAGAACGAAGTTGGCGAAGCTGGGGATGTATTCGAGTCCCATGTCGCCAAACTGCTGCTGCAAGTAGGCGCGGCCTTCATCCGTGATGGCCTTGGTCTTGTTCTGGTGCTCTTCGTCGAGCAGTCCGGCCAGCGCACCCGCCTGGGCGATGGAGTTGAGATTGAAGGGCTGCCGTGTGCGCTGAAGCACATCGATGAGCTCCTTGTTGGCGATGCCGTAACCGACGCGTGTACCCGCAAGCCCCTGGATCTTCGAGAAGGTGCGCAGCAAGATGACATTGCGCCCTTCACGCACGTATTTGAGCGTGTCCGGCGGATTGTCGAGGAACTCATAGTAGGCCTCGTCAAACACGACGACGACATGCTCAGGCACCTTGGCCATGAAGCGATCGATCTGCTCCTGGGTGACGAGCGTACCCGTGGGGTTGTTCGGGTTGGCAATGAAAACCTCTTTCGTGTTCGGCGTGATCGCGGCGGCCATCGCATCGAGATCATGCACGTAGCCGGGGTCCGGCACTTCAATGGTGTCGGCGCCAAACACCTTGGCCATGAGCTTGTAAACCAGGAAGGCGTGCTCGGCGGTGATGATGTTGTCGCCGGGCTTGAGGAAGGCGTGGCCGATGAATTCAATGACTTCATTGGAGCCGCAGCCCATGATGATGTTGCCCATTTCGAGGCCAAATTTCTCAGCCAGCGCGTTGCGCAGCTTCCACGAGGCGCCGTCCGGGTAGATGTTCACCTCCTTGACGGCCTCCTGCATCGCCACAATGGCCTTGGGTGACGGCCCAAGCGGATTCTCGTTGGAGGCAAGCTTGATGATGTCCTCCGGCTTCAGGCCGAGTTCACGGGCCACATCCTCGATGGGTTTCCCGGGTTCGTAGGCAACGAGGTCTTTGAGCTGTGGGTTGGCGTAGTTCCAGATGGACATGGTGGGTGGCTTGGAGCCCTTTTCTTGGACTGGGATGGCGACGAAGGCAAGTCCGTGTAAAGTCTCCCTGAGACTTCGTTATATCCGCCATGCCAACCCCTCTGCCCGAAACCTCGGAACTGCTGCAATCTCTCGGCACCGCCATCGGGCTGGGGCTGCTCGTCGGTTTGCAGCGCGAATGGGTGCAGAATCGCATCGCCGGGATCCGCACCTTTGCCCTGCTGACGCTCTTTGGCGCTCTGACCGGCCTGCTGGGCGCGGCCTACGGCAGCTGGGTGATTGCCTCAGGGTTCATCACGTTTGCCTGCATTGTGGTGCTTGGCAGCTGGCTTCGGCAGGCCAATCGCGAACCGGCTTCCGGCCTTGCCACGGAAATGGCGATGCTCGTGATGTTTGCCACCGGCATCATCACCATGCACGGAGAGCGGCTCCTCGCCGTCATGATCGCCGGCGGAGTCATGGCGCTGCTCCAGAGCAAAAAGGCGCTGCACACCATGGTCAGGCATTTCGGGGAGGATGATCTGCGTGAGATCGTGCGCCTTGTTCTGGTGGGGCTGGTCATTCTACCGGCGCTGCCGAACCGAGAGATGGGTTATCTTGGAGTGCTCAATCCTTTTGCCATCTGGCTCATTGTGGTGCTCATCGTGGGCATCAGCCTTGCCGCTTACATGGCTGAAAAATATTTTGGCGGCTCCAAAGGGGCTGTCGTGGCGGGTGTTCTTGGCGGACTGGTCTCCAGCACGGCAACCACAGCCAGCAGCGCGCGGCGCAGCAAGCTTGCCCGGCAGGGAGAGCTGTCGCTCGCGGCGATGGCATTGATCGCCTCCGCCGTGGCCTTTATACGGCTGCTGGCGGAGGTGGTGATTGTCGCCTCAGATCATATCCGGGAACTGCTGCCGCCCCTGATGGCCATGATGTTTTGGGTGGGGCTGATCGCGGCCGTCGCACATCGGCTCGCGGAAAAGGCCGACACCCAGCCGGTGGACGAGCACCCGCCGTCTGAAATGAAGAATGCGGTCCTCCTCGGGCTGCTGTACGCGCTGGTTCTGGTCCTGGTGGCCTACACGCGCCAGCACAGCAGTTCAGCCGGGCTCTACGTGGCCGCGTTTCTGTCCGGCCTGCCGGACATGTCCGCCATCACGCTTTCCACTTCACGCCTCGTCACCACCGGCCATCTCGAAACATCCGTCGCCTGGCGCATGATCCTCATCGGCGGCATGGCGAATTTGTGTTTCAAAATGATCTTCGTCATGGCCCTCGGTTCACGTGCCTACATCAAGCCCGCATTGCTCGGCCTGCTGCTTTCGGTGGCAGGGGGCGCGGCCATCCTTGCAATCTGGCCATGAGACACACCCGCCCAAGGAATGCAGGACGAATCACAACGACATCTCTCCGCAAGACGTAACTATTCCTCATCATGCCCGCCGAATTTAAAGATTACTACGCCACCCTGGGCGTCTCACGTGACGCCAGTGCCGACGAGATCAAGAAGGCCTTCCGCAAACTGGCCCGCCTTTACCACCCCGACACCGCCAAGGACAAAAAGACTGCGGAGGCCAAATTCAAGGAGATCAATGAGGCCAACGAGGTGCTCAGCGATCCGGAGAAGCGCAAGAAGTATGACACCCTCGGAGCCGGGTGGCAGGACGAAGGGAATTTCCAGCCCCCACCGCACGGAGCAGGAGGCCATGAGCAGGAGTTCCACTTTGGAGGGACCGGCTTCAGCGACTTCTTTGAGCAATATTTCAGCGGTGGCAGCCGCTATGGCTTCCCGCAGGGCTTTGAAGAAGAAATCCCCCCCGGCAGCACCAGGAAAGGACGTGCGCGGCGCGGGCACGACATCGAGGGAGACATCCTCGTCACGCTGGAGGAGGCCATGCATGGTACGCAGAGGCCGATCTCTCTTCAAACCGTAAACCGCCAAACTGGCGCGGTACAGACGCACAGCTTTCAAGTGCGCATCCCTCCGGGTGCCACCGATGGGCGCCGCATCAGGGTTCCCGGCCAGGGCGAGCCCGGCCAGAATGGCGGCGAGGCAGGAGATCTGTATCTGCGCGTGCGCCATGCCGCGCATCCCGAATTCACCACAGAAGAAGCGGATGTGCATCATGATCTCGATCTCGCGCCCTGGGAAGCTGTGCTGGGGACGGAGGTGATCGTGCCGACTCTCGACGGCTCCATCAAGCTGCGCATTCCAGCCGGCAGTGAAAACGGCCAGAGCCTGCGAGTGCGCGGGCGCGGCCTGCCCAAAGGCAAGTCCGGCGAACGTGGCGATTTCTTTGTGAAACTGCAGATCGTCCTGCCTGCCAAGCTCAGCGATGCCGAACGCAAGCTCTGGGAAGAACTGCGCAGCGCCTCCACCTTCAACCCACGCGCCTGAAATGAGCCATCCCCCCCCTCAAACCTACTCGCTGGAAGTCCTTGCGGAGACCACCGGCGTCTCCACCCAAGTGATCGTGCAGTACAAGGAGCATGGCCTCCTGCCGCCACGATTCGATGATGAGGCCGTGCGCGCCCTGCGCCGCATCGAGCACCTGCGGGAAACCTGCGAGATGAACCTGCGGGGGCTCAAGATGCTCACACAGCTGCTCGATGAAGTCGAACAGCTGCGCCAGGAACTGCGCGCGAGACGCTGATCTTTACGCGAACTGAGTCACGCCGGGACGTGGCATCGGGCTGGGCTCGAACGTGTCTGCGAACTTCAGGTTGTCGGGCGCGAGATCCTGCTTGGAGCTCATGATCGCCAGCGCCACCCGTGCAGATTTCTGCTTGGCCTGCTTGCCGCCGCTTTCCGGGGCTGCCGGCGCGGCGTCATCCTTCCAAAAGATCTTCTGCCCCGTATAGGCGGATTCGCGGCCCATGATGGCAATGAGCGTGCTGCTCATCATGCGGTCACCGTCGTTGATGACCTCACCTTTGCGGATCGCGTTGAAGAGCGCCTGATGCTCCAGGTCGTACATGTTTTTCTCCTCACCGCGCCAGCGCCAACGCTTTTCACCTTCGATGAAGGGCGCGGGCCCTTTGCCGATGACGAGGCGACCCTTGGTGCCCTGGATGTTGTCAAACACCTCATTGTGGCAGCCGGTGATCTGACGGTTGGTGAGGTGGCAGAGAATGCCCCCCTCCCACTCGTAGGCGCAGTGGAAGTGGTCAAAGATGTTTCCGCCTTCCGCCGGAATCTGCCGGCCGCCGGTGCCCATGACGCTGACGGGCGGGGTGTCCTTCATGGCCCAGCAGATCTTGTCGAGACTGTGCACCGCCTGCTCGACGATGCTGTCACCGCTGAGCCAGGAGAAATTGTACCAGTTGCGCACCTGCCACTCCACATCGCCCATCCCGGCGGGACGGCCTGCGGCGGGTGGCATGACCTTGACCGGGCCGGCGTAGTACGTGGCGAGAATGCCGGTGATGTCTCCGATCTGCCCTTCATGCAGGCGTTTGTAGCATTCGATGCGGCTGGTGGAGTAGCGCCAGCAGAAGCCCGCCACAAGATTGAGCTTCTTCTGCTTCGCTTTCTCGACCGCCGCCTGGGCCACGCGATAACCGGCGGCATCCACCGCCATCGGCTTCTCGCAGAAAATGTGCTTCCCGGCCTCGACCGCAGCGGTCAGGTGCAACGGGCGGAATCCCGGCGGCGTGGCCAGCAGCACCACATCCACTCCGCAGTCGATGAGCTTTTGATATGCATCGAGACCGGTGAATTTCTTGTCAGGCTTCACATCGACGCGATCTGGAAACTGCGTGGAGAGATTCTTGATGCTGCTCTCGATCTGGGTGTCGAACGCATCGGCCATCGCCACGATCTTCGAATTGTAATCCGCCCCAAGAGCCTGGGCCGCAGCGCCGGTGCCACGTCCGCCACACCCGATCAGGCCGATTTTCAGGGTCTCGTTCGAGTCAGCCTTCTGCTGCGCCAGCAAGGAGCCTGCAGAAGTGAAGACAGCGGGAGCGAGAAGCGCCCCTCCGCTGGCATTGAGAAAGCGGCGACGTGAGAAGGCGGAGACGGCTGGATCAGACATGAGATTCAAGAGGGTTGCAAACAGGCTGAGAATTCGGCACGGCGGCTGCAAACCTTTCAGCGAAAGGTGCAGATTGCAACAGAGCACAATCGGTCATTAGGAAGCCCCTAATGAGGCCGATACCCGCAGCAATGCCTCAGCTGTGCCGGGGGATGACCTTGGTAAGCCCGGACGACTGTGGCGGATGTCCGCCGTTGTCCAGATCGCTCAGCGGCTGCGTTTCCACGCGGCTGATCTCGTCATCAGGCGAAGGTTGGAGCAGCGCGTCCACGAGGAGCTGCGTGTCCTCCAGAAAGGTCAGTCCGGCACGGCGCATGAAGTCCACCTCTGCTGCGTGAGTGTGCAGCGTAATGAGAAGGCATTCCCCCTGAAACAGCGCCAGCACAAACACCCCCTCATAACCAAACCAGAATGTTTTCACGTCACGATCGCCACCACTGCCAAAATGGGCACGCGCATCATGCAGAAACTGGAGGAGACGCTCGGCACGAAACTCCTCAAAAGGGAGCATGTTGATCAAGATTTGCCGCCGCCAGCAGAGCAGCAGACCGTTGACTGAACCGGCGTGCTTCAGGCGTTCAAGAGCAGACCGAAGAGAAGGAGTGATGGATGCAGCCATGGTTTTTATGCCTCCAAGGAGTTCGCACGGGTGAGGAGTTCAAACATCGGCACCCGCTCGCCAATGAGCGCGCCCGCACCCGGATCCTGAGCGTCGGTGCCGGCGTCGAAATAGGCGAAGTTCAGGGTGAAGTCCTCCTCCTGCAGCGTCCCCATCCACGGAGCGCCCAGATCGAGGCACTCGCCCACCTTCAATCCGAAGTGCCGCAGTCCTTGGAAATCAGCGGCGTAGTTGTTCACGGCTTCCTGACCGCTGTCACTGGCGACGACGCCATCTTTCAGGGTGAAGAGTTGCAGGGGGAGAGGGAGTACCTCGGGTGCGCTCATGGGGATATTGAAGTTGTCCCTCTTACGTCTCAAAAATCGGCTGATGAGGCAAGCATAATCCACGCATGAGCCAAAATAGAAATCCCCTGTCAGCTTGACACTTCGACCCTTTGCTTTCTTTCGTTCCATCTCTGCGCTATCTGTCCACCCCATGACCGCCGCCGCCCCCAGTTTCAAAATCGGCAACGAAAAACTCATCAAGGTGCTGCCGAACGCCGCCAACCGCCTGCTCGGCCTGCTCAAAAAGCAGGGCCGTGCCGAAAACGGCGCCCTTCGCGTGGCCGTCGTCGGTGGCGGATGCTCCGGCCTGCAGTACAAAATGGATCTCGTCGATGGCCCCGCCAACCGTGACATCATGGTCACCTCCAGCGAGGTGCGCGTCGTCATCGATCCCAAAAGCGCCCTGTTCGTCTCCGGTTCCGAGCTTGATTACAGCGATGACATCCAGAGCGGGGGCTTCAAGGTGAAGAACCCCAACGCCGTCGTCACCTGCTCCTGTGGTGAAAGCTTCTCCGCCTGAGACCCATGCCGAACGCCTTCGCACTCCTCGGCCTGCCACGCATCGCCGCACTTGATGAAGAGGCGCTGCAGCAGGCCTGGCTGGCCGCCAGCCGCAGCGCGCATCCGGATCAGCCCGGAGGCGATGCCGCACAAGCTGCCGAGGTCAATGCCGCCTACGAGACTCTACAGGCCCCGGAGAAACGACTCAAGCACCTGCTCGATTTGCATGAGGTCCCCTGGCGCGCGGTACCTATCGACGATGCGATGATGTCGCTCTTTGGGCAGCTCGGCCCCGCACTGCAAAGCGTCGCCAGCTTCCTCAAGCGCAAGCAGGCCGCGACTTCGGCACTCGCCAAGGCCCTGCTTTCCCCCGACGAAATGCGACTGCGTGAAAAGCTCGAAGCCCTCGGCACCACCCTCGAAAGCGAACGCACCGCCCTGCTGGAAAATCTGTCCACCTTTGACACCCGCCTGAGTTCAGGCGATACCGCCGCCCTCGCTGATCTGCAGATCCTGCAGGCAAGACTGTCTTATCTGGGCAAATGGCAGGCCCAGGTGCGCGAGGCTTTGCTGAGCCTGATGTGAGGTCCGAATTCGGGAAGTATGAGCGAGATGAGGCGCCCGGAATTTTATGCGACGTCAAGGTTTCCTGTCTCGTCCGTCTCCTCCGATGCAGCCATCCCCTCCCGCACGCGGCGCAGGCATTCGTCGGGGTCGGCATCCATCGGGAGAGTGAGCGCCCTGCTGTTGACACACAGATGACGCACCTGCCCTTCGCGGCGGACGCGGGTCACCTCGATGCCATGACTGGCAAAGAAGCGCACCACATCCTGATTGCTGGCGTAGCGACTCATGGCGGAGAATTAAAAATCTCCGCCACCACCGAAGTCGCCCCCGCCCGAATCACCTCCGCCGAAACCGCCCGAGTCATCACCGAAACCACCCCCTGAGCTGCTGTAGTCTGTGTCAATGCCGGAGAAGCCGCCACCGTCGTTTGAATTCATGTCCGCGTGGTGATCGCCAAAGTTCGCAGCAGAGCTGTGAGAGCCGAAGAACTGGTCATACATCCACATGCCGGCCGCAGCACCAAACATGCTGCCCATCATGTTTTGGAAAAAGCCGCCTCCCCCGCTGCCGTAAGGCTGCCCCACACCACCGGCGCCGGTGCCGCCGCCGGACATCGCACGGAAAAGACTGCGCAGGAGATTAAACCCCACAAAAATGACCAGCACGATGAGAATTGTGCTCAACCAAGAAGAGCCCCCCTGCTTGGCCAAATGCGATTTGCCTCCGGCCTGCATGGCGCCTCCGCTGCGGTGGGATTGCATGGTGGTGGAAATGAAATTCACGCCGTCAATCAGCGCGTCATCGCTCTTTTTGGCCCTCAATAGCGGGATCATGATCTGCACCAGCTTTTCGCGGTCCAGCAGGGTGAAGGCCTGCCGCTGGGTGTCATTGCCCACCACCACCTGCAGGTGCGCGGGCTGTTTGACGAGAAGGATGAAGACGCCATTGACGCCCTTCGCGCGTGCAAGCTGCTCGGCCCACTGGGAAAAGCCACGGTTGGTGGCGGATTTGCTGGCCTGGATCACGGTGGACTTCATGTCTTCGGGTACAGCCGCGAAGGTCTGCACCGCGATGTCCTTGCGGAGCTTGGCGGCGACTTCCTGGATCGTGCCCGAGGCGTTCGTCTTGGCGAACTCGGAGAAGAAGGCTCCATCATCTTGAATGCCGCCCGCAGCAGAGAGGGCACCGGCGGTGCCGAGCAGCAGAGTGGCAGCGAGCGCGGGCAGGGAAAAACGGCGTGTAAAGGTGATCATGGTGGATAAAAAATGCGACGCGAACATGATTCATACATACGCGCGGCGCACGTGCGAAACGCGCTTGTTTTTGTAGTCGGGCACATGCCGGCCCAAGGTGTGACATTTGCGTAAAATGCACACAAACTCATTACAACCTGAGTCTTTACCGGCCTCCGCCAGGAGTGACATTGATGAATGGAAAAGACAACATGTCTGGAAGTTCTGAAACAAGGGCCCTACGCCTGGAACATATTCCTTCTGGATGAAGGCCTCCCGTCAGCCTCCTTGAGCGAGGTGAACCTGGGTGGGGCGGATCTTCGCCGAGTGAATCTGGCCCAGGCGGATCTGCATCTGGCCAATCTCAACGGAGCAGATCTCAGCCTGGCCAACCTGCGCGGCGCGGATCTCAGCCTGGCCGATCTCCGCGGCGCCAATCTCAATGGCGCAGACCTCAGTCTGGCCAATCTGGAAGGAGCGGACCTGCGCGGAGCCAAATGCACCGGCGTGCAACTTCTCGGTGCAGATCTGCGCCGCGTGAATTTCCATGATACCGACCTGCGACGGGCGAATTTTGCCAACGCAAATCTTTGCGGAGCGGACCTCAGCGGCACACGACTGATACGGGCAAACCTTTTGGGCGCGGACCTCGCGGGCGCAGATCTCACCGGTGTGGAAATGCGAGAGGGCAGGACTGTCGCACAGCGCGCCGCCTAGCCGGCCCATGCACGATTTGCGTCTTCTTTGCGCGATTTGGGGACTGCGAGGGCGCGTATGATGGGCGGGTATTTGCTGAGAGGAAGGGCGATCAGTCACTTCACCCTTCTTCAACATCATGCCACGCCCCTCACGTTACTCACCTGCTGAAAAGGCCGCCATCGTGGCCGCCGCACGTTCCCGGATTCGCCAGGGAGAAAGCTGCAAGGACATCGCCCAGCGCCTGGGCGTGAATCAGCCCTCCCTGCGCGGGTGGCTGCGGGAATCAACACTCGACATGTTGTACCCGCCGCTCCCGCCCTGCATGCCTCGGAATCGCTCGGCCTGAAGTGGCCGGTGCTATTTTTTCTTCACCTGCCAGTGGTCATCAAAGAAATCTGCCGCCACAACCTTGCCGGCGGACTCAGCGCTCGGCGGCTGGGTGATGTCAAGGATGGCCCAGTCTGGGAGCTTGGGGTTTTGCAGTGAATTGGTCTTGTCATGCGCCTCACGGAAGGTGAGGCCGGAATTGATCACCACCTCAAAGCCTGGAGATTTCAGGCAGGGATAGGTCAGCAGCGGGACGTGGGTCTTCGCATCCAATGTCTCACCGCCCATGCTCACCTTTTCGGCGTCCCATTGCACGGGGAGCGATTTAGCAAGCTGCTTGAGGCAGGAATTGGATTCGGGTGTCCCCCACAGGATTAGGCTCTGCGTTTTTCCCGCCTCGTAAATATCCCCGACATCCGAGGCCTTCACCACCCGCACATCACCGCGCATGAGGCCTTTCCATCGCTGGATAAAATGAGCGGACTCTGCGCTCACCCAAGCATCCACCGCAGGCGAGGAAGATTTTCCGTCTGGCAGAACCACGAGGAAGCGCTTCATGAAGCTCGCATCCATCGGCCCCGGATGTGCGCCTGCTTTGCCACCGGCTGGAGAGTCGTGCTGAAACGGCTCGTCATTGCCAAAGTCACGCCACCCCCCCTTCTCTTTGACCAGGCGGCAGAACGCTCCCGCCACTTTCGGGCCGGGGCTCATGAAGGTTTCAAAGTGCGGTGAAACCGGGCCGACTTTGAGATTCAGCGTCGCGCCATCAATGCTCAGCTTGAGTGATCCCCCACCCTTGCGTGCCTGCGGCGGCGGATAGAGCACGATGCGCGTCACATTCTGCGTCTTCATCTCGATCGTCTGTCCGTCGATGACCTTCGCATCCAACCGGGCTTCCTTCCAGCTCTCCTCCATGCCATGCAGATTCAGCCACTTCATGCGGCCGTAGAATGGTGTCTTGGTCTGGATGTGGACTTCGTCTGGAAACAGATCGCGCCCTTTGGCGACCGCTTTCTCGATCCATGCCTGCACCTCTTTGATGGTTTCAGGATGGTATTTGTGCGGCATGCCGGGGCCGATGAGATGCGGCGGGTGAAGATCCTGCTTCGCCAGCACTTCCATCATGTACTCGGCTGAATCACGCTGAGCATCCACCTCGCCGCTGTAGCTGATCAGCGGCACGTTGAAAAAGTTCCGCGCATAGTCCGGCACGTCATACACACCCCACAGTGTCTGCTCATACCAGACCGGAAACTTTTCCGGCGTGAGCTTTTGGTAGCGTTTCACGTCCGCAAAACCCGCACCGGTGTGCACGCAGGCCCACTGGTCCGCGTAATGCGCGCCGAGATGCCAGGCACCTGCGCCACCCATGCTGAAACCCGCCAGTGCGACGCGGTTGGTGTCCACATGGAAACGCTTCATCGCATCATCGCGGCATTCAAACACATCGGTTTCACCTGCGCTCTTCCAGCCGTTGCAGTAGCGTCCGAAGGGATGAATCACGATCGTGCCGGCAGGCTGAAACTGCCCCGGCTTCTTCGCCATCAGCTTCGAATACACAAAGGGCAGATCCGTGGCGGTGTCTCCCCGGCCGTGCAGCCAGATCCACATCGGCACCGGCTTTTTGTCCGCGCCAAACTCCAGGCCTTCGGGCACCTCCACGCCATACGGCTGCGGTGAATCGTCGATTTTGGAATAGAAGCCCAGCACCTTCTGCCCGCTGCCGTTCATCCATGGCGTTTCATTCTTTTTGAGGGAGGCTATGCGTTTCTTCGCCTCATCCAGCAACGCCATCGCCTTCTTCACGCCGTCCTCAGGTTTCTTGTCATACCACTCGTCGAACTCCAGAGCGTAGCGCACGGCCTTGAGAAAAATGTCTGCATCTGCGGCTCGCGGATGTTTCTTCACCGCCTTGAAGGACTGCGTCACCGCCGCCAGTTCCTGGGCGATGCCCGCCTCCTGCTCGGCGGACAGCGCGGCGGTCGGTTTCGGCGGCAGGCTGCCTTTGAATGAGGCCGTGGCACCATTCGGACTGAGCTGCGCCTGCGCAGCCACCACCCACAGGGAGAGAAAAAGAATGCATTTCATGGAGAAGCTTAAACGCAGCCCTGCGCGGTTTTTAACCGTGAGTTGCGTTCAGCCCCATTTCTCGTTCAACTCAATGCCCAGTAGCATTCTGCCCGCCTGTAGAGTCAAAGAACAGCTCGCCGCTGGGCTTGATGCCAATGTAGAGATAAGTGCCAGACACTTTGTCAGCAGCGACTGTGGACTGAAACATCATGCTGGCCAGCGAACCACTGGACGGGTTTCGTCCCTCGAGGACGGCTGCCACCTGGGTGGCCACATCTCCTTCAGGCCATACCACACCAGCCGCCACACCTGTGGTGTACGCGAGCAAGATGTTCTGGGCGTTGCGCTTGTCTTTCACCTTGTCCGCCTCGCTTGTGATAAACCCCAAGTTCGGCACGATGATCGATGCGAGCAAGCCGATGATCAGAATCACCACCATGAGTTCAATCAGGCTGAACCCCGAATGCGTGCGAGCCAATTGTTTGGTTTTCATGGACTTGAGGAATGCGGCTGGTTGACGGATCTGGCACCTCTGTCATCTCCACCTTCAAAGCTTCCCTCGTTCCCAAGCCCCTCTATTGCGTATTTATTTAAATGCGCTTAAGCCCCGCTGACAATCACACATGCACTGGCGTCAATCAGGCCAGATGATCAGGACTATTGATGCACCGTCCTTTCTCAGACGGCTTTCCACCAGGAGGAGTACACCCCGCTCGGTACCGCAGGCACCCCCTCGGCCCCCTTGAGCAAAATCTCCCCACTCTGAACGGCACCGCCGAATACATTGAATTCCTGAAGCATGAGATGCTGCAAGGTGGTGGGAGAAACCGCCCCCTGACGGCAGCAAAGCAGGACACCGATGGGCTTGTCAGACAGCAGACCGCTGACCGTGCTGAGCAAGGGACCAAGATCACGTTCAAGCTCAAATCCTCCACGCTTGGCGTCTTTCGGCGTATGCGGATCGATCACGATCAAATCGTAGCGGGTCGTTTGTGTGCGCTCACGCTGGGCGAATTTCACCGGATCGTCCACAATCCAGCGGATGTCTCGATTGGCCAGCGTGTTGAGCGCCGCGTGCTCACGTGCTCGTTTGATCGCGTCTGCCGAAACATCCACATGCGCCACGGCCGCACCAGCCTGCGCGGCAGCGAGCGTGAAACCGCCGGCCCCGCCAAAGAGATGCAGCACGCGCGCCGGACGGCGCTGCTGCTCCGCAAAGGCGGCGCACTGCGTGCTGACCCGCCCCCAAAGCTCCTGAAGTTCAGGTGCCAGTCCACGAAGACCGCCCTGAGGAGAGAGCAGAAAACGCAACGTTCCGATGCGCAGCTTCAACGGCTCTTTCAACTCCCGCTTCAGCTCCACCGCCTTGCGCCATTCGGCACCCGGCAGCTTGCGCCGCCACCAGGCCGCGTGGGCTGCGCGCGATGACACCAGCGTGCCAAGCTTTTCGAGCACGCGACCTCCGCCGCTGTCGAGGAGTTCAAAGGATTGGTTGTCAGTTTCGCCTTCCATGATGATGCGTTTTCCAAAGCCTGCGGCAAAGGGATGGTTTCAAATCAGGGCGCACCCGGCAAGGGAAACACCTCAAGTCCTTTTCCTTCCTCGGCAGCCCGAACTTCTTTGGCCGAAAGTGACTTCATCCTGCGCTTGTAGCAGCTGCGGAAAAACTTGGACAGGAAATCGTTTCCCTGCGGGGGAAATGGACGCCGCTTCAGATTTGCCTTGATGCCCTGCTCACGCAAATAGGCAATGCCCTGCGGCTTCCAGAACTGTCCTTTAACCGCCTCCACGTAGGACACCACTTTGGGAGCCTCCTTTTTCATGTAGTAGAGTCCCTGCCCGCCTTCGCGGTTGAGCTTGCGGAGGCGGCTCTCGGCTGCCCAGATCGAGCAGCCCGGCTCCAAAATCTGGCTGAGGAAAGTCTTTTTCCACAAGGACAGGTTGAGACCGGCGCGGAGGTTGTCCGACTCAATCTGACGCATCCATCCATTGCCCACCGGGGCCCCCGTGTCTCCAAACTGGTCAACAGCGAGATACCTGCCCCCTGCTTGATCGAGCTGATCGATGCACGAGGTCATTGCGACGCTGTCGATATCGCGATCCACCAAGAAGTCATCGAGCCAGACAAAGAGATTCTCCTCCTTGATCGTTTTAAGAGCATTGATGAGATTGTCAGACCAGCTTTTGTCCTCGCCCACGGGGACGGTAATCACCCGTGGATCTTTGTAATGCCGCCGGTTGGAGATGAGGTAAACCGGGAAGGGAGATGCGGGCCAGTGCTTGAAGAAAAAGTGGAAAAAAACAGGCCACAAATCTGAATAGGCATCACAAGACGAGATGACGGTGGCTGCATTCTGCGTGCTGGGAAATGATGACATGAAGGCGGGTTTCAATTGAATGCAATGAGTCGCAATCCGCAACTCTTGTCGCAGCTATTTTCCTTTGGTCTCCTCGAAGAAAAGAGGTAATGGGAGCCGCTTCCTTTGATGCCATACCAGCCACGCCATGAAATCCTTCCGCCGCCGCATACATGACCTTTATGCGAACCTGCGGTCAGCGGTTCGTCTTTATCCAAAGATCGAGTCTGCCCCTGGAAATTCGAGGCAGCTCACCGTCATTCCGCTGATCGAAGCAGGCTCGGAGGAGGTCTCTTGCGAGCTGGAGGCCCGGTTTAACAAGCAGACGGAAACCTCGGTGCAAATACGGTGGCCCGCCGTGAACCTGCACCGCATCCAGAACGCCACGATCGTGGGCGACCAGGCCAACGTCTTCACATCTGAAGGGAAATGGCTGCGGGTCTGCCCCAGTCTGGAGTCGCTGCCGCCGAGAAAGGTGAGGCAGCCCATCTATCTCGGCGCCAACAGGCTGAGCATGCCACTTTTTCACCTGTCCGGCCGGGACCATGAAAACCATGGCCATTTTCTGTTTCAACACATGCCCCGCTGGCTGGCGGCACAGAAAAAGATGCAGGAACTGGCGCCTGATTTCAAGATCCTGGTCGCCAAGGGGCATCTCAAATGGCAGTCACGCTATCTGACCCGAACCGGTGGAGGCAACGACCAGATGCTGGAGTGCGGGGATGGCACGACCCGCTGCAACGACCTCTACTACATCCCGCAGCTTCGCGGACTGCATGACTGCCTTTCCCGCCCGCAGGACTACCGGGCCATGAACGCGTATTTCCACCGTCCTCAGGCCAAGACCGGACCTGTGCTTTTTCTGTCCCGAAAAGATGCCCCCAACCGCTACCTGCTCAATGAGGAAGAGGCGGTCGGAGAAATAGAAAAGGTGTTTGGCTCATGCCGCCCGATCCAGCTTTCCAAGACCCCCTTGGACGAGCAGATTGACCTGATTTCCGCAGCGCCCGTGGTTGTGGGGCCGCTGGGGCAGGCGCTGGCGACCTCGCTCTTCGCCAGAGGTTCCATCTACATCAATCTGGATGGCGGGAATGGCCCGGACTCGTGGGGGGATGCGTTCCGTGATGTGGCGAACATCTGCGGCAACCGAGCTCTCTCGATGTATTCCAAATCTTCACGGACGCCGGACGGCTCCTTCACCTTCCCCCCCCAGGACCTCCACAGGATGCTTGAGAATGTAAAAAAGCTCATTCAGTAGTGATTTCCGCCCGCTGTCTCTGTAACGAGTCCATTCCTCCACCCACTTTTTAATGCGCCTGCTCCTCGTTAAACTCCGCCACATCGGAGACGCACTGCTGCTAACCTCCACGGTCAGAGCGGTGAAAGAAGCCTATCCAGAAGCGCAGATCGACGTGGTGGTGCGTGCCGGGACTGAAAGCATTTTGCGAGGCTGCCCGGACATCGATAAAATTTACACCACCGCCTCGCCCGAGAAGAGCAAACGCTCCGGCTTGAGCTTTGTGCATGCGCTGCGCCTGCAGGCGGCCCTGCGCCGCGAGCGCTATGACGTGGCCGTCGACCTGGGCAACAATGACCGTGGGCGCACCATCGTGGGATTGAGCGGGGCCAGGAAGCGCTGCGCCAACTCTCATGTGTATCAAATCAAGTGGCCCTGGAAGCAGCTTTTGACCGACCTGGGCCACAGTGACTGGTCGAATATCCACCGGGTGCAGGCTGATTTCCTGAATGTGAAGGACTTCATCGATCTACCGCAACTGGAGCCGGGGCCGCTGATCTTTGAAAAAAGCTGCACCAGCCCTCCCCCCCTCCCGCTTTCTCCAGGCAAACCTCTGATTATTTTTCATCCCGGCACACGCTGGCAGCGCAAGCGCTGGACAGATGCACATTGGATCCACCTCGGCAGATCATTGATTGCGCAAAATCATCAGCTGATCATCAGCGTGGGGCCTGACGCTGAGGAGGTGGCTCTGGGCGAGCGGCTGGCGCAGGCCATCGGAGAAGGATGCACGAGCACTGCAGGAAAGATCCAGTGGCAGCATCTGGCGTGGCTTCTCTATGAGGCACGTCTGTTTGTGGGAGTCGATACGGCGGCCATGCACCTTGCCGCAGCCACCGGCTGCCCCACGGTGGCCCTCTTTGGTCCCGACTCAGATGTCAAGAACTGGGCTCCATGGAAAACGCAGCACCAGATTGTCCGTTTCAAATCTGACGAGATCGCCGCGCTTCATGAAGTCGAAAGCGCCGCCGCCTGCCTGCTAGCGCGGCCCTCCTCCCCAAGCGCATGAAGATTCTTGTCCTTCCCTTCGGCGATGCAGCCTGCGCCAGCACCCACTACCGGGTGATCCAGTATCTGGAGATGCTTAAGGCGGATGGCATCGGGTGTGACATCGCCGCTCCAGGCACGATGCCACGAACGGCAGTCATCGCAGCCTACGACGCGGTGCTTGTACAAAAGAAACTTTTCTCCACAGCCCAGATCCGAACGCTCAGGGCTCACGCAAAAAAATTGTTGTTCGACATTGATGACGCGACCTGGCATCCCCATGGACGCAAGCACAGCTGGTGGACGCGCTGGCGCACCAACCGCCGTCTGCGGAGCATGGTGCGGGCGGCCGATGTCTCGCTGGTGGCGAACCATTACATCGCTCATCATCTTTCTGCGCTAGGGGGCAATGTACAGGTGCTGCCCATGGCCCTGAAGCCGGAAGACTGGCCTGTGCCGCACCCCCATACGGCTGACCGCATTCGCATTGGCTGGTCCGGTGCGCCAGTGAACCTGGGCTATCTTGAGACGCTGGAGCCGGTGCTGGCGCAGATCATGCGCGAACATCCGACTGTGGAACTGGCGGTCTTTTGCGGAAAGCAGCCTGCCTTTGCCCCCACGACACCCTACATCCACCTGCCATGGCGGCAAGGCGGTGAGGCGGCGGCAGTAAAGACCTTTCACATGGGTCTGCTGCCACTGCCCGTCGACGCCTTTTCCCAAGGCAAGTCTCCGATCAAGGCACTGCAGTACATGGCCGCTGGTATCCCGACGGTGGCAACTCCCCAGGCCGGTTCACTGGAGCTGAATCGTGACTCCGAAGCCATCGTGTTTGCAAAAACCCCCGACGAATGGCACGCCTGCTTGACATCACTGATCACAGATGCCCGCAGACGTGAGGCGATGGGCGCGCATGCGCGGGCGGCATTTGAAGCGCACTATTCCACCAAAAGCACGTATCCACTGTGGAAGTCTTACCTCATGGGAGCATGAAAAAAGCGAAAATCGTTCTGCTTTCCGACAACATCAGCGGGGGAGCCGCCTCGCTGGCGAACATGCTTGCCGGTGATCTCGCGGAATGCGGAGAGTACCAGATCGAGCGCTGGCATTTTTCACCTCCTGCGAAGGCCGGGATGCTCACCGAAGAAGCAACCGAACGTGCGCTGGCGCCTTCGGTGAAAAGGCCACCGCTGGAGAGACTGGTGAAAAATTTCTCCCGCCCGCTGGCGGCCCGCTGGCGTGCCCGGCGCCATGAACATGCCCTGCACCAGGCCATTCAAACCGTGCGACCGGATTTGATCCATGTGCACAACATCCACTCGGCGGACCTGTACCATGGCTCGTTGATGAAGATCGCGCCGCACATACCGCTGGTATGGACCATTCATGATTTGTGGCCCATCAAAGGCCATGCGTGCTCATGGATTGAACTTACCACGGGTCTCCGAGACCGCTATGAAATCGGGTGCCGAACGAGGGCCGTATTGCTGAAGGCGCGAGATGAACTGCTGGAGCGGAGGCGGAATCTCACGCTGGTGGCTCCCTCAGACTACTTGAGACGTGTCATGAAGCCGCTGGTTTCGCGCTATCAAACGAGAGGCGAGATGATTCCCCATGTGGTGCGACCGGAGTTTCTCTCAGCGCCCTCCCGCGAAGCAAGCCGGGCTGAGGCGGGCCTGAGCAACGATGTCTTCTGGCTGGGAGCCGGAGCCACCTGGAACAACAGCCGCAAAGGCATGGACGTGCTCTGGAGGGCGCTGAGCAGCATCGACTGCAAGGGGCTGGGCCTTGCCATCTGGGGACAGAAGCCCGACATCCCTTCTCTGCCCGGTCTCTCCCTGCGAACCTTCGGATCAATAAGCGATCCTTCACAAATGGCGGCGCTCTATGCTGCGGTGGATTTGTTCGTCTGCCCGACAAAAGGAGACACCGGCCCGCTGACCGTGCTGGAATCCATGGCGGCGGGCACGCCTCCTCTGGCCAGCCGCATCGGCGGCATCCCCGAACGGGTCCAGCATGGCGTCACCGGACTGTTGTTTCAAAGCCAGGATGCCGCGGAACTGGCAGGGCTCATCAGACAGGCGCGTGATGGGAAATGGCCTTTGAACACCATGGGGGCGGCGGCCCAGGGCTATGCCAGGGGAAATCATGCGCCGGAAATTCAATGCATTCAATACAGCCGTTTATACCAGAGCATCCTGGCCTTATGACTCCAGCCCTGCAACGTCCGCAAGACCAACTGGCGACGGACATTTATTACATCCATCGCGGCCCGGTGCCCCGCTACCTGCTTTTCTCGATGGAGAACACTCGGGTGTTCAATCCAAGGGCTCGCATTTTTCTCATCGGCGACCATTCGCACCCCAAGCTTGACCGGCTTGAGATCGGCCTGGTCAACATTCAGGATCTTCCACAAGGCGAACTCGAGGCCTTTCAAGGGTCTTACGTGCACACCTCCGGCAACCCGGAAGGCTTTGAGCGCTTTTGTTTCAGCCGATGGTATCTGCTCAAGGAAGCCATGCAGGCATGCGGCTCTGACACCGCGCTGCATCTCGACAGTGACTGCATGATTTTTGACTCCGCCGAATCTCTCACGAAGAGGCTGCTGCCCGCAACATTTCTCTGCTACTATGGCATCACCGGAAACCCGCATGTGGCGTTGTTTCGCAAGGAGGGAATCGCCGGACTCACGAAGACACTCTCCGGACTTTTTGATTCAGAGCTTCATAGCAACTGGGTCAAAACCGACTGGCTGAAAAACAGGGAGTATTTCTGCGACATGACCGGACTCTGCCATCATCTGCGCCAGAATCCTGATCAGCTCAACAGTGAGACAGTGTGGGATGATGCTGTTCTGGAACAGACCATGTCCTCGCCAGATGGCTATGAGGTTTGGCCCGGCCCAAAGAAATTGAAGCGCGTGCAATGGCATGAAGAGGGCGGAAAGCTCATTCCTCACATCAAAAATCTCACCACTGACCAGTGGGTGCGCGCACTGGCGCTGCATTACAAAGGAGCGAGCAAACGGCGAATGAGGCGGTTCAACGCACTTTCAAGCTCCCACCCAGGCCGGCTTCTGAAAAAATTCATCTACAACAACATCCCTCCGCTCAATCTGCTGTCGGCCCTGAAAAGGTAGCAGGCGGCGAAAAAATCCTTCAAACAAGCTTTCTATGGAATTAGCCCCAATCGGAGTCTGCACCTACACCAGGCTCAATCATCTGATCCAGACGATCGATGCGCTCAAGGCCAACACGCTGGCCCAGCAGTCTGAGATTTACATTTTTTCGGACGGTCCACGTCCTGGAGACGAGGCCAAGGTGCAGGAGCTGAGGGAGTACCTAAAGACAGTCAACGGATTTAAAAAGGTGCACCTGAGGCTTCAGCCGGTGAACAACATGCTGGAAAACAACGCCCATGCGCACATCAACCTCGCGACTGCCCACGGCAAATCCATTTTCCTGGAGGATGACATCGTCACCTCCCCGCACTTTTTGGAATTCATCAACAACGGGCTGGAGAGATATGAGTCCAACCCAAAAGTCATGTCGATAGGCGGCTACTGCCATCCCATCACGCTGCCGAAAAACTACCCTTATGATGTGTTCTTTTCCCCGATCTTCTGTCCCTGGGGCGTGGGCACGTGGAGAGACCGCTTTGAACTCGTTGATAAGGTGAAGAACGCCTGGAGCGGAAAAAAAGATCCGAAGCTGGCCAGTGCCATCAAGCACACTGGAAAGGATCTGCTGCGCCGGTACAAATCCCTGTGCAAGGAGAACGTCACAGCCGCCGATCTGCTGGCCAAATACGACTTCATCTTCACCGCAGCAATGATTCAGAATCAAATGTATACTGTCCTGCCCCGCCAGTCTTTGATTGAGAACATCGGGTTTGATGGCTCCGGAGTTCATTGCAACGTCAAGGACACAAGGTTTGCGCGGACGGTGGACGCGAGCTTCCGGCCGGTGAAATTCAGCGACAATGCCACCCTCCACCCTGCAATCTCCCGGCAGTTGTATTTGCTAAGCAGCTTCTCCAATCCGCCTCAAAGCGCGACCAAGAAAAGCCTATATCTCCTGCAACGCTATCTGGCCCACAAATTTTCACTCTGAACCGCCTGCGAGCGGCTCATGCGTAGCCGATCCTCAAAGAAGGCGAGGCCTCTGGATTACACGGCGGCAATGAATGAAAGCCGATCAATGTTTTTTGCGCATTGGTCAGCTTGTCCGTCATTTCGGCAGGCAGCATGCGAACGTAGTCGTACTGCGGCTTGCACCACCATGACCTGTAGGTCAGGAGCAGACCCCAAGTGGGATCGTAGCCCTCTGTGACAGGAGTGGTGGCGTGAAACAGGGTGCTGTGGAAAATCGCCATATCTCCCGGCTCCAGGTCCACGAAGATTTCGGAGGATTTGTCTGTCTTGTCAGACGGGAATCCTGATTGGCAATGGCTCCCAGGGATGACCTTCAACCCGCCATTGTAACGATTGCGATGATCCAGGGCCAAAATTCCCTGCATGGACCATGTCTGCGGCCCCTCAAAATTCATCCGGACATCAATGTGATAGTCAATCGCGGTGGCCCCTTTGCGCAGGTTGCACTGGGCCAGCATGAAATTGGGATTGCTTTGGTCAATCAATCCATAGTAGCGGTCGTTCAAAAACCATTGGTATACCTTGAGATGATCACCTGAGGTGACCAGATTGAGGAACTCCTCACTGTAATAGAGCACATTGCTGACGATCGGATCGTTGGCGATCACCTTCTGCCTGCCAACAGGCGCAGCGGTCAGGCTGCCCCCGCGCTTGGTGATAAAAATGTCATCGGCAAGGGCATTGAGCTTGGCAGCGTTGGACAGATCAACGTAGCCCTTGATCACGCTATACCCGTCAGATTCGATGTTCTGACAGTGGGTCTTGATACTGTCTTCGGACAATGTGCTGCTGAAGTTCATCGTGTATTTTGGCTGAATGGTGAAAGTGTCGTCCCAAAGATGAAAGTCATATGACCAGTCCGCAGATGAGGTCGCACACGCGCTCCAAATCAGCGACGCTGACGCCGCTTCCTGTGGGCAGACAAAACAGTCTCTGAACCAGCCTTTCAGTCTCCGGCAAACTATCGCCAGCCTCAGGATTGAGGGTCAGATAAGGCTCCATGCGATGGCAGCCAGGGAAAAAGTAGCGCCGGGCAATCACCCCCTGCTCATGAAGGCGCCGAACCAGTTCGTCACGGCTGATGCCGGCAATCTCTGAATCGAGGTCCACGACGATGTACTGGAAGTTGCATTTCCCGCTTTCATCGTAAGGCATCACGGTGAGTCCGGGCAGATCGGCCAGCCGCTCCCGATAGCGGTGATAGTGGGCACGATTGATGGCAATAAACTCATCCAGGCTTTCAAGGTTGGTGAGCCCCATGGCGGCGGAGACTTCATTCATCTTGCCGTTTGTGCCGATGCTCTCCACCTGATCGTAGCCGGTGAATCCAAAGTTTTTCATCTGGCGAAGCCGCAGGGCCAGATCGTCATTGTTGGTGGACACAATGCCACCCTCCAGCGTGTTGATAAACTTGGTGGCATGGAAGCTGAAAACCTCGGCGTCGCCGAAACCGCCGATCATGCGTCCGTTATCGGAACAGGCGAAGGCATGGGCGGCATCAAACAAGAGCTTCAGGCCATGCCTGTCGGCGATCTTCTGCAGAGCCTCCACATTGCAGGCCCGACCCCAGAGGTGAACCCCAAGAATGGCCGAGGTTCGCGGCGTGATCAGCGCCTCGACCTTGGAAGGGTCAATGTTGTGAGTGAGCGGATCAATGTCACAAAAGACAGGTGTGATCTGCTGCCACTGCAGGGCGTGGGCGGTGGCGATGAAGGTGAAGGAGGGAAGAATGACTTCGCCAGTGAGGCCCAGCGCGCGGATGGCGATCTCAAGGCCAACGGTCGCGTTGCACATGGCCACACAGTGTTTGACGCCCAGCAGGCGGCTCATGGCGGCCTCGAATTCAAGCACGTACGGTCCGTCATTTGACAGCCAGCGACGGTCATAGATGTCGTTGACGCGCGCCAAGAACGCCTCCCGAGAACCGATGTTGGGACGACCAACATATAGTTTATCATTCATCAAGCTTGCCCGGTTGGTTTGACATCCGGCCCATGGCGGGCCGGCTCATGTGTTTGAACTGAAGGGTTAATCTTTGCGAAACCTGATGTTGTACAGAGATTTTTCCTTTGGGATGATGTGCCGGCTCACTTCGCAGAAGCCAAAGCCGGTGAGTTTGTCCATCACGGCCCCGAATTTTTCGCTCTCGATATCGAGCTCAAAGAGGATTTCCTTCACATGCGGACCGGCCAGTGTTTCAGCAGCTCCTTCGATAAATTCAACTTCCGAGCCGTCGACATCGACCTTCAAGTAACGTGGCGGTGGCAGTCCTGCTTCTTTGATAAAGTCATCCAGGCGGATCACCTGAATGGTCTGCTTTTCCACAGGCTCAAAAATCAAAGCCTGCTTTGAGCCTGTATCAACGACCTTATGATGCCCGCCTTCCCAGGGCTGCCCGATGTCCATCTTGGCGGCGGCATTCACATTTCCCACGGCCTTGTTAAAGGCGGTGACGCTGGAGCTGTCGAGGTTGTTCAGCTTGAGATTCTGCTCCAGGGCGCCGTAGTTGCGGCTCTCGGGCTCAAAGGAATAGACCTTCAGCTTTTTAAGCGCGGCATAGGTTGAGAATCTTCCCTCGCAGGCACCCAGGTCGTAGAAGACTTCGCCGGCGGAGGCGTCATCAATGAAATCCAGGTTCTCGGTTTCATAATTCATCTGGGAGCAGAGCTCCAAAGATCTGTTGGAGGCGAGAAGGGTCATGCTGACGCCACGCACATCTCTTGTAACGGTTTTATTCATAATTTTCGAAGGTTGCCGGCCGGGCGGAATTAACGGCTCTATGATTTGGATGCAAACGTCCTCTCCAGATCAGAAACCTGAGGGAAGCCGGGGGTGATGATGTCATCTTTCGGTTTGTACAAATAGGTATGCGGATAGCGCCTTTTGATGAAAGACTCCTCCGCCAGATCATTGTAGCGGAAGTGACAGGACCAGCGGATGGAGGGGGTGGTGTTGTTCCCGGAACGGTGGATGAGAAACGTGGAGAAAAGCAGGCCGTCGCCGGCTGACACCGGAACCGGAACGAATTCCTCCTCGGCGATGTCATCCACCACGCCAAAGCTCTCGTCGAGGCGGGTCGAAAGCAGGCCGCGAAGATGGCTTCCGGGAACAATTTCCAGCGCACCGAGAGATTTGTCGATGTCCACCAAAGGCATCCACAGCACCAGGGAATTGAGAGAACCCTGGATGCTGCGCCAGTCCTGGTGAGGCGGCGTTTTCCAGTAGGCCTCCTTGGTGGCCAGGTGCCTGCTGTTAAAAAACAAAACAGGCCGTGTGCTTATGCAGGGAGCCTCCATGCCATAGGCCTTCATCAGCTCAACCACGCGTTCGTCAACTCCCAGGCGATGCAGTGACACCAGGTGCTGGATGTGTTTGCCGCAATTGATGAACGCCGCCTGATCGGCCGTGAAAAATTGATACAAAGCAGATTCAAACTCTGCCTCTGTCGGCGTGAGAGAAGGCAAAATTCCAAGGTCCTTCATCTGACGAATGAAGACCCCCTTGGCATCCTGGCGGACCTGCTCGACCTCCTCACGGGAGAAGAGAGAGCGAAGGAACACGTATCCATCCTTATTGAAAGCGTCTTTGTCGATGTTCATCAGCTTGGTTTCACTTCTTTTGATTGCTGCAATTGCGTGTTTCGGACCGGGTTTATTGGATCGAAGTGGCGTAGCCCAGGCCCGTTTTTCCAAAGCCGTTTCCGTTATAAAACATGTGAAGCCTGCCACCGACATCCACGACATGGGGGTAGGCGACCATGAATGAATCCCAGCCCTCGGGGCTGACATCGATGCCCGCGTCCTGATCCTGACGGGTCCATTTGATGCCGTCCGTGGACCGGGCGAATCCTATTCGGTAGCTGAGCGATGAATTCTCCCTGTAGTCGCGGTGGCTCCTGTAGGAATACCACATCACATAGCCATCCGGCTGTTTGAGCACGGAGGCACGCACGATCCCGCCCTCTTGGTCATTGGCATAATCAATCGCGACCACTCCGTCTCTCTTCCAATGGATGCCATCGGACGATTCGGCGTATTTCAAATTGTACCGGGGTTCAAGCTTGCCGTGGACTGTCACCCATTCGGTGCATGAGAGGTACCAGTTGCGCCAGACACCGTTCTCCACATGAACGCATGAGGTGGCGCAAAAAAATGGCTCCGAGGCAGTCCGGTCCATGATGGGACCCGGGAAGAGCTTGCGGTAGGTGTCTCCGTTGTCGTCGCTGACCGCAAGACCGATCGAGTTGTGATAGGGAACCGTGTTCCGCACATTCCAGCCGATGTAATAGAGATACTTCAGGCCATTGTGGGTCACCACCCAGGAAGGCATGAGACCGCAGTCATCGAAAGTTCCGGGCGTTCCAAGCTCGAGAATCGGAGACTGGGAGACGTGGAGGATTTTTTCCGGCGCGGAGGAGTCCACATCAATGAAGCCGGTGCGGCTCAGGTTGGCCTGGTCCCGTGTGCTGTAATAGATGCGCAGCCTGCGGTCATCGAGAACGTCCACGGTAGGAATCTGCGCATGGGACTGCGCCCATGGCAGAGAGCCATCGACGTTGTAGATCATGCCCTTTTTTTCCCATGTTCGTGAAGCAATCATAGCAGTGTGTCAGGACCGAAGGTCCATGCTGGACATTTTTGCTTTTTCAGCCGGACTTCCCTTGTAAACGCCCCATTCCTCGGTGCTGCGCATGACGGATGCTGACATGGCGATGAAGGTACCGTCAGCGATGTTCAGGCCGTCCCTGATGGTGGCATTCACACCGAAGAAGCAGTTGCGCCCGACCACGCAATGGCCAGACAGAACCACATGCGAGGTGAAGAAGGTATGGTCACCAATGGTGCTGTGGTGGCCGATGTGATTGCCGCTCCACAGGACAACATTGTCGCCAATGCGAACGAAAGGCTGCAGGGTGTTGTCTTCGAGGATGAAGCAGTTGCGCCCGATCTGAACATTGCCAAACGAGGTCGCCTTGGAACTCACGTAGCTGATCATCTCGTATCCCAAGGCGGAGATTTGCTCGTAGATCTGCTGCCTCAGGGTGCTCATTTTCCTGGGCGCCATGGGGGCGAAGAAGGAATACTCAGAGGCAGGCCAGCGCTCCGCCACCTGACTGAAGGGAACCACCGGCAGCCCCTCAAAGACGGGATCTCCTTCAGGCATGAACTCATCGGTGACTGAAAACCCGACCACTTCATGCACGGAGTCGTTGGCCAGGTAGTAATGGGCAAGCGAGGCAAAGTCTGCCAAACCAAAGATGATAACTTTAGCCATGGAAGATTCTATGAGTTTGGGTTTCGGAAAACGTAAACGGTGTACTCGTAGAGCCCGTAATCATGCCGCACGACAAAATGGCGGCTCAATTTGCGGCCGACCAGCTCAGCCATGCGGTCCATGGACAAATGGAAGAGATCGTTCCGCTCCCAGTCCACGATTTTGCTCATCACGTTGAAGGCCATTCCTTTGCCGCACATCTCAAACACACGGGGGAGCAGCTTTTCGGTGAACTGCAGCATCTCGTCCTGAGAAAGGCTCAGCTTTTCGGTGAGCACACCGTTCATGACAATGTAGTCGAACGGCGGGACAGAAGGCTTGTCCGTCAAAATGTTATTGCAGTAAAACTGACAGTCCGGGTGCTTCTCTGACGCCGTTTTGATGCAGCTTTCGGAGACGTCCATGCCGGAATACTGAATCCAGTCACGCTTCGTTTTAATGAGGTGATCCTTGAGCTGTGCGGAACCGCAGCCAAAATCGAGCAGAGTCGTGCTCTGTCCAACCACGTCTTTTGGGATGACGCCGAGCATCACTTCATAGCGTTTGATCAAGTCGGCTTCCACAGGCCAGTCAGCGCCCCGAAATGTGTCGCCGAATTCCGCGAAGACCTTCTCATAATGCTCCGCGATCACTTGAGCACTTTGGATTTCGTCTTGCATTAATTATAAATATGAGAACTCGTTTCAAGTTGGCGACCGTGCTGGCACGGGGGCTAAAAATCGACTCTTTCACAGCGTTCGAGCTAAAGCAAGCGGCCAATTGAGACCGGCAATTCTGCCCGCCAAAATTTGTCAAACAGATCACAAGATAGCAGGAGGCTGCGCACCGCAGGCCGCGTCTGTGACACTGGCTTGAAGGGGATTCGAGAGGATCGATTCAGGAAGCGGTATCCGGCGGCAGTGGCAAGGATGCTTCCACATGGAAGGAACCCGCAGCCTGGCGGAGCATCTCCTGCGAATTGTACATCATCAGATCCAGGATGGAGAGCACCGGCCCCTCTTCGCCGGCAGAGGCGAGCTGGAGATTTTGCAGTTCAGGGCGGAGAAACTGAAGCTGCACGCCAGCTGCGGAAAACACCGGCGAATCGTAGAGCTCACGACCGCCGGGAGGATTGATATAAACATCCGCGCCCTCCCGCTGGCAGATGTCGAGAATGCGGTGCTGTCCCTTCAACTCTCCTTTGGGATGCAGGCTGGATGAGGGAACAAACCGGGTGTTCAGCCCAAGCCATGAGGCGATTTCCATCAAATTCCAACTCAAGAAGTGGGCCAGGTTGCCTGAGGCGGCAGACAACAATTCCTGAAAAAGCGGGTAAACCTCCCGATAGAAGGGGGCCTTGGAATAAGTCGTCGAAATGGTGCGGTCCAGCGAGCGTTTCCAGCCGTCGTCAGGCTTGATGTCCAGCTCGCAAATCAGCCGGTTTTGACTGGCACCAACCAATGGGAGTGTGAACCAGGCCGGGCCCTGCGGCGTGCGCAGGCGGTTCCGGTTGATCCAACCGCGGTTGATGTAATTGACGTCATCCAAAAACACAAAACGATCCGCTGCCGCCATCAGCTGGAAATAGCCAATGTAGGGCAGGAAATAGGGTTGCATGATTGCGAGCCGCATGTCGATCTGGTCTAAGCCGTGGGAATCAGACGGAGCAAGTACTGAGAATAGGCGTTTCCTCCCATGCCAACAGCCGTCTCACGAATTTCCGCCTTGCTGATCCAGCCGGCCTGAAAGGCAATTTCCTCCAAGCAGGCCACCAGGTAGCCTTGGTGCTCCTGAATGGTGCGGATGAACTGAGAGGCCTCAAGGAGCGATTCGAAGGTGCCTGTGTCCAGCCAGGTATGGCCGCGCCCAAGCTGCTCCACATGCAATTGACCGCGTGTCAGGTATTCCTGATTGATGGAGGTGATTTCAAGCTCGCCTCTGGCAGAGGGTTTGACCCCTTTCGCAATCGACACCACGTCACTGTCGTAGAAATACAATCCGGTGACCGCGAAGTTGGATTTGGGTTGGGCAGGCTTCTCCTCGATGGATTTGGCGCGTCCTTTGTCATCAAACTCCACCACCCCAAAACGTTCAGGATCGTTCACCTGGTAGCCGAAGATGGTGGCGCCAGAAGTGCGCGCAGCAGCGGCTTGAAGCTTGGGAGAAAACCCCTGCCCGTAAAAAAGATTGTCTCCCAGGACGAGGGCAGTGCAGTCTCCAGCGATGAATTCTTCCCCTATGAGAAACGCCTGCGCCAAACCTTCCGGGCGCGGCTGTTCTGCAAAGCTCAACCGAATGCCAAAGCGCGATCCATTGCCAAGCAGACGCTTGTAGAGGGGCAGGTCTTCAGGGGTCGATATCACCAGAATTTCGCGAATCCCAGCGAGCATCAGCACCGAAAGGGGGTAGTAGATCATGGGCTTGTCATAAACGGGCAGCAACTGCTTGCTGACAGCCTGACTGACGGGACGTAAACGGGACCCGGATCCACCGGCGAGGAGAATGCCTTTCATAGAATTATCATGGGTGACCAGCGTCCGGTTTTTTTTCGGCCGTGCCGATTCTCTGCAATCCCTGGCTGTTCTTCATCAAGATGTCCTGCCACCAATGCTGATGATTCAAATACCAGCGCACCGTCTCTCGAAACCCGTCCCCTCCGGCCACCATGGGCTGCCAGCCGAGTTCCGTGCGAATTTTTGACGAGTCGATGGCATATCTCAAGTCATGCCCGGGCCGGTCAGTGACAAAGGTGATGAGGTTTTCACTCGGTGCAGAAGGCTCGATCAATTCGTCCACGAGCTGGCAAAGCTTTCTGACCAGCTCAAGATTGCTCCATTCATTGTTCCCTCCCACATTGTAAGTCTCCCCCACCCTTCCCTTTTCGAGGACCAGCCGCAGCGCTCTGCAGTGGTCTGACACCGCCAGCCAGTCGCGCACATTCTCGCCATTGCCGTAGACGGGGATCGAATCACGCCGCAGGCATTTGAGGATGACCACAGGGATGAGCTTTTCGGGGAACTGGTATGGTCCGTAGTTGTTAGAGCAATTGGTCACCACGACGGGCAGACCATACGTGTCATGCCAGGCCCTGGCCAGGTGATCCGAGGCAGCTTTGCTGGCGCTGTACGGCGAATGCGGCTTGTAAGGAGTTGTTTCTGTGAACCCAGGATCTTCGGCTTTGAGCGAGCCGAAAACCTCATCGGTCGAAACATGGAGAAATCGGAAGCCCGCGCGCTCGTCACCCTCCATTGACTGCCAGTGGCGCAGTGAAGACTGAAGCAGGTTGTACGTGCCCATTACATTCGTTTGAATGAATTTTTGGGGGCCGTCAATCGAACGGTCCACATGGCTTTCAGCCGCCAGATGCATGACCGCATTAATGCCAAACTGCTTAAAGACCGCCTCAACGGCTTCAGAATCGTTGATGTCCGCTTTGACAAAGTGGTGTCTGGGATGGTCGAACACGCCCTCCAGAGAGCTCAGATTTCCGGCGTAGGTCAGGTTGTCGAGATTAACGATCTCATGGTCTGTTTCCAGAATCAGCTGGCGCACCAGATTGGCACCGATAAAACCCGCCCCCCCTGTAACTAAGATGGTCATTTAATCTGATTCTATTTTGGCTGGATTGAGTTGGACCCGGTTTTTCGGCCAGGATTGCGTGAAGTTAAGCTATGGGATTCCGAGTGGGGGATAATCGGTTTCGTTCTTCGCGAGCGGCTGCGCAAGTGCTTTGCGCCGCTTTTTGAGGTGTTCACGGGGCGTTTGGGACAATAGACAGAGGGTGAACACGCTGCAACGACCGGTGTTGAAGATCTCCGGCACACAGCCTGCTCGCGCCTTGGCGCGCTCAAGCGCCAGCGGACAAAGGGAGGGTGTCCGTGTGTTGCCCACCGCCCAGCCCAGCCCAGCCCAGCCTAGCACGCACCGCTTGTGCCCGTCCATCACCCGCACAGGCAGGTGCTCCCGCGTGGCATTGACACATAGGTGATGCCGGTGCCCCCGAACTGATCGGGCCAGGTGCTCCCCAGAGCACACGTTCCGGCGGCTCCGCGCCGAAGTTCTCCGTCTCGCGTTGTTTGGATGAACCAGCACAAACGGGTTCACTCAATTGAACCAGGCAACAACGGTATTCAGGCGCTTGCGAATTGAGTGGCGCAGTTTACTTGGGAGATGCTTGCGCAGCCATTTGTTTATTTTGGTGCGTTCAGTGACGGATGGGTTGGTCACATGCGCAACTGTCAACTTAGGGTAATCAGCATCTGCTAGAGGCCCGACATTCCATTCTTTTTTTAAAATCGCCGCGGATAAGTCCTGATAGTACTGCTTTACATTCGATCCGCGACGACGCTCCCATAAGTGCAAGCAAAGACCAAAGCGCTGAATGAGTAATGTGCAGTAGTGTCCGAGCCATGCTTCGCCAACCGAGCCCTCGGCATTCCGGTTCTCACAAAGCTCCCTGAGAAGATCATTTCCTTGAGTGAAAGTGCGCTGAATGACTGCATCAACCAGTTCATCGGGTGTTTGCTCAGCATCCACCCGCATGTACTGCAAATGGCTGTTCATAAAGCTGGCCACGGTAGGATAAGAAAGATGATGGACACAGCAGTCTTCATCATATTCAATCCGACCCGCCCTTGATTTGTCTTTGGTCGAAAAGTTAGCGTGAATCTTGTTTTGAACCTGCGCCCGGCCTCGATGGATCAAAAACGGATAATTTGTGACATCCGCCAGTTTCCCGTAGGGCGTGTGAATTCCATACATGTATCGTTTGCGGGGCACATACACCAAATCCAGCTCCTTCCCCTGTTTGTTCAGGAGCGATTTGCAACTTTCAACCAAGCGATGGGTGGGCATCTCCGAAGCTGTTGAAAAGAAAATCCAATCATTGGCCGATGCCGTAAGCATGGGTTTTAAGTCGTCCTGGCCTTGCTGCGCGTAGGGCACGATCACATGCTTGATCTTATCCCCATAAAAATTGCAAATATCCCCCGTTTTATCGGTCGATGACTTGTCGATTACGATGACCTCATCGGCCCAGCACAGCGCCTGCTTAATGACATTGTCGATTCGTGCCTCTTCGTTGTAAACGATCACCAGAAAGCTGATTTTCGTTCTGTTTTTTTCTAAACCAGTATCGCAACCATTTTTTTCGCAATCCTGCAGGGTGTTCGTGTTCATGGATGATAATTGATGGGCGAGTGTGTTAGATCCGGTGATCTGTGGAAGGTGCGGCTGGTTCTAGGTGCTCTCCATGGCCGTGGGTGCGGCCAGAGGTTCCATTTCAGAGATGGGGCGCCCAAAAGCCATTTTTGGGTAAGCATTGGCAGAAGAATCGATCATGACTTCCAAGAGGAAGGGGCCGTCAGCGTTCTGCCAGCATTCATCGAGTGCGGAGTCGAGCATGGCGGGGTCAGCGACCTGGCGGGAGGGGATGCCATAGGCTGTCCCGACCTGGTGAAAGGCTGGCGCGGAGTAGCCCCAAAGAGTGGATTGATAGCGCTCGTCGAAGTAGGATTGCTGGAACTGCCGCACCATGCCATGACAGTGGTTGTTCAAGACGATTATTTTCACGGGCAAACTCAGCCGGCGGATGGTCTGGAGTTCCTGGATATTGAGCTGCACGCCGCCATCTCCGGCGACGACAACGACGGGTTTTCCACCAGCGGCGAGAGATGCTCCGATGGCTGTCGGCAGGGCGAAGCCCATGGCTCCCATGCCACCTGAGGTGAGGAAGCGCTGGTCAGCCCCCAACTGGAGAGACTGCGCGGCCCACATCTGATGCTGCCCCACATCCACCACATAGGCAGCGGCCTGGGCTGAGTGGGCGGAGATGACATGCATCAGGATGTTGGGATTGATGCTCTGAAGGTCTTTGAGTTCGCGGGTGTCCGGCCAGGTGGACCTGGAAGCATTGATTTGTTCGAGCCATGATTGACGCTGAAGGAACGGCCCTGTTTTTTCGAGGGCGGCCATCAAAAAAGGCCGGAGCTCGCTGACGTGAGCATGGCAGTTTTTGACGCGATTGTTCATTTCTCCGGCTTCGCAATCGATGTGGTAGATGGTGCGCTGACCTTTGAAGCTTTCGGTGTCCGCTCCGGTCTGGCGCACATCCATCCGGCTGCCAAGAACGAGCATGAAATCACACTCGCTGACGGCGATGTTTGCCCAGCGGTTTCCGTAGCTTCCGATCATGCCCACACGCAGAGGGTCTGCAGCTGGCAGCACATCCACCGCCATGAGGGAGTGGACGACGGGCACGCCCAGCGCATGGACGAGTTCACGGAACAGGTCTGTGGCTGCGCCCGAGCGGACACCGCCACCTGCAAGGATGAGCGGACGCTGGGATTGGTGCAGGCTTGAGAGCACCTGCTCCCAAAAAGCCGACGAGTCCTGGCTGGTTGGCGGTTGGGGCGCAGGCGGCGCCTGCGTCTCAAGCCGGCTGAGGTCTGTTATGGCGGCCCGCTGGATGTCCATGGGAATGTCGAGGAGGACGGGCCCGGGCCTTCCCTGCGATGCCAGATGAAAGGCTTCTTCAAGCCGAGCGGGGAGTTCGGCAACGTTGTTGATGAGCCATGACGCTTTGGTGATGGGACGAGCCATGGAGACGATGTCGGTCTCCTGGAAGCCAAGCTGCCGGACGGCGAGCTGGCCTTTTTGCTCATGGGTATTGACCTGACCGGTGATGAAAACTGCCGGTGTTGAGTCGAAGTAGCAACTGCCGATGGCGGTCAGGAGATTGGTGGCCCCCGGTCCGCTGGTGGCCATGGCGACTCCGGGGATGCCCGAAATGCGGCCGTAACCCTCTGCCGCAAAACCTGCGCCCTGCTCATGATGCATGCTGACGATCTTCACGCCGGTGCGCTGATGAAGAGAGTCGAGAAGGAAGGTGATCATGCCCCCGATCAACTCAAACACATGAGTCACTCCACGACGCTCAAGATACAGGGCTATGTAATCAGATGCTTTCATCAAAGGAAGGTACGAAGGGTGCGTTCAAAGCCTTCCGCCGGGGTGCGGGAGGGCTTCCAACCGAGCTGGGAGATGAGATGAATGTCCGGGCAGTGCACGCTGACGGTGCTGGGCAGATAGCCGTCCTGGGCGCGGTTCTTGTATTCCACCTTGAGTCCACGCTCAGGGAAAATGCCGGTGAGAAGTTCAGCGAGCTCACGAATGCTGAGCATGCCAGCGGGATTGCCGACATTGTAGGCGCGGCCTATCTCTCCCTGCAAAAGAGCGGTGAAAAAGCCGCTGACAGCATCGCTGAGATAGCAAAAGGCACGCATGGCGCTGCCATCACTCATGAGGACGAGGTTCCTGCCCTCGATAACGTCTCGAACAAGGTCGGCAAAGATGCGCCCGTCATCCAGGGACATGCCTGGACCATACGTGTGAAAGGGGCGGACGATGACGGCGGGCACTTGGAATTGAGCGGAAAAACTGATGGCCAAGGTTTCAGCGGCCCGTTTGCTCTCAGCATAACAAGCACGAGAATTCAAAATGTCCAGATAGCCGTAGTCGCTCTCCGCCGTGGGTATTTTTTCTGCGGGCACCTGCCCGTATACTTCACTGCTGCTGAAGAGCAAAAAGCGCTCGCTCCGCCACTCCTGAGCGCGACAGAGTGCGTGCCATGTGCCGTTGAGATTGGCCGCCATGGTGCCCACAGGATCGGTGCCGAAGTATTTGGGGCTGGCCTGGCTCGCGGCGTGGATGACGAAGTCACAGGCCTTTTCCACAGGAATGCCTTTTGAAACATCTGCCTCCACAAGCACTAACATGGGGTCCTGAAGGTAATCTCTAAAGCGTTCGCTGGCTTTAGCCTGGTTCCGGACGAGCCCAATGACCTGACACCCCAGCCTGCGGGTGCGGTTCAGCAGCAGGAGCGTTTCCACCATGTAGGCAGGAAGCATGCCGCCAGCACCGGTGATGAGCACGGTTTTGCCGCGAAAGCGCTCCCAGTCCAGATCTTGAGCGGTGATGTGGGCGAGATCTTCTGCGACAACAGAGTGCATGCGAGGGCGGCAGTCTAGGCTGCGAGCTCGGTGAGCAGGCTGCTGTGTTTCTCCCGGTGAAGGAAGAGATAGTTTGTCTCAAGGGTGGCTTCAGTGACCACCGCGCAGGGGCGCAGCCCGGCAGCGCTCACCGCGAGACAGTCGTAGCCATGACTGCCGAGGAGTTGGATGATCTCATTGGGGTGATAGTCGAACTGCGCGCACCACTTGCGCAGCATTTCAGTGAAGATGGCAGGGCGGTCTTTGGAGATGAGTTTTTCCGCGCCTTTGAAGACGGAGAGCTCAGCGCCTTCGACATCGCATTTGATGAAGTCGGCGGTCATGTTCAGGTCATCAAGCCGACGGACGGAACAGCGGACTTCGCATGCATCTGGAGAGTCCAGATTTCGGGTCATGGAGGCGGCCTCGGAATGGCTGGGGTAGGTGAAAAAGACGAGTTCTCCGTCTTTGTCCGATAGTCCGAGGTTGTGGGCACGCACCTGATTCTGATGGTTGAGGGCCAGGTTTTTCTGGAGAGTGGCAAAGGTGGTGGGAATGGGCTCAAAAGCATCGCACTGCAACCCGGGAAACCAACTGGCCATGGCCAGGCTGTAAAAGCCTACGTTGGCACCAATGTCGATGCAGCGAGCTCTCTCTGCGCCGACGCGCGAAATGACCCGCCGAACGGCTTGCAGCTCCGCTCTTTCATAGTCGCCAAAATTCAGTGTTTCGACAGGGGCGATGCGGGTGTCACCCTGCGGGCAGAGGATGCGCACAGGAGGGTCCTTGAACTCCATGACGATGCCATCCGCACGGATGCTGATTTCAGCGAGATTCACCTCCGCAAGGCGCTGGGCATAGCTGAAGAGGAGCTGATGGCTCGAATACATGGCGGTGATGAAATCGTGCTTCGAGATTTCACCTGAGGCGTAAGCCTGGAGGACTGGGGACATGCTCTGCATCAGTATTGTTGGGTGAAGGAATGGAGGACGGCGATCTCATGGTCGAGCATCGCCTTAGTGAGGCCTGGATAGGTGCCGAGAAAGATCGCCTGATTCATGATGGCATCGGCGCCGTCCATTTGTCCGACGACCCGAAAGGATTCCGGACGGTCTTTGCGCAGTTGCACAAACACGGGCTGCTTGAGCAAATTCCCACCAAAGAACATGCGATTTCCGATCTGGTGGGTGTTAAGGTGGCGGGCGAGCTCGGTATGGCTGAAGGGTGCGCCAGGCCGCACGCGGAGCATGAAACCGAACCAGCTCGTATCCACACGGCAGGAGGTGTCATCCCAAGTGAAACTGGATGCAGAAGTGGACGACCCAGGCACCCATGCGGTGGCGTGCGTGGGCAGGCTGAAATCAAAAAAATCGGCGAGGTCTTCCAGCCCCTGCCTCAGGTACTGCCAGTTTTGTTTCCGCGCTTCGATGAAGGCGGGGAGCTTTTTGAGCTGCTGTCTGCCGATGGCGGCCTGAGGGTCAAGCGGCTTCAAATTATAGCCCAGATGGCTGTAGATATATTTGTGGTCATAGCCTTCAGGCAGCTCACCGAGCTGCCATTGGAAGCGCTTGCCGCAGGTGTTGTCGATGCCGCTGGCACACCAGCAGTCGCGCCCCCAGTCGCGGAAGCTTTCGGCATAGCTTTTCAAAGGGGCACGGGAAACGATGTTCACCGCGCCGCCCTCCCCCATTGTTAGATGATGCGGGGGGTAGAAGGACTGGGTGGAAATGTCACCCCAGGCTCCGGTGGGTGCGGTGAGCAAAGGGATGCCCGCTGCTGAATGGGTGATCTGGATGAGCGGATGGGTGCCGGACTCAGCGGTGCGCAGCAGATAGTCGAGCCCCAGGGCACGGGCCTTTTCCACCGGCATGGTGTAAGTGCAGCCGAGGGCATCGCAATTATCCTCAATCAGCCACAGGTCGTACTTCCGACAGAATGTGAGAACTGCGGCAATGTCGAACGGATTGCCCAGCGCATGGGCCAGCATGACCGCCTTGGTTTTGCCGGGTGAGTGGGCGGCTTCAAGTTGGTCGACTCTCACATTGCCGGTGTCCGGGTTGTTGTCGATGAACACGGGAATGGCGCCGTTTTGCAGAATCGGTGCCACGGTGGTGGGGAAACCCGCTGCCACAGTGATCACCTCGTCCCCTGGCTGGATCCGCTTGTGGGCGGGCAGTTTGTGGGTGGTTAGTGAGGAAAGCGCAACAAGGTTGGCCGAGGATCCTGAATTGACGAGCAAGCTGTGCTTTACACCCAACAGACTGGCGAGCTCCTTTTCAAAGGCGGTTCCTTCAGGCCCCAAGGTGAGCCAGAAGTCCAAGGTGGAACTGACCGCCGCCTCCACCTCATCCTCAGTAAAAACGCGTCCCGCATAGGGGATGGTTTCCCCGGGCACAAATGCCGGCCGTGCAGCGTCGGCACCGGGACGATTGTCCGCATGCATGAGTGCAGAGTACTCGCGCGTGAGACGGAGGATTTCTTGTTTGAGATCGGAGGGGGAGCGTTTCACGAAAAATGTGAGTCAAGTGGCCCATGGAAGGCGTGTGGCTGAGGCGGCAGCCGTGTAATCGGAGATCTGCCGGGCGGTCAGGCTGGGAACCACAGAGGGATTGAGATGGCTCTGATGATACCATTCCACAGTGCGCGCAAGGGTCTGATCGAAATTCCACACCGGCTGCCAATGGAGCAGGTGCCTGGCCTTGTCGGTGGCAAGATTGAGCAAAGTGGCTTCGTGAACGGCATTCGGGTCGGACTTGTCCTCCCAAGAGCCGGGCCAATGTTTGAGGGCTTCGTTGACGACGTCTGCGACGCTACGGTTGGAACTGAGCGCGGGGCCAAAATTAAAGGCGCTGCAGAGTTGATCGAGTGCCGGTGCTTTCTTTTCGGCGGCTTGGTGAATCGAGGCGGCCAGGTGCAGGTAACCGCTGAGGGGCTCCAGCACATGCTGCCATGGACGTGTGGCCACTTTATTGCGCACGGGGACAGACTCACCCCGGGCGAGGGCACGAATGCAGTCAGGCATGATGCGATCCAGCGCCCAATCCCCACCGCCAATGACATTGCCTGCGCGTGCGGAGGCGAGATGAACAAGGGAGTCTGCACCCGAGAAAAATGAGCGGCGATAGGAACTGATGGCGATTTCGGCAGCGCCTTTGGAAGCGCTGTAGGGGTCATGCCCGCCTAGAGCATCCACCTCCCGGTAACTGTGCACCCACTCGCGATTGTCGTAACACTTGTCCGTTGAGACGCAGAGCAAGATGCACGGCCGGGCAGCGAGTCGCACGGCCTCCATCACATGCACTGTGCCCATCACATTGGTGGAGAAGGTGTCCACCGGTTGTGCATAGGAAAGACGAACGAGAGGCTGCGCAGCCAAGTGAAAGACAAAATGGGGCTGCGTTTTTTCGACTAAGCGGGAGACGAGACCTAGATCGCGAATATCGCCAATGTGATGATCGAGACGACCTGAGAGCTTCAGATCATCAAAGAGCGCAGGCTGAGTGTTGGGCTCGAGCGCGAGGCCAGTGACCTCGGCACCTAACGAGAGCAGCCATTCGGCGAGCCAGCTGCCTTTGAAGCCGGTATGACCTGTGAGCAGGACACGCTTTCCGCGATAGGTGTCAGCGAAATGCATAGGGCCTACCAGATTTTCCAGGGCGCTTTGCCCTGCGCCCAAAGTTCATTGAGGTGCTGCATTTCCTGGTAGGTGTCCATCGGCTGCCAGAAGTCTTCATGGCGAAAGGCATTGAGCTGACCGTCACGAACAAGGTCGTCGATGGGCTTGCGCTCCAGCATGACCTGAGGATCAGCGCTGAGGTAGTCAAACATCTGGTGGCTGCAAACCATGTAGCCCCCGTTGACATAAGCCTCTTCGTACTGCGGCTTTTCGTTGAAAACGTGAACGGTGTTGTCATTCTCGATGCGCAGAGAACCGAAGCGTCCGGCGGGATGCACGGCCGAGAGGGTGCAGACTTTGCCTGAAGCGTGGTGGGCAGCAATGGAGGCGTTGATATCGATGTTGGAGAGGCCGTCCCCATAGGTGAGAAGAAACGGCTCGCCAGCCGGGATGTAACGCTGAATGCGCTTCACACGGGCGGAGGTCAAGGTATGCTCGCCGGTTTCAGCGAGGGTCACGGACCAGTCATATTCATCATTTTTGTCATGGAATTGCAGCGCTGCATTTTGGCCGAGAGAGAGTGTCACGTCGGAAGTGTTCCAAAGATAATTGCGGAAGTACTCCTTGATTAATTCTCCCTTGTAGCCCAGGCAGATGATGAATTCCCTATGCCCATAGTGGGCGTAGGTCTTCATGATGTGCCAGAGGATGGGGTGGCCGCCGATCGGGGCCATCGGTTTCGGACGGTATTCGGTTTCCTCGCGAAGACGGGTGCCTTTACCACCGCATAAGATTACAACCTTCATATTTTTATAAGCCCCATTGACGCAAAACCAGGGAGTTGTGGCTAGTTATTTTTTGCTGTCTGCCGGTAAAACTCCAGCGTCCTGCTGAGCCCTTCCTCCCAATTGACCTGAACCTCATAGCCCAAGCCGGCTTTTGCCGCGCTGATGTCTGCCAGAGAATGCAGGACGTCCCCTACGCGTGCCTTTTCGAATTTTGGCTGCAATTCCTGACCGGTCAGTTGATTGATGTCTTTGACGAGGCGGAGCAGGTCGATGGAATGCCCGGCGGCCACGTTGAAGACTTTGCCAGCGGCTTTCTCAGCCGGCGCCTCGGCGGCAAGCAGGTTTGCGGAGACGGCGTTGTCCACAAAGGTGAAATCGCGGGCCTGACTGCCGTCACCAAAGATCACCGGTGGCTTCCCCTCCAGCATGAAGGTGCAGAACTTCGCAATCACGCCGGAATAGGGGGAATCAAAAGCCTGGCGGGGGCCAAAGATGTTGAAATAGCGCAGCGCAATGGCTTCGAACCCATAGAGCTGATAAAAGAGCTGGCAGTAACGCTCGCCGCCGTACTTTTGCAGCGCGTAGGGCGAGAGCGGCTGCACCGGCAGGCCTTCATGCTTTTCGGGAACATCTGCGTTTCCGTAGATGGAGGACGAGGAGGCAAACATCAGACGCTTCACGCCGGCATCGCGAGCTGCCAGCAGGACATTCAGCGTGCCGTCCAGGTTTTGCGCATTGCTCTCAAGCGGTTCAGCGACTGAACGCGGAACCGAAGGAAGCGCGCCCTGATGAAACACCCAGTCAATTCCCGGCATCAGTTTTGCCAGCAGGGCTTGATCGCGAATGTCGCCTTCGACGAGATCGATCTTGTCCCCGGGCTGCTTCCAATGGAGATTGGCGGGATTGCCAAGAGAAAGATTGTCCAAGACGACGACTTCAGCGCCCCGGCGACAAAGGGCCTCGGAAATGTGAGAGCCAATAAAACCTGCACCACCGGTAACGAGAGCTTTCATGCTTTAAAATAATTGGGTCTGCCTTTCATCAAGGCGCTGATTGCGTTGCGCGAATCCACCACCAGACGTGCGTGCTCGGCGATGAGGGCAAAATCCACGGCCTTATGGTTTGTGGCCACGAGAACAAGATCGTAATCCGCGAGTGTGCATGAAGCGAGAGCAACACTGCTACGGCCAGCAAAATGAGCATGTTCACGTGAAGGGCGGATCACGGGCACATGGGGATCGTGGTAATCCACTTCCGCCCCTTGCTGCTCCAGCATATCCCATAGGACATAGGCCGGACTTTCACGATCGTCATCGACATTGGACTTGTATGCGATGCCAATCATGAGGATGCGGCTGTCACGGATGGTCAGGTGCAGCGATGCCAGCGCCTCCGCCACACGCTGAACGACGTAGGCGGGCATGGCGGTGTTGACTTCACCTGCGAGTTCGATGAAGCGCGTCTCCTGGCCGTATTCGCGAGCCTTCCACGTGAGATAGAAAGGGTCGATCGGGATGCAGTGGCCGCCAAGTCCGGGTCCGGGGTAAAAGGGCATGAAACCAAACGGTTTGGTCTTAGCCGCATCGATGACATCCCAGATGTCGATGCCCATGGCGGCGTAGACGACCTTGAGTTCATTGACCATGGCGATGTTTACTGCGCGGAAAATGTTTTCAGTCAGTTTCACAGCTTCTGCCACACGGCAGGATTCCACTGGAACCAGCGTCTTGATGGCCCGGCCATAGACACTCAGGGCGAGCTTCTGGCATTCAGGGGTGAAACCCCCAACAATTTTCGGAATCACGGCGACATCACTCTGCGGATTGCCCGGGTCTTCGCGCTCAGGCGAGAAGGCAAGGTGAAAATCCACCCCGGCTTTAAGGGCGGAGCCTGCTTCAAGCACTTCCCTTAGCTCCGTGTCCGTGGTCCCTGGATACGTAGTTGACTCCAGCACCACCAGCTGTCCGCGCTGGAGATGGGGTGCAATGGCGCGACCCGTATTCAGCACATAGGTCAGGTCGGGTTCGCGATGTTTCGCCAGCGGGGTGGGAACGCAGATAATGATGGCCTCACATTCGTGGATTCGCGAAAAATCCGTGGTGGCAGAAAAACGTCCGGCTTCCCGCTGGGCGCGTATCGACTCGGTCGAGATATGGAGGATGTAGGTCTCCCCTGCCTCCAAGGCTTGGATTTTAGCGGAATCAATGTCGAATCCCAACACGGTGCTGCCTGTCCGGGCAAACTGAAGGCTCAAAGGCAGGCCTACATAGCCCAAGCCGATGATACCGATGGTGGATGACGTCATGTGGTTAATCAGTGATATGAAATTGGATATGAGGGCAACTCCGAGGGCTTGCCAGAACTTTTTTCCCAAAAAGGCGCCCCGCATGCGTTTCGAACTTTTTCACGCCACCAAATAATGGCCTTTTTTCTAAATGAACAATCCAATAAATCGAAATCGATGCATAAATATGGTGCTCATTGAATTGCCTTCGACTAAGCAACCAAACATCAAAAAGTAATCATCAATGGCTGCAACTCAATCTCAACGATGGCGCATCTTGCACTCCGAAGCTTCACTTGGCTGGGGCGGACAGGAACACCGTGTCATGGCTGAACTGATCGGCTTCCAGCAACGCGGCTGCATAGTCTCACTTCTAGCACACCCGCAAAGCAAGATCCTGGAGCGCGCAAAAGAGGCAGGCATCCCCAGCCAAACCTGCACTTTTGACCGCAGACTGCTGCCATATGAGGTGCTCCGTCTCGCGCTATGGTTGAGGCGTGAGAAAGTTCAAATTGTGAACACGCACAGTTCTCGTGACGGCTGGGTGGTGGGGCTCGCGTCCCGCCTGGCGGGCGTGCCGCTGGTGCTCCGCACACGGCACATCGATGTAATCGACCGCAGTCCCAGAATCAGCAAACACAAGTTCACCCTGCTGGCGGATCACGCGCTGACGACCAGCCAGAAGATCACTGATCACATTTGCAAGACCTATCACCTGGCGGAAAACCGAGTCAGCACGTTGCCCACCGGTATTCTTTTGAGCAAATTTGACAGCTCTGGCCCAAAGGCGGAGCTACCTGTGAACAGCGGCCCGGGTTCAGCACCAGTGGTCGGAATGGTCTCTGTCCTGCGTGGGTGGAAAGGCCACGAGGTCTTTTTCGATGCCATCCGGAGATTGCGCGAATCAGGCCGTGACTTTCAGTATGTGGTCGTTGGTGGCGGCGCCCCGATCGAAACCTTCATGGCCATGGCGCAGACTCATGGAGTGGCGGACTGCGTCAAATTTACCGGGCATCGGGAGGACATTGCGGATGTGTTGCGTGCGCTCGATGTGCTCTGCATTCCTTCGCTCAAGCATGAAGGTGTGCCACAAATCGGCCTGCAGGCACTCGCCTGCGGCACCCCGGTTGTGGGCAGTGCATGCGGAGGCATCCCGGAAATCATCCTGGAAGGCCAGACTGGACGCATTTTCCCGATCGGCGACGCCGCTGCAATGGCCGCACGGATTGCAGAAGCGATCGACGAACCCGAGCGAACGAAGCAGATGAGCCTAGCCGGACGGACCTTGGTGGAAACGAAGTACAGCCGGAACATCATGCTGGATCGTCTCGATGATATTTACAGGCACCATCTCGATGGTCCGCCCGGTTAACATCGTCCCGCAGAGCCAGGTCGAGTTTCTCGAACACCGTATTAAAAAAAGATTTGGCTCCCTGTAGCTTGAGCCATAAATCAGCGGAGAATACATGGCCGATCCCTTTCCTCCCAAACGCATCTGGCGTATTGCCCATTCCGAAGCCTCACTTGGATGGGGAGGTCAGGAACACCGGATCTTGGCGGAAGTGAACGGGTTCCGCCGCCGTGGAAGCGAGGTCTGGCTGGTCGCCCCGGAGGACAGCCAGATTTATCAACGCGCCAGCCAGTCGGGAGTACCGGTGCTGGCCCAGCCTTTCAATCAGCGCTGCCTGCTGCCGTTTCATGCCCTCAGACTTGCCTGGTGGCTGCACCGGCATCGCATCGAAATTGTAAATCCGCACAGCTCTCGGGATGGATGGATGCTGACCCTCGCCGCGCGCATCGCGCGGGTGCCTCTGATCATCCGCAGCCGACATTTCGACGTTCCCATTCCGAACAAATCGCTCAGCCGGCTGATTTACAAAGAGTGGAGTCATCACATCCTTACGACCAGTCCCAAGATCACCAGTTCACTGGTTTCCACATTTGACCTGGACCCGTGTGCCATCACAACCCTCCCTACAGGAGTGGACCTCGAACGGTTCAACCCGGAGGGACCAAAGGCGGATTTCTCACGCTATTCACTGCCCGAGCACACACCTCTTATCGGCATGATCACGGTGATTCGAGCCGCCAAAGGCGTTCAAGTGCTGGCGGAGGCCGTCCACCTGCTCAAATCGAGTCATGGCACTCATGTCCATTGCGTGATCGCGGGGGAGGGGCCGGCTCTCGAGTATGTGGAGTCTGAGATAGCGAGGTTCTCGGTTGGAAATCAATTCACGTTTTTAGGCCACCGGGAGGATGTGCCGGAGATCATGCGCGCGCTGGATCTCGTCGCGATTCCTTCCTTTCATGAGGCCATCCCGCAATCGGGTCTGCAAGCGCTGGCCATGGGTGTTCCTGTGGTGGCCAGTGACGTCGGCGGCATTCCGAGCATCATCAGGCACGGTGAAACGGGCAGGCTCGTTCCTCCCCATGACGCGGCAGCCCTTGCTTCCGCCATTCGCGAAACCTTGGAGCAAAAGCCCAAAACTCAGGCCATGTGCCGTACCGGGCAGCAATTTGTCACGACCCAATGCAGCCTTGATGCCATGCTCGACCATCTGGATGCCATCTACCGCCGGCATCTTGGCGAGTCTTGAGCCTTGTGCTGGTGTCATGCCCTCAACTAGTGTAACTGACACGCGCAGCATTTCCCACACCCGCTACACCATCGTTCATGCACCTTACGGAAGACCTTCAGTTCGCAGCCCTCGTTAAAAAAACGCTTACATCCATTTGGAAGTATGTCCTGCCTTATCGCGGTCGTTTCGCATTGAGTGTGCTGCTGGGCATGCTCAGCGCAGTTTTCAATGGCTTCATGCTGATTGGGTTCCAGTTAATCTTCTCACTAGTTTTGAAAGGCAAAACACGCACCCTGGGAGAGGGCACCGAGCTGCCTTTGATTGGTGAGATCAATCTGGCAAAAATGTTCGGTCTCGATGCTGATGCTCCGATCGGTTTGACGGGTGTCATGATCGCCTGCTCTTTCATTCCAGTCCTGATCTTCCTGCGCGGCTTTTTCGGCTATCTTTCCAGCTACATGCAGGCATGGGTGACGAGCAAGGTGGCCTACCAGCTTCGCAATGACGCCTTTCATTGCGTGATGCGGCAGTCACCCGTCTTTTTCAATTCCGCCAAAACAGGCGAGCTGATGCAGACGGTCACCAGCCAGACCGCCACGGTCCAGCGCAACGCCATGCAACTGATTCAGATTCTTGCGCAGCGCCCCCTGACCATCATCTCCATTCTGGTTGTTCTTTTTGCCCAGGATTGGTTTTTCACCCTCATGTCGCTCGTCGTTTTCCCTTTGTGCCTCATGCCGATCATTCGCATCGGCAAACGAGTGCGCAAATCCGGAGCGCGTGAGGAGTATGATTCCAGGGAGCTGATGGTGTCCATGCAGGAATCGTTTGCGGGCATCAGGCTGGTCAAAGCCTATGCCGGTGAAAAGCATGCCGAGCAGCGCTTTGAACGCACCAACGCCAGCATGACACGCAACATGGTGCGCTGGGCCAAAGCCGTCGAGTTTGTGGGCCCCTGCGTGGAAACCATTGCCTCTCTGGGCATTGCCGCAGGCCTCGTGTATGCATGGGATCGTGGACTTGAAGCGGAAAATTTCTTCCTGCTCGTCATGGCTCTCACGCAGATCTATCCCCCAGTGAAGGAACTGAGCCGTGTGCAGATGATGCTGCAGAAAACCACCGTCGCGGCGGGCATGGTGTTTGAACTGCTGGAGCGCACCCCTGACATTTTGGATGCTCCTGATGCGAGGGACATCGGACGTTCGCGAGGCGAGATCAGCTTCCAAAACACGGCCCTTTATTACCGCGAAAGCACTGGTGAGAAAAAGACCGCGCCAGCCGTGACCGGCGTTACGCTCAACCTGGCCCCCGGAAAGTTTTATGCTCTGGTAGGCCCCAGCGGCGCAGGAAAAAGCACGCTCTTTTCGCTCCTGCTGCGCTTTTACGATCCGGACGAGGGTTCTGTCATGCTGGACGGGCATGATCTGCGGTCCGTCACGCAAAGCTCCCTGCGGGCCAACATCGGCATCGTCAATCAGGACACCTTTCTGTTTCATGACACCATCCGCGAGAACATCCGGTATGGCCGCCTCAATGCCAGCGAGGAAGAAATCATCGCCGCTGCGAAGCAGGCGCATGCACACGACTTCATCGAGCAGATCAGCAACGGCTACGACGCGATTGTCGGTGAGGGCGGGTGCAACCTCTCCGGCGGCCAGAAGCAGCGCATTTCCATCGCTCGCGCGATTCTGCGCGATGCGCCGGTCCTGCTGCTGGATGAGGCCACCTCCGCGCTCGATACCGAAAGCGAGAAAATCATCCAGGATGCCATCCACACGCTTTCTGCGGGCAAAACGGTCGTCGCCATCGCGCACCGGCTTTCGACAGTTCTTCAGGCAGATCAGATCATCGTCATGGATCATGGCCGCATCGTTGACCGTGGTACGCACGCAGAACTGCTGGGCCGCAACCCGATGTACCAAAAGCTTTATCACCTGCAGTTCAACAGTAACAACCAGCATGAGCCATGATTTCGGCACCTGTCATGGCAGCGGCAGAGGGCATTCCGCCACTCTTCGCATTGCTGGCGCTGATGCTGGCGGGCGTGGTGCTGGTTTCTTTGCTGTTGCTGCGTTTGCGGCAGTCGATGCTGGCAGGGTACTTTATCTGCGGAGTTCTGATCGCGAATTCTGGAGTGCTTCAACTGCTAGGTGGCGGTGAATCGCACGAGCAGGTCTCGCAGATGGCGGAGTTTGGGGTGGTGCTGCTGATGTTCACTCTGGGGCTGGAGTTCTCTCTTGGTGAACTACGCTTCCTGCGCAGGCTCGCATTTGTGGGAGGTGGCTGGCAGATGGGGCTTTGCATGGCGGTGGTAGCCGCAGCTTCGACGGCGCTGCATTCGTCATCATGGCAGGGGGGCGTGCTTCTGGCCGTTGCGCTGGCCATGAGCTCCACGGCGGTCAGCTTGAAGAGCTTTCAAGACCTTGGGCTGGAGGCCAGCCCTGGCGCTCGCATGGCGCTGGCCGTGGCGATTTTCCAGGATCTGTTCATCATCGTCTTCTTTCTCTTCCTGCCGCTTCTCCTGCCTCATGAAGGCGTTGCCACGGCGCTGATGCCGCGATTGGGTTCGCTGGCCCTGCGTGGTGGCACCTTTGTGATTCTGGCGGGTGTCGCCGCGAGATGGGTCATCCCCTGGTTGCTGAACGCGGTGACGCGCACGCGCAGCCGTGAGCTGTTCACGCTCTCGGTTATCGGGAGTTGCGTCGGCCTTGCTTTCGTCGGCGGCCTTCTCGGGCTTGGGCTCGCACTTGGAGCCTTTGTTGCGGGCCTCGCGGTCAGCGAATCCATCTTCAAGCACCGCATTCTCGCGGATGTGATGCCGCTGAAGGATCTATTCCTCACGCTGTTTTTTGTATCTGTTGGCCTCATGATTGATGTGAAGGCCGCGATGGTTTTGTGGATGCCGATTTGCGCTCTTACAGCAGCGCTCATGCTCACCAAAGCAGGCCTCATCACCGTCATCGCACGTCGTCTCGGCCTCGCCCATAAGCAGGCGCTTATGGCAGGGATCGGTTTGTGCAGCGCGGGGGAATTCTCCCTTGTCCTGCTGCAGAATGCGGGCGGAGCTCATCTTTGGAGCACTGACACTCAGCAGACTCTGCTGGCCGCGAGTGCGCTCTCCATGGGCCTCCTCCCTGCCCTGCTGAAGTTTGGCATACCGCTGGGCGAATGGCTGGTGAAGCGCGGCTGGGGCCGGGGCAAACCGGTCAAGGCCGATGCCGGCAACCTGCGACAGCGCATCAGCGGCCTGACGGACCACGCCATCGTCTGCGGACACGGCCCGGTGGGCGAAAAGGTCAACAAAACGCTGCTCGACTCAGGGGTTCGCACGCTGGTGGTGGAGCTGAATGCTGAAACCGTGCAAAAGCTCAAACGCCAGGGCCAGGCCGTGCTGTTTGCGGATGCCAGCCACGAGGAGACCTGGGAGCTTACCCAACTTAAGCATGCACGCATGGTCGCACTGACCTTCCCCGATGCCACGGTCAACGCCCAGGCGCTGGCCATGATTCGCGAGCATCGTCCGGACATCTCGGTGCTGGCGCGCGCCCGATTCAGCTCCGACGTGGAGCGCCTGAAACGTCTCGGAGCCACGCAGGTGGTGAATGATGAGACCGAGGCCAGCCGGGCCATGGAGGATGCGGCGATCACCCTGCAAGGGGCTTGAGTATTTGCGCAGGCCGTGCTGCCGCCTACTCTGAGCGCAAATGTCCCAACGCCTCTTCCTCCTCGACGGCATGGCGCTGCTTTACCGCGCGCACTTTGCCTTCATCAAAGCCCCCATCCGCACCAGCGACGGCCTGAACACGTCTGCGCTGTACGGCTTTGCCAACACGCTGCTCGACATTCTGAAGAACCAGCAGCCCACGCATCTCGCCGTGGCACTGGACACCTCCGCGCCCACACCGCGCCATGAAATGTTTCCTGCCTACAAGGCACAGCGCGAAGAGATGCCAGAAGACATCAGCATGGCCATCCCGCAGATCAAACGTCTCATGGAGGCGATGAACGTGCCCATCCTCGTGCGTGACGGCTACGAGGCGGACGACATCATTGGCATCATGGCCAAACGCGCCGAGAAGGAGGGGATCGAGACCTTCATGGTCACGCCAGACAAAGACTTCGGCCAGCTTGTCTCCGAGCACGTGAAAATCTACAAACCGGGCCGCTCCGGTGCGGATGTGGAAATCCTCGGCGTGAAGGAAGTCTGCGAGCGCTGGGGCATCGAACGTCCGGAGCAGGTCATCGACATCCTCGCGCTGATGGGCGACGCCGTCGATAACATCCCAGGCGTAAAAGGCTTTGGCGAAAAAACGGCTACCTCTCTCATCCAGCAGTTTGGCAGTGTGGAGAATCTGCTGGCCAACACCGCCCAGCTCAAAGGCAAGCAAAAGGAGAAACTCGAAGCGAGCAAGGAAGATGCGCTGCTCTCCAAGCAGCTTGCCACCATCTTCGTGAATGCGCCGTACGATGCGCAGGTGGCGGATCTGGTCATCCGGCCGCACAACGACGAGGCGCTGAAGGCCTTTTTCACCGAGTTCGAATTCAACGCCCTCGGTCGCCGGCTTTACGGTGATGACTTCAAAGCCGGTCGCGGTCGGAAAATGGAACAGGCCGCGAGCCAGTCTTCTGAAACACCTCCTGCAGCCGCCGATCTCTTTGCAGCCCCAGCCCTGCCCGCTCCTGTCAAGCTCAGCACGATCGAAGACACGCCGCACATTTATCATCTTGTGCAGACGGCCGACGAGCGGCGCACGATCATCTCCCAGCTCAATGCGCTGAAATCGTTTTGCTTCGATCTGGAAACCACAGGGCTGGATCCACGCGACACGCAGATTGTCGGCATCGCCTTTTCATGGCAGGAGCACGAAGGATGGTTTGTTCATTTCCCCCGAGAGAAAGCTGCCTCCAGGGCTGTGCTGGAGGAATTTCGCTCCTTGTTCACCACCGACGGCATCGAGAAAATCGGCCACAATCTCAAGTTTGACCTCAGCGTGCTGCTCGCGCATGGCATCGAGGTTCGCGGACCTTTTTTTGACTCCATGCTCGCGCATTCGCTGATTGATCCAGATCAGCGGCACGGCATGGATTACCTCGCAGAGGCGTATCTGCACTACACTCCGGTGCCCATCACAGCGCTCATCGGCACGGAGAAAAACGATCTTTTCAGCCAGGCAACAATGGCCGATGTTGCAGCCGAGGATGCGCGCAAGGTGTCCGACTATGCCGCAGAAGATGCCGATGTGACATGGCAGCTTGCCACGAGAATGCGCTCCGAGTTGAAGGAGCAGCAGTACGTCTTCGAAAAGGTGGAATGCCCGCTGCTGCCCGTGCTCACGAAGATGGAAAACTTCGGCGTGAAGATCGACGTCCAGGCGCTGCGTGAATATGGCATCGAGCTCGACCGGAAAGCCGCCGAACTGCAAAAACGCATTCAGGAAAGCGCCGGCGGGCCCTTCAATCTCAACAGCCCCAAGCAGCTCGGTGAAGTGCTGTTTGACCGCCTCAAGCTCATCGAGAAACCGAAGAAAACCGCCACCGGGCAGTATCAAACAAACGAGCAGGTGCTGCAGTCCCTCATGGGTTTGCATCCCATCATTCAGGACATTCTCGACTACCGCGAGGTGACCAAGCTCAACAACACCTATGTGGAAGCACTGCCGCATGCGGTGTCCAAGGTTACCGGTCGAGTTCACACGACCTTTCATCAACTCATGGCGGCCACCGGGCGCATGGCATCGACCAATCCGAACCTGCAAAACATTCCCATCCGCAGCGATCTGGGCCGGGAAATCCGCAAGGCCTTTGTCCCGGGCGAGGATGGCTGGGTGCTGATGAGCGCGGACTACTCGCAGATTGAACTTCGCGTCATGGCGGCACTCAGCGGAGACGCGGCCATGATCGAAGCCTTTGCCAAGGGGCTAGACATTCACCTGGCCACAGCCGCCCGCGTTTATGGTGTGGAACTAAACGGAGTGCTGCCCGAGATGCGCCGCACGGCCAAGATGGTCAATTTCGGCATTATCTACGGCATCTCAGCTTTCGGCCTGAGCCAGCGCCTCGGCATTCCACGCGGCGAGGCCGCCACCATCATTGAGAACTACTTCAAACAGTTTCCCGGGGTCAAACGCTTCATGGAAAAGGTCGTCGAGGATGCCAAACAGCGCGGTTACGTTGAAACCCTCACACACCGCCGAAGGGTCATTCGTGACATCACCAGTGGCAACGCCACCGTGCGTGGTGCGGCCGAACGTGTCGCCATGAACACTCCCATCCAGGGAACTGCTGCAGACATGATCAAGCTCGCTATGATCAATGTGGATGCCGCCCTGACGAAGGCTGGCTTGCAAACGCGCATGCTGCTGCAAGTTCACGATGAACTTCTGTTTGAGATGCCTGAGCGCGAAGTGGAGCAGGCGCGTTCAATCATCCTTGGTGCAATGAAGAATGCTCTGCCGCTGGAAGGTGTCCCGGTGGAAGTTGAGGCAGGGACCGGGCTCAACTGGCTGCAGGCGCATTGAACTAATCCCCGCTCTTCGGATCAAACGCATCACGCAAACCGTCCCCGAGGAAATTGAGGGCGAGGAGGCTGGCGGACATCAGCAGTGCCGGGAAAACGAGGAGCCACCATTTGCTTTCGAGCGGATTGATGACCTGCGCGCCATCCTTGAGCAGTGAGCCCCAGCTTGCGGCAGGGTCTTCGATGCCGAGACCTAGGAAGCTTAAAAAGGATTCGTCGAGGATGACGGCGGGAATGGTGAGCGTGAGGTAGGTGAGGATGATGGTGCTGAGGTTGGGCAGCAGATGGCGTCGAAGCACGCCCCAGGAGCTCTGGCCCATCGCACGCGAGGCGGTGACAAAGGTCATCTCCCGCAGCACAAGCACCTGGCCGCGCACGATGCGCGCCATGGTGAGCCATTCGACGAGACCGAGCGAGACGATCATCACCAGCACTTTTGAGTAGGCCTTCACCTCGCTGATGTTTGCAGCCAGTTTATTCCAGTTGCGAGCCTGTGCGGCGAGACGCCAGCCGTCGATCCACTCCTTCACATAGTCATCGAGAGCGGCGATGAGGATCATGATGAAGAGAATTCGAGGCACGGACTGGAGCACCTCAACCGTACGCATCATCACGCCATCGATACGACCACCTGCGTAGCCGCTGATCATGCCGTAGAGCGTGCCGATGCCGAGGCTGATCAGCGCGCCGATCAACCCTACGCCGAGCGACACCCGGGCACCGGAAAGGAGACGGTAGAGCATGTCCTGCCCGTTCACATCTGTGCCGAGAACATGGGTGGCATGAGTTTCCACGGCATGCTGCATGGGCGGCACAAACGAGGCACTGCTGGTGGCTTTCAGTTCATCCGGCAGCAGCAGCGGCACTACGATGGCGATGAGGGACAAGCCTGCGAGAAAACCGAGCGCGATGAGCGCCGCGCGGTTGCGCTTCAAAATCTGCCAGCCGTCCGGCCGGGCAATGGATGCTGGAGCGGCGGCCTCAGGCATAGAGTTTGATGCGTTTGTCCAGCAGCGTGTAGATCACATCCACGAACAGGTTGAAGAGCACGAGCAGCACACAGTAGACAATGACTGCCCCGCCCAGCAGGAAGACGTCGCGGTTCTGGATCGAGTTGACGAAGATCATGCCGGCCCCGGAAATGTTGAAGACGCTCTCCACGATCATGGAACCGGTGAGCAGATGGGCGGCAAGCGGGCCAAGGAAAGTGATGACGGGAAGGATGGCTACTTTGATGGCATGCCGGGCCACGGCCTGCGTTTCGGTGAGGCCCTTGGCCCGGGCAGTGCGCAGGAAATCACTTTTCAACACATCCAGCAGGCTGTTGCGCATCAAACGTGCGACGTAGGCGATGTAGGGCGCGGCGAGACAGATCGCAGGCAGAATCATCTGCGACACGGTGCCCCAACCGCCCACCGGCAGCCAGCCGAGCCACAGAGCAAAGATGGCGATCAAGAACGGCCCGCTGATGAAGGAGGGAATGGAAATGGAAAGCAGTGCACCAAACATGGCCGAGCGGTCAATCCAGGTGTCTTTCTTCATGGCGGCCAGGCTGCCTAGGAACACTCCGGCGCAACTCGCGATCAGGAAGGAAAGTGTCCCCAGAGCGAACGAGTTTGGCATTTTCTGGCGCAGCAGTTCCGAAACGCGCCAGTCGCGGTAGCGCGTGGACAAGCCGAGATCAAAACGCACGAGCGAGCCAACATAGGCGGTGTATTGATCCCACACGGTACCGTTGAGCTTGTACCGCGTGAGCAGCGCCTCCTTGATGTGAGGAGGAGGTTCCTTCTCCTTGTCAAAAGGCCCGCCTTTCGTAATCCGCGCCAGCACGAACGTGATCGAGATCACGCAGAAGATCACGATCACGCTGCTGAAGGCGCGGCGGAGAAGAAACGGAAGCATTGCAGAAATGTCGAATGCCGGAGGCGAAATGTCGAATGCTCAATCACCCAGCCACCAGGCAAAGCTGCCACTAGGGACGGGCAAAACACCGGCCGCGCCACGGAGCTGCATCTCGCCGTGCTCCACTTTCCCGCCATTTCGGCCAAACTGCTGTTGAAGCAGGTGATGCAAAGAAATAGGCGTCAGTTCCGGCGTGTGGCAGGAAAGAAGCACCCCGAGCGGCTGTGGAGACATGAGCTTGCCCAGCAGTGAGAGCAGGGGCGGCAGATCGTTTTCGATTTTGAAGACCTCGCCTTTGGCACCACGGCCATAGCTGGGCGGATCGAGGATGAGCAGATCGTACTGACGGTCACGCCGGAGTTCACGCTCCAGAAACTTGGTCACGTCATCCACGATCCAGCGGATTGGCTTTTCTTCGAGGCCGTTGATGGCGGCATTTTTGCGCGCCCAATCCACCATGCCCTTGGAGGCATCCACATGGCACACTTCCGCCCCTGCATGGGCAGCGGCCAGCGTGCTGCCGCCGGAATAGGCGAAGAGGTTCAGCACGCGTGCGGGGCGGTTGTACTTTTGAGCATACGCGGTGCAGACCTCACGGATGCGCCGCCATTGGTCGCGCTGCTCGGGAAAGATGCCGAGGTGGCCGAAATCGGTGGAGCTGAGCTGAAACTTGGTGCCATCCACCTCGATGGACCAGGTCTCGGGCAGCTTGTCACGGCCGCGCCATTGATTGCCGCCATCGCGGAAGAAAGTGGCGGTCACTTTTTGCCAGTCGGCCTTGGCCAGTGTCTGCTGCCAGACTGCCTGGGCGCAGGGCCGCGAGAGCACGACGCTGCCAAAGCGCTCCAGCTTTTGAAATGAGCCGCTGTCGAGAAGTTCGTAACCGTTTGAATCAGCCATGGGGGTAGTTAATCGGCTTCTGGCCGTGGATCGCGTGAAAGCAGCGCCTTCATTCCCTCCTTGGGGGATTTGCCCTGATGGAGCACGGCGTTGATCTCGTCAAGAAGTGGCATGCGCACGCCACGTGCCTGGGCGGCGCGGTGCAGGCTGGCGGTGTTTGGCACCCCTTCAGCCACCATCCGGGTGCTGGCGATGATTTCGTCCAGAGGGCGGCCCTGACCGAGCATGGTGCCGACACGGTGATTGCGGCTGTGTGTTGAGTAGCAGGTGCCGACGAGATCGCCCACACCGCTGAGGCCGTAAAAGGTTTCCACCTTGCCGCCTTCGGCGACGCCGAGGCGCACCATTTCAGCCAGCGCACGAGTGACGAGCGCGGCGAGGGTGTTGTCGCCAAGTTTCAAGCCATGGGCGATTCCCGAGGCGATGGCATAGGGGTTTTTCATGGCACCGGCCCATTCGGCACCAACGATGTCATCGGTGGTGTAGGTGCGGAAGAAGGGCAGCGTGAAACAGGCCTGCACCGCTTTGGCGATTTCATCCTCTGCGCATGCCACGACTGCGGCGGTGGCCAGCTGACGCGCCACCTCTTCCGCGTGATTGGGGCCGGTCAGCACGGCCAATGGAATGCCTGGGATAGACTCACCGATCATCTGGGTCATGCGGCGGCCGGTTTCGAGCTCGATGCCTTTGGAGCAGGAAACCAGAACCCGGGCCTGGGAGGCGGCCCCACTTTTCGCCATGATCTCGGCCGTGCTGCGCATGGCCTTGGATGGCACCACGAAAACGAGCATGTCCGCAGGCCGCAAAGCGGCAGGGTCCGCAGTGATGGCGATCTGAGGCGGAAGCTCCAAATCAGGAAGGTAGCGGGCATTGCGGCGAGTGTCGCGAATCTGCGTCATGAGTTCGGCATCGCGGCCCCAGAACTGCACGTCCAGACCGCGCCATGACAGCAATGCGGCCAGCGCGGTGCCCCAGCTTCCGGCACCGATGACAGTGGCGGACTGGATCATGGCTGCGGCTTCTTTTTGGTGAAGGCCTTGCTCTCTGTGCCTGCGATCAAGCGCTGGATATTTGAGCGGTGCCGGATGAAGGCGAGAATCATCACCACGATGCCAAAGCCGAGGAGAACGTAGTCCCAGCGCCCCTCACGATACATTTGAATCGCCATGGCCGTGGGCACGCCGACTGCGGCCGCCAGCGATCCGAGCGAGACATAGCGAAATGCAAAAAGGAAGGTGAGGAAGCCGATCCACCCGCCAATCATTCCGGCGAGCGATATGCCCAGCAGCACCCCACCCGTGGTGGCGATGCCTTTGCCGCCTTTAAACCCCAGCCAGAAAGTGAACATGTGGCCTAGGACTGCGGCGAAACCAGTCAGAACCTTGCCCATGGAGATCACTTCAGGAGAAGCACCCGTGCTCGCGATCCAGCCTGCCGCCAGCCAGACGGGCAGCCAGCCTTTGAGCATGTCGAGAATGAAGACCGGGATGCCAATCCCCTTCCCCAGCACGCGGATGGCATTGGTGGCGCCTATGTTGCCGCTGCCGTGCTGGCGAATATCGATGCCTTTCAGACGTCCGGCGAGATAGCCGAACGGCACTGAGCCGCAGAGATAGCCGCAGGCGATGCTGAGGAGTGTGGCAGTGGTTGTGGTCATGGCGTGATCAGACCCTTAGTAGCCGAAGCCTGAGTGATCTGGCAAGCATTTCATCAGGCCGAAACGGCAGGATGTCATTTCGCCCCGTATTTTTCTTTCAGATACTGCACGGTTTCATCCGCCGTATCCGCCTGAATCATCACCAAGTCTCCCGCTTGTGCAGACTGGAAGGCAAGATCAACCGCTTTGAGATGCCCAAGAATGGACTCGACCCGCCGGGTGCGCGGGGAGTTTTCCAGACCAGTGGCGAGGAGTTTCATGATCTCCCCAGATTCCCGACCACGGACATAATCCCCTTCGTAGAGCCAGGCTTCATCGAATTCCGCGCTCAGCATGCGTCCTTGCTCAATGATGTCGCTGTCACGGCGGTCACCGGCGGAGCTGTAAACGACGATGCGGCGCGGATTGGGAAACTGCCGAAGTCCGTCGAGCAAGGCACGAAGTGCATCCACATTGTGCCCGTAATCAACGATGACGGTAATGCCCTTCAAATCGAGCACATTGAAGCGTCCGGCATTTTGATCAAGACTGGGGACAAAGGTGCGTGCTCCCAGCCGAATGAGATCGTCGTCAATGCCCAAAGCCCAGGCCGCCGCAACGGCTGCGAGCGTGTTTTCGACCTGAAAGCCGATGAGACCGCCATGGGTGAGCGGAATTTCGCTCAGCGGCATCAGGACATCTTCATTTGGGCCGGTGGCGCGAATGATATGGTCATTGCGAACAAAAATGGCGCGTTCGCCTTTGATCCGGTGCAGGACGATGACGGCGTTTTCACCATCGAGCGCGAAGAAGATGGTCCTGCGCGGATAGGTCTCCGACATTTTCACGACAAGCGGATCGGCGGCATTCAAAACGGCGCTGCCGTCCGCAGAAACAGCGGCGACGATGCACTGCTTCACCTCGGCCAGCTGCTCTGGAGTGTCGATGTCATTGATCCCCAGGTGGTCGCCCGCGCCGATGTTGGTGACGACGGCGACGTCGCAGTGGTCAAAGGCCAGCCCTTCGCGCAAGATGCCGCCACGAGCGGTTTCCAGCACAGCGGCATCACACAACGGAAAGGAAAGAATGCTGCGTGCGCTCTTGGGCCCGCTGCAGTCGCCGCTGTCGATCATGCGAGAGCCGACAAAAACACCGTCCGTGCTCGTCATGCCCACGCGCCATTTGTTTTGAGTCAGCAGATGCGCAATGAAGCGCGTGGTGGTGGTCTTGCCGTTTACCCCGGTGACGGCGACGATGGGGATGCGCCCCCGGCACTCGGGAGCAAACATGGTGTCGATCACTGCCTTGCCGACGGGACGCGCCTCCCCCTCGGACGGGTAGAGATGCATGCGGAGGCCCGGACGGGCATTGAGCTCAATGATGACGCCGTTGCGCGGGCTCAGCGGCTGGGTGATGTCCGGGGCGATCATGTCGATGCCGCAGATGTCCAGACCGACCATCTGGGCGGCTTCCACTGCGGCGGCGCAGATGGTGGGATGAACTTCTGCTGTGCAATCGACGGCGGTGCCCCCCGTGCTGAGATTCGCATTGCGGCGAATGAGGATCATCCGGTCCTTTTCAGGGATCGACTCAGGCGTGACGTCTTGCTCAGCGAGAACGCCCAAGGCGACAGCATCTATCCGGATGCGACTCAGGGCGGCGGCATGGTCGGCGGCGCGGCGCGGATCGCGATTCTTCTCGGCGATAAGCTCCTGGATGGTGTGCTCGCCGTCGCCAATGACATGCGCCGGATAGCGACGGGAGGCGGCGATGAGTTCGCGACCGATCACGAGAACTCGGTAGTCCTCCCCTTCGGCAAACTGCTCCACGATGACCGAGCGGCTTTCCTCCCTCGCGGCGGCGTAGGCGGTGAGCACCTGCTCCCGGGTGTAAAGATTCAGCGCCACGCCGCGTCCCTGGTTTCCATCCAGAGGTTTCACGACGACAGGCAGGCCGATCTCATTGGCGGCCACCCAGGCGTCTTCAGCATTCTTGACGGGACGCCCCTGCGGCACCGGCAGACCTATCTCATTGAGCATGCGCCGGGTGAAGTCCTTGTCCTGGACGATGTCCTCGGCGATCGCGCTCGTCTGGCTGGTGGCGGCGGCAAGGATTTTCTTCTGCTTGGAGCCCCAGCCGAGCTGCACCAGGCTGCCCTCGGTGAGACGGAGCACCGGGATGCCGCGCAGGCGCGCGGCGTCCACCATGGCACGGGTGCTGGGTCCGAGGCAGACTTCCTGAGCCAGCTCGCACAGCCCTGTGAGGGCGGCGTTCACGTCCATGGTCTGACCAAAAAGCGCGGCATCGATGAGGCGGCGTGCGAGTTCAAAGGCCGCGCGGGCCACCGCTTCTTCGTCGAACTGGGTGAGGATGCGATAAGTCAGCGCCTGCGACGTGGGCATCACCTTGCCAAAGCTCACCTGAAGGTCAGAGCGACTTTGCAGATGCAGCGTGATGGATTGCAGAAGGGCGGCCAGGCCTTCCGCCTGTGGCGTCATGCTGGTCTCGCTGAGCTGCGGCTCCAGCGCCGGCAGCCAGGAAAGCAGCCAGGAGCGCCAGTTGACAACGTAATCGGTCAGTTCAGGAAACTCCACCTTGCATTCCAAAACCGTTTCACGCGCCCAGAGATTCGGGCCGCGCAGGGCGAGGACTTTGCGAACGATGGTGGAGCGGAGTTCGCAGGATGGAGCAATGTGGGGCAAGCAGGGAGAAGAACGCGCGGAATTGTCCACAGACCGGCAGGAGGTCAAGGGAAACCTAGGCATGAAATGAGAATGAGATGACGCAGCCTCCGCCAGGATCAGGGAATTCAGCGCCCCGGTTTGACAAGCTCTGCTACCACTGGACTTTCGGCGGGTTTCACGCCCGCCCCCACCTTGCCGCGTCCACTCTTCCAAGACCTTCCCGAACTTCTGCTTCAGCACGCCGAATCCAAGCTGGCGTCCGGCGAGCGCACGGTGGCCCGTTTGATGACGGACCTGGACGCCGGGCTGCATTTCCGCCACGGGCTGATCGTGCTGACCAACACGCGCCTGCTGCATTTTGAAGACGACGGAACCAGCCAGCCGCGCTTTGCCGCCTGGAAGCTCGTGGATCTGCAGGAGTTCAAGCTGGAGGAAATGGGTGCCACCCTCGCGCTGCAGCTTCAGGGAAACGCCACCGTCATAGGCCAGTGGCGTGTGACTTCCGGCTCCCTGCGGCAGGCGGAGGCTTTTCTGGCGCGGTTTCGGGAGCAGCGCCGTCTCGTGAGCGGTGAGGACACCGGTGCTGAAGCAGCGGCCGCCGAGGCTGAAGAGGATGAGGAAGAAATTTTTGCCGCTGAAGACGCCGAGGGCTACATCCCGCCAGGGAAGCCGCTGCTGCGCCTGCTAAGCTTTGCCCGCCCATGGTACCGGCTGCTGTTTCTCGGTCTGGTGCTGACAATGGCCAGCACCGGCGCGCAAATGATCGCGCCATGGCTGACAATGTCTCTGGTGGATGATGTGCTGATCCCCATGCAGAGCCAGACGGAGAAGGTGCACGTGCATTTGGTCTACGTCTTCATCACCGAGCTGGCGCTGGCCGCGTTGCTGACGTGGGCGCTGAACTGGGGCAAGACCTTTGTGGTGGCGCGCATCGCGGAACTGGTGACGAGCCGCATGCGACGCGAGACCTTTGACCATCTGCAGAAGCTCTCGCTCACCTACTTTAACCGCAAGCGCACCGGGGATCTCATTTCACGCATCAGCTCGGACACGGAGCATCTCTCGCTCTTCATTTCGGTGAACTTCATCGACTTCTTCTGTGATGTGCTGCAGTTCATTTTCACGGCGGTCATTTTGTTCAGCATCAACCCGCTCCTTGCAGTCGCCGCACTGGGCCCGGTGCCCATCGTCGCGTGGCTGGTGCAGCGCGTGCGTGAGCACCTGCGCGGCGGGTTTGCCGCCGCCAGTCGAGCGGGCAGCCAGCTCACCAGCGTGCTGGCGGACACGATTCCCGGCGTGCGCGTGGTCAAGGCCTTCGCGCAGGAGCAGCGGGAGATCGAACGCTTCCGCGTGGCGGACAAGCACATCTTTGACACCAACGACCGCGTGAACCGGACCTGGTCTTTCTTCACCCCCATGATCAAGCTGCTGACCGACTTCGGCCTGCTGATCGTCTGGGCCGTCGGAGCCTGGAGCGTGGCACATGACAGCATCACGGTGGGCGTGCTGACGGGCTTTATTCTTTACATCAGCAGCTTCTACGAACGCATGGACTCCATGAGCCGCTTCACCGCCTCCATGCAGCGGGCGGCAGCCAGCGCGCACCGCGTCTTTGATGTGCTGGATGTGAAGCCGGACGTGCCCGTGCAGCGCAACCCGATCAAGGTGGGCCGCCTGCGTGGCGAGATCGAATTCCGCGACGTGAAGTTCCGCCATGGATCGCGGGAAATCATCAAGGGCATCAGCTTGAAAATAGCACCTGGAGAGATGGTGGGCTTCGTGGGACCGAGCGGCGCTGGCAAAACCACGCTGGTGAACCTGGCCTGCCGCTTCTTTGAAGTGAGCGAAGGCGCGGTGCTGGTGGATGGCTTCAATCTGAGCGAGGTCGATGTCATGGCCTACCGCCGGAATCTCGGGCTCGTGCTGCAGGAGCCGTATCTCTTTTATGGCACGATCGCGGAAAACATCTCTTACGGTAAGCCGGAGGCCTCCCGCGCTGAGATCATCGCGGCGGCGCGGGCGGCGCGGGCGCATGACTTCATCATGCGCCTGCCGGACGCCTACGATTCGCTGGTGGGAGAGCGTGGCCAGCAGCTTTCCGGTGGTGAGCGCCAGCGCATCAGCATCGCGCGTGCGCTGCTGGTCGATCCGGCGATTTTGATCCTGGATGAGGCCACCTCCTCCGTCGATACCGAAACGGAGCGGGAAATCCAGGCGGCACTGGATCATCTCGTCAAAGGACGGACGACGATCGCCATCGCCCACCGCCTGGGCACGTTGCGCAAGGCCAGCCGGCTGGTCGTGATCGAAGAAGGCCGCATCAAGGAAATCGGATCGCATGAGCAGCTGATGCAGAGCAGCGGAACCTACGCCCGACTGCACCAGGCCATGATGGAGGTGAACCACGCATGAGCACGCCGCAGCCGCTTAACATCGAATTCATCAAGGACGAACAGGGCCGCCTTTCGCTGGTGGACAGCAACGGCATCCGGCATGCCAATGTGCATCCCGCCAAGCTCTTCCCACTGACGGAGAAGGACCATTGGATCTCCATCCAGTCTGAGGCCTCTCGTGAAATCCTGTGCATCGAGGATCCGCAGAGCCTGCCCGAACCTTCGCGCAGCCTGCTGCTTGATGCGCTGTCCCGGCGTGACTTTGTGCCTATCATTCAAGTGATTCACCGCATCGTACGTCTGGCGGACGGCCATGAATGGCACGTCACCACGGACCGTGGTGAAACCCGTTTTGAGGTGGAAACAGACGAGAGCATCCAGGCCCTCGGCCGCGGTCGTCTGGTCATCGTGGACCGCCGCAACACACGCTATCTTATTCCCAATGCCGCCAGCCTGGACCGTGTCAGCAAACGGAAACTGGATCACTACTACTGACCTTGAACCCTGCCCAACCCCCGCCTGTCACGGCTCTCCGCATCGGCTCGGTCGATGTCTATCGCGGCATTGTGATGTTCCTGCTCGGCCTGCGCCTGCTGGAGCTTGATGAAGTGGCAAAGCACTTTCCCCACAGCGCCATCTGGCAGTTTCTCGGCCACCATTCCTCGCACATTCCATGGGTCGGCTGCTCGCTGAATGATCTGATCCACCCTTCGTTCGCTTTCCTGACCGGGGCCTCGCTGGTCTTCTCCGTTTCCTCCCGTTCTCGCAAAGGGCAGTCTCAATGGCACATGACGCTGCATGCGCTGTGGCGCTCGGTGGCGCTGATCTTCCTCGGAATCTTCCTGCGCAGCGTGGATCGTGATGCCACCCACTGGACCTTTGACGAAACGCTGACGCAGACCGGACTCGGCTACATGGCGGTGTATGCGCTGGCCTACTGCGGCACGCGCACGCGCTGGGTCTGGTTCTCCCTCATCCTCATTTCCTACTGGCTCCTCTATGCGCTCTATCCCGTGATGCCACCGCATGGCAATCCCATGGACTTCAACACCCCGGAAGGCTGGCAGCATGATTTCACCGGCTTTTTCTCCCACTGGAACCACAATCGCAATGTGGGCTGGAGTTTTGACCGCTGGCTGCTCAACGAGTTTCCACGGCAGCGTCCGTATGTGGGCTATCTGGGCGGATATACCACGCTGAATTTCATCCCCACCATCTGCACCATGATCCTCGGTCTGATGGCCGGCACCTGGCTCAAAAAGGATGACCAGCCGGCCAGAAAGCTCATGATCGCGAGCGTCTCGTGCCTGACCTTCAGCTTTGTGCTGCATTTTGGCGGCGTCTGCCCCATCGTGAAGCGGTTGTGGACCCCTGCCTGGGTTTTCTTCAGCGGCGGTGGCTGCCTGCTGATTCTGGCGGCGCTGTATCAGATCATCGATGTCAGGCAGTGGCGCGGCTGGTCCTTCCCCTTTGTCGTTCTTGGCATGAACTCGCTGGTCTTTTATGTGATGCGCCACACCCTGGACATCTGGTTTTCCGAGACGTTTCAGAAGCATTTCGGCACGCGTGTCTTTGATGTCTTCGGCGCGGAGCTCAGGCCGGTGACCATCGGTGCCTGCACCTTTGCGGTGCTCTGGTTGGTGGTGCTCTGGATGTACCGGCGCAAGATCTTCATCCGGCTATGAAGGCCGCAGGATGAATCCCGCCAGATGAACCCCGCTCAGGCGTAGCTTGCCAGCCCCTCGGCGATCGCCTGATCCGGCAGGCCGTAGGCCCAGGCAGCCCCCACGGCGCCAAGCACGTTCTGAACATTGAACTGGAAGTGTCCGCCCAGCGGCATGCCCACTTCCTCCAATGCGCATAGACGGCGCTCACTGGCTCCCTCGGCCAGCACGACAGCCCCGTCCTTCACAAACAGAGCTTTCCCGCCTTTTTCACGATGGGCGGCGACCACCGGATTGTCCGCCACATGAGAGAAGAACATCACGCTGCCATGGCAGTGCTCACACTCGGCCATTTCGGCCACAAGGGCGTCGTCCGCATTGAGCACAGCCGTGCCCTCCTTCAGCACCACGTCCACCACGCAGCGTTTCACCTTGGCCATTTTTTCCAAAGTTTCGATGTAGCCGAGGCCCAGGTGCTCGGTGCCGACATTGAGCACGACGCCGATCTGGCAGCGGTCGTAGCCGAGGCCTTCGAGAAGAATGGACTCCGCGCTGCTCTCACAGATGGCCAGCTCCGTCCACGGGTGGAGCAGCACTCCGTTGGTGCCGCTGGTGCGGTCGCCCGTTTTGGTGCATGAGAAACGGTCTCCAAACTGCAGCCCGCCGCTGTGGCACACACCGAGATACTTCCCTGTGGCCTTCATCAGATGCGCCAGGAGCTTGACGGTGGTGGTCTTGCCATGGGTGCCGGTGACGCCGATCACGGGGATGCGGCCATTTTTTCCAGCAGGGAACATCATGTCGATGATGGCCTCGCCCACTGGACGAATCTCTCCTGTGGCGGGACGCAGATGCATGACGAGCCCCGGGCTGGCATTGAGCTCCACGACGGCGCCTCCCTGGTCTTCCAGCGGCTGGCTGATGTCTGTGCACACGACGTCAATGCCGCAGATGTCCAGACCCGCCACCTGCGCGGCGATGGTGACATGGTCCCGGTTGCGCGGATGCACCAGTCCGGTGACTTCGGTGGACCAGTTGGCAAAGCGTGAGATCAGCACCCGCTCGCCGGCGCCGGGAACCGAATCCGGCTGATAGTCCTGCTTCTCAAGCTCCTGAAGGATCGCCGGGTCCCACTCCTCGGTGTCGATCTTGGACCAGGGGCAGAAATCGCTCACACCGCGAAGCGGGTTCGTATTGAGCTGGGTTTCCACCAGCGTGGCGATGGTGTCCGTGCCATTGCCCATGATAACGGCGTGATCCCCACGACTGGCGGCTATCAGCTGCCCGCCCACGACCAGCAGACGGTGGTCGTTGCCAGGAATGAAGCGCTCCACCATCACGCCCTCGCCTTCGTTCATCGCTGTCTGAAACGCGCTCTCCACCTGCTCGCGGGTGGTGAGGTTGATGAAGACGCCGCGTCCATGGTTGGCGTCCTGAGGCTTCACCACCACGGGCGTGCCGATGTCCTCCGCCGCCTCCCAGGCATCCTCTGGATTGGCAACAACACGTCCTTCAGGGACTGGCACCCCCGCTTTGCTCAACAATGTGCGCGTCAAATCCTTGTCTTGCACGATGTGCTCTGCGATCGCTCCGGTGCGGTCGGTTTCCGCCGTCCAGATGCGGCGCTGGTTTGCCCCCTGCCCCAGCTGCACCAGGCTGCGCCCTTCGCGGAGCCTGCGCCATGGGATGCCACGCTTTTCAGCGGCGGCGATGATGGAGTTGGTGCTGGGTCCAAGAGCGTTGCGATCCACAACCCGCTTCATGCGCGCCACGGCGTCCGCGATGTCGTAATCCTTGCCGGCATATCCGGCCAGCAGGATCTCGCGCGCCTCACGCATGCAGGCCTCCGCCACTGTCTCATCCAGATATTCGATGACCACTTTGTACAGGCCCTCCACGCAGGTCTCACGGGCCTTGCCAAAACCGACGGCGTGTCCGGCCAGGGTCTGCAGCTCCAAAGTCACATGCTCCAGAATGTGCCCCGGCCAGGTGCCGGTGTCGAGCCGCTGAAAGAAGCCCCCGCGCTCGCCGATGCTGCATCGGTGCTCGATCATGCCGGGGAACCACTTTTTGATCTGCTCGGGAAATCCAGGCACGATGTCGGAGGACGTGTCCTTGAGCCCGCCCAAATCCACCCAGGCCTCCAGCACACGGTCATTGGTCCAGATGTTGGGGCCGCGCAGAAAGTGGATTTCACGGATGTCGAGATCGGTCATGGCGGGCCGATGTTACAAGCGAGTGTGCAAGTGGCAAGGACTCCCGATGGCAGTTCACGCTTTGTGCCGGACGGGCGGAACATACCTCTTGCCTTCGTGATTAGAACGCCTTGAATCCCGGTCATGCTGCTCCCCCTCGAAGACCTCTTTAATGACGTGATCGCCAAGTCCATGCGCGGACTGGGCATCAGCGAAGCCGACCTCGCCGCCCGCTCCGGCGCCAGTGTCGAAGACATTGCCGCTGCCAAGTCTGGCAAGGTGGATGACCTTGTGCTGCGCAAGATCGCCCCCCACCTCCAGCTGGAAGGCCTGTCGCTGGTGGCCATGGCGCACAATGAATGGCGCCCCCTCCCCGTGAATGTGTCCGGCCTGGAACAGTTCAACACCACCTATCATGACATGACAGTGAATGCGTATCTCGTCTGGGACGCAGAAACGAAAAACGCGGTGGCCTTCGACACAGGGGCGGACGCCACCCCCATGATCAACTTCATCCAGAAGAAGGGGCTCAATCTCAGCCTCATCTTCCTCACACACACCCATGGCGATCACATTCAGGATCTCGCCAAATTGTCCGCCGATGGCGCTGTCACTGTCTTTGTGAATGAGAAGGAATCCTGCCCCGGTGCAAAGACCTTCAGTATCAGCGAGACCGAGGCATGGGAATCCGGCGGCCTGCGCATCGAGGCACGCAGCACCTGCGGCCACTCGAAGGGAGGCGTCACTTATCTTGTCAGCGGTTTGAAGCACCCCATCGCCATCGTGGGAGACGCGCTGTTCGCCTCCAGCATGGGGGGTGGCATGGTTTCGTATGCCGACGCCCTGGCCACCAACCGAAAGGAAATCTTCACGCTCCCAGATGAGACAGTGATCTGCCCCGGACACGGCCCCATGACCACTGTCGGCGAAGAAAAAGCCCACAATCCGTTTTATCCCGAGTTCAAATAGATCCCAACCAGCCCAACCATCATGTCTCAAACCGTTGCATTTGTCGGAGTCGGTAAAATGGGGGCCAACATGGCCCGCCGTCTCAAAGAGTGTGGCTACAACGTCACTGCGGTGCTCGATGTGAACACCCAGGCAGCCGCTGATCTTGCCACCGAACTCGGCTGCAAGGCCTGCACCAGCCTCGCGGAGGTCACCGCCGCCGCTGATGTCATCTTCACCGTCGTGACCAACGACGCCGCCATGCGCGCCATCTTCTTTGGCAGCGGGGACAACCTGCTGACCAACGCCAAGGGCAAGATCTTCGTCAATTGCGCCACCCTTTCCCCCGCCATCCACCGCGAGGTGTACGCCGCCGCGGAAAAGGCGGGCGCGCACAGTCTGGAAGCCTGCATGGCCTCCTCCATCAGTCATGCACTTGAGGGCAAGCTCTACCTCATGCTGGCGGGAGATGAAGCCACCTACCAGCGGGTGCAGACCATGATCGAGCAGATGAGCATGAACCGCCGGTTCATTGGAGGGCCGGGCAGTGCTGCCGAAGTGAAGGCGCTGGTGAACATGGTCATGAACATCAACACTGCCGGCCTGGCCGAAGGTCTGGGACTCGCCGCTGCTCTTGGTCACGATCTGAACATGATCCGCGAGGTCTTCAGCCAGACGGGGGCCAACTCACGCGTGCTGGAAACCGACAGCGCCGACATGGTGGCCCGTGAGCACGACTGCTGGTTCTCCGCAGAGCACGCGGCCAAGGACAGCGGCATCGCCGCCGATGTGGCGAAGAGCGTGGGACTGAACCTGCCGCTCAACGACGCAACCAAGGCGCAGTATGAGAAGATGGTGGCCCTAGGCCTCGGCGGTCTGGACAAGTCAGGCGTCGCCGAACTCACGTTTAAAGGACGGCATGCTTAAATCTGGGCCGTTGCGCCGCAGAGAGTCTGCTCTACTGCGGCGCACTGCCCAGCTTCAAGACTTCCAGTTTCTTGCCCACCTTGTGGCGTTGCAGTTCGCGACCGCCGGCTGAAGGGCGCATGATCAAGGTCTGACCGATGCGGACAGGAATCATCGCTTCCTCACCTGCCTCAAGAGACCGCACAAAGAGCTCATTGTCCGCACCGGGAGACAGACCAAAAATCCGCACCGCACCGGTGTGGTTGTTGGTGATGACGACCTCGGCGGGATCACCCGCGTTAGGCGGGGGTTTTACGGCGGTGGCTTCCGGCGGCAGCGGTTTGAGCGGGAGCATGCCGGTATTTTCCTGAGCTGACGGCACGGGCCTGACCGAGGGCACCGGGGCAGGCGCATTCACGGCAGGCGCTTTGGCGCTGATGATAGCCGGCTCCTTGATTTCTGCCGCTTTGGCTGTGCTCGCGGGACGCTTTGGCTCCTTCAAGACCCCGCAGTCAAACTGATCAAGCAGTTCCTCACGGCGCGCTTCCAGCGGCAGGTCGCGGTAGGTTTTCAGGGATCGCCCACGCCGGACAAGTTCATCAATCTCAGGCGTGCTGAAGGCGGTGGGATCAAACGGCGCCGTACGCTGACGGTCGAGCGTTTCGAACTCTGTGGCGAGCACACCCCGGCGTTGCAGCTTGAGGTTCAGATCCGTCTGGGCGGTTCCAGCATTGCGATTGAACTGGGTCTGCAGATTTGCCACGTTTGCGCCCATCTGCGCGTTCTGGTTTTGAATGACCTGCATCTGCTGGCGGATCTGCTGAATCTCGAGCTGATGCTGCTGGATCTCCACCATGATGGCCTGTGCACCAGCAGCCGGCTGCTG